>Ga0193735_1000498_pt1 | contig 12484 bp, 8 predicted proteins | sample U1m2metaG_FD_145080 | JGI IMG/M metagenome (GOLD analysis project Ga0193735, IMG submission 145080) | Soil microbial communities from a riparian zone of the East river system, Colorado, United States - U1m2 | ecosystem: Environmental > Terrestrial > Soil > Riparian zone | place: USA: East River... | reverse complement strand
TTTCTGACCTTCAGCGCCATCAGCCAATAACAGGATCGTTTTTGGAAGAAAATGACGATGCACCTCTTTAAGGAGTGCTTTCGTCTCCGCCGCGTCCTTCTTGCCAGCGATCACGATCTGTCGCGGGTTGCTTAACGAATAATCGAGCGCCACCAGCATTTGCGGCATGGCGCTGGGAAAATGCGAAAGCGTCATCGCAAATGCGTCGATCGTTTTTCTGGCGCGCTCCGCTCCGGCAGCTGCCGGATCATCGCGAAATTGCGATAACCGCAGAAGATTTAGCGCTGCCACCGAACTCGCAGCCGGTTCCGCGCCGTCGTTATCGTCTTTCATCCGGAGGAACACGCTTTCATCTTTGCCGCTCGTGCTGAAGTAACCGCCATTTTTCTCATCGAAAAACAGGCGATCCTGGCTCTCCTGTAATTCGACCGCAAATTTCAGCGACGCGACATCGAACGACGCTTCGTAAAGATCGAGAAGACCCTGGATAACAAAGGCGTAATCATCAGCAAAGCCTTCAATATCGCTGCGGCCCCCGCGATAATTGCGATAGAGCAATTTGCTCTTTTCTTCATAGAGGCTTCTCCGCAGGAAGTCTGCCGCGTGCGTCGCGATCTGCAGGTAGCGTCCCGCGGTTGCGGGATCGAGCACTTGCGCGGCGCGCGTAAACGCAGAGATCATCAGACCGTTCCATGCAGCGATGATCTTGTTGTCGAGGTGCGGGCGCGGCCGTTTGGCACGAATGGCAAACAACTTCTCGCGGCTCTGCGCGAGAGATTTCACAATTTGCTCTTCCGTCTTCTTAAAATGCTCAGCGGTTTCCCTGATCGTGTGGCGTTCGATTAAAATGTTTTTTCCGCGGAATTCATCCTGCGGATCACTTCCTTCCGGCGCGTTGCCGTTCGGTTGGACGCCATAATGGAAATCGAAGACCTCAGCGGCATCGCCAAGCGCTTCGTCGGTCTCTTTTTTTGTCCAGATGTAGAACGCGCCTTCCTTAGTCTCGACATGGCCGCGGTCATCCGCCTTCGCCGAGGCTACGGCGGACAAGTCCCGAGGGGTCGGGACTACAACTGGGCTGTCCGCATCTTCGGCGGAGAAAAAGCCGCCTTCCTTAGACGTCATATCACGGGCGACGTAATCGAGAATGTCGCGTGCGACTGATTCGTATTGCTTGTCTCTCGTGATTTGGAACGCGTCCTGGTAAGCGACCGCAAGTTGCGCCTGGTCGTAAAGCATCTTTTCGAAGTGCGGCACGTGCCAGTAACGATCAACTGAGTAACGATGAAATCCGCCGCCGATGTGGTCGTGCATGCCGCCCGCAGCCATTTTGCGCAGCGTGAATAGCGCCATTTCGAACGCTTGTTTGCCAGCATCGCTCTTTGGATCGCGCGCGTAGAATCGCGTCAGAAAACTGAGCGTGACTGGCCGCGGAAATTTCGGCGCGTTCCCAAAGCCGCCTTCCTTTGGGTCGTAACTGCGATCGAGCTGCTTGTAAGCGATCTCCAAGATCGCCGCGTCGATTTTACCTTCACCGGCGCCCACTGATTGAGATTCGCGCAGCGCCGCGACGATCTGGCCGCCTTGCTCGACAATCTTATCGTGATTTTCCTTCCAGGCGGTCGCGACTTTTTCGAGCACTTTCTTGAAGCCCGGCTGACCATATCGGTCTTCCGGCGGAAAATAAGTTCCGCCCACAAACGGTTTCAAATCCGGCGTCAACCAGACGCTCATTGGCCAGCCGCCACCGCCGGTCGTTGCCTGCACGAACGTCATGTAAACGCGATCAACATCTGGCCGCTCTTCCCGGTCCACCTTTATGTTCACGAACTCGCGATTCATGATCGCGGCCACTTCTTCGTTTTCGAACGATTCGTGTTCCATCACGTGACACCAGTGACAGGTGGAATAACCCACCGAGAGAAAGATCGGTTTGTTTTCATGGCGCGCTTTGGCGAACGCTTCCTCTCCCCACGGGTACCAATCGACCGGATTGTGCGCGTGCTGAAGAAGGTAAGGCGACTTCTCGTGTGCGAGTCGGTTAGTGTGCTCGCGTTCTTCTGTAGTCCCGACATCTCGGGATGAGCGCCGTGGAGACGCCGGTGTCGGATCGGCATCGCTATGATTTGCTGTCACTAACCACGTTAGCGCGAGAAATCCAAAGCGGAAGTAGCTTGTCGCAATGCGTCGCGATGCGGTAATAAACGAAAGGATTGTCATCCCGAGCGGAGCGAGGAACCTCACGCAGCACGTCAAATTACGCTATTTAAGAAGCGTGATCGACCACCAAATGAGAGGTTCTTCGCTTCGCTCAGAATGACACGCGTGTATGAACATGGATCATACGCAGCTCATTCTTCTGTTTTTCGCCATCGGGGTGATCGCATTTCTGTACTCATCGGTCGGCCACGCGGGTGCGTCGGGCTACATCGCAACGATGACGCTGTTCGGAATAGCACCGACCGCCATTCGTCCGACGGCGCTTGTGCTTAACATCTTGGTCGCATCGATTGGCACGTTTCAATTCTGGCGCGCCGGTCATTTTTCGTGGAAACTTTTCTGGCCGTTCGCGCTGCTGTCCATTCCGGCTGCTTATCTCGGCGGTTACCTGCAACCGTCTGCTTCGGTTCTAAGGATTTTGATCGGGATTGTTCTGCTTTTCTCGGCCGCGCGACTAATCTTTCGCCGAAGCGACCCGCCACAAACGTTCCCTCCTTCGCGACCGCTGGCGGTAAGTGTCGGAGCTGGTCTCGGATTTCTTGCGGGGCTAACTGGAACTGGAGGCGGAATATTTCTCACGCCTCTCCTCTTGTTTTGTCGATGGGCGCACATCCGGCAAGCCGCTGCTGTCTCAGCGCTGTTCATTTGGGTAAACTCGATCGCCGGGCTGGTTGGCTATTTCACAAAAGTCCATTCCATTCCTTCGCTGGGTCTGATTCTTGCAACAGCCGCAATCATTGGCGGGGCTTTCGGGTCGCATTTGGGCAGCAGACGTTTTGCGGTCAGAGTGATTTCGCTGTGTCTGGCGACGGTCCTCCTTATCGCCGGAACGAAATTGATTTTTACGAGGTAGGGGCGATTGACCTCAATCGCCAAGGCGGCTCGGGTGAACCGCCCCTACCTAACGTCCAGCTTCAGTTTCGGCGCGGTTTCGGGTGACCAGGGGTTGGTTTTATAATCAGACGCCACAATTTGATCAGCATACGCGTGTAAGAGCTGGCAAAACGCGGCCACATCCAGCCGATGATGTCGCGGGGCGAACTTTGACAGATTGCTTTCCGCGAGCCGGAACAAACGCACCGCTGGCTCTAAACGCCTGCTGTGCTTGGGGTGCGATGGGTGTTCGAATCGCTTCTGAAGGTGGACAAAAGCGCCGGCTGCCTGGATCAATCCCTTAAAGAAATCCGCATCGCACGATTTTGTCTTCAGCCAAAGCTGCTCGAGGACATCGTGTGCTTCGTAATAACGTTGTTCATTCCAGCAACGGAAAAACGCGCGGTAAAACGGGTGCTTTGCGACGTCCGCCTGACCCGGATCGATATCGTCATCACCCAGCTCAGCCACCAACTGCGAAATCCTCTCGCCTTTGCTCATGGAAAGCTTAATTTGCTCGCAGCTCAGATAATGAGCAAACCACCAACTATCAGCTCTTCCGAGAACCCCCTCACCCGCCTCCTCTCCCTCGCGAGGGAGAGGCGACCTCTGCGGCGCGCGACGCCGTGCCACAGAAGATGACTGGCCTGACCCTGGTCATGTTGCTGGCCGCCATCGCAATTTTGATTTTGTGCTCTGCGCTCTTTTCCGTAGTAGAGACGGCGCTTTTTCTACTCAAGCCGCATCAATTGCATCGCTTGGAGACGCATCATTCCGGGCTTACGAAATTCATACAACTTTTCCGCGAAAATCCGCGTCGGGTTCTGAATGTTCTGCTGCTCGGCGACGGCTTGGTAAATGTGATCCTGGTTGTGTTGTGCCTTCTCTTTCTGTGGGAGGGCCCGCTGGCAGGGCGCGTTCCGCAGTGGCTGGCTGGAATTGCGATCTTTGCCATTGTGGTGTTGCTCTGTGATTTGATTCCGAAACTGCTCGCGATTTCGGCGCCTTACAGGCTGTCAGCAATCAGCGCTTTCACCCTGAAGATATCGATGCCGCTGCTAGACCGCATGGGTCGTGGACTCGAGACGGTCAGCGCTTATGTGGTCGATCTTCTCACGCCTGGGCACCTGCGCACCCGTGCACGCGTGAGCGATGAGGAATTGGAGACGCTGATTGAAATGGGTGAAGAAGAGGGCGCCTTGTATGAAGGCGAAGCGGAAATGATCCAGGAAATCTTCAAGCTCGGCGATAAAACAGCCAAGGATTGTATGACGCCGCGCGTGGATAGTTTCATGCTCCCAGATGATTTGACTAACGAAGATGCGGTCGCGCGCTTGAAGGAGAAACGACATCGCCGAGTCCCGGTTTACGTCGATACGCCCGATCAAATTCTCGGGATCATCGATGTGAAATTGTTGCTGCTCGATCCATCGGAACATTACACCGAAAAACTCATCGCCCCCTCCTTTGTGCCCGAGACGATGCCCGCGCTGGAGTTGCTCAAGCGTTTTCTCACTCATCCCCAGGGAATGGCAGTGGTAGTTGACGAATTCGGCGGGACCGAAGGAATCATCACCAGGGACGATATCGTGGAACAGATTCTGAGTGATGCGCTACCGCGGGGCGATGTCGCCCTTTATATCGAGCCGCTCGGAAACGGCAGATTCCTCGTTAGCGGCAACGCGCGTCTGGACGATTTGCGCGAATATCTTGGTTTTCGAATCGACGCGGAAGGAATAGACACCATCGGCGGATTCGTCTTCACGCGACTGGGGTATGTGCCGCCCACCGGCACAAAGCTCGAGATCCCACGTCTTGCCATTACCGTGCGTCGCTCCGGCCGTAAAAGGATCGAGGAAGTTCTGCTGGAAAAAACAACTGTATTCGAGGCAGCGGCATGATTGTGGGATTCATTATTTTCTGTTGCTGGATTGTTTCGTTTTTCTTTAACGGAATTGAAAGTGGGCTGCTCTCGATCGATCCGGTGCGTTTGCGCCAGAATCTGAAGCGCGGCGTACCCGCGGCCCGGCGGCTCGATCGTCTGCTCAAACACCCGGAACGCTTGCTGGCGACTGTTCTGCTCTTCACGAATGCAGCCGACATACTGGGGCTGCTCCTGCTGACCAGCCAGCTCGTTCGATTGTGCGGCCAGGCCGGTTACTTATTGGCGCTGGTAATCGCGCTTCCAGTTTATCTCTTCCTGCTCGTGATCTTACCCAAGTCGCTGTTCCGGCGATTTCCGTTTCGCGCGTTAGCCCGGCTTGCCAGGGTGCTCGAGTTGGCGGTGATGTTGTTTTCGCCTTTGCTCGAACTTGGTGCACGACTTGGCAAGCTGCTGCTGCCGGCTCCTGCCGCGAAACATGCCCGGCTTTTTGCTGCGCGCGAAGAGCTAAAACAGATCACCACTGAAAGCGAGCGGGAAGGCTCTCTCACAGCGACCGAGCGCGCGATGATCCATAACGTCGTGGACTTTAGTGGGGTCAAAGTTCGTGACGTGATGTTGCCCGCGGCCAAGGTCGTTGCGTTGCAGCCGGGCGCGTCAACTCAGGAAGCGTTGAAGCTCTCAGCTGCTTCCGACGTTGATCGTCTGCCGGTGGTTCCGCCGGGAGGGCAACCCTCGGGACTAGTCAACGTCCTCGATATTCTGCTTGACCACGACGGAAATAAACCGCTCGGCAATTATATCCGGCGCATTGTGACGACCACGGAGGAGGAGCCTGCCTACCGAATCGTGCAGCAATTGCGCGCTGCTCGGCTTGGTCTGGCCGCCGTCGTGGATCAAAAGAAAAATTTTCGCGGGATTGTTGCCACCGAGGATCTGATCCGGCGGCTCGTTTCTTCAAGTGAGACGCAGGTTTAATCGCGTCCAATCGGCAATATGTCCTCATCGGCGAGAAGTCGCGCGCAACTTACCAACGCGACGTGCGAGAAAGCCTGAGGAAAATTGCCTAGCTGACGCTTGTCGTGCGGATCGTACTCTTCGGAGAGCAGTCCAAGATCGTTACGCAAATCAAGCAGGCGTTCGAATAGTTCTCGCGCTTCTTTTTTTCGGTCAATGAGGTGCCAGCACATGGCCAGCCAAAACGAGCAGGGAAGAAATACTCCCTCAGTGCCTGGCAATCCATCGATGCCCTCTTCCTGTGGCCGATAGCGGAGCACCAACCCATCTTGCATTAGTTCGCGTTCAATCGCCTCGATTGTGCCGCGGACGCGCTCGTCAGTAACCGGCAGAAACCCGACTAGCGGCATTGTAAGAAGGCTGGCATCCAGGGCATCGGACCCGTAAACCTGTGTGAACGCCTTCTTCTTTGTGTTGTAGCCGCGGTCGCAAACTTCTTTGTGAATTTGATCCCGAACTTTTTGCCAGCGGCCAATGTGCTCGCTGGCCGCGCAGCCGCAGTCCTCGACCATTTTGCCCGCGCGATCGAACGCCAGCCACGCCATCATTCTCGAGTGCGTGAAATGCTGGCGGCCGCCGCGAACTTCCCAGATTCCTTCATCCGGTTCGTGCCAATGTGCTTCGAGGAATTTCATCAGCTCGACCATTAGCGCCCACTCGGGCTCGGTCATTTTGATTCCGGCATGATCAGCCTGCCACATCGCGGCCAGCACTTCGCCATACACATCTAGCTGAAACTGATTTGAAGCTGCGTTGCCAATCCGAACCGGCCTGGAGTTTTCGTATCCTGACAGCCACGGAATCTCATACTCGACGAGGCGGCGCTCGCCGCGCACGCCGTAGATTGTTTGCATTTGTGCCGGGCTGCCCGCGATGGCGCGCAACAGCCACTGGCGCCACGATGCGGCTTCGTCGCGATAGCCCGCGCGCATTAACACCAGCAAGATCAACGCGGCATCTCGCAACCAGCAGTAACGATAATCCCAGTTGCGGACGCCTCCTATTTGCTCCGGTAACGAAGTGGTAAGAGCGGCTACCAGCCCACCGGTAGGGGCATAAGTCAGTCCTTTAAGCGTGATCAGTGAGCGCACCACTGCATCGCGCCATTTCCCTTCGCTATGAAATTGTTTCGCCCAGTCACTCCAGAATACCTCCGTGTCTCGCAATGCGTGCTCGGCATTTACTTTTCTCGGCGGCTCCAAGTGAGAAACGAACCACGTGAGCACAAACGGAATGCGGTCACCTTTTGCCACTGTAAACTCGGCCACGGTCGTTAAATCTTTCCCGCGCGTTTCAACCGGCGTTCGTAAGATCAAGCCATCGGGCCCGGCGATTGCTTCGAGACCGTCGTGTCGTTTGCGTTTCCGCACCCACGGCACAATCTGCCCGTAATCGAAGCGGATGATCAGCTCCATCTGCATCGGCACTTCGCCGCGTAACCCTTCGATGATGCGGATGATGTCCGGGTTCTCGCCGCGCGGCGGCATGAAATCGATCAGGCGAATGGCGCCGCTCTTGGTTTCAATTTCCGTTTCAAGAATCAGCGTCTCTTCCCGATAGCGGCGGCGGGTGGCTTCAACCTTCTCCGCCGGAAAAAACCGCCAGTGACCATTTTCCTTCTCGCCGAGCAGCGAGGCAAAACACGCCGGCGAATCGAATCGAGGGAAGCAAAGCCAATCGACGCAACCGTCGCGACTCACCAGCGCGCCGGTTTGCGTGTCGCTAAGAAAACCGTAGTCCTCAATCTTTGTATGTTCCTTCGCCACTTACTTCTTCCTCCTCGCGAGCGCCTGCCGCGCCGTAGCTTCGCGAAGGCGGGAAGCGAGACGAGCCCGCCGTGGCCTTGGCGAAGGCGGGTGCTCTGTGGTGGCAGCCGTGTCGGCTGCATTCGCCAGCCTGGCGATCCCATCGCGCGTTAATCGAAACACAGTCCATTCATCCATCGGCTTAGCGCCAAGGGCGCGATAAAACTTTATCGCCGGTTCGTTCCAATCGAGCACCGCCCATTCCATCCGGCCGCACCCGCGCTCGCGCGCAATCTTCGCAAGCTCGACCAGCAACGCGCGACCATAACCCTTGCCGCGCTTCTCCGGCTTCACGAACAAATCTTCCAGATAAAGCCCGGCCCGGCCTAGCCATGTCGAGAAGTTGTAAAAGTAAACCGCGAACCCGACCGGCGATTTCCCTTCAAAGGCGAGTAGCACCTCCGCTGCCGGTCGTTTGCCAAACAAAACATCGGCCAACTGTTTTTCCGTCGCGGTGACTTCGTGGGGCGCACGCTCGTAGGTGGCCAGGTCGCGGATGAGTTGAAGGATGATCGGCACATCTTCCGCGTGTGCCGCACGAATTTGGAAATCAGCGCGCTTCTTCATCTTGGCACCTCCGCATCAGACCAGATCTAACCACGAATGGACACTAATTCACACCAATGTTTTTGCGCGCGGAGCGCGCCTTGGAGTGCGGCGCCTTGACGCCGCTTTTGTTGCACAGCGCTAGGATTCCTTCTTTAAGCGCGAAAAAAAGTCTCGACTTTTTCTGCGCAGCTACTCACAATCGGCGCGCCGCTTGCAAGTGAGGATTCTATGAAAACACAAATCCATCCAAACATCACGGCGCATCTTAAGCGAGGCGCGTTTTCATTGCTTCTAATAATGGCTGCCTGCTTAATCCCATTTGTCCTGGGCCTGCAGCAGGCGCGGGCACAATCTTGCACGGGCCCTGGCTGGTTAGCGGGGCCGGATATGCCAAGTACCGGTGTTCGCATGGTGGGCGTCTATTTCCCAGCCAACCACAAGTTTTATGCCGTGGGCGGCCGCAGCATGGATGAAGTGGGCAACGATTTCACACACCCGTTTGAGTACAATCCGACCTCAAATAGCTGGGCTATTAAGTCAGCCACCTTTCCGGATAACCAGGTCAGCGACATGGCTTGCGGTGTGCTCACCGACTCAGGAACAGACTACATCTATTGCGTGGGCGGCTCGGCAGGCGGCCAAACGACGGCTACTGCCCGCGTCTTCCGTTACAATCCGGTCACCGACGTTATCGAGAGCATCGCTTCTCCCTGGCCGGGCGACACTGACGGCATAACTCTGCCCGGTGGCTTCGCGGTGTTCAATAACAAGCTATACATCCTGGGTGGATTCCAGATCAACACAGCGATGACTGACACGATCTGGGAGTTCACTCCTGGAACTAACATATGGGTCCAGAAGTGTGCGCACCTGCCCGTTCCGCGCGGTTATATACCAACCGTAGCTTACTTTGGTTTTATTTATACCGCTGGCGGCAGCGATTGGAATGGCACCACGCTTGTCGATACTAACGATTCCTTCAAGTACGACCCCGTAGCTGATTCGATTACCACTATTCCCAACATACCAAGAGCGACAGGCGAGACCAGGGCGCTTAAGTTCGCGGACGTTTTTCGGCCGTGTGCGCCATCAATATGGGTCATGGGTGGTGGCAGGACTCCACCAAACCCATCTAATGAAGTGGACACATACTGCCCTGACACATGGCATACCGGTCCGCCATTTGTTACCGCGCGCCGCAACTTCCCGGCCGACACCGACGGAGGAGGCTTCTCCGGCACAGGCCACATCTGGCTGGCAGGTGGCTATGCTAGCGACGGCGTCACACCGCTGCGTTCAATGGAAATCTATTGCAATCCGGTGCCGACGCCAAGCACGCCCCCAGAGGCAGCCACGCCGACGCCAACATTTACTCCGACCGCGCCCGCCGCATTGCCACCCTGCGCAACGCCGACACCTACAGCAACAGCAACTGTGACACCTACAGCGACAGCGACTGTTACATCAACTGCGACAGCCACATCAACACCCAGAGTAACGCCGACGCCGCGGCTTCAGCCAACACCGAGGACACGGCCCACCCCGCCGCCGCGCCCCTAGCTTTTGCCTATGAAAAAGAAACACACTGCACAATCCGCACCTGCCCGCCAGTCTGCTCGCGAAAGCTTTCGGAGTAGCCTTGGCGAAGGCGGGTTCTCTAACCTGCGTGTGTTAATCGGCCTGCTTATAGTCGTGGCCGGCGTGTTTCTGGCGCTGCTGGGGTCTGGCGCGTCGTCGCCATCGGCCTCGAGCTCCGCCAAAGCGCAGCAAAAGTATCAACCACCGATCAAGGTCATCGATCCCACTCTGCTGCCACCAGGGTTTGACTGTTCCCAGATTCACGAGCTGGGCATCGACAGGCAGGAGAACTTTCGGGCCGGCCTGATCATGATTGCCTGCGGTGCAGCAGAGGGCGGTTCAGCTCCGAACGTCAGCTTCGTCTCGCGGCTTTGGCAAAGGCTCTTCGCGCCATTCGTGTACGGCGGTACCGACGTTGACCTGATCACCGGCGCCGAGACTTCTCCTCACGTCACTCAGTCTGAGACCTTCTCCTGGGCTAACCCGGATAACCTTAACCAGATCGTCGTTGCCTACAACGACTCACGCATCGCGCCCAGCAACTACTCCGGCGCATCCTACTCCAGTGACGGCGGCCTCACCTTCACCCGACTTAACCCCAGCCCTTTCGCCACTGGGCACGGAACTAATTTCGGTGACCCAGTTGTCCTTTATAACCGCCCGAACGCCACTTGGCACGCCATATTTCTCGCTAGCGGCTGCGGCAGCTTCAATGCCGGAATCGGCGACTGGACGTCCACTGACGGCGGCGTCACCTGGGCTGTTGGCGCTTGCGTCCACAACAGCAGCAACGACGACCGCGAGTCTGGCTGGAGCGACATGAATCCCTCTTCGGCTTTCTACGGGCGGATGTACGTTTCCTTTAACAACTTCGCTATTGCTGGGCCTCCCATCTCGGTCACGTTTTCGACCGATAACGGTGCCACTTGGAGTGCACCGCAGAACCTCCCGCTTGGCGGGGCCAGCTCCGTCCGAGACGTTCAGATCACTGGCGATCTGCTTACAGGCGACGTTTACGTTGCGGGCATGAATGAAATGGGCGGTGGCCTCGGCAACCGCGCCAATATGATTTATCGCTCCACCGACGGCGGGGCCACTTGGGCACTCACCTATACCGGGCCTCCTTTTGCTGGCCCGGGCAGTGGCCTTTGCAGCAACAACAGTTACTTCGCTACTATGTTCGGCACTTACTGGCGACACATGGGCTGGGGCGAGCCTGCCGCCTACAACCACGTGGTCCATTACGTCTATGCCCAGCACGGCGCCGGTGCCGATCCCGGTGACGTCTATTACATCCGCTCCACAGACAGCGGCGCGACCTTCAGCTCGCCACTTAGGTTGAACACCGACGCCACGACCACCGCACAATGGCAACCTAATCTTTCAGTCAACGCAAATGGCAGCCTCTTCGCGATGTGGTACGACGGACGCGAGGGCACAGGTTGCACGCCGGGTGCTAACACCCCCTGCTACAGGATGTGGGGGCGCAAGTCTGCCGACAATGGGGTGACCTGGCAGGCTGATATGGCGTACTCAGACGTGGTCTCTCCTTTGCCAGCTCAGCCAGATCCGAATGTCGCAGCCTGCTATGCGGGCGACTACGACTACGCCTCGGCGATAGGCAGCAACCATCTCGCTTCATGGGTGGACGGGCGCGTGGCCATCGGTGGCACACAACAACAAGATGCCTTCACGGACAGGGAAATAGCAGGTCCAAGTCCAACCGCTTCGCCTGCACCAACAGCCACAGCAAGGCCTGCACTAAGTCCACGACCTCGCCCTAGTCTACCACCACGCCCGTAACTTTCCTCATGAAAAAGAAACGCAGTATCCCGCTTATAAATCCAGACTTATGAAAAAACAAATTAATCCTAGCATTAAGGCGCATTTTATCCGAGGCGTGTTTTACCTGCTCCCGCTGATCGCTGTGTGCGCGATTCCGTTCGGGCTGGCGGAACGGAACACGACTAAGCCTGGGAAACCATCGCTCAGGCTGGTTATTGTGGGCATTTCTGCGGCGGCCGATTCCATCCAAAAGTACGACCTCAGTATGCCCGCCGGCTCGCCAACGCCGACGCCTACCTGCGGCGGCCCGGTCGCATGGCAACCCGGACCCGATCAACCTCCGGCCCGTTATGCCTTCCAGGCAGCTCTCGGCACCGACAACATGCTTTACGTCGCCGGCGGCCAGACCGCCGACATAATGCCGACCCTGTACGACCAGGTCTCGCGGTATGACTACACAACCAATACTTGGACCAACGTCGCCCCGCTACCCGTCCCCTTGAGCCAGGCCTCTATCGGCGCATGGAACGGCAAGATCTACGTCGCCGGCGGCTTCATTGGTGGTAGCAGCGTTACCAATGCCCTGCGCATCTATGACATCGCCACCAACACCTGGAGCAGCGGCGCGAACATGCCCATCAGTCCGGGCGTCGAAGCGGCAGCGGGGGCGGTATGGTCGGGCAAGTTCTACGTCATGGGGGGCGACGACTTCACCAACAGCCTGAACACCAATTTCATCTACGACATCGCCACTAACACCTGGACTACGGGGGCG
>Ga0193735_1000497_pt1 | contig 12487 bp, 11 predicted proteins | sample U1m2metaG_FD_145080 | JGI IMG/M metagenome (GOLD analysis project Ga0193735, IMG submission 145080) | Soil microbial communities from a riparian zone of the East river system, Colorado, United States - U1m2 | ecosystem: Environmental > Terrestrial > Soil > Riparian zone | place: USA: East River... | reverse complement strand
TCCGCGCTCCTGATCGCATCCTCGAGGCTCGTCGTGAATGAAAGCCTTCCCTCCTTCTGATTGCGCTCGACCAGTGGCTCGAGCCCTGGCTCGTAAATCGGAAGGATGTTCTCGCGAAGATCCTTGATCTTGCGTTCATCGATGTCCGCGCAACAGACATTATTGCCGTTCTCGGCCAAACACGCGCCAACAACCAGCCCTACATAGCCAGTACCGATTACGGATATGTTCACGTTGTCGAGATGGAGATTGTTGCCAGCCGGCGGCTAGACAGTTGCGTATGAGGTCGCCGACGTTAGCGAAACGATCCGCCCCTTTCCCTTGGCCAGCTTGGAAGTGGCGTTTCTGGTGTCGACGATGACCCTCGACAGATGAACCACTCGCTGATAGTCGACGGTCGAATGATCCGTGACGATCACCACCGCGTCAGCCCCGGCCAGTTCGTCGTCGGTGAGCGGCACGCTTGCATGCTCGTGTCCATCCTCCCGGAACTTCGGCACGAATGGGTCGTGATACACGACGACCGCTCCCTGCTGCTCGAGCAGGCGGATCACGTCGAGAGCAGGACTCTCTCTCATGTCGTCAATGTCCTTCTTGTACGCAACGCCGAGCACGAGCACTCGGCTTCCATTGACTGCCTTTTTTTCCTCGTTGAGCGCCTGGGCGACCTTTCTCACGACGATTGCGGGCATCTCGCTATTGATCTCGCTCGCGAGGTCGATGAATCGCGTCTTGTAGTTGAGCGTTCTCATCTTCCACGCCAGATAGTGCGGATCGAGCGGAATGCAGTGTCCGCCGATGCCAGGTCCCGGCGTGAACTTCATGAACCCGAACGGCTTCGTCGCCGCGGCGTCGATCACTTCCCAGATGTTGACGCCCAGCTTGTCGCACACGATCGCCATTTCGTTCACGAGCCCGATGTTGACGGAGCGGAACGTGTTCTCGAGCAGCTTCACCAGCTCCGCCGTCTCGGTGCTCGAGACTGGAACCATGGTGTCGAGACAGGTCGCGTACAGCGCGGTCGCGACTTCGGTGCACGCGGGCGTGATTCCGCCGACGATCTTCGGAGTATTCTTGGTGTTCCAGATCGGATTGCCGGGATCGACACGTTCGGGACTGAATGCGAGAAAGACATCTTCGCCTACAATGAGTCCAGCTGCCTCGAGCTTCGGCTGAAGCAGCTCGCGGGTGGTTCCCGGATAAGTCGTACTCTCGAGGACGACGATCACTCCGGGGCGGCAGTTCCGGCCGATCGCATCGGCCGCCGCAATCACGTATCCCATGTCGGGATCGCGCGTCTTGGCCAGCGGAGTCGGGACGGCGATCGAGATCGCGTCCATCTCCTGCATCCTCGCCTCGTCCTTCGTCGCCTCGAACTTTCCCGCCTTCACCAGTCGCGCCAGCTCGGCGCTCGGCACATCCTGGATGTGAGACTTGCCGGCCATGAGCTGGGCGATGAGCCGCTCACTCACGTCGTAGCCGATCACCTTGAAGCCCGCCCTCGCAAACTCGAGCGCGAGCGGGAGCCCGACGTATCCAAGACCCACGACACCAATGCACGCGCTTCTGTTTTCGATCTTCGCTAACAGCTGATCCTTTAATTGCACTTGGGGCTCTGTCGGTGAGTGTGTCTGATTGTCAGTGGCCGTAGAATCCGCGCACGGCTGCTATGACCTCGTCCAGCTGCGGCTGCCGTAGCTCCGGATAGACCGGGATCGATATCACTTCCTGCGTCGCTCTTTCGCTCTCTGGGAATGCGCCTCGCTTGTAACCGAGGTACTCGAAGCACGGCTGGAGGTGGAGCGAGAGCGGATAATAGATGGCCGACCCGATCTCCTTGGCCTTCAGATGCGCTTGCAAGCCATCGCGGTGGGCGACGCGCAAAGTGTACTGATTGTAAATCGATTCATTCGCCGGATCGATCGTCGGCGTGCGAACGTCGTCGAGATCCGCGAATGCAGCGTTGTAATAAGCCGCGTTCTTGCGCCTCGCCGCGCTCCACGCGGCGAGATTCAGCATCTTCGCCGAGAGTATCGCTGCCTGCAGTGCGTCGAGGCGGCTGTTGTAGCCGACTTCCTCGTGATAGTAGGTCTTCGTTCCGCCGTGCGTCCGCAGTCGACGAACGCGCGTGGCGATTGCGTCCGACTGCGTCACGACCATTCCACCGTCGCCGTAGCCACCCAGGTTCTTGGATGGAAAGAAGCTAAAGGTGCCGATAGTGGCTGCCTCACCAGCCATCACCCACTTTTCGTCGATCTTCCGGCGCGCCCCGATAGACTGCGCGGCGTCCTCGATGACCGGCAGATTCCCGACCGCATCCGTTATCGCTTCGATCGGAGCCATTTGACCGAACAGGTCAACAGCGATGACGGCTTTCGTCGCTGGCTTGATCGCGGCACCGAGGGCGGCTGTCGAAATGTTGAACGTGTCGGGTTCTATGTCCGCGAAAACCGGACGCGCGCCGACGTTGTGTACCGCACCGGCGGTCGCGAAAAAAGTGAATGGTGTCGTCAGAACTTCGTCGCCACGTCCGATATCGAGCGCCCGGAGCGCGAGCAGGATCGCGTCTGTACCATTTGCGCACCCGATTGCGTGGGTCGTGTGCGAGAGCGTCGCGACCTCGCGCTCGAGACGCTCCACCGGCTCGCCCAGGATGAATGCCTGTTCATCGATGACCCTCGTCATCGCATTCATCACGGAATCGCGAATCGTCGCGTGCTGCGCTTTCAGATCAAGAAGTGGGACAGCCATTATCAACGGATTGGGAACGGGTCAAAGGCATAGGCAGAAAAAGGCAGGTTAGCCGATAAAGATAAACGCTTCCGGCTCATACTTGGGCGCGGAGCGGGAGGGGCACCTCCCTCCCCGTCTTGGCTGACTCGTAGATGCCGAGGATCAGTTCGAGCGACTTCCTGCCGGCCCGCCCGTCCGTGTCGGGCTTGGCCTCCCCCCTCAGCACGGCGAGAACGTTCCTGTAGTAACCCTGATGCCCCAGACCGTACACATTCGGCGGGCTCGTGTCTGCCTCGGCCACCTTCTTGTCATCGTCGTCATATTCGGCGAACTGCCAGAGCTCGATCTTGTTCACAGCGGTCCCGCCGATCTTGGCCGATCCCTTTTCGCCGAGGATGGTGATCGAGCCCTCGAGGTTGCGCGGGTATGCCAACATCGTGACCTCGATGCTTCCCAACGCTCCAGACCGGAATTTGAGAATCGCGATCCCGGAATCTTCGGTCTCGATGCGGCGAGCGAGCGTTGCCGTCTTCGCCATGACGCTCTCGACCGGACCCATCAACCACTGAATCAGATCAACGTAGTGCGAGGCCTGATTCATGAATGCGCCGCCATCGAACTCCCACGTCCCGCGCCAGGGTGCCTGGTCGTAGTACTCCTGCGGGCGCGCCCAGTGAACGGTGCAGCTCGCCATGTAGATGCGGCCGAAGCGATTGCGGTCGACGGCGCTCTTGAGAAGCTGGACTGGCGGATTGAGCCGGTTCTGCTTGACGACGAACAGCTGCACTCCCGCCTTGTCGCAGGCGTGCACGAGCGAGTCCGCGCCGGTGAGGGAAATCGCCATCGGCTTTTCCATCACCACGTGCTTCCCCGCGTTCGCCGCCTCAATTCCCTGCTCCGCATGCAGTCCCGATGGAGTCGCGATCGTGACGATGTCCGCCTTGCTCTCCTTCAGCATCTTTTCGTACGACGTATAGTGCGGGACACCCCACTGCTTGCCGGCCTGCTCTGCACGCTCCGAATCAGAATCGCAAACGGCGACCAGCTCCAGGCCGTCGATCTGATCGATCGCCTCGAAGTGGTTCTTGCTGATTCGCCCACAACCGATCAGTGCGATGCGAAACTTCTTCTCGGAGCTCACCTGGGAATCCTCTTCAGTTTGTCGCCTTCCTGCCGGTATCGCGTGCCGCAGACCTTGCACGCTTCGGGATTCTTGTCGGAGAGCCGCTCGCCACACTGGCACATCCACCCCGCTCTTCGAGCGGGTACTCCAACCATCAGCGCGAACGCCGGAACGTCCTTCGTGATCACGCTGCCAGCGCCGACGAACGCGTACTCCTCGAGTGTGACCCCTGCAACGATCGTCGCATTGGCGCCTATGGTCGCTCCCCGTCGCACCAGGGTACGCTTGTATTCGTTCTTGCGGGAGACGTGGCTGCGAGGATTGATGACGTTCGTGAAGACCATCGACGGCCCACAGAACACGTCATCCTCGAGCTCAACGCCCTCGTACACCGACACGGTGTTCTGAATCTTGACGTTGTTTCCGATCTTGACGCCGTTCATCACCACGACGTTCTGCCCCAGCGAGCAGCGCTCACCGATCACGGCGCCGCCCAGGACGTGGCAGAAATGCCAAACCTTGGTATCAGCTCCGATCTGAGCCCCGTCGTCGACGTAGGCCGATTCGTGAATGAATGGCTTGGCCATCTAGACGCCAGCTTCCTTCGGAATTCTGCCGTGCCACTCCTGCAGCGAGAGAACGGAAGGCGCGCGCGAACGCAGCGACAGAATTGCGTCGCACGCGGCGTTGGCCGCGGAGAGTGTCGTCGTGTAGGCGACGTGGTTCGCTATCGCTGCCTGGCGCATCGTGTAATCGTCGCGCTGCGATTCCTTGCCGAGCGGCGTGTTGATCAGAAGCTGGACTTCGCCGTTCAGCATCATGTCCATTCCGTTGGGGCGACCTTCGTGGATCTTGAGCACGGTCTCGACCGGGATCCCGCGTCCGCGCAGATGCTTTGCCGTCCCGCCCGTCGCGAACAGCTTGAATCCCAATTCCTGGAACCGTCTGGCGATTGGCGTCACCGCACGCTTGTCGGAATCATTTACGGTGATGAAGATCGCGCCTTGCGATGGCAGCACGTTGTCCGCTGCGAGCTGGGCCTTGCCGAACGCGCTTCCGAATGAATCCGAGATCCCCATCACCTCGCCCGTGGATCTCATCTCCGGGCCGAGTATCGGATCGAACTCCCGGAATTTGTTGAACGGGAAGACTGCTTCCTTGACCGAGATGTATGCGGGAGTCACTTCTTCCGTGAACCCGATCGCGTCGAGCGTCTCGCCGAGCATGACCCTCGCGGCGATCGCCGCCAGCGGAACGCCAATCGCCTTCGATACAAAGGGCACGGTCCGGCTGGCTCTCGGATTCACCTCGAGGACGTACACCTGCCCGTCCTTGATCGCGTACTGAACGTTGATCAGCCCGACTACGTTTAGCGCCTTGGCGAGAGCGACCGTGTGCTGCCGCATCTCGTCGATGTGCTCCTCGTCGATCAGATACGGAGGCAGCACACAGGCGGAATCGCCCGAGTGGATGCCCGCATCTTCGATGTGCTGCATCACGCCACCGATCACGACCCGCTCGCCGTCCGAGATCGCGTCGACGTCGGCTTCGAACGCGTCTTCAAGGACGCGATCGATGAGCACCGGTTTGTCTTCCGACACACGGGCAGCGCGCTCGAAGTACTGGGTCAGCGACGTCTCGTCGTACACGATCTCCATCGCGCGTCCGCCGAGCACGTACGAGGGCCGAACCAGGACTGGATACCCGATTCTCTTCGCGGCAGTGACGGCCTCTTCGAGGCTGGTCGCGATTCCGTTCTCCGGCTGGCGGATTCCCAGACTTCGGGCGATCGCGTCGAACCGCTTCCGGTCTTCGGCCGTGTCGATCGCGTCCGGCTGGGTGCCAAGGATCGGTACGCCCGCCATTTCGAGCCCACGAGTGAGCTTGAGCGGTGTCTGGCCGCCTAGCTGCACGATCACGCCGAGGGGCTGCTCGCGCTCGACGATATCGAGGACGTGCTCGAGCGTGAGCGGCTCGAAATACAGCTTGTCGGAGATGTCGAAGTCGGTTGAGACAGTCTCGGGGTTCGAGTTGATCATGATCGTCTCGTAACCCTGATCGCGCAGCGCCAGCGCCGCCCGCACGCAGCAGTAGTCGAACTCGACTCCCTGTCCGATGCGGTTCGGCCCGCTGCCGAGAATCACCACTGAGCGTTTGCCACTCCGGGGAGCCTCGCTCTCCTCGTCGTAGCTGCTGTACAGGTAGGGCGTGGCAGACGGAAATTCTCCCGCGCAGGTGTCGACCATCTTGTAGGCGGGGACGATTCCGAATCCGATTCTACGCGCCCGCGCCTCGGATTCAGATTCATCGCGCAAATCTGCCAGCTGTTTGTCGGCGAAGCCCATTCGCTTCATTCGCCACAGCACATCTCTGTCGACCGTCGGGAGCGCGGCAAAGGCTCGCTCCGCCTCCAGCAGCTCCATCATCTGCGACAGAAACCAGGGATCGATGCCGGTCAGTTCGTAGACTTCCTCGACCGTAATTCCGGCATGAAGCGCGCGCTTTACCTGAAAGATCCGCTCCGGCGTCGGCTGCCGCAGCGCGCCGCGCAGAGATCCGAGGGACTCGTTCTCGAGCCGGTCGTCTGCCAGTGTCGCGGCGACGCTCCATCCTGGGCGGCCGATCTCGAGCGCGCGCAGCGCCTTCTGGAACGCCTCCTTGAACGTGCGGCCGATCGCCATCGACTCGCCGACCGATTTCATCTGCGTCGTGAGCCGCGGATTGGCGGCGCGGAATTTCTCGAACGCGAAGCGCGGGCATTTCACCACGACGTAGTCGAGCACCGGCTCGAACGAGGCGGGCGTGGTGCCGGTGATGTCGTTCGGAATCTCATCGAGGCGATAGCCGACGGCGAGCTTCGTTCCGATGCGCGCGATCGGAAACCCCGTCGCCTTGGAGGCAAGAGCTGAAGATCGTGACACTCGAGGATTCATCTCGATCACGAGCATCTCGCCGTCCCGCGGGTTGATCGCGAATTGGATGTTGCACCCGCCCGCCTCGACGCCGATCTCCCGAATCACGGCGACTGCCGCGTCCCGCATCAGCTGATACTCGCGATCGGTAAGCGTCATCGCCGGCGCGACGGTGATCGAGTCGCCAGTATGAACGCCCATGGGATCGATGTTCTCGATCGAGCACACGATCACGACGTTGTCGGCGCCGTCGCGCATCACCTCGAGCTCGAACTCTTTCCAGCCGATTACACTGCGCTCGACCAGGACCTGGTTCACCGGCGACAGATCGAGACCGCGTCGAATGATCTCCTCGAACTCCTGTCGGTTGTAGGCGATCCCTCCGCCCGTCCCGCCGAGGGTGAAGGCGGGCCGGATGATCGCGGGAAATGCCGTCGTATCGAGGATGTCGAATGCTTCGTCGAGCGTCGTCGCGATTCCGCCTGGCGGTGTCGCCAGCCCGATCCGCTTCATCGCTTCGCTGAAAAGCTTCCGGTCTTCGGCCATCGCGATCGCCCGCGCATCCGCGCCAATCAGCTCGACGCTGTACCTCTCGAGCACGCCCGACTCCGCCAGCTTCATCGCCACGTTAAGCGCCGTTTGACCCCCCATCGTGGGAAGCAGCGCGTCCGGCCGTTCCTTCGCGATGATGAGCTCGACGTACTCAGGAGTCACCGGCTCGATGTAGGTGCGGTCGGCGAACTCCGGATCCGTCATGATCGTCGCCGGATTGGAGTTGACGAGGATGACCTCGAATCCCTCTTCCTGGAGCGCCTTGGCCGCCTGCGTCCCCGAATAGTCGAACTCGGCGCCCTGCCCGATGATGATCGGGCCGGAGCCGATTACGAGGATTCGGTGGATGTCGGTTCGCTTAGGCATTCAGGTCGGTGGTTACTGGAGCAAAGTTAGCGAACAGGCTGGTGGTGAGGGACGAAATACCTGCAACTGATTAGGCGAGAGGCCCGAGCAGGTAAGATGCCAGTGATTTAGTTCACGACGCCGGAACAAATTTCGGCGGCGTCGGAGTACAGGCAACTGCTTGTGCCCTGAATGCCACAGAGACACGTCCCGGCGTAGTGAACTGAACAACTCGCATCTTACCTACTGGGACCTCTCGCCTAATCAGTTTCAGATGTTAGTTAAGAAAAAGGGAGCCCCGAGGGCTCCCTTTTCGTTTGACACAACCATCAGCTTAAGCAGCGGCCCCGCCTCTCGGCGCGCGCTGAATCTTTCCGGCGTGCAAGCAGCGGGTGCACACCTTGATCTTCGTGATCTTGCCCTCGATGACGATGCGGGCGACCTGAAGATTGGGCTTGAACGTCCGGCGTAGGCGACGCCCTTGTCGCAGACGTAGCAGCGGTTTCTCTTGATCTGTGCCATGGTTAGCTCTCCGTCCCCACCAGCTCGATGCGCGCCATCTCGGCGCCATCGCCCTTGCGGTGACCGGTCTTGAGGATGCGGGTGTAGCCGCCATTTCGCGTCGCGAAGCGCGGGCCGATCTCCTGGAACAGCTTGTCCGCGGTCGCGCGGTGCGGGACCTTGGCGCCGGCCAGGCGGCGGTTGTGAAGCGTTCCCGTCTTGGCTTTCGTGATCAGCTTCTCGATGAACGGACGAAGCTCCTTGGCCTTCGCTTCGGTCGTCTCGATGGCGCCACGCTCGATGAGCGCTTTCGCCAGGCCTTTCATGAGCGCCAGCTTCTGCTCGCTGGTGCGGCGAAGCTGCTTCCCCTTCTTGCGGTGACGCATTCTTAGCCTTCCTCTTCGTCGTCGGCACCAACCGTGGCGACGTTGCGATTGGGCGGCGTGCCCTGATCCGTGATGCGGACACCGTCAGGCGTCTCCTCGTACTTCATACCGAAGTTGAGGCTTTCACGCTCGAGCAGATCGGCGATCTCGTTCAGCGACTTCTTGCCGAAGTTCTTGACCTGGAGAATCTGGCTCTCGCTCTGGCGGACAAGATCACCCAGCGTGCGAATGGCGGAATTCTTGAGCGAGTTCACGGAGCGAACCGAGAGCTCGAAGTCTTCGATCGGAGTGCGCAGCACCTCGGCCAGACGATGAGCATCGCCGCCTGGGAGATCAGTGCCCGGGACGAGCGGCGCCGATGCGTGCGATCCGAACCCGGCAAAGTACTGGTGTCTGAGCCAGCGCCGCGGCGTAGCTGACAGCCTCTTCAGGCGTGACCGTTCCATTCGTCTCGACCGTCAGCGTCAACCGATCGTAGTCCGTGCGCTGACCGACGCGCGTCTCGGCGACGGCGAAGTTTGCGCGGCGAACCGGGTTGTAGATCGAATCGATGCGGACGACATCAACCGGCAGCGTCTTGTCGATGACGTGCTGGTCGGCTTCGACGTATCCGCGGCCACGCCCGACGTACAGCTCGACGTTGATTTCGCGATCGCCCTGCAGTGTGAACAGGTGCTGATTGCGATCGACGATCGTGACGCCGCCCTGTCCTTCGATGTCGGCGGCAGTTACCGGGCCGGCCGAATTCTTGGTGATGCGGAGAACCGTGTTCTCCACCCCTTCGTCGAGAGAGAGCGTCAGGATCTTGAGATTGCCGATGATCTGGTGGACGTCTTCGACGACGCCCGGAATGGTCTGGTGCTCGTGCAGGACGCCGTCGATACGGAATCCCCACACTGCCGAGCCGCGGAGCGACGACAGGAGAAGACGCCGCATGGCGTTCCCCAGTGTGTGTCCGAACCCGCGCTCGAGCGGCTGAAGGCGAAATTCTGCGATGTTGGGATTGTCTTCGCGCTTCGTCGCCTCGACAAGCTGCGGACGGACAAGTCCCCTGAGATCAATTGCGGTTGCCATTGTTTTCGATTCCTTGAACGTGCCACCCCGCCCCTAACGCGCGGTGAGCCCGTAACGAGAGTTAGGGTCTCGTCCTACTGTATGGTTTCAATACGACTGCGAATGCGTTCCTGCTGATAATCACCGGTCTTGCGCCAACTGCTGAGTGCCGGGCGTGGTTGCCTGAACCGAGCGAACACTGCGACTGCCGGGTGCAACTAGTTACCTGAACTGCGCGAATACTGTGATTGCCGGGTGCAACTACTTCGAGTAAAGCTCGACCACCAACTGTTCCTGCGCGGCGATCGGAATGTTCGACCTTGTCGGCCTCTCGAGCATCTTGCCGCTGAACGTGTCGCGATCCACCGCGATCCACGATAACGGTGCGCCGCGGGACGACTGATCCATCGCCGCCATCACGCTCGCCTGCTCGCGTGACTTCATGCGCATCCTGATTTCCTGTCCGGGGTGCACGAGATAGCTCGGGATGTCGACTGACTTCTGATTCACTTCGACGTGGCGGTGCCGAACGAGCTGGCGCGCCGCCTTGCGGCTGCCCGCGAATCCCATGCGGTACACGACGTTGTCCAACCGCGACTCCAGCGCGGCGAGAAGATTGTGTCCCGTGATTCCAGGGAGCGGCGCGACCCGCTCGAAGGTGTTGCGGAACTGTCTCTCGCTGACGCCATAGATGCGCTTGATCTTCTGCTTCTCACGGAGCTGCTTCGAGTACTCCGACACCTTCCGACGGCGGGCCGTCGACGAGCCGTGCTGACCCGGAGGCGTCGGACGACGCTCGACGGGGCACTTCTCGGTGAAGCACTTCGTCGACTTGAGGAACAACTTCGTCCCTTCGCGACGGCACTGCCTGCAGCTCGCTCCTGTATAACGCATCGGTTAGACTCTCCGACGCTTGGGAGGACGGCAGCCGTTGTGCGGAATCGGCGTGACATCCTTGATCGACTTGACCTGGAGACCGGCGGCGACGAGCGCCTGAATCGCGGACTCGCGTCCCGATCCTGGTCCCTGAACTCTCACATGCACACGACGGACGCCGAGCGTGACGGCTTCGCGTCCAGCCTGTTCTCCGGCCACGGTAGCCGCAAAAGGCGTCGACTTCTTCGAGCCCTTGAAGCCGGCCTTCCCCGACGAGCCCCAGGAAATCGTGTTCCCGTGCGCATCGGTGATCGTGATCGTCGTGTTGTTGAAAGTCGCGCTGACGTGGGCGATTCCCTCCGCCTCGATTATGCGCTTCGTTTTCTTTCCAATTGCCATTTTACTTGGTTACCTGAGCCATTACTTGGTGACCTTCTTCTTGCCGGCGATTGCGCGGCGTGGGCCCTTTTTGGTGCGGGCGTTGGTGTGCGTGCGCTGACCACGAACAGGGAGTCCGCGGCGGTGACGGATGCCGCGATAGCTGCCAATGTCCATGAGCCGCTTGATGTTCATCGCGACTTCGGTGCGCAAGGCGCCCTCGACGCGGACATCCTTCTCGATCGCCTGGCGGAGCCGATTCGTGTCAGTGTCTGTCAGGTCGCGAATCCGCTGCTCAGGGTTCACGCCGGTCGACAGCAAAATGCGTCGCGCCGTCGCGCGGCCGATGCCGAAGATGTACGTAAGGCCGATCTCGACCTTCTTCTCACGCGGGAGATCCACGCCAGCAATACGCGCCATTATCAGCCCTGCTTCTGCTTATGTTTTGGATTGCGCTTGCAGATGATGCGAGTCACGCCCTGTCTTTTGATGACCTTGCAGTGCTCACAGATCGGCTTGACGCTGCTGCGAACTTTCACGTCCTGATCCCCACAATGTTGGAAAGAGGGCCGAAGCCCTCCGTTTTTTTCCGAGGTTAGCCTTTGAAATTACATTGGGCGGACGCGGAACGCAACCCGGGGAAAGGGCTCAAAGTGTGATAGCAGAGCGGGTTAGCAATTAAATAGTCTTCATGACTGATCTGAGTTCCGACGCAGGATCCTTGGCCTCGGTGATCATCCGCCCCAGCACTATGTAGTTCGCCCCCGCCTTTGCGGCCTCGGCGGCCGTAACCGTCCGCTTCTGGTCGTCGGTCCTTCCCCCTGCCGGCCGGATCCCTGGGACCAGGAGCTTCAGCTTGTCGCCGTACTTCGCGGCGATTTTGTGGGCCTCGAGGCCGCTGCAGACGACGCCGTGGGCGCCCACCGCAGCGCAATCCCCGGCGAGGCGTAGAACTTCGCCGTACACCTCGAGCGATTTCCGGCCCCAGGCGCTCCGGAGCATGGCGGCATCGAGCGAAGTGAGAATCGTCACGCCGAGCACTCCGCAGCTGGCGCCCGCCCCTTCGACCGCGGCCTCGATCATCTCCCGACCACCCGTCGCATGCACAGTCAGAAGCTTGGCCCCGATCGAAGCCGCGCTCCGGGCTGCGCCTCGAACGGTATTCGGGATATCGTGAAGCTTGAGATCGAGAAAAACATCTTTGCCGAGTGCGCGCAGAATCTGAACGACCTGCGGGCCGGCCGCGGTGAAAAGCTCACCCCCGACCTTGTAGAACTTGCACGCGTCACCAATGCGCTCGACCATCGCGAGCGCGAGGTCGGCCCGGGGAAAATCGAGCGCCACGATCGGAATCGGGTGCCGCGAGCTTGTCGGGGCGCTTCGCGTCGCCACCTTGGTTCTCGTTGCCGACGGTCGCTGATGAGGGGTCACGTCAGTTCTCCCACCGTAGAGATCCGCGAAGTTCAGTCAACGAAGTTACCCCCTTCTCACTGCACCAGCGCCCCAGGTCCGCGACCAGCCTTTCCGGAAGTCTTGGCTGCTGCATCGCGGCGGTGCCGATCGCGACGAGTGACGCGCCAGCGATCACGTACTGAACAATATCCGTCGCCTTCGATATTCCTCCGACT
>Ga0193735_1000496_pt1 | contig 12500 bp, 10 predicted proteins | sample U1m2metaG_FD_145080 | JGI IMG/M metagenome (GOLD analysis project Ga0193735, IMG submission 145080) | Soil microbial communities from a riparian zone of the East river system, Colorado, United States - U1m2 | ecosystem: Environmental > Terrestrial > Soil > Riparian zone | place: USA: East River... | reverse complement strand
AGAGCTTCACTGACATAGGCTGCGGGGACGTACACCTCGTTCGTAACGAAGGTAACGTCCAGGCGGTAGATGTAGCGGTCCAGATTGTTCCGGCGGGCGCTCCGAGACGGATCGACGTGACGCCGGCCCCGAGTAATTGCCCACTGATTTCTTGCCCATAATTGCCGATTCTGAGAACGAGTCCACTTTGACCGCAGTTGTAAATCGTCCCAGCGGATACTCTTCGCAAAGCCGCTGGGACGAAATCTCGGGAAATTTGCGATTGAAATTGGCCGTGCGCGACAATCAACAGTACCGCGTCTGATCTGTATTCCACGGGTCTAATTAAACACAGAGAACACCGAGCACACGGAGATAGATTTTAGTTCTTCCTCCGTGACCTCTGCGGCCTCTGTGGTTACATTCTGGCCAATGAAGTTCCGGACTTACAAAAACACCGACCTCACTGTGAGCGAAGTCGGCTTTGGTCTTTGGACTATTTCCACCGGTTGGTGGGGAAATTTCACCGAAGGCGAAGCGATTGCGCTGATGCACAAGGCGTTCGATCTCGGCATTACGTTATTCGATGCGGCAGACACTTACGGGAACGGATTGAGCGAAGAGCTGATCGCCAAAGCATTTCCGAAACAGCGGGACGAAATCGTGATCGCGACCAAGGTCGGCTACGATTTTGTGACTCACGGCGAAGCGCGCGGACGCGGTCAGCGCGAGATCCCGCAGGATTTTTCGCCGGACGCGATCACGCGCGCAGCCGACGCGGCGCTCAAACGATTGAAAACCGACCGGATCGATCTGCTTCAGTTGCACAACATCCGGATGGAGCAGGTTTATGACGACGCAGTCTGGACCACGCTCGAGAAATTAAAATCGGAAGGAAAAGTTCGGTGTTACGGCATCGCGCTGGGACCGGCGATCGGCTGGCTCTACGAAGGGATCAATTGCATTCGCGAGCGAGATATCACAAGCCTGCAACACATTTACAACATGATCGAGCAACATCCCGGGCGCGCAATGCATGATGCCGCGACCGAAGCAGGCAAAGACACAATGTTCTTAATTCGCGTCACGCATTCGTCTGGAATGCTTGAGGGTAAATACACGGCCGAGACGACGTTCCCACCCACGGATCACCGCAGTCATCGGCCGCGCAGTTGGTTGCTCAACGGCATAAAAAAGATCGACAAGTCACGCTTCCTTGAAAACTCCGAGCGCACACTTGGGCAAGCCGCGTTGCGGTGGTTGCTTGCAGACGATCGCGTCGCCTCCACTCTGCCCAATATTTATAACGAAGAACAATTAGTTGAATTCGCCAAAGCGCCCGATTGCCCTCCGCTCACGAGCGACGACATGGCCAGGATCGAAGATCTCTATGCCGATAACTTCGGTCTCGAACCGGAGGAGCCAAAATTCAAAGGCACGATGGAGCTGCCGAAGGAAAGTGCAGTGGCCTAAAGTGCCTGAGTATTCTGACGCTGATGATACGCTGGTTTTCATCAAGGGTTCACATCTTCCTGATGCGGTCATAGCTCACCGCTTTTTTTTGGGCCGTTTCATTGCGAAGATGGTGTGATCGCCGGATGTTCTGGATCGGAGGCGCTCATGAAAATTCCAAAGCAGCTCATCGATTTTTTGAACGAGAGCAAGGTCCGCTACGAGATTCTGCATCATCCGGAAGCCATTACTGCGCAAAGGATCGCCCAAGCCGAGCACGTGAAAGCCCGGCACCATGCGAAGGTCGTTATGATAAAATTCGGAGATCAGCACTTAATGGTGGTGCTCCCCGCAGACCACCGCATCGACCTTGATAAGGTTGCGAAGGCCGTAGGCAAACCCGCTTCGCTGGATACCGAACAAGAATTTAAGTCGCTATTTCCGGACTGCGCAACTGGAGCAATGCCGCCATTTGGCAATCTCTACGGTCTGCCAACTTACGTGGACAAGCGTTTGGCCCAGGAAGATTACATCGTTTTCGAAGCGGGCATTCATACCGACGCGATCAAACTCAGCTATGCTGATTACGAGAAGATTGTGAAGCCACGGGTCGAAGATTTGGCGGTTAAGCTTCAGCCGATGAAAGGAGTCTGAGATTGCGCGTCGCAGGCAGCTTGATTCTCTGGCTCTTGTGCGCGACAGCGGTTGCTGCGGAGAAGGTTTGCCTCATCAAGATCGATGGAGCGATTGGTCCAGCCACGGCGAGTTACATTTCGCGAAGCATCGATGAAGCCCGAACGCAGAACGCGCAATGTCTGGTGATTCAACTCAATACGCCGGGCGGTTTGCTCGATTCGACGCAAACGATCGTGCAAAGCTTTTTGGGATCCACTGTGCCGGTGGTGGTTTATGTCGCTCCCACGGGCGCGACTGCGACCAGCGCCGGTTGTTTCATTACCATTGCCGCGAGCGTCGCGGCGATGGCGCCGGCTACGACGATTGGCGCGGCGCACCCGGTAACGATAGGCGGTATTCCAAGCGGCGGGGAAGAGAAGACCGATGACACAATGAAAAAGAAGCTCGAAAATTTTTCCGTGAGCTACATCGAGGCGATCGCGGCCAAGCGCCATCGCAATGTCGAATGGGCCAAATCCGCCGTGCGCGAGAGTGCATCCATCACTGCGGAGAAAGCGCTCGAGTTAAAAGTTATCGATCTGATCGCCGTCGATCTGCCGGACTTGTTAAAGCAACTAAACGGACGCGTCGTCGATGGGAAGACCCTCAAAACGACCGACGCAGAGGTCGCAGAGATCAAGATGTCGGCGTCCGAACACATTTTCCAAAAGCTCTGGCGGCCTGAGGTCATGTTCGTTCTCATGCTCATCGCGATTTACGGAATCATCGGTGAACTGACTACGCCGGGCGCGATCCTGCCGGGCGTGGTAGGTGCGATTGCGTTGATCCTTGCGCTTTATCTGGCGGCGGTTCTGCCGGTCAACGTGACGGGACTTGTCTTGATCGCGCTCGCACTCATGCTTTTCGTCTTTGATATCTATGCGCCCACGCATGGTGTGTTGACGATCGGCGGAATCATTTCGTTTCTGATCGGCTCGCTCATGCTCTTCAACCGCGCCGATCCGCTCTTTCGTTTATCGCTGAGCTACATTATTCCGGCGACGCTGGTGACCGCGGCCTTCTTTGTTTTCGTTATCGGCAAAGGTTTGCGCGCGCAGCGCCTGCCGGTAAGAGCTGGAGCGGAAACGCTGCTTGGAAAAACCGTGACCGCATTGACTCCAATCGATTCGCGCGGCGGCAGGATTTTTGTCGAAGGCGAAAATTGGACCGCGGTCAGCGATACACCCATCGAAAAAGGCGGACTTGCCGAGATCGCAGCCGTGGAAGGATTAACTGTAAAACTGAAAACCATAGGAGAATAAAGCCATGCCATTACTCGAAGGAATGTTTAAGTTAGTTGGTTGGGCCATCCCCATCATCATCCTTGCGGTGATCATTCTGCCGCAGGCGATCCGCATCCTGCGCGAATACGAACGAGGAGTAATTTTTCGTCTCGGAAAATTACTCGGCGCGAAAGGGCCCGGGCTGATTTTCCTCATCCCGATTGTCGATCGAATGGTGCGAATGGATTTGCGCGTCGTGACCATCAGCGTCGAGCGGCAGGAGGTGATGACGCGTGACAACGTGCCGGTGACGGTCGACGCGGTTGTTTATTTCCGCGTGGTCGATCCGGAAGCCGCGGTCGTGAAAGTGGAGAACTTTCTCAAAGCCACTTCGCTGATCGCCCAGACCACGCTGCGCAGCGTACTCGGCCAGGCCCCCTTGGACGACCTGCTTTCGCAACGCGAGTCGATCAACCTGAAGTTGCAGGAGATCATCGACCGGCAAACCGAACCGTGGGGCGTCAAAGTCACGGCGGTCGAAGTAAAGGACGTGGCGCTGCCCGACACGATGAAGCGCGCCATGGCCAAGCAGGCCGAAGCCGAGCGCGAGCGCCGCGCAAAGATCGTCAATGCCGAGGGCGAATTTCAGGCCGCGGAAAAAATGGTGCAGGCCGCCGCGATGATGAGCAAGGAGCCGATTGCGCTGCAACTGCGCTTCTTGCAAACCATGCGCGAAATTTCCAGTGAGCACAACACAACGACATTTCTCCCAGTCCCGATCGATTTGTTCGCGCCATTTAAGAAGAGCGAACCACCCAAGTCGTAGATTCTTCGACTGAACATGGATGATGCCGGACGAATTCGAGAAAAATCGGCGTCCGCGGAAGATCGACAATCGCAGGAAGGGCTAGTTTCTTTTCTTGAATCGCCTGCTTCGTATCCACACGGGTCGCCGGAAGTGCGCTCGATTCAAACGCACATCGGCTGGTGTGCGAAAGAGGGCGTGCCGCGAGCGATTATCACCCATTGTGCATCTGAGATTGTCACCGACGAGCGCAAGCTCGCCGCGAAGCTCCGTACCGTGGGCATCGAACGCGGGCTCGCATCGCGCCTTGCCCACAACGGAATGGAGTTGGTTTTGTAATAAACAATCCGATGCGAGCGTTGCCGGTGATTTGTTATTCAGACGAAAGCTATACGGCTCGAATCGATGGTTACGACGAAACCTTTATATGAACTCGTTTACAGGTTGGTTAATTGCACTGTTCCTTTTATCACTCACGGCGATCACGACGCGGGCGCAAGTGTCGGAAGAAAAATCGTCCGCCCCGCTGAAAGCAATCGCCATGCTCCACCCAACGCAGGGTAACAACGTTAGCGGCACGGTCACGTTCACCGAAGTTGCGGACGGGGTTCAAGTCCACGCGGAAATCAGTGGCCTTACTCCGGGCAAACATGGGTTTCATGTCCATGAATTTGGCGATTGCAGCGCATCCGATGCGAGTTCTGCCGGCGCTCATTTTAATCCAACGAACCAGCCCCACGCCGGACCCGATGCGGACGCTCGGCATGTTGGCGATATGGGCAATATCGAGGCGGACGCCTCCGGGGTGGCGAAATCGGACTACCTCGATCACAACATGTCGCTCGCAAATGACGAGCAGTCGATCATTGGCCGGTCCGTGGTGGTTCACGCGAAAGCGGATGATCTCAAATCGCAGCCAGCAGGCGACTCGGGATCGCGTGTTGCGTGTGGCGTGATTGGGCGGGCGAAAAGTCAATAGCGCCGCGATTCAACTTAAAAATCGCCGGTTGACCGACAAGGAAATCGACTAGGTGATGTGATCCCGAAACCAATCGCTCGCCAATTTTGCGACTTGCTCCAGCGCGCCGGGTTCTTCAAAGAGATGCGTTGCACCGGGAACAATCTCCAGCATCACCTCACATTGCATCTTTGCTCGAGCCTGTTCGTTCAGCTCGATCACTACGTCATCTTCGCCGCCGACGATAAGCAAGGTCGGCGCTTGCACTTTCGGCAACGCTTCGCCCGCCAGATCGGGACGGCCACCGCGCGAAACCACCGCGCCGACCTCGCGTGTTAACTCCGCCGCCGCCACTAGCGCGGCGCTTCCGCCCGTGCTTGATCCAAAATAGCCAATACGCAAAGCGAGCGCTGCCTGTTGCTGCTTTGCCCACTTCGTCGCTTGAACTAATCGCTCGGCGAGCAAATCGATATCAAAGCGAATCTCTGCCGTGCGGGTGTCGAGGAGTTCCTCTTCGGACGTGAGTAGATCGAACAGCAGCGTCCCCAATCCGGCGTTGTTCAGCGTGCGCGCGACGAATTGATTGCGCGGACTTTGGCGGCTGCTGCCGCTGCCGTGGGCGAAGAGCACCAACGCGATGGCATGATCGGGCAGACTCAAGTTTCCCTCAAGGACCACGGAGCTGGTTGAAATGCGCACTTCGTTCACGTGCATCATGCACCTCGCTGCGCGGCGCGCGCGAGTAACTCGCGCACTTCTTCGTCGCTCGTCTGCGAGAAATCTTCGTAATACTGGCCAACTGCTTGAAAAAATTCGGGCACCGCGCCACAAACGATTTCGTCCACTTCGTCTTCGAATTCGCGGCAGGTGTCTGGCGCACCGACTGGCACTGCCACGACAATTTTCGCCACGCCTCGTCGCCGCAATGCGGCGACAGCGGCGCGCATAGTTGCTCCAGTAGCCAGGCCATCGTCAACAAGAATTACGACGCGATCGCGCAGCTCTGGTGCGGGACGTCCGTCGCGGTAAGCGCCCTCACGCCGTTCGAGTTCGACCGTCTCCTTTTCTGTCACCGACTCGATGAGCTGATCTGCGTTGGGCAGGGAGCGCATGACATCTTCATTCAAAACGCGCACACCGCCCGACGCGATTGCGCCGAGAGCGAGCTCCTCAAAACCAGGTAGGCCGAGTTTGCGCACGATAAAAACATCGAGGGGAGCGCCGAGCCGCTGCGCCACTTCGTAGGCGACAGGCACGCCACCTCTCGGAAGGCCAAGCACGATTACGTCATCGCGTTCGGCGTACTTAACCAGTTTCTCACCGAGCTGCCGCCCGGCTTCGGCTCGATTTGGAAAGGCTCTTTCCATGCGGCTGAATGCGCCGCGTTAAGGTGTTGCCGCACTAAGCGCGGGAAATAACGGTTGCATATCCTGTGGAAGACTATGCATGACTTTTTCCATTTCACCCACGCGAATATAGCTGGCTACGACCAAGAGAACGTTTTAGTAAGCGTCTCTTTTTTCCATGTGCGCCGTTTCTGCCACCCGTGCAATCCATTCATGCATCTTCCGCGTCGTTGATTCGATGGTTTCCAGATCCTGTTGGCTCATTATCCGTAGCCCCTTCTGTTTCTTAAGTGTTCGCTCGACGATGCGGAGCGGAATTCATCCTACTCTAAATTCGCTTTCCAATCTCGCGTCGCGTGTTTCCGGCTCGAGAGGATTGACTTTTCTCGAACGAAAAACCTACGGTTTCATTTCGGGACGCCGAAGAATCTCAAACCTGCCCCAGATCTAGAGTGGCGGAAGGGGTGGGATTCGAACCCACGGTGGGTTACCCCACGCTCGATTTCGAGTCGAGTGCCTTAAACCGGACTCAGCCACCCTTCCTTTTTCCCAAATCGCCGGTCCCCGAGGCTGATTATCAATTGCGCGGGTGTTATTGTAAACTCCGGTCTCGCACAAACGGCGGCGGGCCGAGGAAGGAACAGACTTCAAACCCGTCATGACCGGTGGTGACCTCTTGCCCGGGTCTCCGCAAAACGAGGTACAAAAAATGTTACAATTTTCGGCTTGCCTCGGCTGGTTTTGGTACTGCATATTGTGTGTCCGCTGGGCAGCCACGCTATTACTTGTTGTTGACTCGAATTCACAGGTTATTAGCGCCGCTGTTCACGATTATTCGCACCTGATTCACAACCTCAACCCGCTTCACCGCCATGATTCAACTAAGACCCGGAATTCCGCGTGCCGTGCTTGATCAACCCCGCACATCGGCCGACCGCCAGAAAAACAAGACCGCGAAAAAGACAAATACAGGCCTGCACTTTGAGCGCGTCTTTAGTGACGTCACGATCTCACCTTTCGATCAGATCCAATGGGAACGGCGCACAGCCGAGATCACCGATGATGGTGGTAAAGTTATTTTCAAACAGGACGACATCGAGGTCCCAACAAGCTGGAGCGCGCTCGCGACCAAAATAGCGGTCTCAAAATATTTTTACGGCGATATCGGGAACGGCACCGACCCCTACAAAGGCGGACGGGAGACTTCGGTGCGGCAGTTGATTCATCGCGTCACGCGCACAATCGCCGATTGGGGGATAGCTGATGGTTACTTCGCGGATAGCCAAGCCGCGGGAATTTTCCATAACGAACTGACCTGGCTCTGTCTGAATCAGTACGGTGCATTTAACTCGCCGGTTTGGTTCAACGTCGGCTTGTATCACCAGTATGGCGTAGGCAAAGGTGCTGGAGCCGGTAATTATTTTTACAATCGCGAGACCGGCAAGGCTGAGCGCGCCACGTCGCAGTACGAATACCCGCAGGGAAGCGCCTGTTTTATTCAGAGCGTAGACGACACGATGGAAGATATAATGCGGCTGGCGACGAGTGAGGCGATGCTCTTCAAGTACGGCAGCGGCACGGGCACTGATCTTTCTTCCCTAAGATCGACAAGAGAAAAGTTGAGCGGCGGCGGCAAACCGAGTGGGCCGCTTTCGTTTCTAAAGGTTTACGATCAGGTCGCGAACGTGGTGAAAAGCGGCGGCAAAACGCGTCGCGCCGCGAAGATGAATACGCTCAAAGATTGGCACCCTGATATCGAGGAGTTCATCGATGCGAAGCAGAAAGAAGAAAAGAAAGCCTGGGCCCTGATTGAGCGAGGTTACGACGGTAGTTATAACGGCGACGCCTATGGCTCGGTCATGTATCAAAACGAAAACTTAAGTGTTCGCGTGAGCGACGAGTTCATGGAGGCAGCGCTCGAAGGCCGCGAGTGGTGGACACGGCGTGTTCGCGACGGAAAGCCGTGCGAGCGCAAAGATGCTCGCACCCTGTTGCGCAAGATTGCCGAAGGAACGCATGTCTGCGGCGATCCGGGGATGCAATTCGATTCCACGATCCACAAATGGCACACGTGTAAAGGCACGGACCGGCAAAATTCCACCAATCCCTGCTCGGAATATCTCTTTCTCGATAACACCGCCTGCAATCTTGCGTCGCTCAACTTGATGAAGTTCAAGACTGCGGACGGCGACTTTGATGTCGAGCGATTCAAGGCGGCCGTGCGCATTTTCATCACCGCGCAAGAAATCATCGTGGACAACGCAAGTTACCCGATAAAAGAAATCGCGGAGAATTCGCATATTTTCCGTACGCTCGGACTCGGCTACGCAAACCTCGGCTCACTCATCATGAGCTACGGTTATGGTTATGATAGCGTCGAGGGCCGGGCGCTTTGCGGAGCGATCACCGCGATCATGACTGGGGAAGCCTACGAGCAAAGCGCGCGCTTAGCGCAGGCAATTGGACCGTTCCCTGGCTATCATGAGGCAAGCGCTAGCGGCGTGCCCAAACCGGTCGCCAAAGACAATGTCGCGTCGATGCTAGAAGTGATCGATTTGCATCGCTGCGCGGTGCGCGAAATTTCGGACGCGGAAGAGTTCGCGCATTTGAAAGAGGAAGCCGCGAGAGTTTGGGAAAGCGCGGCGGAGCTTGGAAAACGCTATGGTTATCGTAATGCGCAGGTCACGGTGCTGGCGCCGACGGGCACGATCAGTTTCCTGATGGATTGCGATACGACCGGGATTGAACCGGACATCGCGCTCGTAAAATACAAGCTGCTCGCCGGCGGCGGAATGCTCAAAATTGTCAATCAGACGGTGAAACCCGCGCTGCAGAAACTGGGTTACAATTCCGAAGAAATCGAACGGATCATCGCGCACATCGACGCGTTCGATACGATCGAGGACATCACTGACACCGATGGATCGAAAATCTCATCCGGGCTCAAACCAGAGCACTTGTCGATCTTTGATTGCGCGTTCAAGCCATTCAAAGGCGAACGCAGTCTCAATTACATGGCACACCTGCGGATGATGGCGGCGGCGCAGCCGTTCCTTAGCGGTGCGATTTCGAAAACGGTCAACATGCCCGAAGCGGCCACGGTCGACGACATCATGAACACCTACGTGGAAGGGTGGCGACTCGGATTGAAATCGATCGCAATTTATCGCGACGGCTCGAAGCGCTCCGCGCCTCTCAATACGCGCAGGACAAAACACATGGGTGCGGTAGAAGACGTCGATATTGCGTTGGATGCCACAATTGAGCGCGATCAATTCGAGAAGCGCATTCTCGAGCTGGAGGAAGAACTGGCGATGGTCCGCAGCCGGCTCGATCAACCCATCCGGCATCGCATGCCGGACACGCGGATGTCGCTCACGCACCGGTTCGAGATCGCCGGACATGAAGGTTACATCACGGTTGGCCTGTACGAAGATGGTCAGCCCGGTGAACTCTTCATCACAATGTCAAAGGAGGGAAGCACGATCGGCGGATTGATGGATACCGTCGGCACACTCACTTCGATTGCCCTGCAGTATGGCGTGCCGCTCGAGAGCCTCGTGAAAAAATTCGCTTACCAACGATTTGAACCGAGCGGCTTCACGAAGAATCCCGACATTCGAAACGCAACCAGCATCACTGACTATGTGTTTCGCTGGCTCGCCTGCCAGTTCATCAAAGGTTACAAGGAAGCCACGTCACCAACACGCGGACAAACGGAATTGCCGTTGAAAGAAATTCCGGAGATGGAGAAGAAGGCGCTCAATCGACCCGTCTCCGATCTGGCGCGGACAGGCGAAAAGGAGCTGATCGACGTAATCATAAGTCATTCACCGAACGATGGCTCGCCGCAGGTAGTGGGCAACGGCAGCAGCCATGCCGACCGAGTGCAAGAGGCGCTTGGAAATATGTTCATGGACATCGTCTGTTCTCATTGCGGCAGCGACAAAGTGATCCGCGCCGGCGCCTGCGGCGTTTGCACTGAATGCGGAACGAGCCAGGGATGCAGCTAAGGAGAAGCTTCAACGGCTCCAATTTACCAGCTCCAACCCACGCCGCGATTCGCATAATGTGCAGTTAGACGATTGGTGTTTGTTTGGGGCAATGTGAGATTCGAGTGTTTGACGGCCGCGTAATCCGCGTGAGTGGACAGGGCGGACGTGTTCGCTACAGTGCGTGACCGCCATCTTCGGCGGCAAATTTTTATGAACAAAGTCGAAGCGCGGCAAAAGGAAATTCAGCAGGCGGAGGAGCTCCTCTTCGCGGGGCCACAGGCGCTTGGCTTTGCGAAAGGCCTTTTCCAAGGTCATTTCGTTTCCGATTGGGTGATGCCTTATCCAGACATCCCGGCAGCGCAACAGGCGGAGCTGAACAAGTCGCTTGCGGAACTTCGGCAATTTCTCGACGAACATCTCGATCCTGTTGAGATAGATCGACAGGCGGATATTCCCCGCGAGGTCATCGATGGGCTCGGGCGCGTCGGCGTGCTCGGAGCGACCGCGTCAGTGGAATACGGCGGACGGGGTTTTACCCAGATGGCCAACTGCAAACTCCTGGAGGAAATCGGCCGCCGTTGCGCGTCGACATCGGTTTTCGTAAACGCGCACCACTCAATCGGCATCCGCGCCTTGCTGCTTTTTGGAACACACCAGCAAAAACAAAGATGGTTACCGAAACTGGTGAATGGGGAACAACTCGGCGCGTTCGCGTTGACCGAGCGTGAAGCAGGCTCTGATGCGGCAAACGTGCAAATGCAGGCACGTCCGACGCAGGACGGCTCACATTTTATTTTGAACGGCGAAAAGCGTTACATCACTAACGCGGGAATTGCGCAAGTGCTGACAGTGATGGCGCGCACGCCGATGCCGGGATCAGATAAAACGGCGATCACGGCATTCCTGGTTACGCCGGACATGCCGGGATTCACAATATTGGAAGCCCGAATGCCGAAAATGGGAATCCGCGGCACCGCAACGGGCCGCTTTTCGCTGCGCGACGTTAAAGTCCCAAAAGAAAATATTCTCGGGCCGATGGGCAAGGGACTGAAAGTGGCGCTGACCGTGCTCGATTTTGGGCGGACGACATTCGGTGCGTGTTGCACTGGCGCTGCCAAAACCTGTTTGCGCCTGGCCACCGAACACGCGAACACACGCAAACAGTTCAACAAAACGCTCGGTGAATTTGACCTCGTCAAAAAGAAAATCGCGCGCATCGCGGCAGGCGCTTATGCGATGGAAGCGATGACGACAATAACGGCATCGCTAATCGACCGCGGACTTGAGGATTATATGATCGAAACGGCCATGCTGAAGGTCTTCACGACCGAGCGGCTTTGGGAAATGATCAATGACGCATTTCAGATTTACGGTGGCTCCGCCTACTTTGTCGATCTTCCGCTAGAGCGAATGCTGCGCGATGCCCGCATCAATCAGATCGGCGAAGGCAGCAATGAAGTGCTCACTTCGTTTATCGCGCTCGTCGGCATGCGCGGTCCTGGAATGGAGTTCAAGGAAATTTACGACACTATGATGAAACCGTCGCGAGATCGAATCAGCAAAGCGTGGGCTGCTGGGATGCACAGGCTTGGCGCGGCCATTCGCACCCCTGATGTGCCCGTTCGAAGCGAGCAGCTCCGTGCGAATGCGCGGCAACTCGGCCGCTTGATTTGGCGCTTCAACTTTGCCGTGAATCGCGCGTTGATCACTTATCGCGAGCCGATCCTCGACATGCAGCTTGTCCAGGAGCGGATTGCTGACGCGGCCATGGATCTTTTTGCCTCGACTTGCGTTCTCAGCCGTTGGGACGCTGAGCTTCAGTTCGCGCGCCGGAATGGAGACTCAGCCTCTGCCGATCACTCCGCCGCCGATCTTTTTTTGCGTCAATCGTTCCGTCGAATTCGTGGCTTCCTCGGCGGGCTTACGGATAACGACGACAAATCGTTGCTCGCCGCAGCAAATTCAGTTTTGGGCAAGCCACCCAGCTAAATTTGGCCGCGCGCATTTACACCGATAAACATGTCGATCTTCGCTGGCTAAAGGGAAAGACGTGCGCGGTGATCGGGT
>Ga0193735_1000495_pt1 | contig 12500 bp, 12 predicted proteins | sample U1m2metaG_FD_145080 | JGI IMG/M metagenome (GOLD analysis project Ga0193735, IMG submission 145080) | Soil microbial communities from a riparian zone of the East river system, Colorado, United States - U1m2 | ecosystem: Environmental > Terrestrial > Soil > Riparian zone | place: USA: East River... | reverse complement strand
CAGGATCCGGACGTATTGGCTTTTTACGAAGTGGAGAGCAGTGAAATCTTTGCCGGTGTTACGGCGACGTTTCCCGGCGACACGTTTCAAATTACCGAAGGCGAGGAAAGCCAGGAGATTCTCGTCGGCGTGCGCGCCTCGAAGTGGGACGGGCGAGCATCTCAATACGACATGCGCCGCCTCGCTAAAACTCACGACGCTTCTTGGTCCGACGGCTCAGGCTCATCGATACCCGACAGCAATCTCGACCATGTGTACGCTTTGAATCACCTCAAGTTTAAAAATGTTCACCCGCCCCGAAGTCATCAATGCTGAATGACGTGCGCGGCTGGACGAACCAAACGACCGCGGTCGCGAAGGACAAGCGGATCAAGGACTTCTCGGATCACCGTTTGCTCTACCTGGAACTCCAGCGCGTTTAGAACGGCTTCTGTGGTCGTCTCTAGGTTCCAACGAACGATAATCATTCGAAGAAGTTAACACTTGCGGTTCCGTTCGGCTCACTTGTGTTGAATCGCGGCGAAGCACCATCACCGCACGCCGTTGATTGTGAAAAATTTCTGGCGCCGAAAAAAAATCCCAGCCCGTTTAGTCATTCCAGCCGTTTGAGTGTGGTGCGCACGAGGGTGTACAAGGTTCCTAGGCGGTGCGCTCATTTCAAATTTCATTGCCGTTCCATTTGCACCGTCAACGGTTTCGGTTTTTACAAAGGAACTAGGAGAAACGCCTATGGCGAAAACCCCGTCCAAGTTTGGTTTCGTGGAGTGCGCCGATTTGGTGAGTGAGCAGAAATACGGCGCCGCGCTTAGGCAGTTTCAGCAGTCGGTCGGTAAATTTCTCGATTCCAAGAGCCCGCCGAAAAGAGGGGAAATAGCGCGACAATTGTTCCAGATCGGAAGCGCACTCGAAGAAACCCTTAAGAAAGCGATGGGCGAGGATTGGGATACTCACGTTCCGAGAGCCGCCGACGACACGAAGCATTCTTCGTGTTCATTCTGCGGCAAAAATCAAAGCGAGGTGCGCAAGCTCGTTGCAGGGCCGTCGGTGCACATCTGTGACGAATGCGTCGAGCTTTGTAAGAACATCGTCGCCCAAGAGGTCGACCCCGGCGAAAAAGCCAAGACCAAAGCGGCCAAAGCCAAGGCAAGAGAAAGTCGCCTTTGCGGTGTTTGTATGGAACCACGGGAGACCGATGAATTGATTTTCTTGCCGCACGCGGCGTACATGTGTGCCGGATGTCTGGAGGAGCTACAAGCAGTCCGAGACCAGCACACGGAAAAATAGGATTGAAATTGGGAATCGGTGTCAGAAATGACGGGCAGTTTGGTTTTTCTTCATGCTGGACTCTTAGCGACGGCTTTTCTGGTGGTTTTAAACGGTCACTTGCGTCGAGCCAACAAACGACGATCGACATAGCCCTCGGTGTTCTTTGGCTTGTCCTGTGGAGTACGGAAATTATTTTTTTCGAATGAAAACTTGAGCACAAATTACCGCCGGAGAAATAGCCTCACGACTGATGCGCTGGCAATGATAGGTCTCAGTCTGTGCCCTTTTGTGACCCATTGGGCGACGCGTTAGTGCGTTATTGCGCATGGGACCATTTCCTGGTTGTGTTGGAATTCGTCTGTTGCTGATCTTTTGGATGCGGGGCATCGCCATTAGCCGGTAACCGGTCAAGTATTGTTACCGTAAACTCCGAGCCGGTGCCCAGGTGGCTTTCAACAGTAATTTTTCCGTGAAGCATCTCGGCAAACTTTTTGGCAATATACAGCCCAAGCCCCACTCCCTCATGATCCCTTTTCTCGGAGCTATCGGCCTGGTGGAATTTGTCAAAAATGACAGGTAGCACGTCTCTCGATATCCCCATCCCCGTATCCCGAACCGTGAATTCGACCGACCTCGTATCGGGCGCGTATCGGACCGAAATCGTCACGCGCCCCTCATCAGTGAACTTTATCGCATTATCAATAATGTTCTGCAGTATTTCATTTAGTTTTGTAACATCGGTAACGATTTTCGGCAGCTGCGCAGAGCATTCCCATTCGACCGCAACATTTTTCTTAACAGCAACAAGAATTGATTTTGACAAATCCTTCATAAACTCAGCGAGATCAATGACGTCTGGAACGACCATGACTTGACCAGTTTCAATTTTAACTACTTCGAGAATTCGACGAATCATCCTTAAGAGCTCATCAGATTTCTGCCGGATCACGCATGCCGCTTTGGCGTGCTCTGACGTTGCTTCGCCCGACAAATCCGCTTCCAGAAGCTGCGCGTAGCCCATAATCGCAATCAAAGGAGTTCTGAGTTCATGAGATATGACGCTCAAGAAATCATCTTTAACCCTATTTGCTCGCGCTAGATCCGCTGCCAAACGGGCCATTCCCTCGTAAGCCTGTTTTCTTTCCGAAGCATAGCGAATCGAGCGAACTAATATTCGAGCGTCGATGTCGCCTTTGACTAAGTAATCTTGTGCCCCAGCCCGTACTGCTTGCAATGCAATATTGTCATCAGCGAGCCCTGTCAATACAATAATGGGCACAGAGGGCGCGTGGTCCTGTACGCGTAAAACTGTCTCGATTCCTTGAGAGTCCGGTAACGAGAGATCCAGCAAAATTACTTGGAAAGTTTCTTGCCTAAGGAGCTTTGCCGCTTCGTCGAGGTGTCCCACATGGACGAGGTCGATATGCGCTTCCCTGGCTTCATTCAATGCTTCACGCAGCAAACAGGCGTCATCTGGGTTGTCCTCAATCAGGAGGACTCTGGTCACAGAGTCGCTCATTTCACATTCCCATTCAGGCTAACTTCAGGGACGAAGCTGTCCTAAGGGTTGATCAGCACGTTTGTTTTCCGACGCATGCACCGCGATGGGCAGAGAAAACGAAAACTTGGAGCCGTTGCCTTCGTCGCTCGCAACCCAAATTTTTCCCCCATGCGCTTCGACGATCATTTTACAAATGACAAGCCCAAGCCCCGTCCCTTTTTGACTAGAAACTTTTAAATTGCCGGCTTGCCGGTACTTTTGAAAAATCTGACCGATTTCCTGAGCGGCTATCCCTTCTCCATTGTCTTTAACCCAAACGTTTACCGATCCAGCGTCCACTTCCTGCGCTCCTACCTCGATTTCGCCCTGCTCGCGGGTAAATTTTATTGCGTTACTAAGTAGGTTACCCAAAACCTGGTCTAAACGTCGCGGGTCGGCATGGATCATGGGGAGCGATGCAACGATCGCCCCGTTGATAGAGATCCTTTTATCCAAGGCCAAAACGCGGTAGCTCTCTACGGATTTTTCGATCAATTCTCTTAAATCGATCCTTTCCGGTTTCACATCAACATAGCCGGATTCCAGTTTCGAAACGTCGAGAAAGTCGTTTACAAGCTCGACGAGGCTACGGCTGTTAGCCTGAATCCTTAAAAGCCATTTCTTTTGCTCCTCAGTTACGCTACCGAACGTACCCTGCATCATGACCTCTGCTACTCCTGTAATATTCATCAAGGGGGACCGTAGGTCATGTGCGATCATTGCAGAAAAGTCGGCCTGCAATTTGTTCGTGTTGGCCAATTCCCGTGCTTGCGCTTCGGTCTTCTCGTAAAGTTGCGCTCTCTGGATAGCCATCCCCATCTGGTTTCCGATGGTTTCCAATAAGTTCACATCCGTAGGCTTAAAAGTACGCGGCGTACGGCTGGCGAGCTGAATAATGCCCAAGACCTCATGCTCAGCCCGAACCGGAACCTCGATCATCGATGCGATGCCTTCCTCTTTCAACGTCCGAAGCCCTTTGCAGGCTTGAACGTTTTCTTCGACACAAGGGCCCTCAAACATGCGATCTCCAAAACGCGACTTGGCGCTTTCCACGGTTTTCGACAACGGCCGATGCGCGAGAACGTGGTCGGGAGTTCGGTAACCTTTGAAGGTCGCGACCCGCAGCGTGTCGTCATTTGCATCGAGCAACCGAATATTACCGAGATCGAAACAGCCGCTGGCCATGGCCTCCTCTAAGATCCTGTCCAGAACAACTTTCAGATTAAGAGACCCGAGAATAGTCTCGCTAATCCGTTTGAGCACGAGCAACTCCCGATTGCGCTCGTTGATGCGCTCTTCCACCGCTTGGCGTTGAAGGGCATAACGAAGAGAACGCCACAATAATTGGGCGTCGACTTGGCCTTTGATCAGGTAGTCTTGTGCCCCCTGGTCCATTGTCTGAATCGCAGCGTTCTCATCGCTCATACCGGATAGAACAACGATGGGAATACCGGGCGATTGGTTTCGTACCAAGCCGATCATGCCCGGCCCGCGGGCGTCAGGAAGCGAGAGGTCCAAGAGAACCAAATCGAAGTCACCTCTCGTTAACTTTTCCAGTGCCAGTGAAAGACTTGAGGCATGCTCAATTTCAACCGCCGTCGCCGACAGCATTTCTTGGATAATCAGAGTGTCGTCGGGATTGTCTTCGACGAGCAAGACTCGCATATCTACAACCTCTGCGTAGAGGGGACGCGCGCGACCAATGCCCAATACAGGGCGAATTGTTTAACGACTTCACCGAATTTATCGAAGTCCATGGGTTTAGTAATGAATGAACAGGCGCCTTTCGCATAGGATTTGACGATGTCGCGTTCACTCTCGCTTGTAGTAAGCATGACGACCGGAATGTGCCTCAGCTCGGCGTCTGCTTTAATTTCCTTCAGGACTTCAAAACCGTTTTTCTTTGGCATATTGATGTCGAGAAGAATAAGCCCTGGTATTTTAGCGTCGTGGTACTGGCCTTGACGCCGTAAGTAAGCCATTGCTTCTTCTCCATCGCGGACCACGGACATGATATTGACGAGTTTGATCTCCGCTAAGGCTTCTTGTTCGAGCACAATATCGTCTTCATTGTCCTCGACTAAGAGGATCTCCATCGGTTGAGTGTTCATAAAGTTTAGCTCTCTTCCGGTCATCAGGACCTGCTAAAAGTAATGATGAACTCCGAGCCGCCGCCCTGCCGCTGTTCCACCCATGCGTTGCCGCCGTGGCGCTCGGAGATCTGCCGCACAATGGCTAGACCCGCGCCCGTTCCCTCGACCTCCCGACCGACGGCCCGTTGGAATAATTGAAAAATGCGTTCGGCGTGCTCTTTCGGCACCCCCGGACCCCGATCCCGAACCGTAATACCCGCTACATTCGAGTTTGATCCGTTCGATCGATAGGGTTCGATTTCTATGTCGGGGGGTTCGCCGTCGCGGGTAAATTTCAGGGCATTGGCGATAAGATTGTAGACGGCTTGGGTTGCCCACGTTCTGTCTACGCGCAGCCCGTCGAAATCCTTGGCGACGCGAATCTGCGCATTGGTCGTACTTATTTTAGCGTCGAGACGCTTCAATGCTTCAAGCACGATGATTTCGCCGTCAACAACTTCAGCAGGCGGTCCGATTCGCTGCGATCGGGACAGCGCCAGGATATCGTCGAGAAGGTGATTCAACCTTTGAGCTCCTTGGATCACTCTCCGCAAAAAATCCTGGCCCTTCTCATCGAGTCGGTCTTTGTATCGGTCGTGGACGATCCGCGAGAAATTCTCGATTGCGCGTAGCGGCTCTCTAAGATCATGCGAGGTCACGTAAAGAAGTGTCTCGAGATCGCGGTTCTTGGCGGTGATCTCGGCGCGCGCGCGGCTCCGCTCTGCGATCTCGATCTCCAATCCGGCATTCAGACGCGACAGCTCCTCTTTCTGTCGCGCCATCACTTGAAGCAACTCGTCTTTCGACCGGTTTGACTTCTCTAAGGCGACTGCCTGGTCTCGCGTCTTTTCGTAAAGTTGCGCATTTTGAATCGCTACTGCGGCTTGACTTGCGACGACGGAGAGAAACTGAATGTCGTGGGCGGCAAAGTGACGCTCTTCCTTCGTGAGGCAGACCAAAACGCCGAGCACCTCACCGCCGACGAGCAAGGGCGCGCCAAGGTAAGAGACGAATCCTTGTTTGCGGTAGAACTCACGATCTAAAATACGCGGATCGGCCTGAACATTTTGCGCCATGACCGGCCGTTTATTGGCCATGGCTTCTTTGATCAATGCAGGAGTATCAGACAACTTTCTTCGCTTCCATTCGGCTTCGTCCATATTCCAACAGGCTGCGCGCTCGATGACGCCCGTCCGGTCGTTCGCGAGCCAAATCTGAACGGCAGAATAGGTTAGGAGATTGTTTATTTTTTCGGCCAGAATATTTAAAGTGGCGGAAAGATCCAACGTAGAAGTAACCGCGACGTTAATCTCGTAGAGAGCACGAATACGCTCTAAGGCGAGCTCGGTTTCCTTGGCTGACGTTTCCGCTAGAGCGTAAGCTTTTTCGTTGTAGCGCCAAGCAATAAGACTACCAGCGGCCGCCCAGAGGACAAAGAAAGCGTGAATTCCCGCCCATGTCCATGGCGATTCAAAGGCAGCGGGGTGATTGTAAACCTTCTGGGGCCATAATACGCCGACGAAGCCGTGATGCAGGGCCACATAAGTAATCGCGACGCCAAACGGAATCCAATCTTGGTAAAAGGCGAGGAAAACGATCATCACAAAGAAATGAAAATGAAGCTCGATATACCCACCCGAGAGATGCACGAAAATCGCCGATGAAGTCGTCAGTCCCAGTGCGACAAGAATCGCTTTTAAGGTAGGCCCTATGCGACGCCAACTCGCGAGAGCCGCAAACAGCGCGATTATGGAACTTTCTAAAAGTATATGAGGTATCGTGCCGTCTTTAGATAGTGCATCGAAGCTGAATTCCCAGGTGTAACCGAGCAGCGGCCCCAAAAGGGCAATAATGATCGCGTGAAACCAAGTGAGCCCTACTAAAAATCGGTGTCGTTGGAGCCATATTTCCTTCGGCAAGGTGCCACCGGTAGGAATGAGGGATCTTAATGAAGTGAATATTTTCGACAGTCCAGCGAATTTCCATCGCTCGACGGAACCGAGTGTAGCCGAGCGCGCACGAAGTAAGGGGCCGCTAGCTTCATCACTGATCGCTAGAGAATTTTTGGATTTCATAAGATAGAAAAGGCGCCCTTTTTACCTTAGGTTCTTAGCCATCTGTTGCCGCCGAGGTGGCCCGTAATGTGCCGCGTTCATGCTGCTTTAGAATGCGCGTTACGCCCGGAGAACTCTGCAAACTCCGCATGACGCAAAGCTTGGAGCAATCGCGATGCCAGCGGAGCCATTGCCCCTAAGTCTATAACTTATAAGAAGAAGATCTCAATTTAGTAGTCGTGAAGCACAAATTTGGACAACTGAAGACAAACCGCGGAAGCGATATCAGCGTGGGAAGTGCTTTGACAAAAGCCGTTCACAGCAAGGTAGGGAAAATAATTAGATGGGTAGCCAGTAATGGTATTGGGATTATCCCTGTAACAGGCCAGATCTTAGGTCCTGCTTTGGACGCACTGGATACTTTTCTGCTAGAAAAAGTGTTACCTGATCTGGAGTACTTATGTTTGTTAACGATCTCTATCCCTCAATCTTTACCCGTACCTAGCACATAAACTGAAAGGCAGTATCCCACGTGTCGACAAATTGACTTCGATTCATTGGATCCTCACGGCTGAATTTCCTCGTACTAGCAAAGCAAAGTGGTCTCGAGTCGACAAAATAATCCGTCAGGCGGCCTTGTGAAGGACTCGACAAGAAAAACGCCGGCAAGTTTATGAGATCACAGATCTTGAATAATTGTGAACGCCGTTTGGCTCCGCTGAGATTGGGTGTTGTCTCGATTTTCAACCAAGGAGCTAGGATGCATGAAAACGTAGTCTAGCTAACGGAGAAATTTATGCCTTACGACTGCTGGCGCGGGATGGTTGGGATTATCAAGCCGACCAAAGGTTCCGGTTCGTTGGTGGAGTTGATCAAGATGCTGCCGGACGGGATCGGGGTGATTCCGCTCTTCAACAATGTGCGGCATGGGAAGATCGAAGAGTTTCAGCAGGCGATTCCGGCGTATGAAGAGAAGATCGCGGAATTGGCCGACGACAAGGTCGATCTGATTCATCCGGCGGGGACGCCGCCGTTTATGCTGCTCGGTTACAAAAGCGAGGCGGAGATTATTGCCAAATGGGAAAAGCAGTTTCGCATTCCCATCTTTACGTCGGGGACGAACCAAGTCACGGCGATGAAGGCGCTCAAGATCAAAAAGTTTGTCGGCATCGGCTACGACTTCGACGACACGAGCATCGTCGCGCGCTACTTCACCGACGCAGGCTTCGATGTTTTGGAGCTAGCGAAACTTCCCGGACCGTGGGAAGAGGTTGGTCGGTCGTCATCGAAGGACATATACGCCGAAGCGAGAAAGCTGTTTTTGCGCCATCGCGATGCAGACGGGATTTATTTTCAGGGCGGGAAGCTGCGTATCCTCGATATCATTGAACCGCTGGAGCAGGACCTCGGCGTACCGGTAATTCATCCGGGTGTGACGCAGTGCTGGGAAATTCAGAAGCGCTTGCATGTGCACCAACCGCAAAAAGGCTATGGGCGATTGTTAGCGGAATTGCCATAGCCCGTTTCAGCCTTCAATATTCCTGGAACGACTATTCGACCGGAAAAATTCTCTTCCCGGTCCCTTCCTCCTCTAAAATAATCGCTTTCGTCGGGCAGATTTTCGCGGCGAGAAGGATCTTTTCATCGATGTCGGCTTTGGCATCGATGACTTCGGCGATCATTTTGGCGTCGAGCTTGAAAACTTTGGGCGAAGCTTGAATGCATTTGGCGTAGCCTTCGCACTTGGTTCGATCGATGGTGATCTTCATGAAACCTCCTTAAAACAATCCGGATCAGCCGTCTAAGCGATAAAGCTTGGCGGCGTTCTCTCGGTTCAATTTCCGCTTGACGGTCGGGTCAATGCCCACGCAATTCCTGTCGACGGTTGCTTTCGAGTTCGGCCACGTTGTCACGCCGTGTGGATAGTCGCTGGCCCATAGGAAATTATCTTCGCCGTAAACAGATGCCGTCAACACGCCGGCGCGGTCGTCTTGGTAGGTAAAGAAAGCATTCCGTTTGAAATATTCACTGGGCGGGACCTTGTTGATATTCTTCTCCGCGTCGAAGGTGCTGGCGCGGCCAAACCAGTAGTCAACCTGCTGGACGAGATTGGCAACCCAACCGACGTCGAATTCGGCGCAAACGATTTTGAGTTTCGGATGGCGGTCGAAGACACCCGATAAAATCATATTGCCGAGACATTGTTGCGCCGGCGCTTGTTTGGTGGCGAAGCCGAGGCTTTCTTTCTTTGGATCGACATTGCGTGGGCCTTCGTAGTGCGTGCGCGCGACCCCTTGGGTCGCGCTGGTATGCACGTTCACGACCATGCCGGTTTCTTCCAGCGCCGCCCACAGGGGCTCGTATTTCGGCTCGTAGTAGCCGCTGTCTCTGATCCGCGTGGGAATTTGCACGCCGCGAAAACCGAGCTTGGCGTAATGCTGGATGTCCGCCGCCGAGTGTTCGATATCCAGGATCGAGAGCGTCGCCAGGCCGATCAATCTTTTTGGATTGAAGCTGCAAAATTCGTGAAGCCAGGCATTGTAGGAATGAAAAATAGCGCGCTGAAACGGTTCGTCGGTGATGCTGTAAAGCTGGCGCACGGCGCTGGAAAAAAGAATCTCGGCGTCAATACCGTCGGTATCCTGATCTTTAATGCGCGCCGCGGGGTCCCAGCCGCCGGGATAGTCTTCGTAGCGGAACGTTTCGTTAAAGCGAATCGTTTCGAAGTGTTTTTCCTGTTCGACCTCGGAGATGCCCTGGTTCTTGCTGACGACGAGCCCCTTTGAGTAGTGCGATAAGCCGACCGGCGGCAGGCCGTCGATGAGCAGCCAAATGCCTTTGGGCACGCCTGGAGGATCTTTAACGACTCTTGGCGCTCGCTCGCGGTATTCTTTCTGTACGCGTTCCCAAGCGGCGGGCGGTTCGTTGACGTGACTGTCGGCGGAAATGAGTTTGAAGTCCGGCATGACTTTCTCCTTGCTCGATCAAGCGACTGCCAAAACTGCGGCGAGGCAAATTATTAGATTGCTGCCATTGCTGACGATAAGAGAGCGTTACCTTGGTTGTCAAGTTGACTTCGGTCGTGAACTCGCGACCAATTTTGGGTTGACATGGCAAAGTCGTCGGAGTTTATGCTTGGCGCAATTGTTAGATAATGAATGAAGGAGAATGCCATGATCCATCTGCATCGGCCTTTGCTCGTATTGTTTGTCGTAGCGATGTTGCAGCCGGTTGATTCAGCTTTCGCCGCCGACGCGGAGCGCGACCGCGTGTTGGAAGGCGCAAGGAAGGAAGGCCGGCTGGTTCTTTACGCCGGGATGGACACAGACGAAGCGACGCTTATTACGAACGAATTCTCGAAAAAGTATCCGTTCATAAAATCTGAAATCTTTCGTTCCAGCGGTGAAAAAATCCAGGCGCGATTTCTAGTCGAGCACCGCGCCAACACGCACACCGCGGACGTTTTTCAGGCGAGCATCATTCAAGTTTATCAGCTAAAGAACCTCAAACTGCTGGCGCGCTACGTTTCCGAGGAAGCTGCAGGTTATCGAGATGGCTTCAAGGATCCACAGGGATATTGGACCGCCCTCTATCAAATTCCCTATGTCATCGGTTACAACACGCAGCGGGTGGCGCCAAGGGACACGCCGGCGAGTTACGAAGATCTTTTAAATCCCAAGTGGAAAAGTTGGATCGCTTTGGAAACAGAAGAGTATCAGTGGTTTTACCACTGGATGCAGATTTTGGGTCGAGACAAGGGACTCGACTTCATGAAAAAATTTGCCGGCCAAAACCTGCAGATGCGCGCAGGCCATACGCTGCTGGCGCAACTCGTGGCGGCCGGTGAGGTCGCGCTGGCGACGGTGGTTTACTCGAACCGGGTGGAGCGGATGAAAGCGAGCGGCGCGCCGATCGATTGGGTAAGATTCAAAGGGCCGACGATTACGGCGATCAACGCTATCGCGATACCGGAAAAAGCGCCGCACGCCAATACGGCCAAGCTGTTCGTCGATTTCGTGGCGCGCTTCAACGAGATCTTCAACCGGGCGAAATAGTGTTTCTCTTCGTTGTTTGCCCGATCTAGATACTACAAGCCAAAGAATCGCTTTGCGTTCTCGCCTAGTATCGTTCGCTTCTGCGTTTCGGAAATGTCGGCGCGTTCTTCAACTTCGGTGATCGAGTTGTCGCGCGCTTCGGAGTACTGGAGTTGGAAAACCTGCCTCATTCTGAGAAGACGTTAGAAGATTGTCGCTACGGATGTTTATCATCAAGCGTAGAATCAGTTTTTGCGCCACGCGCATTTGCCGCCGCCTGCAAAGCTTTTAAAATGTTTTCCTCTGGCAGTCCAAACTCAATTAGCGACAGGACCACGTTGCCTTGACTGGCAGCCAACGCGGGCTTATCCTTTTCCAGGAAACTATGGATTCTCTGGATAATCCACATTGGCGTAACACCGCTCGTCTCGCCTAGTATTTGACGTCGCAAGCCCGTCGGGCTTGACCGCCGTCGGTAAGGAGGTGACGGTGGTTTACCCCGAGGTAGCAATGCGGCAATTTCGATTTAGTCCGGCCCTGCCGGAAACTCCACCGTTCACCATCGGCGACGGGCTGATTCTCCTGGGCACAGCGAGCGCTCTATACGCCGGCCTGCGCTTGGCATTTAACGTTCCTGCAATAATCCGCGGCCCAGAAATCTCACTCTCTCCTCTTGCATTGCCCTGGTATGCTTTACTTTCCGTCGGCCGTATGGCCGCCGCCTACTTTCTTTCTTTGTTGTTCAGTTTGTTTTACGGTTACGCCGCTGCGCGCAACCGCACCGCGCGAACGGTGCTCATGCCCGTGCTCGACGTCCTGCAGAGTGTACCTATCCTCTCCTTTCTGCCGGTGGTCCTGCTCAGTCTGAGCGCCGTCCTCCCTCAAGCATTTGCCGCCGAGTTTGCCGCTATTGTGCTGATCTTCACCTCGCAAGCTTGGAACATGACCTTTAGTTTTTATCAGTCCATGACCACGATTCCGACCGAAATGCGTGAAGCCGCCGCGGTGTTTCGCTTCGATCCATGGTTACGCTTTAAAACCGTAGAACTTCCTTTCGCGGCGATGGGATTGCTGTGGAACAGCATGATGAGTTGGTCGGGCGGTTGGTTTTTTCTCATGGCCGCCGAAATCTTCAACGTCGGGAGTCGGGATTTTCGCTTGCCGGGACTCGGGTCGTATTTGCAAACCGCCGCTAACGAGGGAAATCTGCGCGCTGTCATTTTGGGTGTGGCAACCTTGGTTTTCGTGATTGTCTTGCTCGATCAATTTGTCTGGCGGCCACTGATTGCCTGGAGCGATAAATTCAAAGTCGACATGGTCGAAGGCGATGAGCCGCCCCGTTCGTGGTTTCTTGACCTCATTTCACGCGCCTGGGTTACAGAGCAGTTTGGCGCGCGCATCTGGCGGCCTTTTAGTGAATGGGTCGATCGAGGGTTTCAGCGACGCACGAGTGGAGTCATTGCCTCCCTTGAAC
>Ga0193735_1000494_pt1 | contig 12506 bp, 13 predicted proteins | sample U1m2metaG_FD_145080 | JGI IMG/M metagenome (GOLD analysis project Ga0193735, IMG submission 145080) | Soil microbial communities from a riparian zone of the East river system, Colorado, United States - U1m2 | ecosystem: Environmental > Terrestrial > Soil > Riparian zone | place: USA: East River... | reverse complement strand
CCCATCTCGTCCAACATCGAGCGATCGAGCTCGATCTCCTTTCCCTCGATCTTGAACTCCACTTCCTTGCCGAGCGCGCGCGCTGTATCGCGGACGACCCGGGGAAACCGCTCGAAGATCTGCCATACCGGGACCATGCGGCTGGTCATGATCTCGTTCTGCAGCGAAGAGACGATCTGGGATGCGTGACGCGTTGCCTCCACCAGCTCTTCGTCCCCGAGCCGTTCCGAGATCTGGGCGATGCGGTCGCGTGCGATTACGAGCTCGCCGGCGACGTTCATCAGCGTGTCGAGACGCCGCGAGTCAATGCGGACGTGCCGCGGCGGCTTTTGAGCGGGAGCAGACAACTCGCTTTTGTCCCGTTTCGGAATCGCGAACTCGGCGGTGAATGTCTGCGGAGCCTGCTCCGGAACCTGTCGAATCCGCGCGGTGATCTCGGTGACATCGAGCTGCTGCGGAGTCGGCGCCGTCACCAAATCCACGGCCTGCTCGAGCGCATCCGCAGCGGCGAAAAGCGTATCGATGATTGCTGGCGTGACCGTGAGGCTACCACTTCTCACCTTGTCGAGCAGGGTCTCGAGCTCGTGGGACAGCTCGCCAACGGACGTGTAACCCATGGCGGCGCCCATTCCCTTCATGGTGTGGACCGCACGAAAGAGCCGTGCAACGGCCGCGTCGCCCCCACCGCGCTCCAGCTCGAGCAGCGCGGTATTGATCTCCGAGAGATATTCACGACTCTCGGTGAGAAAGAGCTTGGCGTAGCGGCCCGTATCCACTTAGGCCAACACCCGCTGAACGGCTTCGAGCACGCGGCTGGGCTGGAACGGCTTGACAACAAAGTCTCGGGCGCCAGCCTGCAGAGCCTCCTGTACCAGCGCCTGTTGCCCCATGGCGCTGCACATGAGAATGCGGGCAGCCGGATCCAGCTGCGTGATCTTCTTGACCGCTTCGATCCCACCCATCTCCGGCATGATGATGTCCATCGTCACCAGATCCGGCTTCAACTGCTGGTATTTCTCCACCGCCTGTTTTCCGTTCTCGGCTTCGCCGACAACGGTAAATCCAGCCTGCGACAGGATGTCGCTGACCATCGTCCGCATGAATACGGCGTCGTCGCAAACCAGTACAGTACTGCTGCTCACCTTACCTCCCTTGTCCGATGACTTGCTCGACTACCGCTTTGATGTCGAGTACCAGAACGCGCTGCCCCTCTATCTCCACCGCGCCAGTGATCCCCTGCTGGGACGCTTCCGCTGCGTCCGCTGCCGAGAACTGATCGATTGGCACGTCCTGAATGTCCCGCACATCGTCGACACCGATTCCGATCCATCGCTCGACATAGTCCACCAGCAGAATCAGTCCCTCCTCGCGGACGTAGGCGGACCGGCCAAGAACCATTCCGCCGTCGACGACCGTAACGATCGTTCCGCGCAGGTTGATCAGCCCGCAAACGGAGGGCGGCGCACCGGGCAGCCTCGTCATTGGCTGGGGCGTGATGATCTCACGGAATGACTCCATCTCACAGGCGAACGCGCTCCCGCCGACCTCGAACACAAGGAGTCGCCGCGTAGGAACGTGTGGCTCTTCCTGCGCAACCGGCTCGGGTGGGAGCGTTACTGTCTCACTCATAGAAATGGAACGCCGATAGTGCGTCAACACCCGCGGGCAGCGCGTGCTCGCCCGCGATTACAGCGAGCGAGTGTTGCAGGTCTTCCGGAAGCGGGGAGCGGAAGTCGAGCGGCTTTCCGGTCACGGGGTGGTTGAACGCGAGCCAGGCCGCGTGGAGGAAATGCCGCTTGGGAGGAAGTCCGGCCACACGACGTCCTCCGCCCCCTCCATACACGTCGTCGCCCATGACAGGATGGCCGATAGACGCGAGATGAACGCGGATTTGATGAGTCCGTCCGGAATGGAGATGCGCACGAAGAAGGTCCCCCGCGTCGAATCGGGCAAGGCGTAAGAGGTCGGTCTTGGCCGGCCGACCTTTACTGACGATTGCCATGCGCTTCCGGTCTCGTGGATCGCGGGCTACCGGCTTGTCGATCGTAAGGGTGTCGCTGGTGAGGTGACCCCAGGTCATCACGGCGTAGCGCCGAACAACCCGCCTGGCGGCGATGGCCGCGCTCAGCAGGCGGTGCGCGCGGTCCGTTTTGGCCACCACGAGCAAGCCGGATGTCTCCTTATCCAGCCGATGGACCATCCCAGCCCTTTCGGGCTCGCCTTCAGTAGAGAGCGCTCCTCCCCGACCCAGGAGGGCATTGACGAGCGTTCCGCTCCAGTTGCCCGGTGCGGGGTGCACCACCATGCCGGCGGGCTTGTCGACAACGAGCAACGCCTCATCCTCGTATATCACGCTGATCGGAATATCCTCGCCGGCGACGGTCCGCTTTTCGACTCCTGGGATGTCGACCCGGACGACCTCGCCGGCTTCGGGGCGGTAGCTCGCTTTCTCGCGGCGCCCGTCAACCAGCACGTGTCCCTGCGCGATCAGTGTTGCCGCCTGCGTACGCGAAAGTTCGGCGCGCAGGGCAATAAAGAGGTCGAGGCGGACATCGCTGTCCGCCTCGACCGGATACTCCCTGGAATCGCTCAGAGCCTAGATCTCGGTTCGCGTATCCGACACCGGGGCGGCGGCAACGACGGTCGCGGGAGATCGCTCCTCTCCCCAGAGAACCCATGCCAGCAGGAAGGCGCCAATGCTCACCGCCATGTCGGCAACGTTGAAAGTCGGCCACCGCAAATCTCCGACTCCGACGTCAATGAAATCCACGACGCCCGTAGCAGACCGGATGCGATCGATGAGATTGCCAACCGCGCCTCCGCAGACGAGCCCGAGCGCGATCGTGCGGAGAAAGTCGCCTTGACGGGTAGCCTGGTACAGCCGGCCAAGGATCACCAGGGCGCCCGCGGTGAGCGCCATGAAGATCCAGCGGGAGTAGATCCCCAGGTTCAGGCCGAAGGCCGCGCCGGGATTGTAAACGAGCGTCAAGCGCAAATGATTTCCCAGCACCTCGTGGGGAATGTGCTGCGGAGACAGCATCGAGGCGGCGATCAGCTTCGTTGCCAGATCGAGCGCCACGACCGTGATCAGCGTGCCCCAGAAAAGGGGCGGATTAGGTCTGGCGCTTTCCATCTTCTTCGCGCTGCTTGCACTCGATGCAATACCTGGCGTGAGGCAGAGCGTCCAGACGCTCGAAGCTGATGTCTCGCCCGCAGTTGTGGCATTTGCCGAACTGCTCTGGATTGCGATAGAGCCGGCGCAGCGCTTCGTCGATGTGCCAGAGGAAACGGCCTTCCTGGCTCGCGAACAGAAACGCCTTTTCGCGTTCCATGGCGTCTGTTCCCTGATCCGCCATGTGGAAGGAGTATGCGCTCAGATCACCGTCCGCGCCCTGCGGAGTCGATCCGAAAGTCTCGTCGTAGTGCCCCAGCTCCTTGAGAACCCGCTTGCGCTCTTCGAGCAGGCGCTTCTCAAAATGCTGAAGGTTTTTTTTCGTCATCGCCTTCGGTTTTTTGCTGCCTTTATTTTTGCTGCCAGCTGCCGTAGCCATTTCTAACCAACCCTCTCCAAGGCGACTTCAACGTTCTGCCCATCAAGGTCGAACGTATGCGTCGCGTGTGTGCCTTCCATTCGCTCACCCACCGTCACGCGGCGGGCAAGTACCTCGTCGGCGATCCACTTCTGAAATGCCTTGACTGCTTCCTGAATCTCAACCGGACCTCCGACCGAGAGCGTGACACGATCGCTCACAGCGAAACCCAATTCCTTCCTCAGTCGTTGAACGCGGCTGACCAGCTCGCGCGCGAGCCCTTCGAGCCGCAGCTCTCGCGTCACCACCGGATCGAGCGCGGCGAAGTAACCGCTCTCTTCCTTTACCACCATCTCGCCCGAGGCGCGCCTCACGACCGTGAGATCTTCGGCACTCAGCTCGTGCGAATCGTTGCCGACCGAAACGTACAACGGCTTTCCCGCCTCGAACTCCCTCAGCGCCTCGCCAGTCAGAGCCTGAACGGCTTCGGCTGCCAGAGGTGTGTTCTTGCCGAACTTCTTACCCAAAGAACGGAAATTAGGTCTAGCCTTTAAAGTTACTAGATCGTCGGCGCTTGAGATGAATTCGATTTTCTTAACATTCAGCTCAGCCCCGAGCAGGGGGCTCATCTCCTCCAGCGTGGCCTCGGCCCGGGAGGCCGGGGCCCGGAGCGTGACCGCCGGCAAGGGGACGACGCATACCATCCTGGCGAGCGGCTGGCGCACCTTGACGCCTGCTTCCTCGCGGGCAGCGCGGGCGAGGGTGGCGAGCGTCCGAATGTGCGACATGGCACGCTCCAGATCGACGTCGATCGCGGCCGCAGGTGGGCGGATGAAGGGCGCCAGGTGAACCGACCCGCCGGTCAGCTGCCGATGCACCCAATCGGTGACGAACGGGGCGAAGGGAGCGAGAAGCCTGCAGGTGACCGTCAGGACCTCATGCAATGTGGCAAAAGCGGCCCGGTTGTCTTCCCCGTCGACATCGTAGAAGCGGTGGCGGCTCTGACGCACGTACCACTTCGAGACATCCTCGTCGAAGAACGTCATCACGGCCTTGGCAGCGTTCGTCGCCTCATAGCGGCTGAGCAGCTCGTCGGCCTCTCGCTCGACGCTTGCCAGCCGCGACAGAATCCACCGATCGAGCAGCGGACGATCTTCGGGCGAGGGATCATTCTCCGACGGAGCCCAGCCGAAATTCGCGTACTCGGCGAAGATCCCGGTGTAGACGTTCTTGAAGGTCAGCAGAAATCGGCCAGCGGTATCGCGAATGCCGGATTCGTCGAACCGGCGCGGCGTCCACAGCTGACTCGAGGTAACGAGAAAGAGTCGCACGGCATCCGCGCCGTAACGGGGAATCACGGTCTCGGGATCGATGATGTTCCCGAGCCGCTTGGACATCTTCTGACCTTCCGCGTCGAGAACCAAATCGTTGACGACAACGGCGCGGTACGGCGCCGTGTCGCCAATCGCCGGCGTGTGTGCCTCGTGCGCCAGAACGTTGTTTGGCAGCGCGTCACCGAGGCCGGTCGCGATCGCCAGCAGGGAGTAGAACCAGCCTCGTGTCTGATCGATGCCTTCGGCGATGAAGTCCGCGGGGTAATAGCGCTCGAACTTCTCACGATTCTCGAACGGGAAGTGCCATTGCGCGAACGGCATCGACCCGGAATCGAACCAGGCATCGATCACTTCCGGCGTGCGCTTCTTCGTCCCACCGCACTCGCATTTCCAGGTGTAAGTGTCGATGAAAGGCTTGTGTGGATCGAACCCTTCCGGAGGAGAGACGCCCGACTTTTCAGCCAGCTCCGCGTAGCCAGCGATCGCCTCCGCGTGGGAATCGTCTCTGTCACACACCCAGATTGGAAGCGGTGTCCCCCAGTACCGATCGCGCGAAACTGCCCAGTCGATGTTGTTGGTGAGCCACTCGCCGAACCGACCCGTTCCCATCTCCGGCGGGTGCCAATCGACGCGTGAGTTCCGGACCAGCATCGCGTCCTTGAAATCGGTTGTCCGCACGAACCAGGACGTGCGCGCGTAGTAGAGCAGCGGTGTCTCGCAGCGCCAGCAATGCGGATACGCGTGCTCGAACAAGGACGACTTCCAGAGCACGCCGCGCCGCTTCAGCTCCTCGAGAATCACCGGATCGGCGTCCTTGACGAATTTCCCGCCGACCAACGGCATTTCCGCCGGAAATTCTCCGCGTAGATTGACGGGCTGGAGAAAAGCGAGTCCGTTGCGTTTTCCCGCCGCGTAGTCGTCGGCGCCGAATGCAGGCGCCATGTGCACGACACCCGTGCCCTCCTGAGACGAGACGAAATCCTCACCGATGATTATTTCGTGCTCGCCTTCCGTGTAATCGACCCAGTCGAGCGGGCGCTTGTACCGCTTCCCGACCAGCTCGGTCCCGAAAAAAGTCCTGACGGTGTCCCAGCGTCCGGCGAAGTCCTCGCCGAGCACCGCAGCCACGCGCGTGAGCGCGAGAATGATCGTCTCGTTGGCCTCGGATTTTTTCTTGCGAAGCTCGGCGTACTCGAGCCCCGGATTCACCGCGAGGGCGACGTTGGACACCAGGGTCCACGGAGTAGTGGTCCAGACAAGAATACGGCGCCGTTCTCCAGCGATCTTCTCGCCGACGAGATCGAGCGCGACATAGGCGCTCGGATCCTTGATGTCCTTGTAGCCCTGCGCGACCTCGTGGCTCGAAAGCGTCGTTCCGCAGCGCGCACAGTACGGCAGCACCTTGTGGCCACGGTAGAGTCGGCCGCGGCGGAACATCGTCGCCAACGCCCACCAGACGCTCTCGATATAGTCGTTGGAGTACGTGACGTACGGGTCACTGTAATCCAGCCAATAGGCGATTCGTTCGCTCAGGTTCTCCCAGTCGGTGCGATACCGCCACACGCTCTCGCGACACATGGCGTTGAAGCGCTCGACACCGATCGTCTCGATCTGCTGCTTCGCTGTGCGCACACCAAACTCGGTCTCGATTCTCTTTTCCACCTCGATCTCGACCGGGAGCCCGTGCGTGTCCCATCCCGCCTTTCGGGCGACGTGGAAGCCCCGCATCGCGCGATACCGGCAGAATAGATCCTTCACTGTGCGGGAGAACACGTGATGGATGCCCGGCCGGCCGTTGGCCGTTGGGGGGCCCTCGAAAAAGACGAATTCCGGCTTGCCCTCGCCTTGCGCGAGCGTCTGCTGAAAGAGCTTTTCCTCTTTCCAGCGGGAAAGCATTTCCTTCTCGAGTTCGTCGGGCGAGCGATCGGTCGGAAGCAGGCGGAACCGTCTGCCCTTCTCGTCTCCCCCCGCTACGGGCACGGGGCGGACTGCGGTCATTCCTGGTTGAATCCGGAAGAATTCGACCCGGCGCCCCTCAGAGTACTCGTGACGACTTGCGAGTCAGAAGCCTCGACCTCGGACAACTGTCGTGCGATCAGAGTTCGCATCTGCGCCAGGTAGGTGCGCCGCGACCGATCGAGATTGTCGAGCTCCTCTTCCATGCGCCGCACGTCCGCCCTCGCGGCTTCGATGATCCGCTCGCCCTCTGCCTGGGCTTCGCGCAGGATCAGCTGCGCTTCGCGCTCAGCCTGCTCGCGCACTTCGCCCCGCAGCTGCTGGGCGGAGACCAGCGCATCGTTCAGCGCCTTGTCGCGCTCGCGGAACGCGCGAAGCTGCTCGTGAAAGCTCCGTGCCTTGGAGTCGAGGTCCTGGTTGATGCGCGTCAGCCGCTCCATCTCCTCGGCGACTTGATCCCTGAATTGATCGACGCGCGCGGGGTTGTAGCCCCGAAGCGCCCGACCAAAGTCGTAGCGGCGCACGTCCAGCGGCGTAAGATGAAACGCTTCGTCTATCATTTAGCCCTCGCTCCAAAGAGGGTGGTTCCGAGTCGCACCATGGTCGCGCCTTCTTCTACTGCGATCTCGTAATCGTTCGACATCCCCATCGACAGCTCCTCTGCCGGATGACCGGCTTCGATCAACGTGTCGCGCGCCCCGCGAGCCTCGGCGAATGTGCGATGGAGCTCGGACTCCGTCGCTGTAAAGCTAGCCATTGTCATCACTCCCCGAACGCGAATGCCGGAAAGCGAGACGAGACGCTCGGCTTCCGGCAGCAGCTCGGAGAGCGAGTAGCCCTCCTTCGTATCTTCGCCCGACAGGTTCACTTCGATCAGGACGTCGACCGCCCGTCCTCGCGCGATGCCGACCTCGCATACAGCGTCAGCCAACCTCGGGCTGTCGAGCGAGTGCAGCAGGACGAATTGCTCCAACGACTTGACCTTGTTCCGCTGCAGGTGCCCGATCAGATGCCACCGCACTGGGACATCCACCACAGCGATTTTCTTCAACGCTTCCTGAACCTTGTTTTCGCCGACATCGTGCAAACCCACTTCGTAAGCCGCGAGTGCTGCCTCGGGCCCGTGGGTCTTCGTCACCGCGACGATCGTCACCTTCTGTCGGTGGCCACCCCGCGTCGCGGCTGCGTCAATCCTGGCTCGAACATCGGCCACGCGCTCAGCCAGGCCGGGGAAAGACATAACGGCTGAATGTAGCGGGCGTGACCCCTCGGTTCAATTCAAAGAAGGAAAGTCAACTTCGAACTACGCAGATGTCGTTCTAAGTTGACTTTGCTATTTGATTCCGAGAGTTCGGCCCAGCCGCGCGAGCATAGGCTCATCCGGCCCCTTGACGTGCACCTCGACAGAAGCGGCGTATGCCGTTCCGGTGATGTGCAGTTTCTTGTAGCCCGTCGCTATGCCGGCGCTGACTCCCTTCGCGTACTTGACCACGAAGGACCCCAGCAACGAATCACCACTACTCTCGACCGCGACATCGGGTGGAACCGTGATCTCGATGTTGCCCATCACCGCCACGGCTTCGATCACCGAGACGCCGAGTCCGATGTCGGCTTCGCGCAAGTCGAGCTCGACGTTGCCGAGAACGGCGAGGGCGCGAAAACGCCGGGGAAGCGGCCACCTCCCCTGCCGTTCGTTGCTGCTGAGAAAGGAAACGACCCCGTCGGATGAAGGCGGCTCTGCGGCGAGTGGGTACGTCTGCGCGACGTAACTCGTCTCAGTCAACCCGGTGATGCGCTCGTCTATCGGTTTGTAATCGGCCATCTGGATTTCCCGGTGAGCGTTTGTCCTTACCTACGGGAGTGGCGACCATTTGGTTTAGCCGATCAACCGAAGAGCCGACCGACCAGCTTGACGATGTTCTGCATGTTTCGGCTGATGTCGTTGAACATCACCGTCACGAACAGCAATCCGATGATCAGCAGGCCACCCTTGAGGATCCGCTCCCGAGTGCGCGTGCTGAATGCGCTACCCTTGATCGTCTCGGCGACGTTGAGGACGATCTGACCACCATCCAGGATGGGAATCGGCAGCAGGTTGAAGACGGCGACGTTGATGCTGATGAGAGCGACGAGCAAGAGCAGGGTCTCGATTCCGCCCTGCGCCGCCTGGACGGACACTTGGGCGATCGCAATCGGCCCACCAAGGTCGGAGATGCCGACACCTCGAACGAGAGAGCCGAGCGCCGTGAAGATCCTGCCGCCATTGTCGATCGTGATCCGCCATGCCTCACCGAATGCTCGCGGCCAGGAGATCGGGGTAAAGACCAGGCCCGCGATCATCCCGATTCGGCCGCGCTGTTGTTTGACTCCCGTCTCCGGATCCGCGACGGCTTCCGATGCGGGAGTTACAGTCACGGTGACCGGCTTCCCGCCTCTGACAAGTCCGAGGCTGAGTGGCCGCCCCGCGGATGCCCCGATACTGTCGAGCAGCGTCTGCCAACTCTCGAGCGGACGCCCGTTCAGAGACGCGATGCTATCTCCCACCTGTATTCCGGCGAGTGCTGCCGGCTTCCCGGGGCTCACGACCGCGGCGACGGGCACCGGCGTCGGGATGCCGGAGCGAAGCAACAGGCCGAAATAAATCACGTAAGCGAGTATCGCGTTCATAGTCACGCCCGCCAGCATGATGAAGAGTCGCGCGGGGAGTGACTTGGATTCGAACCATCGTGACTCTGGAATTGGTTTTGGCCCGAACGGGATCATGGCGTTCGGATCGAATCCATCCTTCGGCGATCCCGGTGTCACCGCTGAATTTTCGCTGCCGCCCTCCAGGAATGCAGTCGCTTCATCCTCACGAGAGGCCATGCGGACGTAGCCGCCCAGTGGAAGCGCAGCAAGAACGTACTCCGTCTCACCGAATCGCTTTTTGAGGAGCGAAGGCCCGAAGCCGATCGAGAACCGCGGTGCGTAGACGCCGGTGACCTTGGCGGCAATGAAGTGACCGAGCTCGTGCACGAACACGACGAGCCCGAACACGATGATCGGTGCGAGCCAGCTCAGCACTTGAACATCTCCTGCACGCAGCGGCGAGCCGCCGAATCAGCGGCGAGGAGCTGCTCCCGCGTTCCCGCCGGCATGCCCGTCAGGCTCTCGAGCGCGGCCGCGATGCCCCGCGGTATATCCGCGAACGCGATCTTGCCGGCGAGAAATGCGGCGACGGCGCACTCATTCGCGGCGTTGAACACCGCTGGCGCTGCGCCCCCGGCTTTGCCGGCGGAGATGCCGAGTCGGAGTGCGGGGAAGCGCTGATGATCTACTGGCTCAAAGGTCATGGGAGATAGTTTAACCGGATCGAACGCAGGTACACCATCGTCCGCCACCCGTTCTGGGTGCGTGAGCGCATACAACACCGGCAATTCCATTGTGGGCACGCTCATCTGGGCAACGACGCTTCCGTCAATGAATTCGACGAACGAATGCACCACGCTCTGTGGGTGGACCACGACGTCGATCCGGTCGTATGGAAGGTCGAACAGAAAATGCGCCTCGATGACCTCGAGCGCTTTGTTCGCGAGCGTGGCGCTGTCGATTGTGATCTTTCGCCCCATCCGCCAGGTGGGATGGCGAAGCGCATCCTCCACCGTTGCTGATCCGAGCCGCTCGGCGCTCCAATCCCGAAATGGACCGCCCGACGCCGTGAGCACTACGCGCCTCACCTCCGAGCTCGGATGTCCCGTGATGCACTGAAGGATCGCGCTGTGCTCGCTGTCCACCGGCACGACTTCGCCCGAGCCCGACGCGCAGGCTTTTTTCACCAGATCGCCGGCGATGACGAGCGTCTCCTTGTTCGCAAGTGCGACGCGCTTCCCGGATTCGAGAGCAGCGAGTGTCGCATCGAGCCCGGCCGCGCCCACGATGGCGTTGATGACTATGTCGACGTCGTCGCGCGTTGCCGCAGCGATGAGTGCATCGGTGCCGCTCTTCCACGCCTCGTCGGCCCCGCTATTAGACTCGACCATCCCGACAAAGGCCGGCGAGAACAGGCGCGCCTGCTCTCTCAGAAGGGCCCCGTTGCTGTTGGCGGTGAGGGCGGTGACACGAAATCGCTGGCGTTGGCGATCGAGCACGCGCAGCGCTGTAGTGCCGATAGATCCGGTTGAGCCGAGCACCGCGACCCCTTTGGGCGCGGCGGCCTGCATCACTGCGGGATGGGCAGCAGCAGGCGGCCCAGCAAGAGGAACGCGATCGGCATCACGAACAGGAGGGCGTCGAAGCGATCGAGTATCCCGCCGTGCCCGGGAAGAATGCTCGAGCTGTCCTTGACGCCAGCCTCGCGTTTGAGGAGCGACTCAGCGAGATCCCCCGTCTGCGCCGCAACGCTGACGACGATCGCGAAGAGCACCGCGCCCTGAATGGTCAGTCCCAGCTGCGCATAAGGCATGAGGATGAATCGCACGTAAAGCAGGCAGATCACGATCGTGAGACCGAGCCCACCCACCGCGCCCTCGACGGTTTTGCCCGGACTTACCGAAGGTATGAGCTTCTTCCGGCCGAACATCCGGCCGAACGCGTAGGCTCCGACGTCGGTGGTCCAGGTGAGAAAGATTGGAAGAAACACCAGCGCCGTTCCCGCAGCGGCGCCGACAGCGTAGTCATGGTATCGAAGCGCGTAGATATACGAGAAGACTCCGGCGTACAGCACACCGAACGCGGTGATCGAGACTGACGAGACCGGCTTCCCAGTCGGTCCACGGAGCCAGATCGTGCTCGCAAAGAGCACGAGAGCCATCGCGACGATCGCGGTCAGTGAGAGAGTGTATAACCCGAGTCTCTGGGCGTGGACGGCGATGGGAAGGAGAGCCGCTAGCGCAATTCCCGCGGCCTCCAGCGGCAACGCTCCGGTTTCCCGCGCCATACGGAAGAATTCCCAGGCGGCCAGCGCCGCCAGAACAGAAAGAACAATCGCCAGAGCCCAGTCGCCCCAATACACGATCGCCACGCTGGCCGGAGCGGCGATCACCGCGAAGATGATGCGCCGTGTCAGCTCCGACACCGCCCTAGACTTCCATGATTTCGGCTTCTTTGCCCTTCAACAACTCATCGATCCTGCCGATGTAGTCATCGTGGAGCTTCTGAAGCTCTTTCTCCGCCTTCTTCTGATCGTCTTCCGAAGTCTTCTCGAGCTTCTTCAGCTGATCGCGCGCTGCAGTTCTAGCGTGCCTGATCCCGATTCTCGCTTCTTCGGCGAGCTTGTGAACGACCTTTACCAATTCTTTCCGCCGCTGCTCGTTGAGCGCGGGAAGCGGAACGCGGATGACTCCCGACTGGGTCTGCGGGTTGAGACCGAGGTCCGATTCGCGCAGCGCTTTCTCGATCGCTGTTATTAGCCCCTTGTCCCACGGCGTCACCGTCAGGAGGCGCGGCTCGGGCGCCGAGACGCCGGCCACCTGATTCAACGGCATCTGCTGACCGTACGCGTCTACGCGCACCGTGTCGAGCAGGCTCGCCGTCGCCTTTCCGGTTCGAATCGAAGCCAGCTCCCGCTTCGACGCCTCGAACGATTTCTCCATCGCGGTCCGGCAGTCCTTCGTGATCTGAGGAATTGTCGTCATTGTACGATCGTTCCGACGCGCTCACCCAGCAGCGCCTTCGCAACCTCTCCGTGACGGTGAATGTTCAGGACGAT
>Ga0193735_1000493_pt1 | contig 12523 bp, 13 predicted proteins | sample U1m2metaG_FD_145080 | JGI IMG/M metagenome (GOLD analysis project Ga0193735, IMG submission 145080) | Soil microbial communities from a riparian zone of the East river system, Colorado, United States - U1m2 | ecosystem: Environmental > Terrestrial > Soil > Riparian zone | place: USA: East River... | reverse complement strand
ACATCGGTGGCGCGAAGGTACGCGTTGCGTCAAAAGAATTACTCATACAAATTAAAAACGAGATTATGCCCCTTCGTCCAAAGGATGTTCTAGACGTGCAGGAACTTTCGAGATTGATTGAGGAAGAGTCGCGATGAATCTGCGTCGGAAATCAACGCGCGAAGAATTCGAGCGTGCGCTTGCCCAGTGCAAGCCGGAAGATTTCGACGGCCACACTGAATTCTATCGGCTGACCCCCGAGCAGCGGCTCGAATGGCTATGTCAGGCGGCGACGTTCGTCTACGAATTCAAAGGCAAAGCGAATTCTGACGCACGGGGCCGATTGCGACAACGAGGCTAAGAATAGTTTCAAGAGTCGTCGATTGTTTACTCTTCTTGTGCTCTTGATTGTGACCAAAATTCTCCTCTGACCGATCACCACCACGAGTAGGAGCACACGATTACGAAACGTATCGGTTATTTTTTGGCTGCTCGCTTTTCGATAATACCTTTTGGCGCGCTGAAATTTTTTCTGCCCGTTTTCTTCGTTCTTTTTGCCTTGGGCATTTTTGCCTCGACGTGTCCGGCAAACGCGCAATCGCCCGTGCCAAAACAAGGATTGAACTTCGTCGTGGGCAGCCACGGCCTCGATTCACTCTCGTTCAATGGACAATCGCTTCTCGCTTCGCCCGAAAACGGCGAACTGCAGCCCCAGAAATCTGTTTTTCGTGCGGTGCTCGACGCTTTTCTTCCTCGTCCTTCATCAGGAGTCGCGACACCGAATAAAAACGGCGACACGATCGATTTGAGTTATCCATGGGGCCGCGTCTCGTGCAGCTACGGCAAACAAGGCGACAAAATCACAATGCGCATTGAGGTTTTGAACGCCGGTGCGAAAGAGATCGATCAGCTTTCGCTTCGTTTGCTGGAATTAAATTTTCCCAGCGCGCCGAAAGGCGGCACGCTGGAGGCGGGAATGTTCGGCTTCGGCTTCAAGGGTCCCGAGTGGCTCCTTGACCAATGCCCGGCTTCGATTCCTTCAGCTGCCGATCCGCGGTTTGTTGTGCCGGTTGTCCCGGTGGATTACGGAACGGGGACGCTCAATTTTTGCAGTGATGATGTGGATTGTTCCGTAAATGTGCCGTATTCGACGAATTTCCCGGCCAGAACCAGATATCCGTTCATGATCAGTTGTCGTGACATCCAGCCGGGCGCTAGCAAGACGTTCAATGTTTCGCTGCGCTTCGGGCCGGCAGGTGCACCCGTCCAAGATCTCTCTGGCGACGTTCTGGAACGATACGCGAGGAAGTATCCTTTTCAGGTAGGCTGGAAAGATCGGCGCCCCATTGGCGCGATATTCCTTGCCGGCCCGCAGATCAACGTGGCGAGCAATCCGCGCCGCTGGATCGTGAACTTCGGCGAGATCGACATTACCAATGACAAAGGCAAAGCAGCTTTTCGAGCCGCGCTTCTTAAGCTGGCCGATAACAGCGTTCAAGTCCTAAAGGATATTGGTGCGCAGGGAATGATCACCTGGGACCCGGAAGGGGAAGAGTTTCCCGGTGCCTGCTATTACGGCGATCCGCGGCTTGTCCCGACTCTTGCGCCGGAAATGGAGTTTAAGAATGACGGCACAAAAAGCGTGATTGACGAATACTTCGAGAAATTCCGCGCTGCCGGACTAAGAACGGGTGTCTGCATTCGGCCGCAGCAAATCGTGATGATCGATGGCAAGCCGGTGCACCAGGATACGGATGACGACCACGCGACCGAGGTTCTTCTGGAAAGGATCGGTTATGCCAAACAGCGGTGGGGTTGCACACTTTTCTATGTGGATTCAACCACAACCGCAACAATCGGAGGTCGCTCGTATTATCCGGACGTTTTTAAAGCGGTCGCGCAGGCGCATCCCGATGTCCTGTTGATTCCCGAGAACGAGTCGATGCGTTACTTTGCCTATTCGGCGCCGCTTAATTCCTATATGCATCACAGGGTGACCTCGACGCCGGCTGGCGCACGAATGGTTTATCCAAAATCCTTTAGTGTGCTGATGGCGCCTGATGGCGATCGGCCCGAGGATCACGATGCTTTATTAAGCGCCGTCCGGCGTGGTGACATTCTGCTTTTCAACGGCTGGTACAACAGCGATGGGACGGAGAAAATCAAAAAACTCTACCAAGAAGCGGGCCGGTGATCGGAGGCCAATAGTCGGAGTTCAAATCAGTGATCAGCAGTCATTCGTCCTGGTCATGAGTCAGAAAATTCTGGCGTGTCTCCGCGGTTTCTGTATCAACTCCGCACCGTGGAAGCGCGAGCCCGTGTATTTGGTAGGGCGAGTCACTCGGTGTGCGCTGAGCCGAAGCGACGGGCAGAGGACTGCCCGCCCTACCTAAACGCGGAACTCGGGGTCTTTGACACCTGAGTTTTTCCCGCAGATAGTTGGCCACAGCTAGTCGGATTTCATGCGCTCCTTTTTCTTGAACGTGTAACCACGCCTTGCCCCGGTTTATTCATAACGTTGCCGACCTGATTCGTCGCGTTCTGTTTCTGGCGCGGCCATACGGCAGAGCGAAACTGTTTTTCATTTTTTCGCTCTCGCTTGCGCAGGCGCTGTTTCAAGTCATTGGCATCACATCGATCTTTCCATTTTTGGCGATCGCAGCTGATCCCGACCGCATCCGACGATCCCACTTCGGCACGCGTTTCCTCAGCCTTTTTCCGCCCATGGAAGACCGGCAATTGCTGCTCGTAGCCGGCGTCATTGCTATCGCAGGGCTCGTTGCATCCAACGCGGTGAACTTGCTGGCCGAGTATGCGCGCACGCGTTACACCGAGAACTTTGGTCACTGGTTGCGCGTCCGGCTCCTGCGTCGAATGACCTCACAGCCATACACCTATTTTCTTCAGCGCAACTCCGGCGAACTGCTCAAGAAAATTCTTAGCGACGTGGCGAGTTACACCAACGGAGTGCTCCTTCCGTTGCTGGACACCGTGGCGCGCGTGTTCACAGCGGCGCTTGTATTGGCCACGCTCTTTCTGGTCCAGCCAGTGATCGCTGTTTCGGCGGGAATCGGGTTGGGCGGTTTTTACGTGATTATTTTTCGACTCCTCGCGCGGAAACGTCGCGAGGTGGATGAAAATTTAAGAATATCTGTCAGCGGCGTTTTCAGGGAAGCGCAACAGATACTCGGCGGGATTAAGCCGGTGAAAGTGCATCGCGCCGAAGAACATTTTCTCAACCGGTTTTCCAGGCATTCCGCGGTGATTGCGCAGACGAATGCCCGCCTGCCGATCTTCTCCAACAGCGCCCGGTATCTTGTCGAACCGCTTGCTTTCGGCGGTCTCGTTGTGGCTGTGTTGCTGCTCGCAGCCAAAGGGCGCGATTTCTCCGACATTCTTCCGAACCTTGGAGTGATGGCCCTTGCAGGGTATCGGCTGCTGCCTTCGCTCCAGTTGCTTTATAGCCAGCTCACTCAGATCAGCTCGGTGCGCCACGCGCTGAACGAAGTGTATGATGAGTTTGCTGCTGCCGAGACTGACAAGTCAATCCGGCCAGAAATTATTGGCGACGCTCTCGCTCCAGCGAGGCCTTTGCGTTGGAGTGACGCGATCGTTCTGCGAGAAGTCGGTTTTCGTTATCCTGGCGCATCGCGGCCGGCGCTGGACGGCCTTTCTCTGACCATCCCCAAAAATAGCTCAGTCGGGGTGATCGGCCCAACCGGTTCGGGAAAATCAACTCTGGTTGATTTATTGCTTGGTCTGTACCAGCCAACGGCAGGCGAAATCTTGATCGATGATCGGCCTCTTACACCTGAGCTGGTGCCCTCGTGGCAGGCTTCCATCGGTTATGTGCCACAGGATATTTTTCTCATCGACGATACGATCGCGCGCAACATCGCCTTTGGCCTGCCGGACAATGAGATCGATCCCGCACGCTTACGCGAGGCTTGCGCCATTGCGCAGCTACTCGACTTCGTCGAAGCGGAACTGCCTGATGGTTTTGATACGAACGTCGGTGAGCGCGGCGTGAGACTTTCAGGTGGGCAACGCCAGCGCATTGGTCTTGCGCGCGCGCTTTACCATCGTCCCTCGCTGTTAATCCTGGACGAAGCAACCAGCGCGCTGGACATGGCGACTGAAGCAAAGCTGCTCGACGCGCTCCGCAGTCTTGCGGGTAAGCTCACCATGGTAGTGGCCGCTCACCGCCTGAGTGCCGTGGCAAATTGCGATCAACTGGTTGACCTGGCCACCGACATCGCCGCTGTTGCGGTGACTGCAAGGTGAAATGCCCAATGAGCGTCGGCTCCGCTATGCCTCCTGTGACTGGTTTCCGAGAATTTGTGGTTTCGATTTTACCTGGCCCAGTGCATTCCGCGCTGCGGCCGTGGTGGCGTCGGTTTTTCCGTTTCAAGCTGCGAGTTCGTGACTGGTGGTTACCCTTGACAGGTTGGGTTGTGTGGCTGGTTTTCCAATGCGCCCGGCATCGAAAGCGAGCCGTGATTGTTTGCCGGTTCGCCGGGATAGGAGACGTGGTTTGCACCTTGCCGATGTGCCATGAGGTTCGCCGGCGCCACCCTGGAAAGCTTCTTGTCTTTGTGACCGCGGCAGTTTGGCGGGATGTCGTGGTAATGTCTCGTTCGGCGGATTTGGTCTATGCGAACAGGCGATGGGTTTACCCGCTTACCATACCAACGAACATTAAACTTTTTGGCCTGCTGGATACAATTTACAACCCCCAAACGGCTGGCGAGCGGGTGCACAAAGGCGGGATGACGTGTCATCTCATAGAAGATCTTGCTGGATCTTGTGGGTTTACAGTTACAGCGCGCCAACCCAGGCTTAATCCATCACCGGACCTCATCGAAAAGACTCGCATTGCCTACGGATTGGACTGTAAAACGACTGCAGAGCGTTTGCTTATCGGCATCAATCCAGGTCCCAATTGGCGTGTGAAAGAATGGGAAGCCTCTAAATGGCAGAAGCTGATCAACAAAATTCACTCAGAATACGATGCTGTAATCCTACAGTTCGGGATTAAGAAGGGCGATGGGTCTTCTGAATACGACAATCTGACAGGTGTGAAATCCGTGGCTGGCCGACTTAAGGGAGAAGAAATCGTAGCGCTGATTGCCAGTTGTGATTTGGTGATTTCCATTGATTCAGGGCCGGTGCATGTGGCGGGAGCCGTCAGCACACCTGTTATCGGATTATTTGGACCGCTGAACCCCGCTTTAATATTGCCACCGGACTCGCCAGCGCTTGGCTTGTGCAGTGATGTGCCCTGCTTGTTTTGTTTTAACAGAACGCCGGTCATCAATTGGCTTAGCGGCTGTCCCAACGACATCGCTTGTATGAAGAACCTCGGTTGTCAGACGGTTTTTGAGGCCGTGAAATCCATGCTGCCGCACCGATTCAGATCCCACAGACGCAGTCAAGCCCAAATAGAATCCCAGATGACGTTACCACGGCACTAAGCCGGTGAGCGGCCATCACCATGGTGAGCTTACCCACAAGATCTTGATCCCGGCGAGTCGACCGCAGATATCGATTGCCATTCGACACAATGAGTATGTTACGGAGCTATTTCAAGAGGAAGCTTCGCCCAAAGATAATCGACTATTTTCACCGTTTCTATTACCACAGCACGGACACATGGTTTAAGAACACGTTTCTCGGATACGAGATTCGACAGTGCCCGTTAGATTTGCAGTTGTATCAGGAACTGGTGGCGCGAACTCGCCCATCTTTTATTCTTCAAACAGGAGTCAATCAAGGCGGTTCACTCCTTTATTTTGCCAGCCTTTTGGACTTGATCAAAGCGGGGATTGAAGGACTCGTTATCGGAATTGACACCACCCTGACCGAACGAGCTCGCACATTGACGCATCCCCGAATACGACTCGTGGAGGGAGATTCTACAGATCCGGCAATCGTTCAACAAGTGAAGGCTCTGGTTGCCGGACGTACCGGCCTCGTCTCACTGGATTCGGATCACTCAAAAGCTCATGTGTTGAAGGAGCTGCATATTTACAAAGAATTTGTTGGAATAGGGGGACATCTCGTAGCAGAGGACACAAATATTAACGGTCACCCAGTCGCGCGGCAATGGGGACCTGGCCCATTCGAGGCGGTAGAGGAGTTTCTGGAACTTGATCACTGTTTCGTAAGAGATGACGAATTGTGGCAGAGGAATCTCTTCTCCTTTCATCAGTATGGCTGGCTAAAACGAATTCAGTAGTGGCAGATCGGCGAGAACATAATCGCCAACAACAGGCCTCCGTGACGAGTTGGACTGAGATCGAGCAAGCAAATCTTACCGCCGAGCATTAATAATAAGCGTGAGCAATATGTTTAACGCCGTGCCCGTTAGTGTCTGCTTGCCGATATACAATGGCGCTCTGTACGTCAGGGATGCTATCCAGAGTATCCTCAATCAGACCGTCATTCCTCAGGAAATTATCGTTTCCGACAGCGGTTCTTCAGACGGCTCGGAAGATATCGTCCGCGAGGAGGCACGGAAAGCACAAGCCACGCTCATCATCTTGCTGACAAAAACTCGCGGTATGGTAGGTCGTACTTGGAAGCTTTGAGGGAAGCTCTGCGATCAGTCGATGGTGGATAATTGGCCTGTTAAATTTTCGACGCGACTGCTTCGCGACAACTACTCTATTATGCCGGTAGACGAATGGTACCCTGAAGACGTAGCTGTCGACGCAGCTCATCCGAAAGGCTCCTTTACCGGAGTGGCATCTCTTTAGCCAGACCTTGATATAGCGCAAATGGAAGATTATTGGACACTATGCCGGTTGTATCGGTCATCGTTCCAAATTATAATCATGCGCAATTCCTGCCCCGCAGGTTAGATAGCATCCTAAGCCAGACGTTTACTGATTTTGAGGTCATCTATCTGGATGATGCTTCGACTGATAACAGTGATAAGGTCATCGCATCTTTTTTGGAAGACCGCCGCATCCGGGTTATTCGCAACACGGTCAATAGCGGCAGCGCGTTCAAACAATGGAACCGGGGCGTGCGGGAAGCACTTGGGGAGTATGTCTGGATTGCCGAAGCGGATGATTCGGCCGAACCTACCTTGCTTTCTCGCTTGGTGCCCGTGCTCGATCAAAATCCCCAAATTGGCATCGCCTATTGCCAGTCGATGGAGGTGGATGGCTCGGGTCACATCCTCCGTTCTTTCGACTACTGGACCGCCGATCTGGATCAGGAACGCTGGCAACACGACTTCATCGCTTCCGGTCCCGAAGAATGCGCCCAATATCTGGTCGTCAAGAATACCATTCCCAATGCCAGCGGAGTTCTTTTCCGGCGCTCGGTTTTCGAGCAGACGGGGGGCGCGGTGGAGACCATGAAATTGTGCGGTGACTGGATCACTTGGGTCCGGATGTTATTGGTTTCGGACCTGGCGTTTGTCAGTGAGCCGTTGAATTATTTCCGCAGCCATGCCGGGACCGTTCGCGCCGCCGAGCAAAGCAACGTCCTCGTGCTAGAACAATATCAGGTGATCAATTTCATCTTGAAACGTTGCCCGGTCTCATTGGAGAAAAAAAATCAGGTACTGGCGGACTTGCGGAAGACTTGGATGAGCAGCTTTCATTTCCGAGGAATGTGCCGGTTTCTACGGCAGGGAAAGGCCATTTTTCGCCAGGCGCGGCAGGCAGATCGGTTTCTGGCTTGGAAAGTGGCGATGAACATTGCCCAAACGATTTTGTCTGAGTGCCGGAAGGAACTTGGCGCAAGATTCAACATCCATCCACGAAAGTGGCGGGATGAATTCCTAGCCAGTTGGAAGGCGCACTAGGCAGGGCATGTCGGATATGCTCTACGTAAAGCCAGCCTGGCATTCTCTGCGGCATGGGCACAAGGATTTTTTGTCGCCGTTACCTCACTGCGCAGGTCACCCAAGTGGGTGCCTGTGTCGTGGCGATTTTCTTTGTTTTGCGAAAGGCGGACGCGTAAATTTCCGGCCAAGCTTTGCCGAGGCGATTTAGATGTTTGTCTTTATTTCCACGATGGCGGCTGTGCCTTGGGGCGGAAGCGAGAACCTGTGGCATGGAGCAGCAAAGCACCTTCTTGCCCGGGGAGCGGCCGTTCAGACGCAAACGGCACTGTGGCCTTGCGTCCCGCGCCCTCTCGAAGACCTCGCGACCAACGGTGCTATCGTCACTTTTCGACCCTCACCCGCTCCCTTTGCGTTGCGGATTCTGAGACGGCTCTCTTCTGCTGCCTTTCGTCGCAAGTGGGAGAATCGTAAGAGAGACTGGATTTCTTCGATGCCTTCGCCCAAAGTAATTATCTCGTGCGGAAGTTTGCTCGATGATTTCTCCCATTTGGTATACATGTCGGAAGGGAGAACACCGTACGCCGTAATCGTCCAAGCTGCAGGCCCTGAAATCTGGCCCTATGACGGTCAACTCGGCGTTGTTTGCAAGCTGCTGATTAACGCTCGCCGCGTGTTTTTTGTATCGCATCATAATTTAGAGGACGTCCAGCAATGTCTTGGCATGGAACTCCCCAATGCGGAGGTCATCTGGAATCCGGTGAATCATGGCTTCCCCCTGCGCGCCATGAACGTCACATTTCCGCATGTCCATGAGGGAAGCCTCAGGCTCGCTTGCGTTGCCCGGCTCAACGTGCATGCAAAAGGTCAGGATGTGCTCCTCAAGACTTTAGCCCAAAAGAAGTGGAAAGACCGCGATGTCTCGCTGACCCTATTTGGAGAAGGTCCTCATCGGCAGGTGTTGCATAATCTCGCCCGATATCTCGGCCTCGAACGCGTCTTGTTCGCCGGACAGGTCGACGACATTCTTTCGGTATGGGACAGCCACAACCTCGGGGTCCTTGCTTCCCGCTACGAGGGTCTTTCTCTGGCAGTCATGGAGGCAATGATGCTTGGCCGGCCCAATGTGGTGACGCGAGCATGTGGCAACTCTGAAATCGTGGAGGACAATCAAACAGGTTTTATCGCGAACGCGGTCACGGTAGAAGCCTTCGACGAAGCACTCGAGCGCGCGTGGCAGCGGCGAAGCGAACTCTCCTCGATGGGAGTCCTTGCTGCCCAGAGAATTCGTGAACTCACGCCCGAAGACGCCTGTCTTGAATTCGCCGAGAGGCTGCTCGTCATCTTTTCCTAGTTCTTCCCTTTTTCAATGAGCGATAGGTGGTCATCCTCATCTTAGCCAACAAGTCCATGCCGTGGTATAACAGGATCAGCTTGGAACAATGCTTACGGGTTCTCGACCGATACGACGAGGATAATCTTTTTCCGCAAGGCATCACCGTGGGCAAACTCATGGAAGATCACCTACTGCCTCGAATCGATGTGCTTGAAATGGATATCGATGGTGCAGAGGCTCTCATCTTCCCCGGGATGCGCAGCCGGAGCAATTTCTGCGGAAGGTGAAATGAGCCAAGCCTGCAAATGATGGCAACCTCGACTGGCGAAGGCAAGGTTTCAATTGTCATCCCGTGCTACAATCAGGGGACGATGCTGCGCGAAGCCCTTGCCAGCGTGGAAGAGGTCCGCAATGAAAATCTGCTCGAAGTGATCATCGTCGATGATGGATCCTCCGAAGTCGAAACCACAACGGTTCTTAAGGAAGTCGCGGAGGCCGGCTACTGCGTCCTGTCTCAGCCTAACCGCGGTCCCGGTGCAGCTCGGAACACCGGTATACGATTGGCCAAAGGCGAATTCATTTTGCCATTGGATAGCGACAACCGTCTTCGAGAGGTTTACTTGAATGAGGGAGTGTCACTGATAAAGAACAATCCTAATACAGGAGTAATTTACTCGGACGCAGAATACTTCGGCGAAAGGAGTGGCCGATGGGATGTGCCGGAATTCAATCTATTGTCATTGATTCGATGGAACTTCATAGACGTCTGTGCTCTCTATCGGAAGCGCTTATGGGACGAAGTTGGCGGATACGACGAGCAAGTGATCTGCATGGGATGGGAGGATTGGGATTTTTGGCTGCGGGTGGCCTGCCATGGTGGTAGCTTTTTCCATCTTCCCGAGGTCGGCTTCGATTACCGCGTTCGGAATGATTCTTTGGCAAAGCAGGGCTATCGACATGCCGCAGAATTAATAAATCACATCTTTAGCAAGCCCGAAATGGCTTGTTACAAGCTACTGCGTGAAACAGACGAGGAAGTCCAGAATTTGAGGGGAGGAATTCAAGCCATACAAAATTCGCCGAGCTATCGTTTAGGACACGCATCACTTGTCCCAGCGCGATTGTTGCGAAAACTATGGCGCCGTTTCTCGCTGAGAAGATGCAAGTAATTCGCCCCTTGATTCCAGACGCGACCCGACCTTTCTGGTCGGTCATGATTCCCACCTACAACGCGCGAGCGAATTACCTGGAGGAGACGTTAAAAAACGTTCTGCAACAAGATCCCGGGCCGGCACAGATGCAGATCGAGGTGGTGGACGATTGTTCGCCCGATGGTGCACCGGTGGAGTTGGTTCGCCGGGTCGCCGGTAATCGGGTTGCAGTGCATCAGGAGCCTGCCAACAATGGTTTGGCGGGCATTTGGAACCGGTGCATCGAGCGGGCCCGTGGAGAATGGGTGCACATCCTGCACCAGGACGACGTTGTGTTGCCGGGTTTTTATGAGCATCTTCACGATGGCATCATCTGCAATCCGCATTTGGGCATGGCCTTTTGCCGATTTGCAATCAGTGATGCAAATGGCCACTGGAAGGAGCTTGGGCCGCTCGAAAGCTCGACCCCAAGCGTGTTGGATGGCTGGTTAGAGCGAGTGGCGACAGGCTATCACCTTGAGTGTCCAGCGGTGGTCGTCAAACGCGCGACCTACGAGCGATTAGGCGGCTTCAACGCGGAGCTCACGTTCGCACTGGACCTTGAAATGTGGGTAAGGATTGCAGCTAATGTCCCCGTCCTTTACGAGCCGCAGATTTTGGCCAGCTTCCGCCGCCATGGCGGCAATCAATCGGCGGTTCAAGAGCGCACGGGTGCAAGTATGGAAGACATGGCTAAAGCAATTAAAATCTGGAAAGATTATTTACCCGCAAATTCCAGAACTCAGTTGGAGCAGCAGGGCCGTCGATATTGGGCCGACGTCGCGCTGACGCTCGCTCAGATTTTTTTCTCTAATGACGATGTTGCCGCGTGCGCAAGCCAGTTGCGCGCTGCTAAAGACTTATGGAACCGTGGCCAACATCGTTCGCGTCGGCTGCGGTTGGAAACGAAAGTGCGTCTTCACCGCGCATTGGGTGAACGCGCCATATCTGGGATGCGCGAATTCCGCAGGCGAATTCGACCTGCCTAGAAAGCGTTTGCTCTTGTAAAATGAGAGCAGCCCTTGACACGAATGCGCAGCGAAAAGCGCTCGCACGAAAATTTGCACTTGGCCTTCTGCGGCCATTCAGCGGAATGAATATCTCTGTGCGCCTGGGCGAAATCGCGCACAATGTCCTTTCGCAGTGGCCAATTCCTCCTCAACCATCCAAACCGACTGCGCACTTCTGTTATCTCACAATGTGTGATCGCGCTCACTGGTTGATGTTGCGGGAAAGTCTGTTTTCGTTGTATCGCTCATGGAATTCGTTGCCGGAGATTACTGTAGTGTCTGACGGCAGTTGGACGGCGAACGAATTTGCAGAGGTCTTTGCCTGGTGGCCAACGCCGATCACAGTGTTGATGCGGGAGGAAATTTGCCTATCGGCTCTGTCTGCTGGTTTTCCAGAGTTGGCTGATTACGTTCGAGAAAGTATCTGGGGGCTCGAGCTCGCCACGGTTACAACCCAGGCGAAACAACGCCCGGTGCTGTATGCCGATGCCGATATCCTTTGGTTCAGAGATCCGGCGCCGCTTCTGGACGATCCCGTATCATGGGGCAAACCTCGAGCGCTACGAGAAAGCAACTGCCATCAGCGGCGAGACATGGCGCTGCGGCATTGCCCGAAGGTGTTGGAGCCACCATTTGTTAATGCCGGAATCGTGGCTTTACACGGCGAGCTTATGCCGCCGGCTCTTCTGCGCAGCATGGTGCAAGATGCCTTGCCCCATCCTCTAGACAGTTCGTGCCAGCAAACCATCATCGCTGCTGCTGTAAAACTCGGTGGCGAACTATTCCCGGAGAAACTGAGCCTGGTCGAGTTCGATGACGTCTATAGATTTCGTTCCCGCAACATGAAGACTGAGGGCTATTACTCGCGGCACTACGTCCACTGGATGCGGCACATGCTTTACCGTGATGCACTTAGATTGCGCTTTCATTTTTCTCACTGGCCTTATGGCAAGGGCAGGTCCGAATCGCGCGAGCCGCGTCGGGCTTGCCGGAGTACGTTCGCCGGCCGGCGGGCAGAATGAGTAACCTTCACTGAAACCGCAGAGTTTGATGTTACTGGCCTGTCCTGCCCGTCCAATTACATTCGCACAGGTTTATAAGGATGGCTGTCCTGACTAAAGCGAAGCAGTTTGCACGCGATGTTACAGCGCGTCTGATCGCACCACTGCTACGCAGGCTGGCACCAGATCCAAAATACTTTGAGCTGTGG
>Ga0193735_1000492_pt1 | contig 12524 bp, 14 predicted proteins | sample U1m2metaG_FD_145080 | JGI IMG/M metagenome (GOLD analysis project Ga0193735, IMG submission 145080) | Soil microbial communities from a riparian zone of the East river system, Colorado, United States - U1m2 | ecosystem: Environmental > Terrestrial > Soil > Riparian zone | place: USA: East River... | reverse complement strand
TTCATTCTCTATCGCTGGATTTTACGAATGGCGACGGCTCGCCAGGGGACGAGTCCGTCCTGATGGCGGACAAGATCGACATGACGCGGAAGTGGAACTGGCCGATTTGGGCCGGCTTCCTCGTCGGTTGACCGCTTTGCAACTCCGAGTTGCGGAGTTTTCACCAACATCTTTCCGAATTCGATGCGCGTGGCATCCGTGTCGTCGGGATCAGCGTCGATCCACCTGAGATTAACCGCCGACAATCGCAAAAGCTGGGCTACACTTTCCCACTGCTTTCTGATCCCAACGCGCAAGTCATTCGGCGTTACGACGTGTTACATCCCGGCGCAGGCCCGAAAGGTGCTGATGTTGCGAGACCCGCCGAGTTTCTCATCGATTCCAGCCGCGTCGTCCGATGGGTGAACCTTACTGACAACATCGCCGTGCGCGCGCGGCCCGAGCAAGTCCTCGATGCCGTCAATCAAATTGGGTCCGCCGGGCAGTGATTGACGCCGCTCCACCGAATCAATACGTTGGAGCGCGCGTGCATTCTGAATTGGAACAACTGCTCGTTCTTCAAGATCGACAACAAAAGATCAGACAGATTCAAACTGAGATCAAAACGCTGCCGTTGCAACGCAATCATCTCGAATCCCAACTAGCCGCGACTACAGCGGGCGTTGAGGCTCTGAAGCAAAAAGGGTGGCAGCTTGAAATTGATCGCAAGAGATTGGAGCTCGATGTAGGCACACGGAGCGAAACGATATCGCGTCTCAAAACCCAGCAGTATCAGACCCGCAAGAATGATGAGTTTCAGGCGATCGGTCATGAAATTGAGCGATACGAAAATGAAATCCGAAGGCTCGAAGATGAAGAGCTGGAAGTGATGCTGCAGGCCGATAAGGTCAAAGCCGAATTTGAAGCGGCGGAGAAAGCAGCCCGGGCAACTAAAGAATCAATTTCGCGCCAATTAAGCGATCTCGAAACGAAATCCAAAACGCTCGAGAGCCGGCAAGAAGAACTAGCTAAGGAGCGGGAGGAACTAGCTGGCAAAGTCGACGCCGATTTACTCGACCAGTTCGAGCGTCTCTTCAACAGCAAAGGTGACGCTGCGATCGTCGCCGTCGAGCACGGCGTTTGCACCGGCTGCCACATGAAAGTAACGACTGCGACCGCAGCAGGAGTCAAAGCCGGCAAAGAAATCGTCAGCTGCGAGCAATGCGGCCGGATTTTATACGACGCGGCGTAGTGTGTGAGGGACCTTAGTGTCCCGACAGTCGCGGCGCTCCCACATTCGCTCACACATTAAACCGGAAGAAGATTACATCGCCGTCGCGCACGACGTAATCTTTGCCTTCCAGCCGCAGTTTGCCCGCTTCGCGAGCTTTCGCAAAGGAACCTAGTGCGGCCAGGTCATCGTAGTGAATCGTTTCTGCGGAAATGAAGCCGCGCTCGAAGTCCGAATGAATCGCCCCCGCTGCAGTTGGCGCTTTCTCGCCTTCATGAATTGTCCACGCCCGCGTCTCCTTTTCGCCAGTGGTAATAAACGTGCGCAATCCGAGCAGATGATAGACCGCGCGAATAAGCGCGTGCACCCCGCTGTCTTCAACGCCAAGATTCCGTAAATATTCCAGAGCCTCCTGCTCGCTGAGATCGACGAGTTCGCTCTCGATCTGCGCGCTAATCACGATGGCTTCCGTGGCAAAGTGATGACGCGCGTAATCTTGGACAAGATCGACATGTCGTGCGGTCGCACTTCCTCGATCACCGGTCGAAATCGCCGCCAAGTCGGATTCGGCCACGTTGCATGCAAAAATTGTTGGCTTCGATGTGAGCAGGAAAAGACCGCGCGCGATTGCCTTTTCTTCCGGGGTCAATTCTGCAGTGATTGCCGGTTTCCCGGCGTCGAGATGCGCGGAGAGTTTCTCGATGATCGCGTCTTCTATTTTTGCCGTTTTTTCACCGGCATGCAGCTGTTTCTGTAATCGGTCATGCCGTTTCTGCAAAGACGCCAGGTCTGCGAGCAGGAGCTCCGTATTGATCACTTCGATGTCGCGGATTGGATCAATCGTAGCGCTCACATGATGAACGTCCGGATTTTCAAAACAACGAACCACCTGCACGATTGCTTCCACTTCACGAATGTGATGGAGAAACTGGTTTCCCAGTCCTTCACCAGCGCTTGCGCCTTTCACCAGACCGGCGATATCGACGAACTCGATCGCGGTTGGCGTGATTTTTTTGGAGTCGGAAATCTCGGCGATTCCAGCCAGTCGCGGATCGGGCACCGTGACGACGCCGACGTTCGGATCGATCGTGCAGAACGGATAATTCTCCGCCGGCGCTTTGTGAGTGCGGGTGACCGCGTTAAAGAGCGTCGATTTCCCGACGTTCGGTAATCCAACAATTCCCGCGCTAAGCATTCAGCCACAGATGAACACAGATTTAAACGGATAAATTTGTATTTTCACCACGCATAATCTGTGTTTCATCCGTGTTAATCCGTGGCTCAAAAATTTCTCGGGCCGGCGGGATTTGAACCCGCGACCTCTTGAACCCCATTCAAGCGCACTACCAAGCTGTGCTACGGCCCGCTGGAGCGAATACTGTTTGCCACTTCCGCGTCTGAGGCAAACGTTTCCGGCCGAGTTGATGAAGTCTGCCATCTTCAAACCTGCATTTGTCAGTTTCGCCGCAGTTGGAGTTCTTCTCTGTTCGATCGGCGATGCTTTCGCTCAGTCGCGCGGGAGCATCAAGGTAAACGCAGATGCCTTCGCGTTCGCAAAGCAACTCATCAATGAGGGACATGTTATTGCGGATGGCAAAGGCGCGTGGACCGCACATCGGCCTTCAGCAGACGAGGAGAATGAGTTTATCCGTCTGCACAGCTTCGGCGAATATGCAAAGTGGCATCTCGGAATCGACGAGCGGTACGGTGCGAATACGAAGCGCAGATACAAATTCCCTTATGGCGATTTCAAAAATGTTCACCGCTGCGGGCTTCTCGCGGCACGAAGCAGAGCTCGCCAATACGGCTACACCGAAATCGAAAATGCCGCCGCCGCATTGGAGCGCGAAATAAAAAATCAACCACGGATTAACACGGATTCTCACAGATTTAGAAATCTGTGCCCCATCTGTGTAAATCTGTGGCGTTAACTCTGCCAGCCCGTTAAAAATGCGTCGATCAATTCAGGCAAGTCGCTGCTGTAGCCGCCTTCGAGGGCTACGGCGACTGGAACATCGATGTTGCTTAACCATTGCCCGAATTGCGCGAAGTCTTCACGCTCGAGTGTCATCTGCAGCAGCGGATCGCGCGCATAAGCATCGAAGCCCGCTGAAATAAGTAGCAGATTAGGTTTGAACGCGACCAGCTTTTCCAGCGACTGCTTTGCAATCTTAACAATCTCGTTGCGCGGAGTGAAAGGAGCCACGGGATAATTGTCGATGTTCGCAAACGATTTGGCGCCAGTTCCCGGATACGCCGGGAATTGATGGATCGACGCGAATCGAATTAGCTCATTGTGCGCCACGATTGCTTCGGTGCCGTTGCCGTGATGTCCATCAAAATCCCAGATCGCAACTTTGTGGCACCGGCTTCCAGCCGATGGTCCAAACATTGGCTGGAAGCCAATGCCACCTTGCAACGCGTCCAGCGCAGCGATGGCAACATTGCTGAAATAACAGAAACCTATCGCGCGATCCTGCGTGGCGTGATGCCCGGGAGGCCGCATCAGGCTAAACGCCAGTTCGCCGCGCAATGCGGCGCGCGCTGTTTCAATCGCAGCCCCTGCCGAGCGGCGCGCATGCGTGTCGATGTTTGGATAATACGGCGTATCGGGATCGAAGTCTTGCCGCGGAGTGGCGACGCGTTCGATGTGCTGACGCGAATGCGCGCGCAATAGTTCATCATCCGTCGCCGGGATCGGATCGCGCCATTCAATTTGAGGATGCCGGTTCTTTATCAATGGCACCGTGCGAGCGATGCGCTCTGGCCGTTCCGGATGGCTTGGGCTCGAATATTCAAGACAGCTTGGATCGTAAAAAATCATCATCTAGGTTGCAACGTAGCGATCCAACGCATATTCGACTACGAAGATGCTAAACGGCCAGAAAATTGTGGTAGTAATGCCCGCGTATAACGCCGCGCGCACATTGCGGCAGACTTATGAGGAAGTCATGGTGCATGGCATTGTGGATTTCGTGATCGTGGTGGACGACGCCAGTCACGATGACACGGTGGCCATCGCCCGCACCCTGCCGCATGTGCAAGTGGAGGTGCATCCGGAGAATCGTGGTTACGGCGCGAACCAAAAGACGTGTTACCGCCTCGCATTAGCCGCAGGCGCAGACATCGTCATCATGATTCATCCTGATTATCAGTACACACCGCAGTTAATTCCGGCGATGGCGGCCTTGGTGGCGAGCGACCTTTATCCGTGCGTGCTCGCATCGCGGATTCTTGGCGGTGGCGCGCTGCGCGGCGGCATGCCTTGGTGGAAATACGTCTCAAACCGGTTCCTGACTTTGGTAGAGAATTTTCTCATCGGCGCGAAGCTGTCAGAGTATCACACCGGCTATCGCGCCTTTTCGCGCCAATTGTTGGAGCGGCTGCCGCTGGAGGCAAACTCTGATGACTTTGTTTTCGACAACCAGATCCTCGCTCAAATCATTGCTCTCGGCTCCGCGATCGGTGAAGTGACGTGTCCGGCTCGGTACATGCCCGAGGCGTCATCAATCAATTTCCGCAGAAGCGTGCGCTACGGATTCGGCTGCCTAGGAACGGCTCTGCGTTTCCGCTTTGCACGCTGGGGGCTGGCTCCTCCGATCGTTTAAGGAACGACTATTGCGAAACGCTTGGAGCGACGCAAGAAAACCAGCGGCTCGCGGTTCGATTATCTCAGAACGTAATGGCCGTGGACCCAGACTCTTTGGCCGTTGCGCCATCGCCAATGTCCAGGCCTCCAAACGTAATAGGCACGGCCCACGTAATAACCAGGACCACGAGTATAATACGCCCGGTCTCCAACCTCGACCGTGACGGAGGCCGGATATCCCCCTCCATAATAGGGTCCGCCGTAATTGGGTCCACCATAATAGGGTCCGTACCCAGGATAAGCAGTATAAGTCCCTTCACATCCGCCTGCACCGAGCGCGACAGAAAGCAGAAGCAACAACAGTGCCGACCATTTCAGTCTCGTTTTTGTTCCCGCTCCTGCGGAAAGTGTTTTCGCCTCCGCGTGTTTAACAAGGTTTGTCTTCATACACTCATTATACGGATTACGAGCAGCTTTCACGTGCCCCGCTTTCATGACCATGTGAATTTCACGGCCACTCTTCCGCAGAAACAGCAAACCTAATTCGCCCCAGCGACGGCAGCCGAAAGGGAGAACTAATACAGCCGCGGGCGCGTCCACTCAGTGCCGTTTGACCAGGAGATTCGTTGGCCGTTCTTGCTCAGTTGACCCGTAGCTCCCCAAGATGGGACTTTTAATGCGCCGCTGCGGGTTATATAGCCGACCCCCGGCAGTCCCCATTCGTTGGTGATGGTGAAATTTCTGCCGTCGGGTGCGACATTGATGCTCGTCGCCTGGCCGTTGCGAAACCAGCGTCCGCTAAGGTTTACTCCAGAATCCGGACCGGGATTCGTTGGTTCGCGTGTCCATTCCGTCCCGTTCGTCCAACTGATTCGTCGTCCTTTTTTGTTAACCTCACCGCTTATACCTAACGAGGGAATAACTAAATTGCGAGGACCATTCGCGTAGCCGTCGTTACTTTGGCCGAATTCATTGATGATCGTTATGCTTCGCCCATCAGGCGCGACGAGAATTCGTGTCGGTTTGCCGTCGTGATACCACTTACCGTCCAGACCGGCTGCAGAACCGTCCGAGGGCTGACGGGCATTAGCGGCGGAAACAAAGATCAACGTAAATATCAGCAGTGCCCATTTTGCTGCGGCACCAAGTTCAGTGCTAAGACGAGCATCAAAATTCTTTTTCATGTCATCTGTTTAATCTTTTGGGCGGATCTATGCAACTAGACAACCCCCTGGTCGAGCATGGCATCCGCCACTTTGACAAATCCGGCAATGTTCGCGCCTACAACGAGATTGCCTGGCTGACCGTATTCGTCCGCGGTTTCCCAAGCGTTTTTGAAGATCGTGGACATGATGTGGCGCAAACGCGAATCCACTTCTTCCCGCGGCCACGGCAGGCGCATGGAGTTTTGGCTCATCTCAAGGCCGGACGTGGCTACTCCGCCAGCATTCGCCGCTTTGCCGGGACCGAAAAGAATTTTTTTCTCCAGGAAGAGATCGACAGCTGCAGGGACGCTCGGCATGTTGGCCGCTTCGGAGACCAAATAGCAACCGTTCTCGACTAATTTCCGTGCGTCTTCAACGGAGATCTCATTCTGCGTCGCACATGGGAACGCGCAATCGCACTTGATTCCCCACGGCCGCTGGCCGGCGACATATTTGGAGCCACGGAATTTTTTAGCGTACTCGCTGATGCGCCCGCGCCGCACGTTCTTGATACTTTTGACCCAGGCGAGCTTTTCTTCATCGATGCCGTTCTTGTCGTAAATTAATCCGCCGGAGTCGGACATGGTCAGAGGCTTTGCGCCGCACTGGATTAATTTTTCCACAGTAAATTGCGCTGCGTTACCTGCGCCTGAGACCGTGCATACTTTACCTTCAATTGTTTCACTGCGCGTTTTGAGCATTTCCTGCGCAAAATACACTGCGCCGTAGCCGGTCGCCTCTGGGCGAATCAGCGAGCCGCCCCAAGTGAGCCCTTTTCCGGTTAGCACACCTGTGAATTCGTTCGCGAGCCGTTTGTATTGTCCGAAGAGATAGCCGATCTCGCGACCGCCCACGCCGATGTCGCCCGCAGGCACGTCGGTATGTGGACCGACGTGGCGGAACAGCTCGGTCATAAACGATTGGCAAAATCGCATGACCTCAGTGTCCGATTTCCCCTTTGGGTCAAAGTCGGAGCCGCCCTTGCCGCCGCCCATTGGCAGACCCGTCAGCGAATTCTTAAAAACTTGCTCGAACGCAAGGAACTTGATGATGCTGGCGCAGACCGTCGGATGAAAGCGCAAACCGCCCTTGTACGGACCAAGCGCGCTGTTCATCTGAACGCGAAAACCGCGGTTTACCTGAATCTGGCCGTTATCGTCGATCCAGGGAACCCGAAACTGAATCATTCGCTCCGGTTCGACCAGACGTTCGAGAATTTTGGCGTCTCGACACTTTTTGCTGCGCTGGATGACCGGCCGGATCGATTCCAGCACTTCGGTCACAGCCTGAAGAAACTCAGGCTCGTTGGGGTTACGTTTTTTGACGATTTCGAGAACTTCCTGAATGAGAACCATAGAATTTTGGGACTTATTTGCCATCCGGTGAAACAAAAAATCTGGTGCGCGATGCTGGTATCGAACCAGCGACCCCTTGCGTGTGAAGCAAGTGCTCTACCACTGAGCTAATCGCGCACGTTTTCAGAAGCGGACAAAATAAAGAGCGCGCTGGGCAGCGCAAGCGGCGCACAGGAATTGTAAGGCAACCCCGAAAGCCTTCGGGGTTGCCCTGCGCAGAGTCGCATCTTATCTAGAGACATGTCTGAACATAAAGTCACTCTCACTTGGAAACGCGGCGACAAGCCTTTCGAATATCAGAAATATTCACGGGATCACACTTGGAAATTTGATGGCGGCCACGAAATGCAAGCCTCGGCTGCGCCAGCATATCTGGGCAATCCAAACCATGTCGATCCAGAAGAAGCGTTTGTCGCATCGCTCTCGAGCTGTCACATGCTGACGTTCCTCGCGATCGCCTGCAAAAAGAAGTTCGTGCTCGACGAATACCTTGACGAAGCGGTCGGCGTTATGGAGAAAAACTCCGAAGGCAGATTGGCCATTACCCGGGTGACCATAAAGCAGCGTCTCAAATTCTCCGGCGATAGACGACCCACGCCACAAGAACTCGAAGAAATGAATCATGCCGCGCACGAGCAATGCTTCATCGCGAATTCGGTCAAGACCGAGGTCAAAGTCGAAACAGAGAGTTAGCCACAGATTTCACGGATCAACACCGATGCTGAGCATCCAGAACTGTAGGGGAAGCTGACAGCTTCCCAATTTAAAGACGGGACGCTAGCAGCGAACCCTGCAAATTGATCTAATCTGCGTTAATCTGTGAGCGCAATGACCATGCCAACCGACGCCCAACGTATGGAGAAGATCGTCAGCTTGTGCAAGCGGCGCGGCTTCATTTTCCAATCGAGCGAAATCTATGGCGGTCTAAATGGTCTCTGGGACTACGGGCCGCTCGGCGTCGAATTAAAGCGCAATCTGAAAAACTATTGGTGGTGCGTCACGGTGCACGAGCGCGATGACGTCGTCGGCATGGACGGCGCGATCCTCACGCATCCTGAAATTCTAAAGGCATCCGGGCACGTCGAGGGATTCTCCGATCCGATGATCGATTGTCGCACCTGCAAGGCCCACATGCGCGTCGATCAACTTTTGGAGAAAAAAGGCGTAAAGCAGTGCCCAAACTGTGGTGGCAAAGATTTGACCGAAGTGCGTCAGTTCAATCTGATGTTCGAGACGCATGTGGGCGCCGCGGCCGATGAGAGCTCCATCGCATATCTCCGCCCCGAAACGGCGCAATCGATTTTCGTACAGTTCAAGAACGTTCTCGAAGTGTCGCGCAAAAAATTGCCGTTTGGCATAGCGCAAATCGGCAAAGCATTCCGCAACGAGATTAACCCGCGCAATTTCACATTTCGCTCGCGCGAGTTCGAGCAGATGGAACTCGAATATTTTTGTCGGCCGGAGCAGGGGATGGAGTTACTCGAGTACTGGAAAGAAGAGCGACTGAAATTTTACGAAAACATCGGCATCTCGCGCGCGAACCTTCACGTGCGCAACGTGCCGAATGAAGAGCGCGCGTTTTATTCCAAAGGCACTTACGACATCGAATATGATTTTCCGTTTGGCCAACAGGAACTCGAAGGTGTTGCGTACCGCACTGATTACGATTTATCGCAACACCAGAAGGCCAGTGGAAAATCTCTCGAATATTTTGATGAGGAAACCAAGCAGCGATTTATTCCGCACGTTGTGGAGCCGAGTGCGGGCGTCGATCGCACAGTGCTGGCGCTGATCTGTGAGGCGTATTCCGAAGACGAAGCGCCGGACGAAAAAGGAAAAATGGAAGCGCGGATTGTCCTACGTTTCCATCCACGAGTGGCGCCGATCAAATGTGCGGTGTTTCCGCTTTTGAAGAACAGGGAATCGCTCGTGGTCAAAGCAAAAGAGATTGTCGATCTTTTGCGGCCGTACATGACTGTTTTCTATGATGAGAGCGGTGCCATCGGACGTCGTTACCGGCGCCAGGACGAAATCGGAACGCCGTTCGGAATTACGGTGGATTTCGAAACGCTTGGTGAGAAAGACCCAAGCCTGCGCGACACAGTCACGTTACGGGAACGCGATTCAATGAAACAGGAACGCGTTAAAATTTCCGACTTGCTAGAGTTACTTTCGATGCGAATTGCATAGTCGGACCATGAACGTTGAGATTTTTACGTTGTGCGACGCAGCTACCGTTGATGCTGCCGGCAAATTAAACATTCTCGGTTCCTTTGATCGTCTAAATGCAGCGACTGAACCAATCGTGCACATGCACTGCGCCTTAGCTCTCAAATTGCGATTTGAGCGTGTTGAAGAGGGACAGAAAAGGTTTCGTCTTGCTTTTGTGGATTCAGACGGCAAGGCTGTAATGTCGCCACTCGATGGTACGGCGGAGGTGCGCTTCCAAGATAATGATTCGACAAGCACCGTATCGATGGCGCTTGGGATTCAGCAATTGAAGCTTCCGAAATTTGACGAGTATTCGATCGACCTGGCGATAGATGGTCGACACGAAGCATCGATCCCGCTGTTCGTAAAGTTATCGCCACCAGTGGATCCATCGAAATAGGAGCGTGTGGCAATCAAAGATCTCCTGAGTGTTCTGACTTCGCAGATTTCTTGAGGAATGGACCTCGAGAGCTTTCGCGAATATTGTCTGAGTAAGCCGGGGGCGACCGAGGATATGCCGTTTGGTGAGGATGTTCTTGTCTTCAGAGTAGGCGGGAAGATGTTCGCTCTGGCTTCGCTCGATGAGATTCCCGCGACGGCAAATTTAAAGTGCGATCCTGATCTGGCCCTCGAACTTCGCGACCGATATGAGCAAGTTCGACCCGGCTATCATATGAACAAGAAACACTGGAACACTGTGGAGATTGACAGCGGAATACCAGACGCGGAACTGCGTAAGATGATCGACCATTCCTACGAGTTGGTGGTCAAGCGTTTACCCGACGTGAAGCGCAAATTGTTGTAGAGGCGGCTGTATTAGCCGCCTCTTTATTGGCTAGGCGCTCGCCGCGGCGAGCGCCCCTACAACTTCGTGGCGTGCAACACCTCGCGCAGTTGCACTTCACCGATTTCCAACTGCAACGCCCTGCGCGCGACGCCGAGGAAGGTATCGGGCGCATCAGTCAGCGCGACTTGCAAGCCGCCTTCGCCTTCGCGCGACGCGCGAAGTGATTGTTGATCCAAAAGTTGCTCGACTGCCTTCGCGCAATTGCGCGCGGAATCGACAAGCTTAACTTTTCCGGCGAGAAATCGAGCGATCGCATCGGCCAGCAACGGATAATGTGTGCAGCCGAGCACCAACGTATCGATCCCGTCATGCGTAATCGGCTTAAGGTAGCGCGCAATGATGCCATCCGTCAGTTGGTCGTCTAGCCAGCCTTCCTCAATCAGTGGAACGAGCAACGGGCAGGCGCGCACTGATATGCGAACGTCTGGATTTAGCGCGCGCAATTCTCGTTCGTACGCGCCGCTTTTGATTGTTGCGCGTGTACCGATCACCCCGACGTGCCGGTTGCGCGTGGCCGCCAGCGCAGCCTGCGCACCAGGTTTGATTACACCGATCACTGGAACAGAGAGCGTTTGTTCTAACTTCGGCAACGCCACCGCCGACGCCGAGTTGCACGCAATCACGACCATCTTCACGTCTTCTGCGACAAGCATGTCAGTCATTTCGACGCTGTAGCGCTCAACGGTGCTCGCACTCTTTCCGCCATAAGGAACGCGCGCTGTATCTCCGAGATAAAAAATGTTTTCGCTCCGCAACAGCTCGCGCAAAGCTTTGACCACAGTCAGTCCGCCAATGCCGGAATCAAAAACGCCGATCGGTCGCGCGTCGCTCATTTAGCGGGAAACTCAGCGTAGTGACCGCTCGCCGCAAGTGTAAGTCGCCTCTCCCTTCTCAAGGGAGAGGGTAGGGTGAGGGTTGATTTTTGACGCGCGAGCGATCCCTCACCTCAAATTCTCTCCCTTCACCAAGGGAGAGGCGGAATTCTCGCGCAATATGCGGCGACCATTTGCAAACGTGCTCTCGTCTTGGATGATTGAACACGATGGCAGAGCTTCCAAAAAGATACGATCCGAAGGCCGTTGAACCAAAATGGTATCGGCGATGGATGGATGATCGGGGTTTCGTTGCGAATTCGAAATCCTCAAAGGCGCCGTTCTCCATCGTGATGCCGCCGCCGAATATCACCGGCGTACTCACGCTCGGCCACGTTTTGAACAATACGATCCAGGACATTCTTTCCCGCCGCGCGCGGATGCAGGGATTTGAAGTCCTTTGGCTGCCGGGAATGGATCACGCGGGGATCGGAACGCAGACTGCGGTTGAAAAATATTTGAGGCGGAGTGAAAACAAAACGCGCCACGATCTCGGTCGCGAAGAATTTTTACGGCGCGTTCTCGAATGGCAGGATAAACACGGCGGCATCATCATCGAGCAACTCAAGCGGCTTGGTTGCTCCTGCGATTGGTCGCGCCAGCGCTATACCCTGGATGAGGATTACGTGCGCGCAGTCCAAAGAGTTTTTGTTGATCTGTACAACAAAGGTTTCATCTACCGCGGTCGCCGGATGATTAACTGGGATCCGGCTGCGCAAACTGCGCTTTCGGATGAGGAGGTTGTTTCCAAGCCGCAGAAAGGAAAACTTTATTTTGTCCGCTACGAGATTGTGGAAGAACCGGGTCGCTTTCTCGAAGTCGCAACCACGCGACCGGAAACGATCATGGCCGACACCGCGATGGCTTTTCATACCAGCGACGAGCGATACACTAGTCTCCTGGGCAAACATGCGTGGCGCCCGCTCGCCCGCGAAAAAATTCCCATCATCGCTGATGACGCGATCGATCCCGAGTTCGGCACGGGCGTTCTAAAAGTTACGCCGGCTCACGATGCGGTGGATTTCGAGATCGGCCAGCGCCACCACCTGCCAATTGTCGATGCGTTGCATCCGGATGGACACATCAATTGCCCTACAGAACCGGAGTTGAATGGGCTTGACCGATTCCAAGCGCGGGAAAAAGCCGCGGAGCTATTGCAGGCCAGGGGAGCGCTGGCCAGGACCGAGCCGTATGAAAACAATGTTGGATTCAGCGATCGGAGCGATGTGGCGATT
>Ga0193735_1000491_pt1 | contig 12539 bp, 10 predicted proteins | sample U1m2metaG_FD_145080 | JGI IMG/M metagenome (GOLD analysis project Ga0193735, IMG submission 145080) | Soil microbial communities from a riparian zone of the East river system, Colorado, United States - U1m2 | ecosystem: Environmental > Terrestrial > Soil > Riparian zone | place: USA: East River... | reverse complement strand
GAAAATCGTCGCGGCCCAGCCGGATTTCGGCCCGGCGTGGTGCGTGCTGGGCATGATCGACGCCGGCCTCGGCCGAAAAGAGGAAGCGCTGCGCGAAGGCCGCCACGCACTCGAGCTTTTGCCAGTAGAGAAAGACGCACTCGTTGGCCAGTACCTGGTCAGATACTTTGCAGTGATTGCAGCGTGGGTTGGAAAAAAAGATCTCGCCTGCGAACAGCTTGCCATCGCTATCCGTCCACCCAGCAACGTCAGGTATGGTGAACTGAAACTGATGCCCTGGTGGGATCCGCTCCGAGGCGATCCGCGCTTTGAGAAAATCGTCGCCTCCCTCGCACCGAAAGGGTAGCGCACGCGTCTCGCGTGATGGCGAAGGCGTCCTCGCGTTCGCAAGCTTTCCCGAAAGCGGGAGCCACAAACCCGAAGGCGTCCGGAGTTGCGAACCGAATTAAACGCCCGGTTATGACGGTTGCAGTTTCGGCTCGTTCTGAATCACGATCGTCGGATTAGGATTTGGAGCAGGTACTGACAAGCCTTGCTGACGAAGCATCTCTGTGTGGTCTGCCATAGCCCAACGCGCCTTGTAGAGACAATCCTCGACTGAGTGACCAATGCCGGTGAACCCCTCTAGGTCGGGAGAGTAAAATCCGAAAAAGTCAGGCTCCTCCGTAGCTTCGATAACGAGTGAATACGGCAGCGTAATCATAACTCTCTATTTTCGTTTCAATCCGGCTGCTTTCAAGATTGCATGGCACGTGCCTCTCGGGACTTCCTTTGCGCCATGGAAATCTACACGAATCAGATGTGGATGGCCACCTTTGGCGTAATAGCGGATCGAGCCCTTCTCCTTTATCAAGCGAAAATCATTCTGTTCGAGCAGGCGGACCAACTCACTGAACTTCATCGCTTGCGATGATAGCAGGATCCGAGAAACGGGAGCAAGCTCGTAGCGGATTCACTTTCCTCACTCTCCTTCTGTTTTAGTCGGTTGTTCCGATTCGCGACGTTCGCTCCCTGCCCGCCGTAGCTCCAAGCGCAGGCGGGCAATTCCGTGGTCTCCTCGCTTTAACGTTTCAACGATTTAACGATTCAACGCGGCGAAGCCATTTTCCGCGTAACGAGACGCCAAATTCTACGGAGTACAGGAGTGAACGGGCCGGAAATGACTTCTCAATGACGAGAAATCACGAAGGCCAAAACCAGAAAAGGAAATTAGTTTATGAAAAACCAAAACATTATGTTCACAAGAAGCATTCCCAAGATGTCGAAGGCCCGGCTGTTTAGGTCGGTTCTGGCGCTGGGGGTAGTTGCATTGATCATGCACGTCTCCCTGCCGCGCGCCCAAGCCTATGATCTGAGTAGCCTCAACGGTAGTTATGCCGACTCTTTGTCGGGCTTTGCTCCACTAAGCCCCGGGGGGCCAAACAGGCCCGTGCCCATAGACGCCTATGGACCGGTCGACGAAGCGGGCTTGTATACGTTCGATGGCGCAGGCAGCTTTACGGCAAGTCTGGTCTTTAACTTCGGTGGCGGCGTCATATTAAATGCGAGTTGGAGTCAGAATGTCACCGGGACCTATACTGTGAATGCGAACGGTACCGGCACCATGACGTTGACGGGGGACCATCGCCGCCACTTCGTGATCGGCGATGGCGGAAGGCAGCTCAAATATGTGGGTACAGACCCCACCGGCGGCATCGTAGTCGGCGGTTCCATGGTCAAACAGTAGCAGGCAGATGCCTTGGCAGCAGTTCGCAGTCAGCCGTCACGCTTCGCTGTGTGGCGGCTGATTGTTTCTCCATCTGCGAGGAAGCACGCTCCCCGGTGTGTTGGCGATTGCGCGCTCGATGGTATTTCTCGGCTAATAGAAGGCAACAAAGGGAACAAAGGCTGTTTTGTCGATCGCGATCACGTGATCATAGGTCTTCGCTACCTTCGTTATCTTCTGTTTTAATCTTCTCCTGGTTCCTTCTGTTTTGTAGCGGACCTAGAACTTCTTGATCATCCTCACGTACCAGAACCGCCCCAGGTTATCATAGAAGCTGCCCGGGTAACCAATCGAGTCGCCAAGCTCGAATCCGAACGTATGTGGCGGATCCTCACCAAAGATATCTGTCACACCCACCGTAAGAGTGGTGTTGTTCAAGATATTCTTCCAGCACGGCATTGCGTAGGGAGTGGGCGGCGCTTCTTTCTCCTTGCCCACTACTTCCTTACCGCCCTTGGAATACCCAGGCACTGGGGCCGCTTCCACAAGTGGCGTGAAGATCAGGCTGTAAGAGAGCTGCGCGTCTGTGAACCAGGTAGAGTGCACCCAGTGTCGCTTGTAGAAGCCATCAAACTGCGTGGCAAAGAGTTGTTCCCAGTATCCATCCACATAGTGCACAGTCCAGTTCAGGTCCCAGTGGTGCCACGTCCAGTCGAGGAGCGTGTCCCCCTTCCATTTGAGCCAGCCCTGTGGATTGGTTGGGTCCCCGAAGTAACTGCCAACAAACCACTCGGAACTGGAGCCACCAGCTACTTGCCGCGGCCGTTCACCGGGGAAATTGACGACCATCTCGTTCAGATAAGTCCATCGGCTTAAGAGCGAGAATGTGCCAATCCCAGTGTCGACCTGATACTGGACACCGAGGTCAACACCGTTCGTGCGCGTACGCCCGCCGTTTTGGTAGGGGCTTACGACTCCGGAGTAACTCCCGTCCGGATTAAATAAAACCCCCGGTTGCGTGGCGGTCAGCGGTGCAGGAGTCACCACGCCTGGGAAAATGCCAGCATTATACCCGTTAATGATTAAGCTGGGAGAAAAGTACATGGCGACCCCGGTGCGCTCGATATCCCAGAAATCAACCGTCAACGTCAGCTGCCCATACTTTGGCGGGATCCACTTAGGCGTGTAAACCAAACCACCAGTCCAGTTACGGTCATGTTCCGGGCGAATGTTTTTGTTGGGCAGTTGCTCGACGGCTGTCTCTGGATCGGCCACGTCCTGGAGCGGATTTGTAGGGCTCCCCGGAGGACCAAAAATCGCTGAAGGAGCAAACCCGACAAAGTGGGCTGAGGCGAGCGTCAATCTATTAGGCCCGTACAACTGGACCATGGATGGCTCGAGGAAGCCTTCGCCCCAATTACTGCGAAGGGTCAGGCTCTCGTCAAAGGGCTGCCAGCGAACGCCCACCTTGGGCACTGCGGCATTCGTATCATTATTCAGCCACTCGTCGTACCGTACTCCGGCTGAAAACTCCAATGAGTAAAATCCGGGCATGTGCCACTTGGGACTGAAAACCGGGATGAGCGTTTCGGCATAAATTCCCCACGATTTGCGCCCCGCTTTGACTGGGCTGAAAGCAATGGTGTCGGCGTTCTCTCCGAGGCGGTTCTGGTCATCCGGGTCGATGCTGTAACTTTCCCGGCTAAACACACCGCCAAAGGCGAGGCCAACGCCGCCCGCGGGCAAATCAAACAGGTCTGTGGTGTAAATGTTCAGGTCCAATGTAGCGAGTTTCGACGTAAACAGGTCCCTGGTGTGCAATCTCGCGAAGTCAATGAGCGGAAGGTTGCTAGGAAATGTGACATGCTGGCTATCGACCATGGGATTAAATGGAATCGTCTGTCCGATAAACTCACTCGACGTGGGATCAAACAGCGGATCGGCCGCGTTCAGAATCCGCTCGAACCGCAGAATATTTTCGCCTTGGAAACGCGAAATCTGCTCGATTTGGCTATACATGAACGCACCATCGTAGCCCCAGGTTCCGTTAAAAAGTTTGTCGCCTTTTACACCAACCGTGAAACGCTCGGCGATGTTCTCGTTGTCGACCAGGCGGTCGCCGAAATCGAAAATGCGCGCGCGAGTGCCGCCTGAGATGATTTGTTCAAATGGATTGAACGGGTTGAATGCGGTCGGACTCATCCCAACTTCCGCAGGGGGTGGCCCGCCAAAAGGCGGAACCCCACCGGGGAACGAATGATTGGGGGGGACGAAGAGCGGCTGCTTACCAGGCGTCTCGAAATCGCCCGTGGCGGTTGGCGCAAGTACATCGTGCGTTTTGGCATCCACGTAATAGAAGTCGCCAAAAATCCGTACCTGATCGTCGCAGATTTTGTGCTCGAAAGCCGTATACCCCCCCCAGCGCTCCTGCTCCGGATACGAGCCCGAATAGAGGTTGAAGTTAAATCCGGGAAAAATACTGAAGGCGGACCTCGGACGACTGTGGTGGAAGACGTAGTCGGCCGCTGGAACCAATCCGTTGGCATTATCCGGCGGCGTGCCAAAAAAACTTGTCCTCCCTATCACGTCAGGAGGCAGCACAGGGGGTGGCTCCGGGTTACCATTGACATCGAACGGGTGTAAAACGGCCGCCGTTTGCAGCTGAAGATTCCACGGCACAGCGTTCGAGCTTAAGAACGGCGGCTTAATCGAGTTCCCCCGGTCATGGTTAAACATGTCGTGATGCTTATAATAGAAAATGTCACCAGTAATACTGGTCTTGTCGTCGCCCGTTCCGAACAGGATATCCCCCTTGTACTCGGCCGCGTCTTTGTCTAGCGTGTCGCCGTACTGGATGGTCACCTGTGCACCGCGATAATCTTTATAGAAGTTGAAGTTCACTACGCCGGCAATCGCGTCTGAGCCGTAGGTGGTCGAAGCGCCGTCCTTCAAGATGTCAATGCTCTGGACCCCAGTGATGGGAATGGTAGTTAGATCAACGAAACCGTACGCGGAGTTGGCGGAGCCAGGGAACGGCGCAACGCGGCGATGATCAATTAGCACCAGTGTGGCGCCAGGATCCAGGCCGCGCAGCGCCAGCGCAGCGGTTCCCGCCGGACCGGCTCCGCCGGTTGCGTTGTTCTGGACTGGAATAGTGGCGCCATTCATCACCGGCAATCTCTGGAGCAGCTGTTCGGCGGTGCCCGCAGCTGACTTGTTAATCAGGTCGCGGTTGATACTGAACACCGGGTTTGAACCGACTTCTTCCGCCGTCGGAATGGCCGAACCGGTCACGATCACGCGCTCGATCTGCGCTGTCTGGTCCTGGCCAGATGTGTTCGGCGGCAAAACCATGGAAAATCCAGCGGTTGCCACGACAGCGACGCGAAGGAATCCGAGCTGGTTTAGAGGGTTCACTTCCCAAAGTTCCTAATAACTGCCAGTAGAAAGATTCACACTAAGATTTTCAAGCCTAACCGGCGGACAAAAGCCGCACGCTTCGCCTTACCAAAGACTCAAATAAACTTCAGCTCGGATTTGCCCACAGCGGCGTAGCCGCAGCCACAGTAACTTACGCTCCCAACCTGACGGGTCGCACAGGCTTCCCAGTCCAGTCTGTCGTGATCAGGCAGGATGCCCATTCGACGAGACAGGCAGACTGCCTGTGTTACCTCTCCGCAGCCGCCTGAAAATTTGCGCAAGCAGCCTGCTCGCGAAAGCCCTCGGAGTTATCTTCTGTCTAGCATCCCCATCTGTTTCCTTCTGCTTTGTTCGTTCCCTGATCCCTGAAATCCGCGTAGTCGGCGGTTGTCTCCCAACTTTCGGCGTAACGAACCGCAAAATTTTACGGAGTACGTCAGTGAACGGCTAGAAATGGCTTTTCAAAATGAGGAGCCAAAGAAGGCCAGAACAAAAAAATTAAACAGAAAGAAACAACAATGATGAAGACAAAACTAGTTAAAACCATAATGGGCATCTCACTCTTCGCGTGCGCGCTGGTCAGCCTTGCTGCCGCAGTGGCACAAGGCACCTCAGGTGTCGCGCGGCCGGACAGCGGCGTGCACGAGTGCGGCGTGCACACTCTGCGCAGCTCGTATCTGTTCGCCACGCATGGGTGGAATATTGTTAGCGGTGTGGCGGTACCAAAAGCCATCGTAGAAGGCATCGATTTCAACGGGGATGGCACGCTAGTCAGCCCATTCGCCACGGTCAGCATTAATGGGACGATCATCCATTCCAGCGGATCGCTGGGAACCTATACGGTGAACACCGACTGCACGGGCACGCTCTCATTTACGGGAGGCGCAAGCTTCGACATATTCGTCGAGCCGAACGGCAAGCAGCTGTGGATGATCCAGACTGGTCCAATGCCAGCAGTGTTCGAGGGATTAGCAACACGGGTTCCGTAATCAAACTCCTCCGGCCGTGGCGAGGAGACTCGACGTCTGACCGGTAATGGGTTTGGCGCGCCACATGCGCGCCAAATCCCATTATCCGTCAAATCAGATCGGCGACAGGGATCATTTGCATCTCCGCTTTCTTCACTGACTTCTGTAAAAGATTTCCGTAAAGCGGCAAGGCGGCTTTAAACAAACGAATGGCGGCTGCCAGCCACGGCGACACGGCTGCCGTAGTAAAAGCTCCCGGGCTGTTACGACGACATCGAACGTCTGAATGACTATGGGTTTGGCTCCTTTAAGAACCGGCCAAATCTAAGTAACAGATTCTGTGGGCGATCGCGCCCTACCTGTCGCGCGCGGCCTTGACGATTTGGGCGAAGCTGCGCGGGTCGAGGCTGGCGCCGCCGACGAGCGCGCCGTCGATATCTGGCTGGCTCATCAGCTCGCGCGCGTTCTCCGGTTTCACGCTGCCGCCGTACTGGATGCGCACGCGCTCGGCCGTCGCGTCGTCGGCCACCTCGCGCAACGTGTGGCGAATAAAGGCGTGCGCTTCCTGCGCTTGCTCTGGCGTCGCATTGCGCCCGGTGCCGATCGCCCACACCGGCTCGTACGCGATCACTGTTTCCTGCAATTCCTTTGGCGCGAGGCCGGCGAGGCTGCCGCGCAATTGGATCGATAATATTTTTGCCACGTTCCCTTTGTCGCGCTGTTCGAGCGTTTCTCCGATGCACACAATCGGACGCAATTTCGCCTCGTGCGCGGCGCGCACTTTCCGATTTACAATTTCGTCAGTCTCACCAAACAGAGTGCGGCGTTCGCTGTGCCCGAGTACGACATAATGCACGAATAAGTCGCGCAAAAGCGGCGCGCTGATTTCGCCGGTGAACGCGCCGCTTTTCTCCCAGTGCATGTTTTGCGCGCCGACCTTGATGTTTTGTGCTTTGCCCAATGCTTCGCTCACTCTCGCGATTGCCGTAAAAGGCGGCAAAATCACCACTTCGACATCGTTGATTTCGCCCATGTCCCGAAGGAACGATTCCACAAAGCGCGCCGATTCGGCCTGCGTCATGTTCATCTTCCAATTCGCAGCTACAATTTTTTTGCGCATCAGTTTCTCCCATCCAATTCAGTTCGATCACGACATTCGTCGGTTGGATGCTCCAGTTCCCTTTCGAGCAGGTTAAGGATACTGCGCAATGATTCGTCGCGATCGTTCCCCTGGCGAGCGTACGCATTGGCGACATGCCGGGCCAGATCCGCGAGCATCAAGCCCCAAGCTGCCGGGTCTTCCCAAGTCGTGTGGAGACTAAAATGCTGGCGACCGTTCGCGATCCAAACTCGAAGAATTTCCTGAGCGTCTGGCTGATTTCGCACGGCGTCTGGTATTGGCAGAGAATTGGCCATTTTATTTATCACTTAGTGCGGCCACGCCGGGCAACTCCTTGCCTTCCAGTAATTCCAGCGATGCCCCGCCGCCCGTGGAGATAAACGTCATTTTGCTTGCAAGCCCGGCCTGTTTGACCGCTGTCACGGAATCGCCGCCGCCGACGATCGTCTTCGCTCCCGATTGCGCCATCGCTTCTGCGATTGCAATTGTCCCTTCGCCGAATTCCGGAATTTCGAACACGCCCATCGGGCCATTCCACAGGATCGTTTCCGCCTTTGCGATTTCCTCCTGGTAAAGCGCAATCGTCGCGGCGCCGATATCTACAGCGTGCCATCCATCACTGATTCCGTGCTGCGGCGACAGACGGCTGGTGTTTCGCATGTCCGCGCCCGGCCGAACTTCATCGGTTTCAACAACGTCAACCGGAAGCAAAAATTTTACATCGCGTTGCTTCGCGAGATCGAGAAGTTCGCGCGCAAGATCCACCTTGTCGGATTCGACGCGGCTTGCGCCGACCGGAATTCCCTCCGCTTTCAAGAAGGTGTTCGCCATCGCGCCGCCAATAAGAATGGTGTCGGCCTTCTCCATCAGCGCTTGTAAAACCCCGATCTTATCGGAGACCTTCGCTCCGCCCAAAATGACAACGAACGGCTTGGCCGGATTCTCAAGGCCCTCGCGCAGGTGTTTCAACTCTTTCTCCATCAAAAAACCCATCGCCGATTGCTGCACGAATTTCGTGATGCCCACCGTGGAAGCATGCGCGCGGTGTGCGACGCCAAACGCGTCGTTCACGTAAAGATCGCCCAAATCCGCAAGCCCTTTGGCAAAGTCCGGATCGTTGGCCTCTTCGCCCGGCTGGAAGCGAACGTTTTCCAGCAGAGCAACGTCGCCTTTCTCCATGTGTTCAACAATTTTGGTGGGGACCTCTCCGATAGTGTCGTGACTGAAGATGACCGGTTGATGGATGAGCGAGTGCAAATATTCGCCGATCGGTCGAAGTGAATATTTTTCCACGGGCTTTCCTTTGGGCCGGCCAAAGTGCGACATCAAAATAGTTTTTGCGCCGTGCTCGCGCAGATAGTTGATCGTAGGCAGACTTTCCCGGATCCGCGTATCATCAGTTACACGAATTTTGCCGCTGCGCGTTTCGGTTGGCACGTTGAAGTCCACTCGCACCAGAACGCGTTTCCCGCGCACGTCGAGATCGCGAAGTGAAAGTTTCGCCATTTCCTACTCGTGCTCCTGCTCGTGATCGCAGCTCTGATCATGCTCCTGCTCATGATCATGATCGTACTCGTTAGGATATGTTCCTTCATCCTCGCGCAAGAACTCAGCGCGCCCCGAAAACCTTTTCAACATTCCCATGAGCATGTTAACAATTCGGACGAGTTGTTCTTTTGCGGGAACAATTCGCTCTGTAGCGATAAGGTTTCGCGCCACGAGCACATCCAGACATGCCGCGCACTCCAAGGCTGAACCACGAGCAATCTCTAGGAACCTGGATCGATCAGCATCCGAGAACTTCCCGTTTCCTTCCGCAATATTGAGAGGCAAGCTAGTTGAAGCGCGATGATCTTTGGCAGCGGCTTTAACTGAAATTTCGCTCAGCAATTTTCCTACCCAGCCGCAGAAAGCAATCGCCTCGCGATAAACGTCTAACTTTTCGTGATCGAAGTAACTTTTCATGCTTCGATCATGATCAAGAGCAGGAGCATGAGCATGAGCCCCTATTCGCCCAACATTTCCATTAGTTCCACGCAGCGATTGCTGTAGCCCCATTCGTTATCGTACCAACCCACAACTTTCACAAATCGGTTGCCAAGCATAAGCGTCAACTGGCTGTCGAAAATGCAGGAGTGCGGATTGCCAACGATGTCCGCGGACACCAGCGGCTCGTCACTGTATTCGAGGACGCCTTTATAAACTTTGTCTGACGCAGCTTCCTTGAATGCGGCATTGACGGCGTCCACTGTTGCATCTTTGTCCAGGACGGCGGTGAAGTCCGTCACCGAGCCATCTGGCGTCGGCACGCGGAAGGCGCCGCCGTTTAATTTCCCCTTCAATTCCGGGATCACTTCGCCGATCGCCTTGGCCGCACCGGTCGTGGATGGAATGATGCTGATTGCCGCCGACCGCGCGCGACGCAAATCTTTATGCGGAAAATCGAGGATGCGCTGGTCATTGGTGTAACTGTGGATGGTGCTCATGAATCCGCGCGCGACGCCGAATTTGTCATTCAGGACCTTGGCCATGGGCGCGAGACAATTCGTCGTGCAGCTCGCGTTGGAAACGATTTTGTGTTTCGCGGGGTCGAAGACATTGTCGTTGACGCCGATGCAAATCGTCACATCCGGGTCTTTTGCAGGCGCGCTAATGAGCACGCGTTTTGCTCCCGCCTTGCTTAAATGCAGCTCGGCTTTCTCGCGGCTGGTGAACAATCCGGTCGATTCGAGCACCACATCGATGTCCAATTTCTTCCACGGCAGGTTCGCCGGATCGCGCTCCTTCAGGATTTTAATTTTGTGACCACGCACGATGATGTTTTCGTCATCGTAACCGATCTCGCCGTCGAATTTGCCATGTACCGAATCCCATTTGAGCAGATGCGCCAGGGTGTGCGTGTCAGTGAGATCGTTGATCGCGAGAACGCGCTGGACTTGTTTTTGTGACATGGCGCGTAGGACATTTCGCCCGATGCGCCCGAAACCGTTGATAGCAAAATTTGCCATAAGTTTGAATTGTTAAAGCGTTGAAGCGGAAAAACGCTCAACATTCAACGTTCAACGTGCAAGGCTCAACTTCAAATTCAGGATCATTGGGCGTTGGACGCTGAGCGCTTGTCGCGCCGTGGCCTTGCGGAGGTGGATTGGGCGTCGAACGTTTCGGAATGAAGCACGCCATCACAGCGCTCTCGGCCATTTTATCAATGGTGGCCGCGCAACCGGCCGCTGCTGCCGAGAAGAAAGCCATTCTTGTCTTCGGCGACAGTTTATCGGACGGCTTCATGCTCCAACGAAGCGAAGCCTATCCGGCTTTGCTCGCGAAGAAACTGCAGGCCGCCGGCCTGAACTTTCAAGTAATCAACGCGAGCGCGTCCGGCGGCACGACACAAGGCGGCTTGGAACGGCTTCCGCCTCATCTTAATCACAGGATCGACATCTTCATTCTGGAACTGGGGATTAATGACGCTTTTCGCGCTCTGCCGGTCGAGCAAATTCAAAACAATCTTCAGCAGATCATCGATAAGGTGAAAGCGCGAAATCCCAATGTCCGCGTTGTGATCGCAGGAATGCAGTTGCCCAATTACGCGACGGACGATTACGTATCGGCATTTGGCAAAATGTTCGCAGAGCTGGCGACCATGAACAACGCCGCGCTTGTCCCTTATCTGCTGCAAGGTGTGGCGGGGGATCCGTCCTTGAATTTGCCGGATGGCATTCATCCAAACGCGGCCGGTCAAAAAATTCTGGCCGAAAACGTCTGGCGCGTGCTCGAACCAATCGCGCGCCAGTTGGCAGTCATCCCGAGCGCAAGCGAGGGACCCCACCGATGATCCTAGATCACACAAGTGAGCTCGTGGCCGGTAATCGAGCGTGAGATCCTTCACTTCGTTCAGGATGACAGCATCACGAAAGGCGACCGCTGCGCGGCTGTCGCACGTTAGATAAGTAAAATCAAAAACGATGGACCCTGCACGACCAAGCGATCCTGATCCAGCCGATCCCTTTTTCCCGGAGCGCGCCGATCACGCGATCCTGGAGACGATCGAAATCGCCACTGAAGGCGAGAATCACCATCAGGCTGTGCGAAAGCTGCGCGCGCCGCTCATGAAAATTGAAGGCGTGCACGATGTGAAAGTCGATCTCGAGCACGGGCGTGTGATCGTCACATTCGATGCGCGCAAAACGCATCCGCCCGATCTTCACGACGCAATCTTGAAGAGCGGCTATAAACCGGAACCCACAGCTGACTGAAGACGCAAAAAGGTAGATCGTCCGATATCGAATACCGAATGCCGACTCTGAATTCGACGTTGGGCGTTGGAAGTTGAGCGTTGGGCGTTTTCTTCCCCTCAAACCGCCGGCTGTTGCTGCGTCAGGCAGTGAAACGTGCCGAGTCCCCAGATTAATTCACGACAATCGATTCCGATGACGCGCCGATGCGGAAAGCAATCGCGCAGGATCGATAACGCAACTTCGTCGGAAGAATCGGCGAATGTGGGCACAACCACGCAAGTATTTGCGATATAGAAGTTCGCGTAGCTCGCCGGCAACCGTAGCCCTTCGCGCATGATCTTCTTCGGCATCGGCAGCGCGACGATGTCGATCGTACGGCCACCGGTTTTCAGCTCGCGCAAACGCGCGAGATTCTCCTGGAGCGGCGCGTAATTTTCGTCTTGAGGATCCTCTTCAACGACAGCCACGACGGTTCGTTCGGACACAAAACGCGCGAGATCGTCTATGTGGCCATCGGTGTCGTCGCCGGCAATGCCGTCGCCGAGCCAGAGAATTTCGCGCACGCAGAGAAAATCCCGGAGCCGCTGTTCGATTTCCTCGCGGCGCAAATTCGGATTGCGATTGGGATTGAGTAGACAGGATTCGGTCGTGAGCAGCGCGCCGGCGCCATTCACGTCGATCGCGCCGCCTTCTAAAATCATGCGCGGATAAAAGACCGGCACGTTAAGGATTTGCGCAAGACGTGTCGGCACAACGTCATCGAGATCGAACGGCGGGTATTTGTTTCCCCAAGCGTTGTAATCCCAATCGACAACTGCAAGTTTTGGATCGGCATCACGCGTCAAAAAAATCGGTCCGTGATCACGGCACCATGGCTCGTTCGTTGGAACGCGATAAAACGTGACGCGTTCCATGGGCAATCCGCGCAGAACCGACTGCGCCTCGGCTTCATGCGCGCCATTGCAAACATTGATGCAGAGCTGTTCCGATTCGATCAGCGCCTCGATCACTGCCCGCAATGCTGGTAGAACGCGATCGAATGAATCGGGGAAACTGATCCCCTGGCGTCCCGGCCATGAGACCCACGTGGC
>Ga0193735_1000490_pt1 | contig 12561 bp, 12 predicted proteins | sample U1m2metaG_FD_145080 | JGI IMG/M metagenome (GOLD analysis project Ga0193735, IMG submission 145080) | Soil microbial communities from a riparian zone of the East river system, Colorado, United States - U1m2 | ecosystem: Environmental > Terrestrial > Soil > Riparian zone | place: USA: East River... | reverse complement strand
CGATTCCGGCGGGCCCGGCCAAGCGGAGGCCAGTCTCAGAAATTGCCAGGGCCGTTTCCGCATCGCGCGTCACCACCACGACTTGCGTGCCTCCCACCGACGGATCGACGCGGGCGAGAGCGGGAGTCAGAAATTCCGCGATCGACTCGGTCGTGTGCGGAAGCGTGTAGACGAGATTCTGATTCCGTCCAACCTGACCGGAGGTGTGCTCTCCGACTTCCTCCAATTCCGGCATCATCGACCTCTATTTTGCAACGTGGCGTAGTGTCCGCCCCGCCGGTATCGTTATATGTCATCCCACCGCGCGGCTACGCCGCTCACCAAAGATAGCGCATCGGGGCACCCATGATTACCGCCATCGTTTTGATAAAAGCCGAGCCGAAGCGAATCGCCGAGTGCGCGACGAAGCTGGCGGGAATCGAAGGCGTCGCGCAGGTCTACTCCGTTTCGGGGGAATGGGACCTCGTTGCGATGGTCGAAGTCGCCGAGCATGAGGCGATCGCCCGAATCGTGACCGAGGAAGTGACGGTCGTTCCCGGGATCAAGTCGACGCACACCCTGACCGCATTCCGAGCGTACTCGAAAAAGGATCTCGAGCAGGCCTGGGACATCGGGCTGGAGTAGCCGGGATGCTGGTGAGCAATTCCGGTCCGGACGCGGCGAGCCGGGCCGCGATTCGATTGCTAATGAGACGGCTGCCGGGCGCGAGCGCGGTCGAGGGAAGCTCAAACCTCGAACTCAGCTCGACATCCGAGCAACCGCAGCTTCGATCCGCGGAAATAGTCGAAGGAAGCAAGCTGCGAGCGAACAAAGTGCCCGATGTTACACGAACGATGGCCTCCGGGTTTGGCGCATTTCTCGATGGCGCGCAAAAGGTGCGAATGATCGGGCGTTACGAGAGCGCGCCGCTCGTCCTCGGTATCACTTCGGCGGCGGTGCGGGTTCGCGTTAATCGGCGGCTGGTGACCTGGGGAGACCAGCCGCCGAGACTTGAGCACAAGCTCTATCTGCCCCTCAGGTATCTCCCTCTGTCGATGGAGCCGCCGGACGCGGGCCAGCCGGAGTACGGCCAGTGGCCGGTGGTGGACACATCGACCGCGAATTCGAATGGCGAGTATCCCAGCCCGCACCCAACGATGCTGCTGGAGCGCGCAATTCGCGCCGTGGATCAGGAGCGGGAGGCGCTCGAGGACGAGCTTGCGGAAGCCTGGTGCGCGCGAGGTGAGGCGCCTCTTTTCGTCGATGGCGGGATTAGCCGGAGCGGGCGCGTGGCATCATCAACGAACGTCATCGGCGTGATCAAGAGCCATCGCACTCTTTACGTCGAGGGCGAAGCGCTCAAAACAGTCGTCGGTCTGGGCAAGGGGGAGCGATCGTCGGTGTTCCTCGTTTCACCACGCTCTCGCCACGCGGTGATGAGCTGGTATCTACGGCTGCGCGATCCGGCCGGCCATGACGTGTTGTGGGGGCTCGTGCGCGTCGAGATGGCACAGTGCGAAAACCCCACCGAGCGAGCGGATGAAATTTCCCGCTGGGTGCTCGCCGAAACGTCCCCGCTTGCTCTTCCCGATGGGCGTTGGGACAAGATGTCTTACGGTATTCGGGATGTTGAAGAATTTCTGAGAGCCATTTCATGAGCGAAGCACTCGGCCGCGTAGTCGCAACGGAGCGAAAGCCCAACACTCCGCACGAATTCCATTTCTGGACGGCGATCGATTCGCCCGTCGGCATCGGGACGATCGTGCGCGTCGATGGCGCAAACCCGATGGACGGGCAGATTCCGCATATCTACGGAATCATCGTCGAGGGTTTCAGTTACACGGATCTGCAGTCTCCGATGCACGATGTGCTCGGCCACGACGGTTTGCCGACGACCGCGGGCTACGCCGCTACCGAACGCGCGGAGATCCGGCTGTACACGGCCGCCGTGCTACGGCAGATCCCGGAAGAGCCGCTCCAGCCAGTGCCGATGGGGCAGGTGTTTCTCGCCGAGGAAGCCGACGTGCAGGTCGCGCTGCGCATGGACAGCTACCTGCGAGAGGGAGCGAACACGGGAATTCCGATCGGCGTCTACCGCGCCGGCGGAACGGAAGCCGTGATCTATCTGGACGCGGATTTTCTTCTTGGACCCGAGGCTGCCCATCTCAACATCACTGGAGTCTCGGGGCTTGCCACCAAGACGAGCGCCGTCGAGTGGCTGCTCGCGTCACTGTTCAAGCATTTCCCGGAAGACAAGGGATCGATAGCGGCAGTGTGCTTCAATGTGAAAGGTCCCGACCTGTGTTATCTGGATCAACCAGGCAAAGTGGAGAAGTCGGACGAGGCCCTCTACGAAAAGCTCGATGTCGAGCCGAAGCCTTTTCAGAGCGTCGAGTACTTCGCGCCCTACACCGCCAAGGGTCTCGCTCTCAACACTTTCCGGAACAACGAGGCTCTGCTCGACAACGTCACGCCGCTGACGTGGGGTCTGCGCGAGGTCCTTCAGTTCGCGGAGGTTCTGCTCAACAAGGACGACATCGATGCGAAGGCCGATGCGCTGATCGACTTCATCACGGAAAACGTCGTGGACAAGGAGTTCTCCGATCCAATCCTGAGCAAGAAGCATAGAGTGCAATCATTTGCCGACCTCGATGCCTGGTTCCGCGACGTCCTCCAGGGTATGGAACGGAAGGACGGAGAGAGCTGGCGCACGCACCACGTGGCGACGATCCGCAAGGTACGCAACCGCTTATCCAACATATCGACGCGCTGTGCCGGCCTCGTTACCGACGCGGGAGCGGTCAGTGACCTCCCGTTCGGGAGCTTTGAGGATCGCACGGTGTACGTCGTGGATGTCGCCAACCTCGAGGAAGATGCGCAGGACCTCATCTTCGCTCGGATCGTGTCGAAGCTCCGTGAGCATCTGGAGCGAAGGGATCTTGGCGTCAAGCATATCGTCGTATTTGTCGATGAGCTGAACAAGTACGCGCCGGGGGATGGAGCCGATACTTATGTCAGGAAGATGCTCCTCGACATCGCGGAACGTGGCCGCTACCTGGGCCTCGTTCTGTTCAGCGCGCAGCAATTCCGCTCGCAAGTGCATCGAAGGGTCGTCGGCAATTCTGGAACATCGCTGTTCGGCAGAATGGATCCGGACGAGCTCTCGACACCGGGATACGCGGTGCTGAGCCCGGCGACAAGAACCAAGCTCGCAACGCTGGAGAAAGGGCAGTTGATGATTCGCCATCCACATTTCACGCAGCCGATCTTCGTACGATTCCCGCGTCCCGCCGTGATGCAGGGACGCGAAGGCTCGGAGCGCTACCCGCAGGCGAGCGACGTCTCGCTGGACGCCGCGATTCTGCGCGCGCTCAGACCGCTCGATCCGACGATCTCGCTGCCGTGGGTGCAGGAGATCACGGCGCTCTACACGCAGGAAGAGGTGATCCGGGCGCGCAACGCGACGCTCCTCGCCAGACCCGACAACGTGAAGGCATACTTCGCCGCGCAATTCCGGAAGATCATCCCCGCCCAGGCGGCGCCGCGCCCAATGGCCGGGAGCATCAAGTCGGCGCCGGAAAATGATCCGTACGGATTTTAAAGGCGTCCGTATGGGTGGACGGCAAACTGAACAGCGAGAAGAGCTAGGTGGGGGGTGCGAGGTACTAGGTGCGAGGTATGAGGTAAAACCACGCGTAGCGCTTCTACCTCCCGCCACGCGCCTAGTACCTCGCACCTCCTACCTTACTCTTCTCGCAGTTGCCTTTCTCGCCCAAGCCGCGCTCTCCCAGCCCGTCTTGCTCCAGATCCGCCCCCACATCGGCGACACCCTCAGGATGCATCTCTCCCAGACGGTGGAGATGACCGGCACCACGCAGCGCGGAGGACGCGAGTCACCTCCGAGCTCAATGACGACTTCAATAGAGGTGTTCACGCACACCATCGCACAGAAGTGGACATCCGGCGGCACCCTCATGCAGTCGATCACCGATTCAGTCGCCATGACTCCCGCATCTCCTGGTTCCCTCGCGGACTTGAGGCGGCGGACGATGCAGGCAAAGCGAGTGATGGTTCGTGTTTCACCCGATGGGGCGATGGAGATCGTCGATGATGACGACTCCGATAGCGAGCTGCGACACGTCTTCGGAGAGATGCCGGCGATGCTGGCGCGAGAGCCGGTCGGTGTCGGCGAAAAATGGACGCGCGAAATGCAGATCCCGCTGAGCGGCGATCCGGGCGCGATGGGATCGGTGCGAGCGACATTCCGCCTCGATTCCCTCGGCCGGAACGGCGACGTCGCATACATCTCGATGCACGGCACGATGTCCCGCGTGAACGTCCCCGGCGCACCCGCGGCGAGCGCCGGCTACACGACCTCGGGCACGCTCACGGGCACAATTCAGATCGATCGCAGGCTCGGCTGGATCACTGACTCCAGGAGCAGCATTGTCGTACGTTCTACCATCGCGGCGGCCCCGGCCCGCAAGGGAGGACCACAGGGAGCTCCGATGCAGGTGCGGACTAAAATCACTCAGTGGATAAGGGCGATGCGCACTCGATGAGACTGGTTCACCTCTCGGACATACATCTCGGCTTCAGACAATATCAGCGGCAGACACCTGCGGGGATCAACCAGCGCGAGGCGGATGTCGCGATCTCGCTGCGCCGCGTGATCGACAGGGTTATCGAACTGAAGCCCGACCTGGTGCTCATCGCCGGAGACGTATTTCACGCCGTTCGCCCCAGCAATCCGGCGATTCTGCACGCGTTTCACCAGTTCTCGCGGCTGAGGCAGGCACTGCCCGATGCAACCGTAGTGATGGTCGCCGGCAATCACGACACTCCTCGCATGGCGGAGACCAGATGCATTCTGCCGCTGTTCGCCCCGCTCGGAATCAACGTTGTGGAGGGCGAGGCGAAGCGAATACCGTTTCACGAGCACGATCTCTCGATTCTTGCCGTGCCCGACATGGGGAAGACGCCATCACTCGAGCCCGACGCAAACGCGAAATACAACATCCTCCTGCTTCACGGAGAAATCGAAGGAGTGCTACCAAGGAGTGGGCGCGAGCTCGATCGCCGTCCGATGGGGATCACGCAGAAGGAGCTCGGCGCCGAGCGTTGGGACTACGTCGCGCTAGGGCACTACCATGTGTACCGGCAGATTGAGCCGAATGCGTTCTATTCGGGATCGCTCGACTACACGAGCACCAACTCCTGGGGAGAAATCGCCGAAGAGCGTGAAATCTGGCGGGAATTGGCCGAGGAGCGTAAAACAGGAACCGGCGGGAAGGGCATCATCGAGCATGATATCTCCACCGGCGCTCACACGTTTCACTCGATTCCACCTTTACGGGAGTGGGTCGATCTTCCACCGCTCTCGGGCGCCGGCTTGTCACCCGCTTCGCTCGACGAGGCGATTCGCGCGACGGTAGATGACTTTGAGGGCGGTATCGACGACAAGATCGTGCGGCTCGTCGTCCGCGACGTCCCGCGCCACATTTTGCGCGAGCTGGATCACAAGGCGCTCCGCGAATACAAGCGGAGGGCGCTGCAATTCCATCTCGACACGCGTCGTCCCGACATCGTTCGTCCGGAAACAGGCCAGGCCGCGCCCGGTCGTCGCGCGTCCCTGGCGGACACCGTACGCGACAAGCTCCGCTCGCGCGTGCTCACCGAGGATATCGACCGCGAAGCCCTCGTCGAGCTCGGGCTCCACTACCTCCGCGAGGCGGATCTGGTCGCTGGACCGGCCGAAGAGGAAGCCATCGCGTGAGACTCAATAGTCTCAAGCTCACCAATTTCCGTCAGCACGTCCGGACGGAGCTCGAGTTCGGGACTGGACTCACCGGCATCATCGGTCCGAACGGCGCCGGCAAGACGACGATCCTCGAAGCGATCGCTTGGGCGCTTTACGGGAATCCCGCTATTCGCGGCAACCGCGACTCGATCAGGTTCATGGGGGCCGGAGCGCGCGCTCAGGTGCAAGTCGACCTCGATTTCGAGCTTGGCTCCCATCGTTATCGGGTCGTCCGCGGATTGACGAGCGCGGAGGTCTACCTCGATGGCGCCGATACTCCCATCGCAAATACGATCTCCGCCGTCACCGAGCTCATGCAGCGCCGGCTCGGCATGTCGATGTCGGAATTCTTCCATACGTATTTCACGGGACAGAAGGAGCTGAGCGTGATGGCGGCGATGAGTCCCGGCAGGCGCGGACAGTTCCTTTCGCGCGTGCTCGGCTACGAGAAACTCCGCATCGCGCAGGACCTGACGCGAGAGAGACGCAACCGCGTTCGGTCCGCCATCGATGGAATGCAACGCGGCATGCGTGACCCCGAGGTGGTTCTTCGGTCTCTCGCGGAAGCCGCGTCACGAAAGGAAGAAGCGGAAGCGCGCGCGCACCATGCGGCGCACCGGGGAGCGGTTCGCGCGCGGGAGATGATGTCGATCGAGCCGCGCTGGGAAATGGTGCAGCGGCAGCGCGAGCAATCGGCGCAGCTGCTTACGCAGATCACGGTCCTGGAAGAAAAGGAGGCAGCGCTCCAGCGCGATGCCGAGCGCATTGCTCGGGAGCTCGATGGGGTCAAGGCCGCGCGCTCTCAGCTCGACACCCTGCGCGACGCCATCGAGCCGCTGTTCGCGCTCAACGTCGAGCTCCAGGCGCTCAACACACTCTACCGCGAGGAGGGACGGCGGAAGACGTTGCTCGAAGCGGAGGCAGCGCTGCGGGAGGAGATTGCGAGGCTGGAGGAGCGCCACGCCAGGATCGAGCGCGCTCCAGGGCTCGAAGAGGAGGCGACGCTCGAACTGGAGAAGAAACGTTCCGAGCTCGAGGACGCCCAGGGTCTTCTTGAGGCGCGGCGAACGGAATGGGTGCGGGACCGGCAGGAAGCCCAGACGAAGCGCGAGGCACTCAGGCACCAGTATTCGGAGCTCAAGCACCAGCGCGATCGCGTCGTCGCGCTCGGCGAGGACGGCGAGTGCCCGACTTGCAGCCGCCCGCTGGGTGGAAGTCTCCACACGGTGGTCGAGCATCTCGACGAGCTGATCGAGACTGTGAACGTCGACGGGAGCTACTACAAGGCGCGCGTTGAGCAGCTGGAGCAGATGCCCGAGGACGTCCACCAGCTTGACGAGAAGCGGCGCGCGCTGATGCAGGAGGTGGGCACCCTCGAACGCCGGCTTGCCAAGGTCCAGCTCGCGGTGCAGGAGCTTGGGACCATCGTGCGCGACATCGCGCTGAAGCAGCAGCGCGAGGTGCAAATGAAACGGGACATCTCGCGGATTCCACCGGGATACGATCCTGCCCGGCACGCCGAGGTGATCGCGGAGGTTGATCGGCTGACTCCCATGGAGGCAGAGGCCGGGCGGTTTCAGGCAATGCTGGAACGGGAGCCGCAGCTCAAGCTCGAGCAGACGCGCATCGCGCAGGACCTCATGCGCGTGCAGTCGACCCTCGGTACTCTTCGCACGCGACGCACTCAGATCTCCTTCACGGAAAAGGATTTCAACGATCTGAAGGCGGATTATGACCGCGTGCGCCTGGAACTTCAGGAATCGAAGGTTGCGGCCGCCCGCGCGCAGGAGCAGGTGTCCGGCGCGACGGCCGCTCTGGCGGCGGCCCAGGAAGCGGCTGAAGAACTGAAGAAAAAAGTCGCCGAGCTCGACGTGCTCCAGACCGACCGCCGGATGCACGACGAGCTGGACCGCGCCTTCTCGGACCTTCGCACCGATCTGAACTTCCAGCTCCGTCCCGAGCTGTCGGAGCTGGCGAGCGCGTTCCTGAGCGAGCTCACCGATGCGCGCTACACCGAGATGGAGCTGGACGATCAGTACAACATCGTTATTCTGGAGGATGGAATTCAGAAGCCGGTTTTGTCGGGTGGTGAAGAGGATCTCGCCAACCTGGTGCTCCGCCTGGCGATCTCGCAGATGATCGCGGAGCGCGCGGGGCAGAGCTTTTCGCTGCTCATTCTCGATGAGGTCTTCGGGTCTCTGGACGAGGCGAGGCGGTTCAACGTCGTCGAACTGCTGCGCGGGCTCCAGGACCGCTTCGAGCAGGTAATTCTCATCACGCACATCGAGCCGGTGCGCGAAGGACTGGACCGCGTGATCAACGTTGGCTACGACCCGGACCGCGGTTGCTCGGTCGTGACCGAGAGCGAAGTGGACGCCATTGTGGTCAGCGATGATCTGGAGCCGATCGCGACAGAACGGGCCGAGCGAGTGCGTCCGCGGGAGGCCGAGGAAACGGTCGAGAGCACGGCGGGAGCGGGCGCATAATGGCGTTCGCGCGCAACTGGAGGCATGCGTGGGTGGCGGAGACGCCCGAGCGCGTCAGCGTGCGCGAGATTCCGTCGCTCAACGCCGTGTTCAGTGAGGCCTTCACCGAGCGTTACCGCAAGGATGGAATGGTTGGCGTCCGGGTGCCGCACCTGAATCCCGCGGTGTGGAAGTTTGCCATTACGGACGCCGAAGATGGCGCGATGATCTGGCGCAACGCGCGCGACGGAATCGCGGCGTTCAACATGATCCATCGCTCGGGTGTCGAGGGGTGGATGGGGCCATTGGCTGTGCACCCCGACTATCAGGGCCAGGGAATCGGCAAGATGATCGTTTCCTATGGGGTGGACTGGCTGAAAAAGAAGGGCGCGAAAGTGATCGGGCTCGAGACGATGCCGCGCACAATGGACAACGTCGGGTTTTATTCCGCGCTCGGTTTCACGCCAGGACACCTCACTGTCACCGTGACCCTCGAGGCAGCGAGAGCCGGAATCCAGTCAACGACGATGTCCTCGCTGGATCCGCACGGGCGGGAGCTGGCGCTCAGACAGTGCCGGTCTTTGATCGAGCAGCTCGCGCCCGGATACGACTACACGCGCGAGATCGTTCTCACCGCGCAGCACCAGCTCGGCGACACGCTGTTCGTGCGGAAGGGGAACGACATTGTGTCGTTTGCTGTGTGCCATTCGGTGCCGCTGGTCGAGGGACGCGTGACGGAAGAAATGCGCGTGCTCAAGATGGCCGCGAAGACCGAAGCCGATTTTGATCAGCTGGTAACACAACTCTGTGCTCACGCCCGCGCGAAATCGGCGCGTAGGGTCGCGATCAGGATCCAGGGTCAGTACGGCGACGTTTATCGCAGGCTGATGGTGCGTGGCGCCAGAGTCAGGTGGACCGACCTGAGGATGTCCCTGCACGAATACGCCGAGTCGCGGCCGGCGGATGGCGGGATCGTCCTGTCGAACTGGGAGATCTAAAACAGGAAGCCCCGATGGCAACTCAGACTGACGTCCGTCGCATTGCTTTGTCGTTGCCTGCGGTCGAGGAGGCGGGTGCTGGGTTCGCCTTTTCGGTCCCAAGCAAGGGAAAGCTCAAGGGATTCGTCTGGGTGTGGATGGAACGGGTCAAGCCAAAAAAACCTCGCGTTCCCAACCCCGGAGTGATCGCGGTGCGCGTCGCTAACGAGGGCCAGAAGAACGCGCTGTTGTCCGCCGACGGGGAAAAGTTCTTTACCGAGCCGCATTACGACGGCTTCCCAGCTGTCCTGGTACGACTGGATGCTGTGACGGTCAAAGATCTCAAGGTGCTCATCGGGGAGGCGTGGCGGTGTCAGGCGCCGGCGAAGCTCGCGCAACACGCGAAGCGAAGCCGCTGAGGTCGATGATCGCAAGCCGCCTAGCCGGCCATGTAAGTGCCGTGCTGGCGTGAGCGCACCACTCATGACGACCATCATTCGCCTCCGCGGTTGGCGCGTACGGACGATAGGCTTGATGGCGGCGCTCGGTGTCGCAGCATGTGACGGGGACGCCAATGACAGCAGCGCTAACAGACCCCCGGCGCTTCCGCCCGGAATGCAACCGGCGGAGCAGACCAACGCCGATGCACGGCCACCGGCAGTTCCCTTTAATACAACCACGCCTCGCGTCTCGGCTCACGTCATCCGAAGTTGGCCGCACGACACCGCGGCGTACACGCAGGGCCTCGCTACCTATGGTGGGCATTTAATCGAAAGCACAGGACGCCTGTCGCAATCAGACGTGCGTGAGGTGGACATAACGACAGGAGCTGTTCGTCGCAGAGTGGCGCTGCCGGCGACAGAATTCGGAGAAGGGATAGCCGTGGTGGGCAACCGCCTTTACCAACTGACATGGCGGGGCGGTCGGGGGCACGTGTACGATGCGAATACACTCGCCCCGATTGACAGCTTCACTTACGCCGGGGAGGGCTGGGGACTCGCGACGGACGGCCGCATGCTATACATGAGCGACGGCACGAGTCGAATCCGCGTTCTGGATCCAACTGGATTCCACGAGCTGCGGACGATCCAGGTGCGTGAGGCAGACAGCACCGTCTGGATGCTCAATGAGTTGGAGTGGGTGCGGGGTGAGCTGTGGGCGAACGTATATCAAACAGACTTCATTGCTCGCATTGACCCTGCAACCGGGCATGTTACCGGTTGGATCAATGTCGGGAATCTGCTTACCGCGGCGCAACGCCAGGACGTAGTCAGGCGCGGCGGCGTTGCAAACGGCATTGCATTCGATTCGGTCCGGAATCGGCTGTTCCTGACGGGGAAGCTCTGGCCGCGCCTGTTCGACGTGGACGTGGCCGGCATTCACGGGGCCATACCCGGTCCCCGTCCTCTATCGAGACCAGTTCCGTAATCTTTGGCGGGCTTGTCGCGCCCTGGAAAAAAATCATTCTTGACTTATCCATGCGCGGATGCCTATATAGGGCATGGCCTATGGAACGGTAATGGTGGCGCTGGCCGATCCGACCCGGCGCGCGCTGTTCGAGCGCCTGCGCAGCCGCCCCCACACCGTCGGTGAGCTCGCCCGAATCGCCAGGATCCGGCAGCCTAGCGTCTCCCAGCACCTTCGAGTTCTTCGCGGAGCACGCCTGGTGCGCGACCGCAGGGAAGGGACGCGACGCTATTACAGTGCTTCGCAGGAGGGTCTCGCGGAGCTGCGACGGTACGTCGAGAGGATGTGGGACGATGTTTTGACCGCTTACGCCGCCGGGGATCCACATCCGCCAACAAAAGAAGCGGCACCGCCCCGGAAAAAACGAGGAGCCCGTTGATGTCCACGAAGAAAGAGCCATCGGTCGCGCCAATACGGAGATCAGTCACCGTGTCCTGGCCGCAGGAAGAGGCGTACCGCCGTTTCACCCAGGATTTCGCGAAATGGTGGCCCAGCTACAGCTACTCTATCGGCGGAAGCAGGGTCGCGCGCGTGGTGTTCGAGCCCCGGCCAGGCGGACGGATCTTCGAGGAGCACAAGGACGGCACTCGCATGCGGTGGGGTGAGGTCATCGCGGTCGAGCCGCCGCGCCGAGTGGTGTTCACCTTCCATCCCAGCCGCGCCGAGTCGGACGCGCAGCAAATCGAAATCACGTTCTCGCCCGATGGAAACCGCACCCGGCTCGATCTGGTCTCGACAGGCTGGGAGAAGATGGGCGATGAGGCTCAGCGCACGCGCGGCGGATACCAGTTGGGATGGGGCCTGGTACTCGACAGGTTCGCGGGTCGCTTCAGTCCCGCTCTCCTGTTTTTTGGCGCCATGTCCGCCGGGATCACTCTCATCGGTCAGCGCGGGAAATTCGTCAGAACGAGTGTGGGCAAAATGGAGGACTAGGTAAGTGTGATCACCCTCGGCGAGCGGCGTCCGTCTCGCTTGACGGTTGGATGTCCGCGTCCTACGTTCGATTCGCGACACGTCGGCTACAGGATCGTCCACCCTCCGATCTCCTGACATGCGAAGACGCGAAGTTGTACAGTTTCTCGGCGCCGCCCTCGCGCTGCCGTTCATCCCACGCGGCACTGATGCCGCGATAAAGTTTGGAGCCGAGCTTCATCTCCGGCTGGGCGATGTCCCGTTCAGAACGTTGAATCGCGACCAGCAGGCACTGGTGACGACGATCGCCGAGCTGATTATCCCCGAGACCGACACACCAGGCGCGACCAGCGTGAAAGTGCCGGAGTTCATCGATCTCATTCTTACCGAGTGGGCTGGCGACGACGATCGAGCCGCATTCCTCGCTGGGCTGCGCGACATCGATGTACGCGCGACGGCGATGGGCTCGAATCGATTTGTCGATTTGCCGGCGGCGAAGAAAGTCGAGCTCATGACGACTCTCGATGGTGCGAGAGGAGACAAGGCTGGGGCCGGGCTAGCCTTCGCGCGACTCAAGGCTCTCACCGTGTACGGCTATTTCACATCACAGAGGGTGGAGCAGGACATCCTGAAAATGCAGATGTTCTTCAATGGATATCAGGGCAGCGTGCCATTCACTCCGGCGGTCTGATCATGCCTCCAATGACATTTGATGCAATCGTCGTAGGCTCCGGAATTTCGGGTGGCTGGGCGGCAAAGGAACTGACGGAGAAGGGACTGCGCACCATCGTGCTCGAGGCGGGACGGCCGATCGATCCGGCAGTCGACTACGTGGAGCACGTCCTGCCGTGGGAAAAGCGTTACCGGGGAATGGGTAACCGCAAGCAGGTCGAGCGCTATCAACCCATCCAGCGGCACACGGGTGCGTGCGACGAGTGGTCGTCCAAGTTCTTCGTCAACG
>Ga0193735_1000489_pt1 | contig 12578 bp, 13 predicted proteins | sample U1m2metaG_FD_145080 | JGI IMG/M metagenome (GOLD analysis project Ga0193735, IMG submission 145080) | Soil microbial communities from a riparian zone of the East river system, Colorado, United States - U1m2 | ecosystem: Environmental > Terrestrial > Soil > Riparian zone | place: USA: East River... | reverse complement strand
CTTGGCCAGCAACGGATCGGTTTACTTACGAGTTTCAGCCGCGTGTTTGCCCAATTTTTTCAAAAGCCGCAGCAATGTCAGCCGTTCGTTTTTTGAAAGGACGTCGGCCATATTTTCCATCGCAGTTGCGTGCTCGCCAAACCCCCGGGTAATTACATAAAATCCTTTTGCAAGAAGCGCGTCGAACCGGTTTCAACAAATTGTTCCGGCCAATTCCTACTTGTCCAATGCGTCCGCCACCGCTCAAGCACGCTTCCAAATGCGGTGTCATCAAACTTCGCTTCCGAAAAAGAAGCCGCACGCTCACCTACGAACAGAAGGGCGGCAATCAAAGCACGGCCGACTGCAACGGCGTCAGCCTGGATGCACACATTCATGCACTCTATGGATTGACGCTACAACGGCCCGGGAAAAGCGTCCTCATGATCGGCTGCGGCGGCGGCACTCTTGGCACCATGCTGGCGCGAGCAGGCAGGCGGGTTTCGATTGTTGAAATCGACCCAATCTCGTTCACGCTGGCGAAGCGGTATTTTGGCCTGCCACGGAATATCGCATGTCATGTAGATGATGGACTGGCGTTCATGCAAAGAACGCGGCGGCACTACGATGTCCTGATTATCGATGCTTTTTCCGGTGAGAATATTCCCGCGCACATGAAAGGCGCGGCATTTTTCAAGGCGGCTGGCCGCTGCCTGCGAAAGGACGGTGTGGCCTTGGTCAATGTCTGCCTGGAACGGAAATCAGATCCGACTGCCGATAGAATTGCTGCGGGATTTAAGGAAATGTGTTGGCCTGTGCGCCTTTTGGATAGCCCGGGTGGGGAGCGCAACGCCATCGTTCTGGCGGGAAAGGTGAGGAACCTGCGCCGGGCCCAAGTTACTGATCCCACCTCAAGCTGGCGCGAAACAGACTGTTAAGGAACTTAGAGCCATGCGTTTCCGGAGGAGACGCACGATTTTCCGGCGAACCTAAGATCGTCTCACGCTTTTTCCCTTTTCGAAACGCGAGCGACCAACTCGTCCAATCTAAAAAGCAAAAGCTTTAGGATGGGAGATTTGGTCGACTTTTTGTAGCCGAGGACCAGAATGGAGTGTCCATGAGCGGAAGCACGGTACGCTTGTTTTCTCTTTTTCTGTTCGGACTGATGGTCGCAGGAACGACTCGCGCGCAGGTGGTGCCCGATTACATGAACGTCATTGTCGGACATCCTGCGACAACGAAGGGTGAGATCGCGCAGCACGACGTGCTGGCACTCAACGACGCGCCGATGAATTCAAGTCAAAACAGGGCGTGCAAAAAAATTCGAACAAAATAGTTGACTGGTCGGTCTAGTTTGGCTAAAAGGTTGATATGCCAAGAGTGAGTGACATGAAGGAACGCCTGACGGACGCGGCGATGGATTTGATCTGGCACAATAGTTACGGCACAACGTCAGTGGATGCGATTTGCGAGCGCGCTGGCGCAAAGAAAGGGAGCTTTTATTATTTCTTTAAGTCAAAATCAGAGCTCGCAGCCGCGGCATTAGAGGCGGGCTGGACAAAGAAGAAGGCGGAAATGGATTCGATTTTCTCACCGACGGTTCCGCCATTGGAGCGACTCGATCGCTATTTTGATTTTGTTCACGATCGCCTCGCGGAACTACAGAAGAAATGCGGTTCCATCCTGGGTTGCCCGCTTTTGAGCATCGGTAGCGAGGTCAGCACTCAAGACCAAATTGTTCGTGAAGCGATCGACCGGATCATGGATCGCAAGATGAATTACTTTATTTCAGCGGTTCGCGACGCTCAGGCGCAGGGATTAATTGATGCGCCCGATCCGGTGGCCAAGGCAAAGGCGCTGTTCTCCTGTTATCAAGGGACAATGGCGCAGGCGCGGATTCAGAATGACATCGAACTGCTCCGCGAATTCAAGCACGTGGCGAGGGACGTTTTGGGTGTGAAAGAAGCTCACGCTGTCGCTTCATGAATTCTTTTTTGCCGATTTTTATAGACGACCAGTCAAGTATACATCCTCAGAAAACCGAAAAAACTCAACCTATGAAAACTGAGCAGCAATTACAGCCAGAACCTGCAGTTTTCCTCCAGACAGTTTCGGTCGCCCTCGCGCAACTGAAACAACGATTACAACAAAACTACGAACGGGCTTACCCCGATCTGCGCGAAATCGTTCATCTCGTCCTCGATGAGGAAGAAACCAAAGCCTGGGAACTTTCATTGTTTCCGCATTTGCTTCTCCCCGATCTGGTCGAGGCGCATATCGCGAAGCTTAACCTTCAACCAGCGCCCACCCGATACGCCAACGTCGTAGTGCCGCACGACTTCACCAAGATCGACACTCATCAACCCGCTTTCGCTCTATGTGGTTAACAAAAATCGGACAATGGAAGGAACACAAATGAAAAACGGAAAACTAAATGGAAAAGTTGCAGTGGTAACGGGAGCATCAAAGGGAATCGGCGCAGGCATCGCGAAAGAGTTCGCGCTGCAAGGCGCGTCCGTGGTTGTTAACTACGCTTCCGCGAAACAGGACGCAGATCGTGTGGTTGACGAAATTAGTAAGCGGGGCGGAAAAGCAATCGCTATTCAAGCGAACGTTGCGAAGAAGGCAGACGTCGATCGGCTTTTCGCTGAAACGGAAAAAGCTTTTGGGAAAATTGATATCCTGGTTAATAACGCCGGTGTTTACGAATTTGTGCCGCTCGAAGAAGTCTCCGAGCGACAGTTTCATCGACTTTTCGATACAAACGTTCTCGGGATGCTTCTCGTCACGCAGGAAGCGCTCAAGCATTTTAATTCCGACGGCGGTGGCATCATCAACGTCAGTTCGCTTGCCAGCTCTCTGACTCCGCCGACTGCAGTCGTTTACAACGCGACGAAGGGCGCGGTGGATGCTATCACCCGAACGCTTGCGAAGGAGCTTGGCCCACGGAAAATTCGCGTGAACTCTATCAATCCGGGCATGGTAATCACAGATGGGGTCATTTCTGGTGGATTCCACGAAAGCGAGTTCCGAACGATATTGGAATCTCAGACGCCGCTGGGCCGCGTCGGACAAACGGACGACATCGCGCCGGCTGCGGTATTCTTCGCTTCAGACGATTCGAAATGGATCACCGGAGAAATGCTTCTCATCGCGGGAGGACTGCGCTAATATAGATAGCAAAAACGCTTCAATAACACGAAAGGAAATTAAACCATGAAAACTAAATCCTTGTCGGTCGCACTTCTCGCGAGCGCGGCCATGATTACTCTAGCAAGCGCCGGAGGCCTTCAAGGCGGTCGAGGAGGTTCTCACGGAGGCGCAGTTGCACACGGTGGAGCAGTTGCACACGGAGGCGCAATTGTACACGGCGCCCCCGCTGCTCACGCTCCTATGCGGGCCGGCGGTTTCTCATCCTTCCATTCAATGCCGACGCGAGCGTACGGCAGTAGACCGGTTTACTCAGGGCAACGCTACTCGTCATTCGGAATGCGTTCGCACCGGCCGACTGGGTTTCGGCAGCCTTCGATTTATCCAAATCGGGTGACGATTACCCGCTCAGGTCGATACATTACGGCAACCATTGGACAACCGAGTCAAACCAATCGTTTCCCGCGATTTGCGAATTACAGAGATCCAGCCGCGACGAGCGTATGGAATCAGCGTAACATCGGAAGCCAGTTCCGGAATGGAAACAATCTGCGAAATGGAAACAATTTCCGGAATGGCAGCAATCGTCTTCGTGGTGACTGGCAAAAACATATATTCGCGCACCATTCGGGCGATTGGCATCGCGATTGGGACCAAAGTTGTGATCATTGGTGGAACGGCCACCGGTGCTGCTTCATCAATGGATCGTGGGTGATCTTCAGTCTCGGATTCGATCCGTGGTGGGCTGGGTACTACCCGGATAATGAATACTACGGCAATGACATCCCCTATTATGGCTCCAGCTCGCCGTACTTCAGTTATGACGATCCTAACTCCTACAGTTATGACCCCAATTACTATAATTCCGGCGATTACCAGGGTCAGATGTATTACGATCAGACCAGCTATCCCGATCAATCTCAGGGCTACTACGATTCCAGTGTTTACCAAACTGAAGCGTATTACGATCCGAGCGGATACGACGATCAGTCTTACTCAAACTATTCCATTGTTGTCGCAGCGCAGGAGCGGCTCGCGCGAGAGGGCTATTATCGCGGGGAGACAGACGGTGCGCAGAGCCCTGAGATGCAGAAGGCGGTCAGGCGTTATCAAATCACCAACGGCTTGCGCGCTACCGGCTACCTCGACACAGACACACTGGCGGTAATGAGACTACGAAAAACCGCGAGTTACTAGCACGGAAAATCGGAGCGATCACAATGAACAAACCTAATTCGAAGAAAAGATTGGAGCTGGCGCAGAGACGCGACGCACCGCTCGCAACGCGTACGGATCTGTCGGCTGCGGCTGTTAAAGACATAAGCGGCTCCATGAATGCCATTCTGGCGGATGTGTTCGCGCTCTACGTGAAGACGAAAAATTTCCACTGGCACATGAGCGGGCCACATTTCCGCGATTACCATTTGCTCCTCGACGAGCAGGCCGACCAGCTTTTTGCCATGACCGACCCGATCGCGGAGCGCGTCCGCAAGTTGGGCGGAATCACGCTGAGATCGATTGGGCAAATCTCGCGCACGCAACGCGTCCTCGATAACGATGCGGAATATGTCGAGCCATTGGACATGCTCGCCGAGTTAGCAGAGGACAACAAAACCCTGGCTGCGCGCCTGCGCGAGGCACACAACGTGTGTGAGGAGCATCGCGACGTCGCCACGACGAGTCTGATCGAAGTTTGGATCGACGAAACAGAGCGTCGGGCGTGGTTCCTCTTCGAAGCAACGCGTCGGGGCCACTGAGTGGCTCGCCCGCTAATAGACTCTTTGCGAGAGCTGAATAACCAAGAGAGAACCCTCCAATGCCATACGTGACTGTTGGGAAAGAAAACGGAGCAAACATCGACATCTATTATAAAGACTGGGGCAGCGGACAGCCGATCGTGTTCAGCCATGGCTGGCCGCTCTCAGCGGACGATTGGGATACACAGATGCTTTTCTTCCTCGGCAAAGGCTTCCGTGTGATTGCCCACGATCGACGCGGGCATGGCCGCTCGACTCAAACTGACGGCGGCCATGACATGGATCACTATGCCGACGATCTTGCGGCGCTGACAGCACATCTCGATCTCAAGAATGCCGTGCACGTCGGTCACTCCACCGGCGGCGGCGAGGTTGTGCATTACATCGCGCGTCACGGCGAAAGCCGGGTTGCAAAAGCGGCAATCATTTCTGCTGTGCCTCCGCTGATGGTAAAGACGGAGAAAAATCCAGGTGGCCTGCCGAAGAAGGTTTTTGATGACCTTCAGGCGCAGCTCGCTGCCAACCGGGCCAAGTTCTACTACGATCTGTCGTCCGGTCCGTTCTACGGCTTCAATCGTCCCGGCGTGAAAATGATCGAGCCTGTCGTTTGGAATTGGTGGCGCCAAAGCATGATGGGCGGCGCCAAGGCGGCTTATGACGGCATCGTCGCGTTCTCGCAAACTGACTTCACGGAAGATCTGAAGAAGATCTCGGTGCCGGTCCTGGTCATCCATAGTGAGGACGACCAGATCGTTCCCTATCAGGCCGCCGGTCCACTTTCAGCCAAGCTCCTGAAAAACGGCACGCTGAAGACGTACAAAGATTTGCCTCACGGCATGATCACGACGCAAGCCGACGTCATCAACGCCGACCTGCTCGCGTTCTTCAAAGGTTAAGCTTTGAGCCACAATCCTTCGAGTAACAAACGCATATGAGTGACAAAATGAAGATCGTGGTAATTGGCGGTACCGGATTAATCGGAACAAAGCTGGTGAACAATCTTCGCCAGCGTGGCCATGAGGTAATGGCGGCATCACCTTCCTCGGGCGTCAACACCTTTACTGGTGAGGGACTGGCTGAAGCACTCAAAGGCGCTCAGGTCGTCGTTGACGTCGCAAACGCGCCACAGTGGGACGACAAGGCCGTGCTGGAGTTTTTTGAAACGGCGGGGCGTAACTTACTTGCTGCGGAAGCGGCCGCCGGCGTAAGTCACCACGTTGCGCTGTCAATCGTCGGCGCTGATCGCCTTCCCGCGAGTGGTTATTTGCGCGCAAAGGTGGCTCAAGAAAATCTGATCAAGGCATCCAAGATTCCGTTCACGATCGTTCGCTCGACGCAGTTCTTCGAGTTTGCAAAGGGTATCGCGCAATCGGGAACCGAAGGGCAAACGGTTCGGTTGTCGCCCGGTATGATGCAGCCCATAGCGGCGGATGACGTCGCCGCTGCCTTGACTGACGTCGCAGTCGCTGAGCCGTTGAATGGCACGATCGAGATAGCCGGTCCCGAACCGATCCGAATGGATGAATTCGTCCGCCGATTCTTGAGCGCAATCGGCGACGGGCGGAAAGTGACTTCGGACGTTCACGCCCGTTACTTCGGCACAGAGTTGAACGATCAAAGCCTCGCCCCTGGTCCTGGAGATAATCCTCGCCTCGGCCCGACGCATTACGAAGACTGGCTCAAGCGCTCCACAGCGTAGGAAGAACCTCTTCCCGAATTCACAAGGAAACCTAACGCCATACCAGAAAGGACATCACAATGAAACGAATCCAACCTTCAAAGCCAGTCGGGCTGCCGCGCGTCATCTACAGACTTATTGTTTGCGCATTTCTCATCGCTATTCTCGGCATGGGCTCAGCGATAGCCGCCGACGAAAATTCAAAGATAACCCTCGTCTACGAGCACGCTCTGCCCAACGTGCCAGGTAAAAGCATCAAGGGTGTGCTCGTCGAATATGGTCCCGGAGGTTCGTCGCCGGCCCACACACATCCCAAATCCGCTTTCATCTATGCGACCGTTCTCGAAGGAGCGATCCGAAGCCAGGTTAATAATGAGCCGGTGAAAGTGTACCGCGCCGGTGAGAACTTTTCTGAAATGCCCGGCGATCATCACGGCGTCAGTGCGAATGCCAGCGAGACTGAGCCCGCACGCCTCCTGGCCGTATTCGTTGTCGATACCAACGAAAAGAATCTGACTACGAACGACACAAAATGAAACCTACAATCACAGATCAGAATCGCCTCTGCGAGCATCAGTTCATGGCCCAACGAGGACAAAGTGAACAACGACTTGCTCGCATTTATTAAGTCCTGACGCAATCAACACCACCTCCCTTGATACCAGATCCGGCGCCCCGCTCCTCGCTTTTGAGCAATTTCTTGGCGTTCATGTTCGCGCTGGCACATTCTGGTCAGCGAAATCCCGCCTCGAAAGACGAGAGATTCACACAATTGGCACGTGACAAACCCAATGCGAAACCGTGAAATCGCCCAAACCCGATCCATTGACGCGCGACCTGCCGGTCAGATGAAAAACACGTTTCTCGGCATTGGTTTTTTGCTCGTCTTGCTCGCCGGATTTGGCTGCAGGAAAGCGTCTGCGCCGCAACAAGGTCCGCTACCGGTCAATGTCGTCACCGTTGTCGAGAAAGAAGTAAACGAATGGGACGAATTTACCGGGCGGTTAGACCCGGTTGAATCGGTTGAGATTCGACCACGAGTGTCCGGCTACATCACGGAGATTCATTTTGAAGCAGGCGCTATCGTGAAAAAGGGCGATCTCCTTTATGTAATCGATCCGCGTCCTTATCAGGCGGATTTCGATCGCGCCGCAGCCGAGGTCGAAAGAATGGATGCGCAGCTCAAGCTTGCACAGATTGAATTAAACCGGGCGAAAGAGCTAAGGGGCAAGAACACAATCTCGGCCAGCGAGTTCGACCAAAAGGCTGCCACCTATCAGGGTGCTGCCGCTTCCAAGAGTTCAGCCGAAGCGGCCAAGAACTCGGCTGCGCTGAATCTTGATTTCACGCAAATCAAATCTCCGATCGACGGCCGAGTGAGTGACCAGCGCATTACGGTGGGCAATCTGGTCCAGCCCGGTGCGGGTCCAGATAGCTTGCTTACGACAGTAGTCTCGGTCGATCCGATTTATGCCAAAGTCGATGCCGACGAGAATGCGGTGCTCAAATATGTAAAGTTGAGCGAGGAAGGGAAACGCGTGAGCGCGCGCACGGCCAAGATTCCGGCATGGATCGAGCTCGGAAACGAGACCGATTTCCCGCACAAAGGTACAATCGACTTCGTTGACAACCGCCTTGATCCTGGGACGGGGACGGTGCGCGCTCGGATTGTTCTGAAAAACTGGAACCCTAACTTCATTACACCGGGTTTCTTTGTTCGGGTGCGCGTCTCGGGCGCAACGCCTTATCGGGCTGCACTGGTTGAGGACAAGGTGATCAGTTCACAGCAGGGACTCAAGTACGCGTTCGTGGTGAAACCCGATAACACGGTCGAGCGGCGCAACCTTGAGACCGGCGGTCTTTTTGAAGGAAAGCGGATTGTGAAAAACGGACTGAAGGACGGCGAGAAAGTTGTCTCGACACGTCTGCAACTGCTGCAAGCAGGAATGAAAGTGCAACCGATTCCGGAAAAGTGAAATGCGGAAGGCGGAATTCGGAATGCGGAATAACTGAAATCCATGAGTGAGCGCGATTTGAAGACACGCACGAAGGCATTTGCGCTTCGAATCTTGAAGCTTGTCGATGCGCTGCCGAAGACCACCGCAGGTCGCGCGCTCGCTTCGCAGATTGTCCGTTCTGGCACATCTATCGCGGCAAACTATCGCGCAGCGTGTCGCGCGAAATCGACAGCGGACTTCATCGCAAAGATGGGCATTGTCGAAGAGGAAGCCGACGAAACTTTGTTCTGGCTTGAATTACTCGAGGAATCCGAGCTCGTCACTCCCGCGAAGTTGACGGCTATCAAACAGGAAGCCAACGAGTTGATCGCAATCACCGTCGCTTCGATCAAGACCGCGCGACGCAACCGTGGTTCGAATTCCGCACTCCGCATTCCGCATTCGGCATTCGAATGAATTTTCCGCATTTTTTCATCGACCGGCCAATCTTCGCCGGCGTGATTAGCATTGTCATCACGTTGGTGGGTGTCATCGCGCTCTCGACGCTTCCGATCGCGCAATATCCCGAGATCGCGCCGCCGACGATCCAGGTCACGACCAGTTATCCCGGCGCGAACGCGAAAGTGGTGTCGGAAACAGTGGCGACGCCGATCGAGCAGCAGGTCAATGGCGTCGAGAACATGCTCTACATGTCTTCGCAAAGTACGAGCGACGGCAACATGACGCTGAGCATCACGTTCAAGCTTGGCACCAATCTCGATACAGCGCAGGTGCTGGTTCAAAATCGCGTCGCCATCGCGATTCCCGTGCTTCCACCCGATGTGCAGCGCATCGGCGTGACCACGAAAAAACAGTCGCCCGACATCACCATGGTCGTGCATCTGGTCTCACCGGATGGATCGCTCGATTCGCTTTTCACCAGCAATTACGCGTTGCTCCAGATTCGCGACGAACTCGCGCGCCTCGATGGCGTCGGCGACATCAATGTTTTCGGCGCACGCGAATATTCGATGCGTCTCTGGCTCGATCCTCACCAACTTTCTGCACGCGGTCTGACGGCGCAGGATGTCGTCACAGCGATCCAGGAGCAGAATGTTCAGGTCGCAGCGGGAATCATCGGCGCGCCGCCAGTGCCGAAAGGCGCGACCGCATTTCAATACACAGTCAGCACGCAAGGCCGGCTCACCGACGAAAAGCAGTTCGGCGATATTATCGTTAAGACCGGCGCTAACGGACAAGTCACTCGCGTCCGCGATATCGCGCGGGTCGAGCTTGCCGCTCGCGATTACACGGTCAACAGCGGGCTAGGCGGAAAACCGGCGACGGCGATTGCGGTTTACCAACTCCCAGGCTCAAACGCGCTCGCCACTTCCGACGCGGTTCGGAAGAAAATGGCCGAACTCAAACGGCGTTTCCCGGCCGGACTCGACTACACGATTGTTTACGACCCAACAGTTTCTGTCCGGGAATCAATCCACGAAGTGCAGAAAACGTTATTCGAAGCGATCGGGCTCGTCGTTCTGGTTGTCCTGATCTTTCTCCAAACCTGGCGCGCCGCGATCATCCCCCTCATTGCGATCCCCGTTTCGTTGATCGGCACGTTCGCGGCGATGAAAGGGTTCGGGTTCTCGATCAACAATCTCTCGCTTTTCGGCATCGTCCTGGCGATTGGCATCGTGGTCGATGATGCCATCGTCGTAGTAGAAGCGATCGAGCATCACATCGAAGACGGGCTGAGTCCGCGCGACGCCGCACGCAAGGCCATGACCGAAGTTGGTGGAGCATTGGTCGCGATTGCGCTGGTGCTTTGCTCGGTTTTCATCCCGACTGCGTTCATCTCCGGAATCACTGGTACATTCTTTCGCCAATTCGCGTTGACCATCGCAGTCTCGACCGCGATCTCTGCGCTTAATTCGCTCACACTTTCTCCAGCGCTCGCCGCGCTCTTGCTTAAGCCGCGCGGCGCGGAGAAGGATTCATTTCAGCGCCTGCTCGACGGTCTGCTCGGATGGCTGTTTAAAGGATTCAACAAGACGTTTTCGTGGGCCTCGAACGCATACGGCAACACTGTCGCGCGCTTTGTTCGACTGGCCGTCGTCATTCTGTTCATCTACGTCGGCTTGCTCGCTCTGACCGGTTTTGGCTTCAAAATTGTGCCCGGCGGTTTTCTTCCAACGCAGGACCGCGGGTACGCGGTCGTTTTTGCGCAGTTGCCCGATGCGGCATCGCTCGACCGCACCCAGGCAGTCGTCGATAAGATTTCGAAGATCGCACACGAAACACCCGGCATTCTCAACACGGTCGAATTCGCTGGATTCAATTTGTTCGGCGGCAATCAACCGAATACCGCCGCAGTCTTTTTGCCTTTCAAAGAATTTTCAGAACGACACACGCGCGACCAGGGAATGCCTGCGATTCTCGCGAAAATGAACGCGCGCGTTCGCGCGGAAATTCCCGAAGCTCTGGTCATTGCCTTTCCGCCACCGCCAGTGGCTGGCATTGGCAACGCCGGTGGCTACAAGCTTTTCATTCAGGATCGCGGCAACGCCGGCCTCGATGAACTGCAAACACAAGCGTTCGCCATGATGATCAAAGCGAATCAAACACCTGGCCTGGCGAACAACTTGACGACATTTCGGGCGAACGTCCCGCAGCTCTGGCTCGAAGTCGACCGCGTTAAAGCGAAAAGCATGAACGTGCCGTTGAGCAACATTTTCGGAACGCTCCAAACTTATCTTGGATCGACATATGTGAACGATCTCACTCTCTTTGGCCGGACCTATCGCGTCACCGCTCAGGCCGATTCGCAATTTCGTTTGAGTCCCGACGACATCCGCCTGCTGAAGACGCGAAATAATTCGGGTGGCATTGTCCCGCTCGGTTCGGTTGCGACGGTGCAGGAAGTAAGCGGCGCTGACAAGATTACGCGCTACAACATGTTTACCGCGGCCGATCTCAGTGGCCAGCCCGCCCCGGGCGCGAGCACTGGCCAAGCGCTTGGTGCGATTGAGCGTCTCGCAAGAGAAATTTTACCCACCAGCTTCACGACTGAGTGGACGGAGATAGCGCTCCAGCAAAAACTCGCGGGCAACAGCGCGATCTACATTTTCCCGCTTTGCGTTCTGTTCGTTTTCCTGCTGCTCTCGGCGCTTTACGAAAGCTGGTCGTTGCCGCTCGCAATCATTTTGATTGTTCCGATGTGTCTGTTCAGCTCGATCTACGGTGTCTGGCTGCGCTCGATGGAGAACAACATTTTCACTCAGATCGGTTTCATTGTGCTTGTTGGGCTTGCCTGTAAAAACGCCATCCTGATCGTCGAATTCGCCAAACAGATTCAGGATCGCGACCACAAAGACCGCTTCACCGCCGCGGTCGAAGCCTGCCGACTCCGGTTACGTCCGATCTTGATGACCTCGTTCGCATTCATTTTCGGCGTGCTTCCGCTCGTGATTAGCTCCGGTGCTGGCGCAGAAATGCGGCAAGCTCTCGGCACAGCCGTCTTTTTCGGAATGCTCGGTGTGACCGGCTTTGGTCTATTCCTGACGCCGGTTTTCTACGTTGTCATCATGTGGTTCAAAGAGCGCCGCGCCAAAACCGGTGCGCCTGCTCCAACAGAACCCGCGCCACCGTTAACAGCGGAGCCAGCGCTTCATTAGCAGCGTGGATGCGAATCTCGTCACCGTATTAGCTGGGGTGCTTGGCTCGGTGGCTGGCGCCTCCGCGGCGAGCGCCACCACTTGGATTTCGCAGAAGAGTTCAGACTGTTCGCCGGCCGCAAACCCCACACACAAGCAGAGCAACAACGGCGCGCAGCCGAGTCGCCCGCTAGTATAAATGAAGGAGTAACAAATGATCCTGCAGACATACACAGTCATTCACGTGCTGATTAGCCTCGTTGCGATTTTCACCGGCGTCGTTGTCGTGTTTGGGATGGTCGCGAGTAACCGATTGGACTGCTGGACGAAATGGTTTCTGACCACGGCCGCTCTGACAACTGTCACTGGATTCTTTTTTCCGTTTCACGGATTTACGCCAGCCATCGGTCTCGGAATCATC
>Ga0193735_1000488_pt1 | contig 12600 bp, 11 predicted proteins | sample U1m2metaG_FD_145080 | JGI IMG/M metagenome (GOLD analysis project Ga0193735, IMG submission 145080) | Soil microbial communities from a riparian zone of the East river system, Colorado, United States - U1m2 | ecosystem: Environmental > Terrestrial > Soil > Riparian zone | place: USA: East River... | reverse complement strand
ATGGGAAGCGACGGCCTTCCTCGTTGCCTCCGGCGATTGGGGTGCAATCTACGACCTGGCGCAGCCAGCCCCTCAGCACTGAGGCGTTACGCCGGTTTTCCTGTTAGACGACTGTCTCGCGGAGGCGAACTTCCGTCGTACACGGAAAGGATGTGCAAGAAAAACAAAGTAAATCGCGCTCGCAAGATCGGTGAAACTGGAGGGGGGACTCGTTAAGCGCAGTGGACCGTTGCGTAACGCCGCGAAAACATTCTCGACGGTAAGCGCAGGTGGCGTTCGGATACTGGTGTAATGCCGCCCAAAGGCGTGCAGCCGGTGCGCGTCAGAAGTGGCAATTAATGGTTTGCCAAACCGGGCTGCCACTCTTCTTGCGCGACGATTTGGATTGAACAGGCCGACATGAAAATGACAGAACTCAATTGCGTCGAAACAATCTATTTCGGCAAATAGTCGTGATCCAATTGAGCCTCCAAAAACGTAAAACGGATGCGCGGCAATTGTAAAGATAGAGTTCCCGCGTCGCGCCCGCAGCAGTCGCAGATCATCGAAATCCTTTAACTGCGCGACTTCTTCTGCAGTTACATTCAGCACGATGACATCCGCGCCGCACAAACGCACCTCGGCCGCGGGAATAAGTAAAATGCCCATTGCTGCCGCATCAGCGAACACTTCCTTTCGATCAAATACGGCATCGTGCAGCGTGATCGCCAGAACGCCAAACCCGAGCTTGCTCGCGCTCTCCAGCAATTGATGGGCAGAATAATCCACCGCGTCCTTGGGATCATCGAGCGTGTGAATGTGGAGATCGATTTTGATCCAATTCTCTTCCCTGATCGTGCTCGTGCTCATGCTCGTGCTTGAAGCTTAACCGGAAATCATGGGAATTTCACGGACGGGCAAAACCTCGAATCCCAAATCCGAAATCCGAATCTCCAACTCCGAAACAAGCTCGAAGCCTCAAATTTCAAAAGAAGACAAGAAACGCACCATGAACTGTTTTGGTGATTGGACTTTCGAGAATTCGGATTTGTTTGGGATTTGGTGCTTGAGACTTGGGATTTCCAGCCTGCGTGGCAAAAGCGCTTGCGAGCCGCACTCCCCCATTTACCATTCACGAGTCACTTCTCACGCTCGGGTGGTGGAATGGCAGACACGTACGTTTGAGGGGCGTATGCCGAAAGGCATGCGGGTTCAAGTCCCGCCCCGAGCACTTCTTTATTGCTAAGGTGCATCGGCTTCTCGTGAGACGATGGCAAGCTAATCGCCGAAGGCGCGAACAAAGCTCCGAAAAGCGGCGCGAGGACGCGCACGCACTCCCAAAGCTCCGCGAAACAGAAAGCACTCGGCCTTAATTTCGCACGCAGTGCTTTTGGAGTGCGATGCGTCTTCGCATCGCTTCTCCAACGCATCCTAGAGGAACGCCTGTTACCTTTGTCAGCAATTAGACCTTTTCGCGCTGTTTCTCTTCCGATAGTCTTCGCTGCAATATGGACTCGCTTTATCTGATCGGCATCGCGGTGCTGGCGCTGTTCGCTTTAGTGCTCGCGGTTGTTCTTTTCAACTTTTTCGGCCTTTGGCTCCGGGCGCGGATCGCAAATGCGCCGGTGAGTCTAGGCAAAATGGTCGGGATGCGGCTGCGCAAAGTGCCAGTCGGTCTGATTGTGGATAACCGCATCACTGCGGTGAAAGCCGGTCTGGACGTTAGGAGCGATCCATTGGAAGCGCATTATCTGGCGGGCGGTGATGTGAGCCATGTAGTTCTCGCTTTAATCGCCGCTGATAAGGCAGGCATTTCGCTCGATTTCAACCGGGCGTGTGCCATCGACCTCGCAACGAAAGGCACCGGCAAAACTGTTTTGGAAGCCGTAAGGACGAGCATCAATCCCAAGGTGATCGATGCACCTAATCCCAGCATGGGCCGCAGCACCATCGACGGTGTCGCACAGGACGGAATCGGTGTGAAAGTCAAAGCGCGGGTCACAGTGCGTTCGCATCTGGATCGATTCGTCGGTGGCGCGACTGAGGAAACGATTATCGCCCGCGTCGGCGAAGGAATTGTGAGCGCAATTGGCTCTGCGCATTCGTACAAAGAAGTGCTGGAGAATCCCGATCGCATTTCCAAGACCGTTCTGGCCAAAGGCCTCGACAGCAATACAGCCTTTGAAATTCTTTCAATCGACATCGCTGACGTGGATGTCGGCGACAACATCGGCGCTAAATTGCAGACTGAACAAGCCGAGGCAGACAAACGCGTCGCCCAAGCGAAAGCCGAGGTGCGTCGCGCGGCCGCGGTGGCCGTCGAGCAGGAAATGCGCGCCAAGACACAGGAAATGCGCGCCAAAGTGGTCGAGGCTGAAGCGCTCGTCCCGCAGGCAATGGCAGATGCATTTCGCTCGGGAAACCTCGGGATTATGGATTACGTCCGAATGAAAAATGTCCAGGCTGACACTTCCATGCGCGAATCAATCGCTGGCGGAGATAAGCCGCGTACGGACGGAACGTGATCCGTTAAAGCCTTGCAACGCTTCAACGCTGTAATGATTTAAGCAAAAGATCTACGCATGCTAGCAGTCCATCTCGAAAATCTGCTTTTCCTTTTGCTTCTCGTCGTAGCCGGTTTGTTTCAGCTGCTGGGGAGAGCGGCTCGAAAGGGAAGCACACACGAGACGAAGCGAACGTCAGAACCTCCGCCTCGAACACCGAAGCCAATTCCGCGCGCACCGAAAGAGTCGGACGAAGAACGCATCCGCAAATTTCTGGAAGCGCTCGGCCAGCCGTCCGCATCCCGGCCGCCACCGCCGGTTGCCCAGCGTCCAACTTATCGCAAGCCACTCGTGCTTCCGCACGTGCCACCGCTTGGGTCGCCCCTGCCCCCACTGGTAACGCGACCGCCGGACATGCCGCAAGAAATTCAAAATCCTCCTTCCGTCGCATCATCTCCTGCGCAACCAAAACAGACGCGTCCGCCTTTGGGCGAAGTCATATTTGCAGTGCATGAAACCGGAGCACCACCGGAACCGATTCCTGGTCTGACTAGAGAGACTGTACCCCAAGATAGAACACAACCGCAGATTGCGGCATCGGCCCGTAATATCGATGTTGCGACGTTGCTCAGATCACCAATGGGCCTCCGCGGTGCGTTGATTCTTCGCGAAATTCTCGGTCCGCCGCGCGGTTTGCGAGCGACCGATTTGATGACGGTCGAGTAATGGAGTACTGAGCAGCTGCACTCCGGTTAGATTGTCGCATTACTCCTTCACTCCAGCGCTTCACTGCGAGACCACGCCGGCGTGGCGGAATTTCGCAGACCCACTGGATCAAATCCATGATTCCGCGAGATAAATATGCCGTCGTTGCTATCTCGTTGCCAATTTCAGCAAGTCTTTCCCGCGCCTGGGATCACGGTAGAACTGCCGATGACTGGCCGATGGTGAAATGGACTCGTCTCGTACGTCTTCAACAATTTCTGGAAAGTTTATGGAACCGGGGCGACCAAAACAGCTTCTGAATCCGAACCAAAGTCTCTGATCCTTTGTCCGTTTCTCCCCCGGAATGAACTGAAAAACCGTGGACATATACGTATACATGCAGGGCCAACGGCGCGGGCCTTACGAAAGGGCGCAACTACAAGAAATGTGGAACCGCGGCCAACTTCCCAAGGACACCTTGTATTGGCACGACGGTATGTCCAAGTGGGCGGTGATCTCCGATCTGTTCGCAAACGCCAGGATGGCGCCTCCTTTGCCTATAGACACCGGCGACGCCGAATCGATGACGTTTCCCCCCGCATCGTAAATGCGGATTAAATCGGCGGCGCCTGCCGTCGGACTACGTTAAGTCAGGGTCAGCCCGCCGCCAGTGCTGCATCTACATCTGGGAAAATCTGAAATATTTGATCAAGCCGCGACGTTTCGAAAATCGAGCGCATCGTTTCGTGCAGACCAGTCAGGAAAAACCTGCCACCATAGGCTTCAACTCTTTGCATGGCTAGAATAAGGGCTGCCAAGCCCGAGCTATCGATGTAAGTCGCGCCCGAAAGATCTATCACTATACGTTCCGGTTTTTTCTTCGTCATTGCATTAAGTGACTCTGTGAGAGCAGGCGAAACGTGCAGATCGATTTCGCCTTTCAGCGGCAGGACATTCGGGCGGTGTTGACGCGGCACCAGAGTCGTTGGGGAAGCGTTTGCTTTCATTCAACCTTTTCAATCGTCGACGCATCAGCAACCGGGCGTATCGACCATGTTTTTCACATCGGGAAGATTAGCCGGTAATGAAACTGGAAACCTTATGAAAGAAAGTTTGCGCATTTACCAAGTCTGCCGGCGCAAAGATCTTCACCCGCGCTTCTGTATTTTTTCTCGTAACCTCGTGCCGGATTTCCCGCAGTACATCAGTGGAAAGGAATTTTGAAAAAATGAAAACCTTTATTGTTTATGATTTGGATTCAAAAATGCCCGTTGCTGTTGGCGAACAAGTAAGCGCGGAAACGGCGCGATATTGTGCAAGCGTGGCAACTGGAATTTTCGAGGCAAACCTTTTGGCAGAAGAAATTGATCTCGAAAAACAAATTACCTACTGAACCACAATGTGGGAGACTGCTGTGAAACTGTTCCTGACAACGAGAATGAAGTGTGCGGTTGTGTCCGCACTCATTTCGCTCGTGTTTGTATCGCAAGCACTCGCAGTTTTACGACCGCTTTTTCCGGCCAAACCCGTGCCACCATTTAACGGTGAAGTCATTATCATAGAAGACGATTCGGTGATGGGGGTGCGCAAGAAAACGTCTGGTATGTGATCCGGGTCAGGCATTGTAGCCAGTAGGCAAACGCAACGCTATGGCTCCGTGACGGGCTGTTCCTCCTTTTGCAACGCTTTCGCTAAACTCAGCTTTTTTCGGTGCGCATATCGAAACGCTTTCCGTCCCTGTGATGCGGCTTAGCAATCAGAACGCGCGTCCATTGGAGTCAATCGCTAAGACGCAGCGACAACTCGAACCAACCTGCTGAGATCCCCGTTGGCGATTCGCGATGCGATAATTCTTCGTGAAATTCTCGGACCGACGCGCGGCTTGCGAGCGCTCGAACTTATCGGAAGTTAGCCCCGGCGCAGGCTCGGAAGCCCGCGCACCTCACAGACAAGATGTCTGTGTTACAAAGCCGGCGTGGCGGAATTGGCAGACGCGCTGGACTCAAAATCCAGTGGCCGCAAGGCCGTGTGGGTTCGAGCCCCTCCGCCGGCAAGGGTTTTCATTGAGCGTTAGACGTTGGATGTTTGAAAACGTGAGCTCGTTTGTGTGCTCCAAAAAAAATCGCAAGCGTCTCAACTTCGCTCGGCATCAGTGAAGCAAAATCAGTGCGGTCGATCGCGTATCGCGCATTTTAGTGCTTGTCTCACAGGAGCGAGAGCCACAATGTTCATTCGTGAACGGGAAGAACGGCCACGAGGGTGCAGGCGAACCGCGTGAGTTTGTAACTACCCGCTGGAGTCTGATTCTTTCGGCCGCCAACTTGGGAACTGACGAGCAAAAAGCTCGCGAGGCGCTCGCAGAACTTTGCCGGACGTATTGGCGGCCGATTTTCTTATTTGTCCGCGCGCGCGGCTATGCAATTGAAGACGCGCAGGACCTCACGCAGGACTTTTTTGTGACCATTCTGAGGAATAACTGGTTGCAAAACGCCGATCGTAACCGCGGGCGGTTTCGTTCGCTCTTGCTGAGGTCGCTCCAAAATTTTCTCACTAACGCCGCGGAGAAAACTCATGCTCTCAAACGCGGCGGCGGCGTGGAATTTATTTCCTGGGACGATTGGATGGCGGAAGCGCCGCCGGAATTATCCATCCCGGTTCAAGCACTCGACTCCTTGGCGCCGGAGCGCATCTTCGACCTGACTTGGGCGACGACGGTTGTGGAACATGCGTTTCAACGGCTGCGGGAAGAATGCGACAGCAAAGGTAAACTGTGGCTTTTCCAAGCACTAAGCTCCAATATTACAGACGAACGCGATGAACTGTCGTACGCCAACTTATCTGCGGAACTCGGAATTACGGAAGCGGCCGTGAAAAAACAGCTGCACAACATGCGTCAGCGTTACCGCAGTCTGCTGCGCGCTGAAGTCTCGCAAACCGTCGAGGATCCTGCCGACGTGGATGATGAGATCCGTTACCTGTGTGCGTCACTGGCAACAGGAACCAAATAATTGCAATGATAGATTCATATCCACGCTCCATTCCGCTTCCGAGCGCTACCAAAGAGCACGCAAAATGCGAGAAGTGCGGAGCAACCATGCGACTCGACACCGGAGTTTGCGTGAGCTGCCTGCTGCGCGAGGGATTGGAAACCGGTAGCGAGGTATCGAAGGCGGTTTATGAAATCGTACTCGACGAGCTGGACGCGCGTGACAAGCCATGGCGGTTGGGAAATTACGAAATTCTCGAGCAGATCGGTTGCGGCGGCATGGGCGTGATTTATCGGGCCAGGCAACGACATTCTCGGCGCATCGTCGCGGTAAAGCGCGTCCTTAGTTATCGCGCTGATTCACACGGAGCGCTGCAGCGTTTCCGACGAGAAGCACAGGCGGTGGCCAGTCTGGATCACCCGAACATTCTTCCGATTTATGAAGTAAGCGAGAGCGAGGATGGCCTGCCGTTTTTCAGCATGAAACTCGCGGAGAAGGGAAGCTTGCACGAGAACGCCGCTTCTCTTCGCGACGAGCCACCCAAATGTGTGCAACTGATGGCAAAGGTCGCGCGTGCTGTCGAATACGCTCACAGCCGCGGAGTTCTCCATCGCGACCTGAAACCGGGAAACATTCTGCTCAACGATCGAGACGAGCCACTGGTAAGCGATTTCGGTTTGGCGAAGCTGCTGGACGAGAACAACGATCTTACAAGGTCGCTGACTACTTTCGGAACAGCAGGTTATATCGCGCCCGAGCAGGCCGGTGGTGCAGCCGCCGACTTTACCCCGGCGGCGGATGTTTACAGTCTCGGCGCAGTTTTGTTCAACGTGCTTGCCGGACGTCCACCATTCCTAGGTTCCAATCCGGTTTCGGTGATTCGCCAAGCGTCTGAAACGGAGGCGCCCAAGCTACGCTCATTGGCACCGTCGGTCGATCGCGATTTGGAGACGATTTGTGCGCGCTGTCTGGAGCGTGATCCAAAAGCGCGCTACCAGTCCGCCGGCGACCTCGCAGCCGATCTGGAACGCTGGCTCGGCGGCCGTCCAATCGTCGCCCGCAGGGTTTCACCTCCAGCGCGGATCTGGCGCTGGTCGCGTCGTAATCCCAAATTGGTTGGAGCAGCGACAGCCGGTCTCCTTTTAGGCGCGGCTGCGGTTTGGTTATTTCGCGGGGAACTCTTTCGAGCGTCGCAGTTTAATCCGCCAGACAGAAGTATCGCTGTTCTACCATTTACCGATTCTACCGAGACGAAGGATCAGGGATATTTGTGTGACGGCATAAGCGGGGAGATTCTCGATACGTTGGCCCAGGTTGATAGTTTGCGCGTGGCCGGCCGAACTTCGTCATTCTCATTGAAAGGAAAGAACACAAAGGAAGTTGGAGAAAAACTCAACGTTGGAAATGTGCTTGAAGGAAGCTTGCAGCGCCAGGGTAATCGCGTTCGTGTGACAGCCGAACTGACTGACGCGCGAAACGGTTTTCGCGTGTGGACGGAAACTTATGATCGTGAGTTGGACGGCGCATTTGCACTCCAGGACGAAATCGCCCGGTCTATCGTTGACGCGCTCAAGATCAAGTTCGGCGTTCGAGTTTTCGCCCACGAACAGCCCGGCAGTGGCGTAAACGACCGTTATCTACAGGGACTTTTCACGGATGTAACTCATCCGACAGGAGTAAGCGGTATGGGCATTGGCGTGCCCGTACGGAATCCATCTGATCCAGTCACAGTTCCTGATTACACACCTCCAGGAGATTTCGACCGGCGCCGCCCGGACACTCGCGTGACCGCTGCGCCTCCAGAGACGGGATTCAACACCAGTACGCGTGATCGCGCATTGGAAGCCAGTCTGCGAACAAACAAAATTACAGCGGACGTGATCGCTGCGCCTCCAGAGACGGCATTCAACACCAGTGCGCATGATCGAGCATTGGAACCCGGTCTGCGAACGAACAAAGTTACAGCAAACGTGACCGCTGCGTCTCCAGAGACAGGATCCAACATCAGTGCGCGTGATCCCGCATTGGGAGCCGGTCTGCGAACGAACAAAATTACAGCGGACGTGACCGGTGCGCCTCTGGAGACGGGATCCAACAGCAGTACGCGTAATCGCGCATTGGAACCCGGTCTGCGAACGAACAAAATTACAGCGGGCGTGACCCCCGCTCCCCCTGGGACGGAAGTCGCTACGAGTGAGCGTTATCACGCATCGGAAGCCGCTCCACGAACGAACAAAATTACAGCGGACGGATCAACGTCCATCCAGGGGTTTGTCAAAGATGCAAAAGGCGAACCGATTAAAGGCGCAGACGTTCGTATCGAATCGCGGAACGGTAAACAGGTATTCAGCTCCGTTAAGACCGATCCAAAGGGCCGCTATGTTTCACAGGGCCTGGAAGCGGGCGTTTACCGGGTAACATTGCTTGTGAACGGCGCGGTCAAGGCGTCGATCATGAACACACAGACTAAGGCGAATCAACCGACTCAGCTCAATTTCGATTTCAAGCCAACGTCCCAAGCCGCTAACATTGCAAAGGGCAGAAAGCACATGGTGTGGGTGCCAAATCGCACCGGAAGCCATCTCGGCGGTGCTTGGGTCGAAGTCGACGAGAAGGGAAATGGGCAGGCTGAATCCAACATGGAGACATACACCGCTGGTAGATGGTAATTTTGAAAACGGCTACGACGAAGTGACGACCAACATCAAGGGTCGTACTGGGTACGTCGCTTTGAGACAACGCTTTTAATCTGTAGCCACGGCCGGGTGTGCCACGTGGACGCGCCTCACAGAGGCGCGGCTACAGCAACAGTCCACTCGCGGAAACTTCGGCTTTTCCCTCATTCAGCAAATTATTTTGGAACTTCGCCTCTTTTTTTCCTGTAGTACTTAATGAACCATTATGTTTTATTCATCTATGTTTACTAAATCATTGCGAATTGGGTTTGTGGGGTTTTTCCTATGCGTTGCGAGCGCCTGGGCTGGACCAGGATCCATTCAGGGGATCGTCAAAGATGCGAAGGGCCAACCAATAAAAGGCGCAGACGTTCGAGTTGAGTCCCGGGATGGAAAGCAGCTCTTCAATACGGTCAGGACCGACGCGAAGGGTCGTTATATTTCACAGGGGCTAAAGCCGGGCGTTTACCGCGTTTCGCTCGTAGTGAATGGCGGCGTGAAATCGTCCATTATGAATACGAGTACCAAGGCAGATCAGGCGACACAGCTGAATTTTGATCTGAAACCGGTAGCGGCAACGCAGGGGACCACAGCTGCAAAAAGCGGAAAGCACATGGTCTGGATGCCCCCGACTACAGGGAGTCATACGGGTGGCCGCTGGGTCGAAGTTGACGACAATGGCAGCTCCGACACGGGCGCTTTGAACGTCAAGAAAGGCAGCGCCGAAGCACTACACCGAGAACAAATGCAGAACAACGGGGGACCACAGAGCGTGCCGGGGGGTGGCGGCGGCCGTCCGTGATTTGGGTCGCGTGCACTACCTGACTTGATACAACTTGGTCGAGGGCGGCATTTAGAGCCCGCGCTGAAATCTGGAGAGGATTTTCAGGCCGGCCCTTTCAAAGTCGCTGTGGAGAATAATTCTCTCACCGACTCGCGCGAAAGGACAACAATCGTGAAAACTCCGAGAATTGTTCCGAAAGGAATGAAGAGACACTCGATGCACGCCATTACCAGCGCAAAGGTGTAATGCTTGTTGCGAGCCAGGCATCTTCCGGCAAGCAAAATACAAATCGCCATCGCGATCCCGAGGAAAAACAAAAGCAAACCGACGACGGCAAAAATCCAGCCAAGAAATTCAGGCGGCAGCTCTTCACCTGGTTTCGCTGTTCCGTGCCGCGCAGCAAATATGAAGATGGCTCCGACCGTCGTGTAAAGTAGTGGGAAAAACGAGAAAAGCGCCGCCAGCCCAGCGACAACGTAATGAAAAATCGCGAGCAACCGCAGATGCTCTCTATCTTGATTCATTCGTAAACAACTGGGACCGCTTCAAAGTCTTCACGAAGTTATGTACCCTTCTTCACCGTGTTGATTAATGTCGAGTCCCTGTCGCTCGATTTCCGGCGCGATGCGCAAACCGATCGCGCCTCTGACGATTGCACCGATGATCGCGCTTCCGACCACCGCCAGGATAATCGTGACGACGATTGCTTTTGACTGTTCAATCCACAAGGTGTGACCAACAATCCGAGCAAGACCGTTTTGCGTCGCAGGATTGACTGGTCCGGCAATGGTTGACGAAAGATTTGGGTTCACGGCCGCAGTCGCCAGCAAACCAGTCAGAAATGCACCGAGTGTCCCGCCTACTGCGTGGATCCCGAAAGTATCGAGAGCATCGTCATAGCCGAGCCACGATTTCAATTTCGTGCACGCAAAAAACGGGACGATGCCCGCAGCCACCCCGATAATCACTGCGCCACTCGGAGCGACATAGCCACAGGCTGGCGTGATTACGACCAGTCCGGCCACTGCTCCCGAACAGAACCCGAGCACACTCGGTTTGCCGCGCAGCGCGTACTCAAGCATGGCCCAAGTAAATGAAGCCACCGCCGTTGCAAGCGTCGTGCTCATAAACGCGTTTGCAGCGATTCCATCGGGCGCAAGAGCGCTTCCCGCATTGAAACCGTACCAGCCTACCCAAAGCAAACCGGTGCCGACCATACAAAGCACCATGCTGTGCGGCGCCATGATTTCCTTTCTGAACCCGAGCCGGCGCCCGAGAAGAATGCACAAGACGAGCGCGGACCAACCGGACGTCATGTGAACGACGGTTCCTCCTGCAAAATCGATTGCAGTAATCTTTGCGGCCGGGTTCCAGACCCCATTCATCCAGCCATCGATTCCCCACACCATGTGAGCGATTGGAAAATACACCGCGAACATCCAGACACCGACGAACACAAGCACGGCTGCGAATTTCATCCTTTCGGCAACTGCACCGATGATTAAAGCCGGCGTAATGACGGCGAACATCAGTTGGTACATGGCGAACACGTTCTGCGAAACCCAGTACGAATAGTCGTTGTTCGGTCGGACGCCGACGCCGTTGAGAAAAGCAAATTTCAGTCCCCCAATGAACGGCGACCCGCGTGAAAAAACGAGAGAATAACCTGCCACCCACCAAAGGATCGTCACGAGGCCAGCAATCCCGAGACATTGAGCGAGAACCGACAAGACATTCTTCGCGCGGACGAGGCCACCGTAAAAAAGCGCCAGCCCTGGCAACGTCATGAAAAGCACCAGCGCAGCGCACGTCATCATCCATGCATTGTGGCCGGGGCCAGGGCCAGCCACGTTCGAGGTCATTGGCGAGCCGGTGTCCGCGCCGCGGGCTGAGTTATTTATGTAAGCTTCGAGGTCAGCGACGCGCTGCTCGAGTGAAGGCACCGCCTGCAACGCTGTAGCACTGCGGGCAGGTGAAGCAGAAGGCGACGATGTTTGCGCGTGCAGTGGAGAAAACAACGCAACGAACCCGACAAGAAAAAAGGCCCGCATCATTACGCGCTTCGGTTATAGCGCGCCGATTTATCGCGGCAAGGAAAATGCCATCGTGCGAACTGCACGGATTGAAAAGTTAGTCGGCCGAGCCGCGTTACCTTATCAACTTTCCGCGGGTGGATCGGCTTCTCCGAAGACGATGGCAAGGCAATCGCCGAAGGCGCAAGATAATTGTTCGTGAATCGTGCGGAAAAAGAAAACTCCGCCGAGCGGCTGGCCAGACCAGGTTAAGATACTCGGCGGAGTTCCTCCTCTGCCTCAAATCAGACTGAATTTCAAAGCAGCGTCGTGGGCAACAATGATCCGAGCGAAACTTGTTCTGACGATGGTTCAGGACTTGCTTCATCGTCGTCATCGTCATCGTCATCGTCATCGTCCGCATCGCCGTTGTTGACGTCGGCTCGCGGCGCGACTGCCGGCAAGTCATTCTGCTTTAATCTCTCGTAGCGCTCGCGAACGTCGGCCGGCACTTTGTCGAGATCTTCTTTCGTTTCGACCGGTCCGCTGAAGAGTAGTTTGCCCTGCGGATCTTTGACCGTAAGCAATTTCTTTCCATTCACGTTTTCCAATTTCATCTCGCCTTTGCCATCGCGGAAAACGATTTGCGCTTGGCCGAGATCGATCTTTGTGGCTTTCAGCCTGCCGTTATCGTTGCTCAAAATGCGAATCTCCCTGGCTGCGCGGCGAGCATCTGCCCGCGCGCGTCTCGCCGCTTCATGAGCTTGTATTACTGCTCCACGGATTATCCCGCGTTGCGTGTCGCCCAATTGTTCTTTCAATTGTTCCTTCAAATCTTGCATCTGATCACCGAGATCGCCTGTTTCATCAAAATCCCAATGCATGTCGTGGTTTCCTCCGGGCATCATCGAGTGACGCTGCGGCATTTCTTTCTTGGCAAGCTTAACAGTGATC
>Ga0193735_1000487_pt1 | contig 12648 bp, 9 predicted proteins | sample U1m2metaG_FD_145080 | JGI IMG/M metagenome (GOLD analysis project Ga0193735, IMG submission 145080) | Soil microbial communities from a riparian zone of the East river system, Colorado, United States - U1m2 | ecosystem: Environmental > Terrestrial > Soil > Riparian zone | place: USA: East River... | reverse complement strand
TGACTTCGGCAGGACGACGCTATGGCGAGTTCGTCCGTACGTGACGGTGCGCTCCCGCAGCAATCTCAGTTGGGAGCTTGGCGCGCGGTATCAACGAAACCGCAACGACACCCAATGGTTCGGGAATCTGGGCGCGATCGGCAGCGACACGACTCACTACCTGTTTGCGCACCTCGACCAGGAGCTCCTCAGCTTCACCAGTCGCCTGAACTACACGGCGACGACCGCGCTTTCCGTGCAACTTTATGCAGAGCCGTTTCTGACCACGGGGAGATACTTCAGACTGCGCGAGCTCGCGTCGCCTCGGGCCGATCGTTACGAGGATCGTTACCGTCCGTTCGCCATGCCGACGGACGACGCGAGCTTCAACGTCAAGCAGCTACACACGAGTGCGGTGGTGCGCTGGGAGTATCGGCCCGGTTCAACGCTCTTCATCGTGTGGACCGAGGGACGAGATCAGGAGGACAGGAATCCCGGTTCGTTTGTGCCGACGCGCGACTTCAGAGATCTACTCGGCGCGCGGCCGGACAATACGGTCCTCGTCAAGGCGTCGTACTGGATAAACTTTTAGGTGATGGGACAGGGAGGAACTGCAACTGAACGGGTGACAGAGGTCAGTGGCAGAGATGACAGTTGTTAGTTCACTACGCCCTGACTTTTCCCCCGGTGATCAACGCACAGGCAGTTGCTTGTGCCCTGAGCGCCACTGAGGTAAGTCCGGGCGTAGTGAACTGATCGCTCGGAACTACGCTACTGATTGCAGGCACCCGTTCAGTTGCAGTTTCCCGCCAGGCACCCGTTCAGTTGTAGCTGGCAGTTTACGAGAACTGTGCGAACCCAACGGTATTTCCTCCCGGTTCCTTGACGTATATCTCCGTGCTGCCGTAGAACGTTTCGTGACGCGGTTTGACGACGGGCGCTCCGGCCAGAGATTTCTCGACTTTGTCGAGATCGTCGACCGTGATGAAAAGAGCGACCGAGTGTCCCATCAACTCACCCGCCGACCCGGGCTGCTCGCTGATCACGCTCGCTCGCGTCTGGTACATGATTTCGATGCCCTCCTTCTCGACGCTGGCGAAGATGAGCTTTCCGTCGGGGTCGGGAACCTGATTCGTAACCGCGAACCCGAGGCGATCGGTCCAGAACTTGATGCAGGGCTCGACGGCGTCCACGATCAGCACCGGGGTCAGTTGCTTGAGCGCGGCAGCGGGCGGTCCTGGGGTGTCGCGTTTCCCTTTAGCCATCGTTGCACCTGGAGATTAGTTCCCCACCTTAACGAAAAAACGGCCGGCCTGCGAGGCCGACCGCTCAAGTCGTCAGTTTGTGGGCGCTACGACTGCGTCGAATTGGTGCCCTGATTAGCGTCGAACCCAGGGCGGAAGACTCCGCAGATGACGCCGAGGATTCCGAAGTCCATGCCCGCCTGCACCGAGATATCCCGGTCGGCGGGATTCGCTGCCTCGAGCACCACCGACCCGCCACGACGAGTATAAGTCTTCACCGCCGCGTCCTCTCCAAGGCGGGCGGCAACGATGTCCTGGTCGCGCGGATCCTGCTTCGGATTGACCATCACGTAGTCGCCGTCATTGATGCAGCGTCCGACCATGCTGTCTCCCTTGACCTTGAGAAAGAACACCTCATCGGAGGGGACGAAGCGGCGATCGATGGTGATGAATCCCTGTCTGTGCTCCGGAATCAGGGCGGGCTCACCGGCATGAATGCGTCCGTAAAACGGCACGGGCTGTGTGCGAAGCGCGGCACCGAAGCCAAGGAGATTGACGCCACGCGATCTTGCCGGGTCTCTCTCGATATAGCCCTTTTTTGCGAGCGATTGGAGCAGGTCGGAGACGGTCTTCGTCGACTTGATCTTGAACTGCTTGCCGATGTCGCGGATGCTGGGCTGGTACGTGTTCTCGGCCGTGAAGTCGAGAAGGTAGTGATATACCGAGCTTTCCAGCTTGGTTAACTGCTCGGCCATCTGAGGATCCTGGAAGGGCGAGATCGGGGGCGGGTCCGGCGGCTCGCGTTAAACATTAATGTGTGTTCGAAACCGTACCTGGTCAACAGTTTCCTTGGGTCCTTCAGGGTTGTTACCCCCCGAGCACCGCCAAGGCTTTATCGATGCGTTTGAGGGACAGGTCACGACCCATCTGGACCAGCATCTCGAAGATGCCGGGACTCACTGTGAGACCGGTTAAGGCCACCCTGAGGGGCTGAAAGACCTTCCCGGCCGTGATTCCGCGCGATTCCGCCAGAGTCCGGAGCGACGCCTCGAGCGGCTCAGTACGCCAGTCGGAGACGTTGGCTAGCGCGTCCTTGGTGGCCCGCAACAGCGCGGATGCCTCGGCAGGGTCCTTCCAGTTTTTGGCGACGGCGACGGGATCGTACTCGATGTCCTGGAGGAAGTAGGGCCCGGCCTGACGCACGATGTCGTCGATCGTGCGCGAACGGATCCGCAGCAAGTCGAGCAGCCGGAAATACCAGTCACGCCTCTCCACCAGCTCTTCCTCAGTGGCTAAACGCGCAGTAACGATCGCCGGCGTGACCCGCGGCTCCAGCTCCTCCAGCGGAATCATCGACAGATGCTGTCCGTTCATCCATTCAAGCTTTTTGGGATCGAAGATCGCCGCCTTTTTCTGGAGGCCGTCGACGCTGAACAGCTCCACCATCTCGGGAATGGTCATTATCTCGCGATCGCCACCCGGCGACCAGCCAAGAAGAGCGAGGAAGTTGAGCATCGCGCCGGGCAGAAGTCCGTAATGCTGGTAGTCTCCGACTGCCGTCGCCCCGTGCCGCTTGCTCAATTTCTTGCCGTCGAGCCCGTGAATCATCGGCAGGTGCGCGAAGGTCGGCAGCGGCGCGCCAAGCGCGCGGTACAGAAGAATCTGTTTCGGGGTGTTGGAGATATGGTCGTCGCCGCGCATCACGATGGTTATTCCCATCGCGATGTCGTCGGATACGACGGCGAGATTATAGATGGGCGTTCCGTCCGAGCGGAGGATGACGAAGTCCTCGATGTCCTTGTTCGGGAACGCGATTCGCTCGTGAACCATGTCATCCCACTCGGTCGTGCCATCGGGAACGCGGAATCGAACTACGTACGGCTCTCCCGCCGCGACTCTGCGTTCCACCTCTTCGCTCGACAGTCGGTCGCAGCGGCGGTCGTACTTGAACGCTTCCTTGCTGGCCGCGGCAGCGCGCCGGCGCTCCTCGAGCTCGGCCGGCGTGCAGAAGCAACGATAAGCGCTCCCGTTCTCGAGGAGCCGTTTCGCGTCGGCCTGGTGGCGCGGGAGATTGGCACCCTGGTACACGACACCATCGTCCCAGTTGAGGCCCAGCCACTCCAACCCATCGAAGATCGCGCGCGTGCTCTCGTCGGTGCTTCGCGCCTTGTCGGTGTCCTCGATGCGGAGCAGGAACTCTCCGCCAAACTTGCGCGCGTAGAGCCAGTTGAAGAGCGCCGTGCGGGCTCCACCGACGTGGAGGTATCCGGTCGGCGAAGGCGCGAAGCGAAGTCGAGGTTTCGTGCTGTTGGTCATCAACGATTCGAGAATGAAAAGCGGGTCCACACTCGATGCGCGGACCCGCCGAGCGGAGAGAGAGGGATTCGAACCCTCGATACGCGTTTCCACGTATGCCGGTTTAGCAAACCGGTGCCTTAAGCCTCTCGGCCATCTCTCCTGGAGAATTTCGGAAGTTATTGGCGCAGTGATTGTTCGACAACCCTTCGCTTATCGAGTGCTGGCGAATTTACCTGCGCGCGTGCATTAATTTGGAGAACGCATTGATGGAGGCTGAGATGCTGCACCGATATACTCGCAATCTGACTAAACTGCTTCCCGCGCTCGGGCTGATCGTCGCCGCCGCGTCGCCGCTCGCCGTTGTCGAGTACCAACTCCCGCGTGAGCGTGCGTTCCCGCACGATCCGGCGGTTGGCAGTGACGGAATCGTCTGGTATACCGACCAGCAGAACAGCTTTATCGGCCGGTTGGATCCGGCTACTGGAAAGGTCACGGATTATGCGACGCCCACGCCGGCCTCGGGACCGCACGGAATCGTCGTAGCTGCGGACGGAGGCGTCTGGTACACCGCGCAGCGGATCGGCAAGCTTGGGCGCCTCGATCCCAAGACCGGACACATCGAGGAGTATGCGCTGCCCGCCGCTGCGCGCGATCCGCACACTCCATTGATTCGGAAGGGAGTCGTCTGGTTCACGGTACAACAGAGCAACGTGTACGGCCGGTTCGACCCGCGGACGCACGACGCGAAAGTCTGGACCGTGCCCACCAACCGGGCTCTCCCGTATGGGATGGTCAATGCTCCCGACGGCTCGATCTGGGTCGCGTTGTTCGGTACCAACAAGCTCGGACGGATCGACGCTGAGACCGGAGCGCTGCGGGAAATCAACCTTCCCCAAAGTGGCGCGCGTCCGCGACGCCTCGTCGTCGACGAATCGGGGATCGTGTGGTACAGCGATTTTGCGCGCGGCTATCTCGGCTCGTACAATCCCAAAACTGGTGCGTTCAAGGAATGGCTCTCGCCTGGCGGCGCCAGCTCCGCGCCCTATGGGATTGCGATCGCGCCGGACGGACGGATCTTCTACGATGAAGCGCGTTCCGGAACCATTGTCGCGTTCGACCGAAAGTCCGGGCAAGTGGAGACGATAAAAATCCCCACACCGGGTTCGGTCGTTCGAAACATTTCCGTCGACAGCACACGCAGCCGCATCTGGCTCGCGTTGAGCGGCACCAGTCGGATCGGGAAAATCGAGCTCAAGTGACGCGAGAGTGATGTAGCGATTCGCGAACTCGAGGATGACTTAGCGCTATCGGCATGTGCAGCGGGGCTCACGCCTTCGGCTTGAGCTCCCAGAGCACGTTCACGATCACCCAGCGTCCGTGCCATTTGGCCACCTGCAGATAGTCGATCCAGCTGGAAGCGTTGATGCGCACTGAAGCGGCATTCCGATAGATGTCGAGGATTCGAACATCGTCGTGGCGATCGGCCTGCGGCGTGGTCTTGCCGTAACCATTCCGCGTTCCTTGCACGAGCGACATCGCGCTCATTTGGTCGAGCCGATAGTTGCCGAGGGTGTCAACTCGCACGATTCGCTTCGCGAGCTCGGGATGCACCGCTCGCTCCATGCGCGTCGCATCGCCGGCGTACCAGCCCTGGATATAGTCGAGCGCGGTCTGCCTGATCGCGGCGGAATCGGATTGGCTCTGGCCAGACGATGCAGCGAGGGGCATCAGTAGGAGCGAAAGGATGGAGAGGGAAAGAGTTCGGATATTCATGGCATTTGCAGTAAAGGTTGAAAGCGAGTGTGCTACTGGACGGGATGAACGAAGGACGCAGCGCGAATTTCCCGGACGAACGAAGGGACCCACCACTATTTGATGCGCTCGAACACCATCCATGAATCTCCAGCCAGCAGCGAGACGCGGCCGAGTGCGTCATCGCGGAAGGCGACGCCTCCGGTTCCATTGATTCGTTTGAAGAAGAAGGGCGAGACCTCGACCATCGGCAAAGGATTACCGGTTATCGAAATCGTACCGTCGGAGTTCGCCTTGACCTCGATGCGAGGATACTCGCGCCGATCTGGGCCGCACGAATGGCAGAACTGATTCAGCTCGTAGGTTCCCGAGAATCTGGTCGCCCGTTCCCGATAACCAGCCATCGGCACCGCGGGCTTCGCCTTCCTCTTGGCGGGGAAATAGTGATCGATCAGCGCGGATTGAACGACGTCCTTCAGGTGAGCAGGCTCGTGCTGGCTCGCGATGAAGAACCCGACGCCGCGGGCGGGAATGAGTGTGAGCTGCGCGCTGAACCCTTCGACGTTTCCTCCGTGCTCGAGCAGCCGCTCACCATTAGCGAACTCTTCGTAGAAGCCGTACGCGAAGCCGGCAAGGGCGGGATGTGAAGTCATGTGCTGGCGGTGCATGTCGAGCGCGGCGTTCTCGCTCATGATGCGCGCGTTTCCGTATCGGCCGTTTTGGAGGTGCGCGATGATAAACCGTCCCATGTCCGCGGCGCTCGCATTGATCGATGATGCGGGCGTTGTGTGATACCATTCCCAGTCGGCGAGCTTGTTGGCGCCCCCTTCATACTCATAGCCCTGGGCGAGATCGGCCTGAAGCGAATCGGGCACGGTGATGTTTGTCCGAGTCATGCCAAGCGGATCCCACACATTTCGCGCGAGATAGCTCTCGAAGCCCATTCTGGAGACTTGCTCGACGAGATAGCCGGCGAGCGTGACACCGTAGGTGGAATAACTGATGGTTTGTCCGGGCGCGCGCAGTCGAACCAGTTTCGTTGCGAGGAAATCGCCTAGGGGGAGGACGCCTGCAGCGGTTTCGGCACGAGTGCCCGGCCGGATCTCATCGAAGCCGGCAGTGTGTGTCAGCAGATGCTGGAATGTGACTGCTTCCGGAAAAGTGGGCTGCACTTTGAAGCGAGTGAGATATCGGTTCACGTCGTCGGTGAGCCGGTAGCGCCCACGATCGGCCAACTGTACAACGGCTGTCGCAGTGAAGACCTTGCTGATGGATCCGATGCGCCAGATTGTCATCGCGGGATCGACGAGTTGTCGTCGCGCGACGTTGGCGAATCCATATCCGCGTTGATAAAGGACCTTTCCGTCCTGCACGAGCAGAAAGACGGCGCCTGGAATGTTCTCCTGCGCCATCTGAGCTGTGATCAGCGTATCGACGAAGCTCGCCAACTCGGCCGAATCAATGCGCCCGGCGACCGGCGCAGGCGAGATCTTGTGCGGGCTCGAAGGCGGCGCCTGGGCACTACTGGTGTGGGCTACGCCGAACACCGCTATCGCTAGGCTAAGCTTCATTGCTTCCGGGAAGGAGGTAAATGGCTTTCCTCGAATTGTGAGATCAGGATGCGCCGCCACGACCAACGCGGCAACCGGAATGTGACGGTGCGGCCCGAAGCGGGGACAATCCGGCGAATCCGTGCGGCGTTGCGGGCGTCTTGGCCCTGATTACGGCCGGATGGTCACGATTTCCTCGCCGATTGCGTTTCCCGACATACTTTAGGGATCAGGATGAGAGACCACGCGAGCGATAAGGCATGAGGCTGAGTGAGTCTCAGAAACGGACGGTTGTCCAGGTGCTGCTTGTCTTCGCCGTCTGGACGTTTCTAGCGGCGTTCTCGAGCAGCCAGACCGTGGTCTACCTGTCCCAGCGCGGGCGGCCGATCGTGTGGGGGGACGTGCTGCCTGGACGTTTCGCGGACTGGTACACGTGCGCACTGTTCACACCCCTCTTTTTCTGGTTAGGACGCCGCTATCCGATCGACCGGAAAAGCTGGCGCGTCATGCTCCCGATTACGCTTGTCGTGACGTCGGTGTGCGTAGTCCTCAAGTACTCGTTCCTCGTTCCGATCGAGCACGCGCTCGGGCTCAACCTCGACGCATCGTTCACGAGCGAGCTCTCACGCAACTTCGCAAATGAGTCGATGGCGTTCTGGGCGGTGATTGGAATCGTGCATGCATTCGAGTTCAACCGTCGTTACCGAGAGCGCGAAGTCGCCGCTGCGGATCTGCGCGCCCGGTTGTCGGACGCGCAGCTGGAGGCCCTTCGGTCGCAGATACACCCGCACTTTCTGTTCAATACGCTGCACGGCATATCCACCCTAATGCACCGCGATGTCGACGCAGCCGATACCATGCTCACGAGGCTCAGCGACCTTCTGCGGCTCACAATGCAGCACCGGGGACAGAGTGAGATACCGCTTCGCGATGAACTCGCGTTGGTCGAGCAGTACGTCGAAATCATGCGAGTTCGGTTTGGCGATCGTCTCACGGTGACTCACGCGATTCGCCCTGATGGTCTCAACGCGCTGGTGCCGCAATTCATTCTCCAGCCGCTCCTCGAGAACGCATTCGACCACGGTATTGCCCGCACGTCGGGTCCTGGCACGATCGAGATCGCCGCGCTGATCATCGATAACAAACTGGAGATATCGATCACCGACAACGGGCGCAGCACGAGTGCCGCGGCCCCGCGCCTCAAGAACCACGGGATGGGTCTGGCCAATACGCGCCGGCGGCTGGAGCAGCTGTACGGACCGGCACAATCGATCTCCCTCGAGAAGCTGCCCGAGCAGGGAACCCGGGTCGTGGTCGCAATCCCATTGCACACTTCCAGTGAGATTCCGGCGGTCGCAACGAGCGTAGCTTGAAGACGATAAAGGTGGCCATCGCGGACGACGAGCCGCTCGCTCGTGAGCGCCTGACGTCGTTGCTCGAGGGACGCGAACGCTATACGGTAGTGGCGGAGTGCAACGACGGCGCCGAGGCGCTGGCGGCCCTCACGGATCATGACATCGATCTTCTCTTTCTCGATGTTCAGATGCCGGGCCTCGACGGCTTTCAGTTCCTCGAGTCACTGGGTAACGCGCCGCTTCCGATGATCGTTTTCGTTACCGCGTTCAACGACTACGCACTGCGCGCTTTCGACGTGAGCGCGCTCGACTATCTGCTAAAGCCTTTCGATCGGGACCGATTCGAGAAGACGCTGGCCCGGGTGGAAGAGCGAATCGCCGCGCGCCAACAGGGCGAGGCGGAAGGGAACTACGTCGCGCTTCACGCTGCCGGACGGCGACATCTCGTGCGAGATACCATCAAATCGCTCGAAGGCAGGCTGGACCCCGTGAAATTCGTCAGAGTTCACCGCTCGGCGATCATCAACGTCGACAGACTGCGAAAGCTTCAGCCGTATTTTCACGGCGAGTACGTCATCACGCTTCAGGACGGGACAACGCTGACGTCGAGCCGCACGTATAGCGACAGGTTGAGAGCACTCCTCGAACAGGGTTAGGTTTGCAGGGGGTTTTCCTTTCCCTGTAACGTGACGAGGACTTCGATGCTCCGTCGACCGTTTGTGCGGCTATTCCTGTTTCTGATCATCGCGGCTCCCGCTCTCGACGCCGCCGCGCAGGCAGCGGATCCAGCGCCGCCCAGCACTCTGGGTCTTCCGCCCTCGGCCACGCGACCGGGTCGCGATCCGAATCAACCAATCGACGAAGAGTACACGCGGAAAATTCGCGAGTACACGACCGAGCCGTTCTTCCTGTCGTCACTCGTGGATTACCTGCCCGCGTCGCCCACAGTGCCGACTCCGAAGGCGGTGCTGGGCGACATCGCGGGCGCGCGCAACAATCTGCCGTACTCGAAAGAGGTCTACACGTACATGCGCATGCTGGCCAAGGCGAGTCCACGCGTGCGAGTGTATTCGATCGGAACGACTGAAGAGGGACGCGAGATGATCGCCGTCGCTGTCGCATCGGAGTCGCTGTTCGCCAATCTCGACCGGAACAAGGCGAATCTTGCGAAACTCGCCGATCCGCGCTCGATCAACATGGACGATGCGGAAGCGGCGCGAATCGTCGAGCACACGACGCCCGTCTACTACATCACGGGGACGATCCACTCACCGGAGTCCGGAGCGCCGACAGCGCTGATGGAGCTCGCGTATCGCCTGGCGGTGGATGAAAGCCCCTACATCAGAAACATACGGGATCATCTCATCACGCTGATCACGCCCATCGTCGAGGTGGATGGGCGCGACCGGCAGGTCGACCTGTTCCGCTGGAAGATGGCGCATCCGGGAGAGACCGCGCCGCCGCTTCTTTATTGGGGACATTACGTCGCGCACGACAACAACCGCGATGCGATGGCATTGACGCTAAAGCTCTCCCAGAACGTTCTCGACGTGTATCTCGACTGGAAAGCGCAGGTGCTTCACGATCTGCACGAGTCGGTTCCGTATCTCTACGACAATACCGTCGGAGACGGGCCGTACAACGCCTGGCTGGATCCACTGCTCACCAATGAGTGGCAGATGATCGGCTGGAACAACGTGCAGGAGATGACGCGACTCGGGATGCCCGGCGTCTTCACGCACGGGAACTTCGATACGTGGTCGCCGGGCTATCTCATGTTCCTGGCGGCCACTCACAACGGTATCAGCCGCCTCTACGAGACTTTCGGAAATGGAGGGACCGCCGAAACCGTCGAGCGCACGTTGTCGCCGACCGAGACGTCGCGGACGTGGTACAGGCAGAGTCCGCCTCTCCCCAAAGTCAAATGGTCGCTCCGCAACAACAACAATTACGAAGAAACCGGCTTGCTCGTGTCGCTCAGCTATTTCGCGAACAACCGGCAGCAGTTCCTCGAGAACTTCTACGAGAAGAGCAAGCGGTCGATTCTCAAGGCGCGAACAGAAGGTCCGGCCGCGTACATATTGCCGGCAGACGACAGGCGACCGGGTGCGCAGGCGGAGTTGCTCCGGATTCTACAGAAGCAGCACGTAGAGATCTCGCGCGCGACATCGCCGTTCACTGTTCCGGTTCCGGTGCCGAGACCACGAACGCCGCCTAGCGCGCCAGCGCCGTTGGGGGCGCGCCCGGTTGACAGTCTGAGGCGCACCGATAGCTCGCACGTCGCTGACGGTGCGAGACCCGCCGACAGGCCGCCCGTCGCCGACAGTGTGAAACGCACCGACAGCTCGCGGGTCGCGGACAGCCTGAGGTCGCCGACGACTCCATTCGATACTCTGCCGCTCTCGGTGCAGCGCACTGAGCTGCGTCAGTTTCCGGCGGGGAGCTACATCATTCGCATGGACCAGCCCTATTCGCGAATCGCGGATGCGCTACTCGATTACCAGTACTGGAGCCCGAGTGATCCCCAGCGCACTCCGTACGACGATACAGGCTGGACGTTTCCGGAGAATTTTGCCGTACGCTCGGTGCGTGTTACGGATCCAAGGGTACTGGCTGTGCCGATGGAGCCGGTCACCGGTGAGATCAAAGCTCCCGGCGGCCTGATTGGGAAGGGAATGGTCTTCGCCATCAATCACAATGCCGACAACGCTCTCGCCACTCTCCGTTACAGGCTCAAGGACGCCGATTTTCAGATCGCCGAACAGCCGTTCGAAGCCGCGGGGCAGAAGTTTGGCCGCGGATCGTTCATCGTCCGACGGATTTCTTCGAGCGATCTGGACAAGGCCGCGCGAGAGCTGGGACTGAGAGTTTATGCTCTCGACGCTGCGCCGTCGGTCGCTATGCATCCGGCGAGGGCCCCGCGCGTCGCCATCATGCACACGTGGATCAGCACGCAGACGGAGGGATGGTGGAGGCAGGCGTTCGATTTTCTCCACATTCCTTACGCGTACATCAGCACGCAGGACGCGACCCGTGATCCGAACCTCAACGCGAAGTACGATGTGATCATCTTTCCGCCCGGTGGAGGCAGCCCGCAGTCGATCGTGGCGGGACTACCGATGTGGCGAAATCCGATGCCGTGGAAGAAAACCGAGCTCACGCCCAACATGGGGATTGATGAGACGGATGACATTCGCCCGGGCCTCGGTTTGAGGGGAGTCGACAATCTCAGCACATTCGTGAAGAACGGCGGCGTGCTGGTGACGGTCGAGAACACTGCCGACATGGCGGTCACATTCGGTCTCGCCAGCGGAGTGTCGCTCAACACGGCCGCTCGCCTGCATGTGGTTGGGAGCCTGCTGCGCATCAAGGTGATTGATGATGCAAGTCCGCTCGCGTACGGCATCCGCGACAGCCTTGCCGTGTACAGCGATGATGGCTCGAGCTTCAGCGTCACGAACGTGCTGGGTACTCGCGGAGGAAGATTCCCCGACTCGGCGACAGCGCGTCCGACGGGCCGAGGGACAGCAGACGAAGTGGACGCGCCGCAGGGGCGGTCGCCGCTCGATCCACGGAACGACGTAGCTCAGCGGAGACCGGTACAGCCATGGCAGGCGGCGCCCGTGACAGACGAACAGCTTCGCAACGCGCTCGCTGTCATTCCGCCGGCGCTCCGGCCGCGGGTGATCCTTCGCTTCGCGGACCAGCGAGAGCTGTTGGCATCGGGCCTTCTCGACGGCACCGATGTCGCACAGCGGCCGGTGGTCGTAGACGTTCCACTGGCCAAGGGACACGTGATTCTCTTCGCCAACAATCCCATGTACCGCGGCGAAACGATCGGAAGCTATTTCCTGGTGTTCAACGCCCTGCTCAACTTCGATCACCTGGATAGCGGAAGAAAGCTCGATCAGCGGTGAGAGCGGCGTCAAGAATACGTACGTTTCCGCGCGATAAATAAATTCAGGAGTGAATCGAGCGCTTTTTGGCACCGGCCCTGCAAACGATAACCGTGATCTCGGACCGTGGCGCTGAATCGGCGCGGGGGGAATCGGCGTGAGTTATCGGACCTTTGTCGACTCTAGTGGAAAGCGGTGGGAGGTCTGGCTGGTAACGCCGGCGGCCGCGGAAAGACGCAAGGCCGACCGACGCACGCCGGGCAAGCGGGCTGTCGATGCACCCGGCTTCACTGACCGGCGGCGCACTCCGGAGCGGCGGAAGAACCCATTTCACCGTACCTCGGAAGTGGCGAGCGAATACAGCAGTGGATGGCTCTGTTTCGAGGGCGACGGTGACAAGCGGCGTCTCGCTCCGGTGCCGGAGGGTTGGTATGAAGCGGGGCCCGATCGGCTTGCCACCTGGCTCCAGGCAGCGAAGCGCGTTGTCAAATGTGCGCCTTGATATAGATTCAGCGGTTCGGCAACTCCGATCTCCTACAACCCCGGCCGCGAACACAAAATGGCCCAAATGCGC
>Ga0193735_1000486_pt1 | contig 12657 bp, 13 predicted proteins | sample U1m2metaG_FD_145080 | JGI IMG/M metagenome (GOLD analysis project Ga0193735, IMG submission 145080) | Soil microbial communities from a riparian zone of the East river system, Colorado, United States - U1m2 | ecosystem: Environmental > Terrestrial > Soil > Riparian zone | place: USA: East River... | reverse complement strand
GTACGCGGCGTAATAACCGACGGTACCCAATATCGAGAGCAGCGCGCTGACGACCCCCCGTCGAATAGAGAGGTCTCTGTTCTCCTCGTAGAATCGCTGCGAGAGATCGCGGTATCTCTCGGTCAGCCATGGCGCGAGGCCGAACATCTGAACTTCCTTCGCGGTCTTGTCACTCGCCCCTACGTATCGGAGGTAATCGAGCTGTCTCCGCTCAGGCGTCCAGCGGAAAAGAAGCGAGTAACCGAGCGAGGCGAAGTGGGTTTCGCCGAGAAAGCTCGGAACTACCGCGGCGGCGAGTAGCAGGAGCAGCCACGGGTTGTACGCTATCAGCGCCCCCGCCAGTGTGAGGAGCGTGAGCGCGTCCTGCGACATCGAGAGCAGGAGACTGAGAAGCGCGATTCGTCCCACCGTTTGCCGCCGCGCGCGCTCGAGGTGATCATAGAATTCCGGGTCCTCGAATTGTGCCAGATCGAGTTTTGCGGCGTGCTCCATCAGCTGAACGCTCATCGCGTTCGAGAAGAGATCGCCGAGGAGGCTCTCGATGAGTGAAGAGGCGCGGGCAAGGATTTCTCCGACGAGAACGATCCCGAGCTCCAGCACGAGATAGCGCCACACCTGCGTCAGCGATCCATTCCCGGCCTTTGCCGCGATCACCGAATCGAGTATCAACTTTCCGACCCAGAACGCACCACGCGGAGAACGACCATGGCGGCGGTGTAGCCGCGATGGGTGCGCCAGATCAGTCGAAAAAGGGAAGGGACGTATCGCAGCGCCTCAAGCCGCTCCTTCCAGGTGACTGACTCATCATCTGGGCGAGGCCGACGCATCTTGCCGCCTCCGAGCATCGAGTGACTCATCGGCGCGGCGACTCGACTCTAGTTTTTCTTGCGCTCACGATCTGAGGTCGCCGGCCGACCCGATTCTATCTCGAACCCCTGTGCAACCCACGCGTCGTAGCCGCCCGCGAGATTGGAAACGTTGGGCAATCCTTGTGACTGGAGAAGACTCGTCGCGATCGACGATCTGCCGCCACCCTGGCACTGCATCACTATGGGAGCTGATGCGTCGAGCTCTTCGATCCGGTCGGGCAACAGTGCGAGCGGGATGTGAATTGCCCCAGGCAAGTGGCCTCGCCGCCATTCCTCGGGACTTCGGACGTCGACGACCTGAACGCCATCGCCGGTTCGCCTCTGGAGCGACTGCGGATCAATCTGCGCAACCGTGTCGAGCTCTCCCCGACGGGATTTCCATTCGCGCAAGACATCAGAGCGGAAAACCCCTGCCACACGCGTCAGGCCGACTTTCGACAAGTCCTCGACGATCCGCTTCACCGCGTCATCGCTATCTGCCTCGGTAATTATCCAGAAGTCGGTGTCGTCGGGGACAAGCGCGCCGCTCCAGTTGAGGAAGGATTTGCCGAGCGGAATGTTGAGCGTTCCCGGGACGTGCCCAGCGGCAAACTTTGCAGCCGGCCGCGTGTCCACCACGCTTCCACCTTTCTTCAGCGCGCCCTCGAGCTCGGCCAATCCCGCGTAGGTCGGCTCGTGGCGCGCCGGCAGTCCGGTCGCGCTGCGGTTTACCCGCTTCATCACTGCGAAGTAGCGTGGAGGCGCGGGCTGGTCTTCGAGTACCCTCGCGACAAATTCTTCTTCGGTGATTTCGCCAAACGCCCAGTTGAAGAGCTTTTCGTATCCGAGCGTCGATTGGGGCATTGAGCCGAGCGACTTTCCGCACGCCGATCCTGCGCCGTGGCCCGGCCAGAGCTGCAAGTGATCCGGCTCCCTCTTGAATGCGCTGACTGATTTGAACAGCGCTCGCGCCGAACTGTCCATGGTGCCCTTCGCCCCAGCAGCGCGCTCGAGCAGATCCGGTCTGCCGACGTCGCCGACAAAAACAAAATCGCCAGTGAGGGCACCGACCGGATTCTCGCCGCGCTCCAGGTCGGACACGAAGAAGGTCAGATGCTCTGGAGTATGACCCGGGGTATGAGCAACCCGAAGGCGAACCCGACCTACGTCGATCCGGGAGCCATCACGAAGTACTGTCGCCCGCTGGAGCGCCTCATCGGTATAAACCCACTCACCGGTCCCCTCTCCCGAGAGATGGAGAACTGCGCCAGCTGCATCGGCCAATGCGCGTGCGCCCGAGACAAAGTCGGCGTGGATGTGCGTCTCCGTCACGTGTGCGATCCGGACGCGATCGGCTCCCGCCGCGCGAATGTATTGTCCAGTGTCAGAATTGGGGTCGACGACGATCGCTTCGCGCGTCTTTTCGCACGAGAGCATGTAGCTCGCCGGGCCAGATTCTCGTCGTAAAATCGTCTGAAAAGCATGGTCCGTTCGAAGCAGGCGGTGGAGCGTTGCTGGATGAGCGCACAGTAGTTAGCGTCCTACTGACGAACTCGATGACTGACTGCGCAATATACCACCAACGTGAATATTGAACGGAGCCGCCAAACGACCGAGTTGACGCGCGAAGAGCTGGTACGTTATAGCCGCCACATCCTCCTGCCGCAGGTGGGCGAGAATGGCCAGCGCGCGCTCAAGAAGTCGCGGGTGTTGCTGGTTGGTGCGGGCGGATTGGGCTCACCGGTGGCGCTCTACCTCGCGGCGGCGGGCGTCGGGACAATTGGGCTCGTCGACTTCGATGTGGTCGATCTCTCAAATCTGCAGCGACAGATCCTGCACGGATCGGCTGGGATAGGCAGCTCGAAGATAGACTCTGCGCGCGACCGGCTCCGCGACATCAATCCGAACGTCAAGCTGGAGCCGTACGAAACTCGTTTTGCTTCCAGCAATGCGCTCGAGATCGCGAACGGATACGATCTGATTGTCGATGGAACAGACAATTTCGCGACCCGCTATCTAGTCAACGACACCTCGGTTCTCCTCGGCATACCAAACGTGTACGGGAGCGTGTACCGTTTCGAGGGACAGGCATCCGTATTCGGAGCGACTGACGGACCGTGCTATCGGTGTCTCTTCCGCGAGCCGCCTCCGCCCCATTTGGTTCCGAGCTGTGCGGAAGCCGGCGTGCTCGGAGTGGTTCCAGGGCTCGTCGGAACCATCCAGGCCACCGAAGCAATCAAGATGCTGCTCGGGCTCGGCGAGACTCTGGTGGGCAGGCTGCTCATGATCGACGTCATGACGATGGCGTTCCGCACGATCGAAATACGCCGCGACCCGGAATGTCCAGCGTGTGGAACACGCGAGATCACCGAGCTGATCGACTATGACGAGTTCTGCGGTGGAGCGCCAAGCCGAGATGGGATTGAAAATACGATCACGGAGATCCAGCCGTCCCAGCTGGCGCAGCGCCTCGACGGGGGAGAGGAGCTCGAGATCATAGACGTCCGGGAGCCGTACGAATGGCAGCTCGGTCACATACCAGGCGCGCGTCTCGTTCCGCTCGACAGGATCGCGGAGGAAATTCCCCGACTCGACAAACGGAGGGAGACAATTCTTTACTGCAAGGTCGGCGTCCGCAGCATGTATGCGGCGCACCAGCTCGCCGACGCGGGTGTGTCTGACGTCCGAAATCTCGCGGGCGGTATTCTGCGTTGGATTGATGAAGTCGATCCGACGATGACGAGGTATTAGTTGATCCCACCGGATCCGATCGAGCGATTCCGCAGCGTCTACGCGCTCGCCGAGAAACTCGACCGCTCTATCATCCCCGAACCGAACGCAATGTCCCTCGGGACGATCGGGAATCGCGATCAGCCGTACGTACGAATCGTCCTGCTCAAGGCGTTCGACGAGCGCGGATTCGTTTTCTACACTAGCTACGATGGGAGAAAAGGACGACAGCTCATCGCGCACCCAAGGGCATCTCTCTGTTTCTATTGGGCGCCGCTCTCGATTCAGGTTCGAATTGAAGGCAGGGTTACGAAAGTTACGGAAGAAGAAGCTGATGCCTACTTCGCTACGCGCGAACGGCGCAGTCAGATAGGCGCCTGGGCCTCGCGTCAAAGCGAGCCACTGGAGACGCCGACCGCTCTCGATGAACGGGTCGCAAAATACGAGAAGGAATTTGAGGGCAAAACCGTCCCGCGACCGGAGTACTGGTCGGGGTTCCGCGTCTGGCCGGAGAAAATCGAGTTCTGGAAGGGGAAGCCCAATCGTCTGCATGAGAGACATCTCTATACGAGAGACGGCGAAGGCTGGCTGATCGAGACTCTTTATCCGTGACACTCTGCTGGTACCACTGGAGCGCGACATACCCTAAAATGTTGAGATGACGAGCACCCGTATTTCCCCGCCGCCGAAGGCCGAAAAACCATCGCCGCCTCCGGCGCCCGCCGAGCCGTGGACGATCGCGTCCGCTCGCTCCCTCTACAACATCGAAGGCTGGGGGATCGGCTTCTTCGACATCAACGAAGCCGGTCACGTCGTGGTGCGCCCCGATCACGCGAAAGAGGGCCGCGAGCTCGATCTCTTCGATCTCGCCAACGATCTCGATCAGCAGGGGGTTGGGTTGCCTCTGCTGCTTCGTTTCTCCGACATCCTTCGGTCGAGAATCGAGTCGCTCAACGAGAAATTCGCGCGCGCGCGTGAGGAATACGGCTACGCTGGCGGCTACACGACGGTGTATCCCATCAAGGTCAATCAGCAGCGCCACGTAGTCGAAGAGATCGTCGAGTTTGGAAAGAGCGCGGGCGTGGGACTGGAGTGCGGGAGTAAGCCGGAGCTGCAGGCGGTGCTGGGCCTAGCAGAGCATACGGATCACCTGATCGTGTGCAACGGCTACAAGGACGAGGAGTTCATGCGTCTCGCTCTCATGGGGCAGAAGCTCGGACACCAGGTTTTCATCGTGCTCGAACAGCTGAGCGAAGTCGACGTGCTGCTCAAAGTCGCCGACGAGCTCGGGGTGAACCCGACAGCTGGCGTCCGCATCAAGCTCTACTCGGAGGGCTCCGGCAGGTGGGCGCGGAGCGGGGGCGAGAAATCGAAGTTCGGTCTCAGCACCGCGCAGCTCGTCAGGCTCGTCGACAAGCTGAAATCATTGGGGCGTCTAGATATCCTCAAGCTCATTCACTTCCATCTGGGCTCGCAGATCACGGACATCCGCTACATCAAGTCCGGCCTGCAGGAAGTCACCCGCTACTACGCCGAGATGCGCGGACTGGGCGTGGACATCACACACGTGGATGTGGGCGGTGGTCTGGGCGTCGACTACGATGGATCGAGCTCGACGTCACAGGCGAGCGTGAATTATACGCTGCAGGAATACGCCGACGACGTGGTCTATACGCTTTCGGAAGCGTGCCGCCAGCACGAGCTGCCGATGCCGCATATCATCAGCGAGTCAGGACGCGCACTAACCGCGCATCATGCGCTGCTACTGCTCAGCGTGATCGACGTCGAATCTCAGGCGGACAACACCGTGCCCGAGCTCACGAAAGCGCACCACAGCCTGCTTCACGAGATGGCCGCGGATTACAACTCCGTCTCGAAGCGGGTATCGAAGAAGCGCGTGCGCGAAGTCTTTCACGATGCGACGTTCGACAAGGAGCGTGCCCAGGAGCTTTTCAACAGCGGAGTGCTGACGCTCAGGGATCGCGCCATCACGGAGCAGATTTATCTGTCTACTATCTCGGCGGTTGCCAAGATTGCGCGGCACGACCGCGATGAGTATTCGGACATCATCGACGATCTCGAAGCGACAATGGTCGATCGGTATTTCTGCAACTTCTCACTCTTTCAGTCGCTGCCCGATAGCTGGGCGATCGATCAGATCTTTCCGATCATGCCGATCCACCGCCTGAACGAGGAGCCGACGCGCCGGGGAACGATTCAGGACGTGACGTGCGATTCAGACGGCAAGATCGAGACATTCATCGGCGACCGCACCCCGCACAAGAGCCTGGAGCTGCATCCGTTCAATGACGGGGACCCGTACATCATCGGGATTTTTCTGACGGGAGCGTATCAGGAGATCCTCGGCGATCTGCACAACCTTTTCGGCGACACGAATGCCGTGCACATCAGACTGTCGGAAACGAAGGGATACGAGGTCACCGATCTCGTACATGGCGACACGGTGACCGAAGTGCTCGACTATGTCCAGTTTCGCGGGTCGGATCTGCTGGCAACGTTCCGTCGCAAGGTGGCAAATGCCACCGGTCTCGCGCGGCAGGAGGCGAACACTTTCATTGCAGACTATATCGCCGGGCTCGAGGGATATACGTACCTCGAAGGGGAGGCGGCCAGATAGGCCCCTCAAACTGATTAGGCGAGAGGTCCCAGTAGGTAAGCTGCGAGTTGGTTAGTTCACGACGCCGGGACGTATCTCGCCGGGATTCGGGGCACAATCAGTTGCTTGTGCTACGAACGCCACAGCGGCACGTCCCGGCGTCGTGAACTAAATCGCTGGCAACTTACCTACTGGGACCTCTCGCCTAATCAGTTGCGATTGCCGGTCAAGACGAAGAAAATCGTTTTTCGATCTCTTTCCAGTTCACAACGTTCCACCAGGCACTGATGTAATCCGGTCTCCGATTCTGGTACTTGAGGTAGTAAGCATGCTCCCAGACATCGAGACCCATGATCGCCTTTTGCCCTTCCATCAGCGGATTGTCCTGATTCGGCGTGCTGGTGATCGAGAGCTTGCCGCCCGTGTTGATTAGCCACGCCCAGCCCGATCCGAATCGTCCTACTCCGGCAGCGCTGAACTGCTCGCGAAACTTGGCGAAATCCCCGAACGCGCTCTTGATCGCAGCGCCGAGGTTTCCACCAGGCTCGCCACCAGCTTTTGGCGCCATGATCTGCCAGAACATCGAGTGATTCCAGTGCCCCCCACCGTTGTTTCGGACCGCTGTGCGGACTGCTTCCGGGGCTTTGTTCACTCCGCGCATCAAATCGTCGAGGGATTTACTCGCCAGCTCCGGGGCTTTCTCGATGGCAGCGTTGAGATTGTTGACGTACGTCTGATGATGCTTCCCGTGATGGATCTCCATCGTTTTCGCGTCGATGTGCGGCTCCAGGGCGGCGAAATCGTAGGGGAGTGGGGGAAGTACAAATGCCATTGTCGTTCTCCTGTTTGATCGTGGCTCAGCGGATGCTGAGCGTATTGCGGCCTTCTGCTACATCTCAGTGGGCGCCGGTTTCGAGTCGGACGAGCTGTCGTATCGTCTCGCTCTCTTCCCTCGGTACCAGCTGATGATACCGGGTAGCAACGAGATGAAGACGACGATTATGACCACGATTTCGATGTGCTGGTCGATACCCGGAATGTAGCTCCCGAGGAAAAACCCAATCGCGGTCATACTCCAGATCCATAGCACAGCGCCCATGACGTTGAACGTTATGAATGTTCGGAATCTCATTCCCCCGACGCCTGCGACCACTGGCGCGAACGTCCGGATCACCGGCATGAATTGGGCTAGCACGATCGTTTTGCGCCCGTACTTCTCATAGAACTCGTGGGCGCGCATAGCATGCTTCTTGTTGAAGAAGAAGCTGTTTTCTCTGTTGAAGATACGGGGGCCCGTGGCGCGACCGATGGAATATCCCACCGAATTCCCGCAGATGGCTGCTACCGTGAGGAGGGGTACAAGAGCGTATATGTTGAGGTATCCTCTGGCGGCGAGGAGTCCAGCCGTAACCAGAAGGGAGTCGCCAGGGAGGAAAACGCCGACGAGCAGTCCCGTCTCGGAGAAAATGATTGCCGCAAGGCCGAAGAGTCCGGCCCACTGCACGAGTTCGGGGAGGTTGGAAAGTCGATGGAACAGGTCCGTGATTGACTGCATCGAGCCGCTTTAATGAGGTAGAATGGAAGAGAGACGTTCAAGTTCACCGCCACCCCAGCGCAAAGCAACTACGGGGGAATGGCTGCTGGCATTTCCGGAAAAGCTTCCGCGAGGCTTCACGCGCCCGCGCGGCAGAGCTGAGCGCGTGTTCAACGTTCTCTCGATTGTGGTCCTGATCCTCTTTGCCATGGGCTGGTCGTGGTCCATTGCGCGGGCGCGCGCTGCCGGTGACAGCGGTCCAGTGACCCCGGCGAGCGCAAATATCGCCACCGCTCTCACCGACCGGTCGGCTCCATCGGTGGCATATCTGACAGACGCGGCACTTACGGCGCTCGCGGCGCCGGCTCGCGGCGAAAGCGGCAAGCTGCGCGTGCGGATTCAGCCGGGCGGAACTCCGATAACCCCGATTCTCAGCGACACGCTTCCACCCGGCGCCGTTGCGACCTTTTCTTCGGGCTCGGCTGCGGAATCGACATCCAGGTTTGTCGCCCCGCAGCGCCCGGGCATTTGGAATCTCGCCCTCAAGGTTGGAAACGCGATCAAGCCCCTCGCTGATTTCAGCGTCATCACCCTGCGTCCGGCGACGGAAGAAAAGGCAGGCCGGCTCGGCCTCTACTACATCGGAAACTGGCCGGCGGCGCGAAAGGGAAGGCCCGGGGTCAGTTACGATCCGCCCAGTGGATTCATCGAGGTGACTCCACAAAATCAGGACACTCAGCTCTCAGAGCACTTCAAAATCCGGGATTTTCTTCCGCACGATCAACAGAATGTCTGGCCGAAATACGTCGTGATCGACATCAAGATGATCGACAAGGACGAACTCGTGCTTCAGGACTTGAAGGAGCACGGGATCAATCCGAATGGCGTCCGCGTCCTGAGCGGATTCCGGACGCCCCAGTACAACGCCGGGGGAGGGGATCCGCGGGGCCGCGCCGCCTTGAGCCGCCATATGTATGGCGATGCCAACGACATCTTCATCGACAATGACGGAGATGGGCAAATGGACGACCTCAATCACGACGGGCGCGTGAATATTGCAGATGCCAAGGTCATCCAGGATGCCGTCAACCTAGTAGGGGGGTGCGGCATATATTCTGGCACGTCAGCGCACGGGCCGTTCACCCATATCGATACGCGAGGCTACCCCGCTCGCTGGATAGGAACAGGAGATAGCTAATGGACAATGCAACTATCGGCAGCCCCGCGAACCCGACGGAAGATCTCAGGCATTCGCCAGCAAACCCGAAACGGGATCCGGCGATGCCGGTGCGACTGGCCGACCTCGAGCCCTATGTCGGCTTGGGCTACCTGTCGAAGCTGTTCAAGCTCATGGCGGTCATTCTGCTTCTGCTACTGGTCTCGGAGATCATCACCGGGCTGGTCACACAAGGCACCACCTCGATCCCGACGCTGCTGGGTGAGATGAGTCGTCTGGTGGTTCTCGCCGGGCTGTTGTGGGGAAGCGGCGATCTCGCCCTGCTTCTCATCGATATGGGCCATGACGTAAGGGCGACGCGAATCCTCCTCGGCCGACAGGCGCTGCACCAGACAGGTTCGACGGGTATTACTCCTCCATCCGGAACTCCGCGCGTGGAAGGAGGGAGTTTCGTGGAGCGTGGACCCCGCTAGGCTTTACACGATCGGGCATTCGACCCGGTCGATAGAGCAGTTTCTCGGACTGCTGGCAAGAGAAGGCGCGACACATCTCGTCGATGTGCGCGCCTTCCCCACATCAGCGAGATACCCGCACTTCTCCGGCCCCAATCTCGAGCGCGCAGTCATCGACTCCGGCGGCAGGTACTCGCATCTTCCCTCACTCGGCGGCCGCCGTCGCGGACGACGCGATTCACGGAACACTCTGTGGCGAAACGCCAGCTTCCGCGCATACGCCGACTACATGGATACGCGCGAATTTCAGGAAGCGCTCGATGACCTCCTGTCCCTGGCCGATCTCGAGCCGACCGCCATCATGTGCGCCGAGGCCGTACCCTGGCGCTGTCATCGGTCGCTGATCGCCGATGCGGTCGTAGCGCGCGGAGTTCCAGTCTTTCACATTCTGGATGCTGGAACCAACAGCCATCGAATGACGTCTTTCGGCCGAATTGATGACGGCCGGGTTCGCTACGATGGCGCTCCGCAGAGTGAGTTGTTCTGAACCGGGGCTACTTTGGCAGCACAGGCATGCTGGTTGCCATGTTGCTCCAGGTGTCCCAGCATAACGCGCAGCCGCAGGTCGGATGTGCGCCAGGCCCGGGATAATTCCTGACGTGCTACCTGCTACTCACTTCTTGCGAGGATGCCATCATGCTTTGGACCATCGCGGTTATTCTCTTCATCCTTTGGATTCTCGGATTCTTCGTCGTCCATGTGGGTGGGGGACTGATCCACATCCTGCTCGTAATCGCTGTAATCGTAATCATCTATCGTCTCGTCACGGGCCGCCCCGTCGTCTAGAGACAAATCTTCTACCGCACGCGGCTGCTTGTTGCCTCGGTGCGATGCTGCCCTCCTCGATCCGCTCTAGCGGATTGGGAGGGCAGCAGTCATATCCGGTCACGTGACCAGAACCGCTGACCGCATCCGTCCACCGCCGGCCCCCGATTCAGTTCTCTCTTCCGTTCGGGTGGTACTGTACGAGCCCCAGGATCCGGTAAACATCGCGGCGACAATTCGCGCGATGAAAAACATGGGTTGCAGTAACCTCTACCTCGTCCGGTCGGTGGAATACGATCCGTGGCGCCTCGAGGGGATCGCGCACGATACGGGCGACGTCATCGAGCAAATCAGGAACTGCGACACGATCGAAGAAGCTCTCGACGGATGTGTGCATGTCGCCGGCTTCACGGCTCGACGGCGCGCCGCCAAGCGCGATGTCACGACTCCGCGAAACGCGAGCGGCGAGATTCTCGAGTTCGCGCGAACCGGACCGGTGGCGCTGCTCTTCGGGAGAGAGGACAAGGGACTCCCGAATGAGATCCTCGATCGGGCGCATGTCGTCGTCACGATTCCGACGACCGAACATGCCTCGCTCAATCTCGCCCAGGCCGTCCTCATTGCTCTTTACGAGCTACATCTCTCTGCCGCCGACGCTACGCGGAACCTCGCTCCTCCGCGTAAGGATTCTCCGCCTGCAACCGCCGAGGAATACGAGAAACTGTTCGCCGATGTCGAGCGCGGTCTTTACGCGGTTGATTTCTTCAAGACGCGTTTTCACGAGCACATCATGCGATCGGTGCGGTCGCTTTTCTATCGCGCTGCTCCCGATTCGCGAGAGCTCGCTCTTCTGCGCGCGATTTTCATAGAGATCATCCGGACAATCGACCGCATCACTAAGGGGAAGGCCGGAGGTTTGCAGCGATGAGCTCGCACCTTGCGCCCAAATACTTGTCCGAACATTTTTCCGCCTGTCGATTCGCTTGTGAAATTCTTCACAAAGCCGATTGATTAACTCGCCTTTACACGAATAATCGCGGATGAACTTGCGAAGCAGATGGCTAGCAGTGCCCGGGTTCGTATGCATCGCGGCACTCGCCACCATGCTCTCAGCATATAGCGGCGCCTCTTCATCAGAGGGGAACAGTCCGGTGCAACCGGTTGCATTCCGTCACACGATCCACGTGGACACGCTGAAGATGAACTGTCTCTATTGCCACTTCTCCGCCAACAAATCATTCGACCCAGGGCTGCCAGCGGTCGGCACCTGTATGGGGTGCCACACGGTCGTGGCGACGGGGAAGCCGGAAATTAAAAAACTCGCCGCGTACTGGGACAAGAAAGAGCCTGTGCCGTGGGTCCGCATCCACAAGCTTCCGGAATACGTTCATTTTCCGCACATGCGTCACGTGAATGCCGGCGTGACGTGTCAGACGTGTCACGGGCAGATCCAGAACATGAAGCAGGTTTACCAGGCGTCGTCGCTCAATATGGGTTGGTGCATCAACTGCCACATCGGTCAGTCGAACCCGCCCTTCCGCGCGAGATACGACTGCAGCTCGTGCCACTACTGATCGAATGAGCACAGAGTCGGAATCAGTCGGCCCCGCAGTGGCCGCGGAAGGTGGAGTAAAACGCCGCGAATTTCTGAAGGTTCTGGGCGCCGGCGCCGCCGTCACGACGATGATTGGGTGCGGCTCCGAGAAAGTAGAGCGACTCATTCCGTACCTCGTGTCGCCCGATCAGACCGTGCCCGGCGTGTCGACATACTACGCGACGACGTGCCGTGAGTGTGCCACTGCGTGCGGTGTCATCGCCGAGACTCGCGACGGACGTACGATCAAACTCGAAGGGAATCCGGACCATCCGGTGAATCGCGGTGCGCTTTGCGCGCGCGGACAATCGGCGCTGCAGGGTCTCTACAATCCGGATCGTTATCGCGGTCCGATGGTGCGTCGCAACGGACAGCTCCAGAGCGTGGGCTGGGATGAAGCGCTGCAATTGTTCGCGCAGAAATTGGGTGAGACGCGCAGCCGCGGTGGAGCGGGCAACGCTGTCTTCATAAACCAGCACGAGTCCGGGAGCTATCCAGGATTCCTCGACGCCTGGCTCGCAGCATTTGGAATGCCCGCGCATTTGAGCTACGACGCGGGCGCGGATCACGCGGTCATCGCGGCCAACCGGCAGAGTTACGGTGTCTCGTGGCCAAAGCTCGATTTCCGCGCCGCCCGACTCGTGGTTTCAATCGGCGCGGATTTCCTCGATAGCTGGGGCGCGATGGTGCCGCAGCAGCTCGACTTCGCGGACGCGCGCGCGAATCACAACACCGCGCCCAGGCTCGTTTATGTCGGACCGCGCCGCTCACTCACGGGCCTCAACGCGGATCAGTGGATTGATTGTCGGCCCGGCAGCGAGATGGCGGTCGTCCGCATGCTTCAGGGCCAGATGTCCGTCGAGGCCGCGGCACAGGCTTC
>Ga0193735_1000485_pt1 | contig 12659 bp, 14 predicted proteins | sample U1m2metaG_FD_145080 | JGI IMG/M metagenome (GOLD analysis project Ga0193735, IMG submission 145080) | Soil microbial communities from a riparian zone of the East river system, Colorado, United States - U1m2 | ecosystem: Environmental > Terrestrial > Soil > Riparian zone | place: USA: East River... | reverse complement strand
TTACAACTCGCATCCCATTTCGCTTGCGGCAGGGCGAGCAGTTCTGCGCTACTTGCAGAAACTGAATCTGGTGCAGTCGGCGGATTCAAACCGGGCAGACACTCCAGCGGCGGAGCTTGGAAAAGCGCTGAAGACCCTGCGGGAACTCGACCGGGTAGGGGATGTCCGAGGAATTGGGATGTTGTGGGGCGTGGAATTCGTCGCCGACAAGCCGAGCAAAAAGCCGTTCGCGCCCGACTTGAATTTTGGCGGACTTGTGGCCCAGGCTGCCACGAAACGTGGATTACTGGTCTATCCCATGCAAGGGTCTGTAGATGGCGTCTCGGGCGATCACTTGCTGATTGCTCCTCCGGCAGTGATCACGCACGAGCAGATCCAGTGGGCGCTAGATCAGTTGGGAGAGTCGATCAAAGAAACCGCTGGGCTGGACCTGATCCAGCGCAATTAACCTCTGCCGTTATCCCGCCTGTTGTCTTTTACTTAGCGGTAAAGAATCGCTTGATTCCGGCCTTATCGGCAAAGGATTGTCCTTCTTAGCTTTCTGGAGCAAATTGACACCTGAAACATGGAGGAAGGCCGATGGCAAAGCCGCGGATCGATTTCTGCGAGCAGTCCAACCCCAAAGTGTTATGTGAATCCCGCGAGGCGCAGACCTTTAAGAATCCGAAACGGATTCAGCGAAGCTTCGTAGCTGCGGCGGAAAAGCGAGCCCTGGTCTGGCTGGCAGATCGCACACCCGATTGGGTGAACCCCGACTATCTTACCCTCCTGGGATTCGGCGCTCAGGTGATGGCCGGGGTCAGCTATGCCTTAGCGAAGGGCAATCGGGTGTGGTTAGTGGGCGTCATCGGCTTTTTAGCGCTGAACTGGCTGGGCGACAGTCTAGACGGTACGCTGGCGCGAGTACGGCACAGGCAGCGTCCGCGGTACGGTTTCTATGTGGATCACATGATCGACAGCATCGGCGGCCTTTGTCTGATGAGCGGACTGGCGTTCTCGGGGTTTATGCATCCCTACGTTGCCATCGGACTGCTGCTCGCTTACCTGCTGCTTTCGATCCAGTCGTATCTGGCGGCCTACACCATGGGCGAATTCCAACTCTCGTTCTGGAGTTTTGGACCCACTGAGCTGCGCATCCTGTTGGCCATCGGAAACACTGCATTGTTCTATCGTCCGCTGATATTCGGCGGTCGCTATCGGCTCTTCGATGTCGGAGGACTGGTTGGACTAGCCGGTATGACGGTGATGTTGCTCTTCTTCACCGTACGGAATACGCGCCGCCTGTATACGGAGGAACGTCTCTCATGACGCGGGCCACGTGGATTCACTGGCTGAAGTTCAACGCGGTCGGCGGAATGGGAATTGGCGTGCAACTCATCGCGCTGACTGGGCTGAGATCCGGTCCGCACATGGAGAAGCTGCGAAGCGGCGCAAGAATGCAGCCCACGGCGTGAGCCGTGGGTCTGCTACCAGGGAGGGAGAGCCCTAAACGGGGCGAAAGATTCTGCCTCATACGTCTGCCAACATCCCGCTGCCTATGTTGTTCCGCACGCAAGGGTTCAAACCATCGAGCCGGAGTTCCGCCAAGATTTTGTTTCTGTCGCCCCTGCGGGGCTGGTCGGTTCTTGCACGCCCACCCACGGCTGGCGCAGTGGGCTGCATTCTTGCGCCGCTTCGCGGCTGGGAAAACAAAACCAACTATTTCGTTCCTTCCTCCTCTTCATCGTTCACTATGTCCACCGCCTGCCCGCGTACCGAGTAAACAAGTTTCTGATCGAGTGGTGAAGAAAATGTGACCCGCGCCGGCTGGCGTTGCCAACTGGGCGCGGGACAGGCCGAATCCGGCACGTCATCGGCGACCGCCTCACCCAAAGGTTTTTTCAGGATTGGTTTGCGGCGTCCAAGTTGTGCCACCACCGCATAAAGATTCCTGCCATCGTCTGAAACGCCGCAATAAGCAACATAGTCTCGATACCAGGCAGCCTTCGAGTAAAACGAATCAAACTCCGGAAGATTGATCGGCGCGACATGACCGGAGATCCGGTCTACGAGCAGCCATCCACCGCGTTGCCATCGCCAGTTCGGGACCGAGCTCGTCTCCTCTGGCAAGGCATCGTTCAAACGGAAAGCGCGACGCACTACGAGCAAACGGTCAGTGACATCGTGGGGAGTCCCAAGAGTAAATTCCTTCAATCGGCCGTCTACGTACAAGGCGCGTATTTTCAGATCCAGCGGCTTGTCCTGACCGGCGCCGGCGAACCATTTCACCGTGGTCCATTTGCCGAAGCTGAGGACATGCGGCTTAGGCGCTCCATCGGCATTCTTCGGCAACAGGAAAAGAGCCAGCAATACACATAGAGCAGAGCGCATGAGACGACACTAGGCGAAGTTTTGTTTGCAAGGCAAGGGCAGATGACACATCGCGATTGTTTCTGTCTCCAAAACGGGAAATGAAAATATTTTCATACAAGGTAAGAAGAACAATTTTTCTTTTCTCGAACTACACACCCGCGCATCTATCCTTAGTAAAATAGATTTCCTGTTTGGGCGTATGGCAATGGATTTCCCCCAGAAGTTCCGAACCCTTTTTTCACCCCGCCCCAAGTCCTACAAGGACATGGCCGAGCTGCTCCTGCACCGCGGTCCGGCGCGAATCCTGGTAGTCGACGACAATCCCGATACCATGATGCTGATGCGGGAACTGCTCCAGATTCGCGGATACGACGTAGTAGCGGTTCCAGATGCAAGTCATGCGGAAGCAGAAATCCTGCGCCAGCTTCCCGACCTGATTCTTTCCGATGTGGTCATGCCCGGCAAATCGGGTTATGAGTTCTGTCGCGAGCTGAAGGGGAATCCATCCACCCGGCTAATTCCATTTGTGCTGATTACGGGATTGAGCGATCGCGAAGATAAGCTGCACGGAATCGAAGCCGGTGCCGACGACTTTCTGAACAAGCCGATTTTCGCGGAAGAATTGTTTGCCCGCGTCAAGTCGCTGCTGAAGCTCAAAGAGTTTACTGACGAACTGGAAAGCGCGGAGTCGGTGCTGTGTACTCTGGGGCTGAGCGTCGAGAGTCGTGATCCTTATACTGAAGGTCACTGCGAGCGCCTGGCCCAGAAGGCCAGCAATCTGGGACGTCACCTCGGTTTGGACGAGGAAGCAATCGTGGCCCTGCGACGCGGCGGATATCTGCACGATCTGGGAAAAATCGCGGTACCCGACGAGATCCTGAAAAAGGGCTCGAACCTCACCCCCGAAGAATGGGAAGTGATGAAGCAGCATCCCATCACCGGTGAAAATATTTGCCGTCCGTTGAAGTCACTGCGTCTCGTCCTGCCGATCATCCGACAACATCACGAGCATTCCGACGGCAGTGGCTATCCCGATGGACTATCCAAACGTGAGATTCCCCTACTGCCTCGAGTTCTGCAAGTGGTGGATGTCTATGATGCCTTGCGTACCGCCCGCCCCTACAAGCCCGCGTTGAACCATGATCAGTCTGCCGTCACCATGCGCCGAGAGGCGCGTGCCGGATTGTGGGATGAGGAACTAGTCGGCGAATTCTTCTCTATGCTGAAAAAGCGGCAAGTAGCTTAAGCTATCAGTCGGTATCTCAACTAAAACTGAGAACTGAGAGCTGCTTTGGAACATCGCACCTATAGCATCATCATTCCCGCATACAACGAGGGTGCTCGTCTCGATGCCACACTGACCAAGGTTCTCCGCTATGTCGCCGAAAAGAAATGGGACGCGGAAGTCATTGTGGTGAACGATGGGTCCCGTGACAATACGGTTGAGATCGTTCAGAGCCACATGCAGAAAAATTCCGCGTTGCGGCTGTTGGAAAATCCTGGCAACCGCGGCAAAGGTTACAGCGTGCGCAATGGAATGATGAACGCGCGCGGCGAAGTATTGCTGTTCAGCGACGCCGACCTCTCCTCCCCGATTGAGGAAGCCCCCAAACTACTGGCGGCGATGGCGGAGGGCGCCGATATTGCGATCGGTTCGCGCTGGATGCGAAGCGAATTGCAGAGCCAACGACAGCCGCTATACCGGCAATTCTTCGGACGGATTTTCAACCTGATGCTGCGCCTGATCCTGGGCCTGCAATTCAAGGATACGCAGTGCGGCTTCAAGGCTTTCACCAGAAGCGCAGCCCAGGCGATTTTCCCGCAACAGAAAATTGAACGCTGGGGGTTCGATCCGGAATTACTCTACCTGGCAAAAAAATACGGATTCAAAGTGGCGGAAGTCCCAGTGGCCTGGGCGCACAGCACTGGCACACGCATCAGTCCGCTTCGCGATGGCACCCGCATGGTGGTTGAGATGTTGAAAATTCGCTGGAATGCCTTGACCGGAAAATACGCTGCACCTCACCCCAGAGGGAATCCGCGATGAGGGAAGCCGCGATGAGAAAAGCCGCGATGAGGGAAGCCGCGAAGCGGCGGAAGATTGTAGCCCACGGCGCAAGCCGTGGGTATTCGTGAACCACAACAAAGCCCCGAAGGGGCGACAGAAACTGCCCCCGATGCAGCAGGAGATCTCTTTCGCCCCGTTGGGGCTTCTCCCGTTTTCTTGATTACCCACGGCTGACGCCGTGGGCTGCATTCTTGCGCCGCATCGCGGCTGGGTTTGCTGGGAATCGTGGAGCACGATGCTAAAAAGCGTGCCCTGGGGCGAACGCCAACCTCGGAGATTCTTCAACCCGCTTTCTGGGCCATAAAAAGTGGTCGGGTCGTAACTCCGACTCCCTTCTTGAAACTCACGGTCATGACCGACGCACACTCATCACACAACCAGAAATATTCAAGACGCCGGGAGGAATTCTTGCCCTGCGGGTCCGCAACATCAACGCGCGTATTGTCGCCGTTGCCGTTGGTTTCGAGACGAAACAGTTTGCCCTGATGCAGGTAAAGAAAAGAAGCCGAGCAGCCCGGATTGGCGCACTTCGAAAGCATTCTCGCCGTTCCCTAGGCGGGGGAATGTTGCTGGATAAATAAATTCTACTACTGCCGGCGAATTCCGGATGGGTTTTTTGGAGCAGGTTGTGGAAATCTGGTGCCGAAGGAACGGCACTTATTGAATTGCCATCTGCGGTTTACTCTGCGGGACAACTGCTTCCGCAACTTTCGCCCCCATCTCCGCCGTTGTAAGCGCAGTCTGGCTGGGCTTGGCCAAGTCGCGCGTTCGATATCCAGCGCACAATACGCTCGATACCGCAGCTTCGATCGAAGCCGCCTCGCTCTCAAGTTTGAAGGAGTATCGCAGCAACATGGCGGCAGAAAGAATGGCGCCCAAAGGATTGGCAATGCCCCGCCCCGCAATATCCGGCGCCGAACCATGGACCGGTTCGTAAAGACCTACGGTTCCGCCAATACTCGCGGAAGCCAGCAGTCCCAATGAGCCCACGATTCCGCCTGCTTGATCAGAGAGAATGTCGCCGAACATATTTTCGGTTAGCAATACATCGAAATCGGTAGGACGCGACACCAGCAGCATGGCGGCGGAATCAACATACATGTGCGACAACTTGACGTCCGCATAATCCTGCGCCACGCTCGTGACCACGTCGCGCCACAGCCGGGAACAATCGAGCACATTGGCCTTGTCCACGGACGTGATCTTGCGCCGGCGAGTTTGCGCCAACTCGAAAGCCATTCGCGCAATGCGTTCGATCTCCGCTTCCGTGTAGCGCATGGTGTCGAGGGCTTCACGGCTGCCCCCAGCCCCTTGGGTTGATCGAGGCTCTCCGAAGTAAATGCCGCCCAGGAGCTCGCGCACGATCAGAACATCTGTGCCTCGAACTACTTCGGGCCGAAGTGGCGAACAATCTTCCAGCGCGGGAAAGCAAACTGCAGGCCGCAAGTTGGCAAACGCTCCGAGCTCTCGCCGCAGTCGTAACAATCCGCTCTCCGGACGAAGATGTTTAGGAAATTTATCGAAGGAAGGTCCGCCGACCGCTCCTAACAATACAGCGCCGGACGCCAGGCAACTGTTAATCGTATCGTCAGGCAGCGGATGGTTGCTGCGTAGAAGCGCCGCACCGCCGATTTCCTTCCGATCCAGGCTGAGTTGATGATTGAACTCGCGGGCGACATTTTCCAGAACCCGAACCGCCTCGTGAGTCACTTCTGGACCGATGCCGTCGCCGGGAAGAATTGTAAGTTTAAGCAACATGAATAGTTTGGGAAGGGCACGACTTCAGTCGTGCCATAAAGACTACGCCGCCGCGGGCTTTAGCCCCTGGGGTTCTGTTTTACAATAACCGCCTACACACCCCACAAATAATCTTCCTGCTCAGAATGATGTTCCGCCATCGGATTCATCGGCAGCCCCGAAGGGCTGAATTCCGCGGGCAAGGGAAAGGAAAGCGGTTTCTGCGGATAATCGCGTCCGCCACCGGCGGCGGCCGCAATCGCCAGTGGCACATCCGCCACATGCGTCGGCGGAATCCGGCGGGTAGCGTGGGTTTCGCGGATCAACTCCATCAAGTGATGATCTTCCACGTGCTTGATTTTGTCCGCTAGCACCACGAACTTACGATAAATTTCGTCCAACTCGCGGCGCTCAAACTGATAGCCGAGCTGTTCGCAGCGAAGATTCAGCGCATGTCGTCCCGAATGTTTGCCCAGAACCAGCGTGGAATCCGGCACTCCCACAGATCGCGGGGTCATGATTTCATAAGTCAGCGGATTCTTGAGTATTCCATCCTGATGAATACCAGCTTCGTGAGCAAATGCGTTGCGTCCGATGATGGCCTTGTTGGGCTGTACCGGAACCCCGGTGATCTCGCTCAGCATTTGGCTGGTCGGGAAAAGCTGTTCACTCACGACCGCCGTCTTATATCCGTAGCGATCGGGACGAACCCGTGCCGCCATCACGATTTCTTCCAGCGCAGCATTCCCAGCACGCTCGCCGATACCATTGATAGTGCATTCCACCTGACGCGCGCCCGCAGCCACAGCAGCCAGAGAGTTAGCCACGGCCAATCCCAAATCGTTATGGCAGTGCGCTGAGATTGTTACTTTTTCAATTCCGGGCACGCGCTGGCGAATGGTTTGGATCAACTCGCCGAATTCCGCCGGCATGCTGAACCCAACCGTGTCCGGAATGTTCACCGTGGTGGCACCAGCTTCGACAACAGCCTCCACAATCTGACATAGAAATTGGAGGTCAGTGCGCGTCGCGTCTTCCGGCGAGAATTCCACATCCTGGCACAATGACTTTGCCAGACGCACTGCATCGCGCGCCTGCTCCAGGCATTGCTGGCGCGAAATCCTGAGTTTGTATTTCAAATGGATATCAGACGTAGCCAGGAACACATGGATTCGCGGACGTGCCGCATCCTTCAAAGCTTGCCAGGCGCGTTCGATATCCGGACGGCAAGCGCGAGCCAGGCCGGCGATGATAGGACGTCGAACTACCGCAGCAATGGCCTGCACCGCGGCGAAATCACCCTCCGAGGCGATGGGAAATCCAGCCTCAATCACGTCGACGCCCAGGCGGTCGAGTTGATGCGCCATGCGCAGCTTTTCCGGCACATTCATGCTGCAACCGGGCGACTGCTCGCCATCCCGCAAAGTGGTGTCGAAGATCGTAATGCGTGCTGATTCCATGCTGAAAGTCCTCCCTGAGAGGTAACCTCTATGCTACGTAGACATCGAAGTAAAGCAAAGCTTATAATCCTGTGATTATCATTAGTAATACTTAACATGATAAGCAAAGCTAATGCCTGCTTAAGTTGAACTAAAGGATTGGCGATGGACTTGGCGCAACTCGAGGTCTTCCTGGCAGTCGCCCGCGAAGGACGCTTCTCACGCGCGGCGGAGAAACTATTTCGCACCCAGTCGGCCGTCAGCCAGACTATCCACAAGCTGGAAGAGGAACTTGGAGAACCTTTGCTGGACCGTTCCTCGCGCGATGGCCTGCTGACCGACGCCGGCCGCGTGCTCCAGGAATACGCTGAGCGATTGCTGAATCTCCGAAGCGATGCTCAGGAAGCGCTAGTCGAACTGCGCGAGTTGCACAAAGGCAAACTTGCCGTTGCGGCCAACGAGTTTACCGCTCTTTACCTGCTTCCCGTGCTAGGCGAATTTCGGCGGCTTCATCCCATGATCAAGATCGTGGTACAGCGTGCGCTGGGCAGCCACATTCCCGACGACGTGCTGCGACATAACTCCGAGCTTGGAGTCTTGACTTACGATCCGCAGGAACCGCAGTTATGTTCGACCGTTGTATATCTGGATGAATTGATCTTTGTGGTCCCACCGAGCCATCCCCTGGCCAGAGCACAACAGGTCAGCATCCGGCAGCTCGGCGCGGAATCATTCGTCGCCCACATCGTCTCCTCGCCCTACCGTGAAAAAGTAATTCAGGCATTCAAACGTCATAAGACGCCGCTGCACATGGACATCGAACTACCCACGCTGCAAGCCATCAAGCGCTTCGTAGCCATGGGAAATGGAGTGGCCCTGCTGCCGGAGATTAGCGTGGAAAACGAACTGGCCCGCGGAGAGCTGGTGCGCATTGCGGTGCGCGAGTTACGCTTGCACCGCAAACTTCGGCTGGTCTATCGCAAGTCAGCCAGCCTCTCGCATGCGGCGCGGGCCTTTCTGAAAGTTGCCGAAACGATCGCGCTGGAGCGCAAAGGGCGCTATCGTTTCCAGCGAGAACATTAATCGAAACTGAGAACTGAGAACTCAGATCTGAGAACTGATGTTAAGCCCCGCCCGCTTTGTGCGCTCAGATCTCAAGCCAGTTGTCCGCGAAACGCCAGGATCGCATCCTCCGCCCGCGGATGAATTTCGAAAACCGAAGCCAGCCGTGTGAGTTTCAACAATTCGTGAACCCGCCGGTTGGGTGCAGCGAGCATGATCGTGCCTTGATTGGCTTGGGCCCACATCAATAAGACCACCAATTCTCCCAGGCCTGCGCCGTCCATTATTTTCACACCGCTGAGTTCGAGGACTAGCTGGCGGCTGTGCGGTAAAAGTTCTGCCAGCTTCTCAGACAACGTAGCGGCTTCGTCGTAAACAATGCGTCCCCGGCAATAGACCACGGTCACATCGTCGCTTACACGGATTTCCACACTCAACTTCAGCATCGGCTCCTTATCATCCTGTGCCCAAAAGGGTGGTGCTTGCTGACATAAATTGCAGGCTGATATTTCACTCATAAGATTCACCTTTATCTTACTAGTTGGACGAGTGTGGATAGGTTTCGAGAGTGTAAAAATTTGTATAATTATTTGAGTCTCCCTGGCAAAGATTTTCGTTCCAACCTTGTTCGTCAGGCATCCAACCAATATTCGATTTGGAATCCGCAAGTTTGCAGGCAGGAGGACATTGCTGTGCCCAGAATCACTCTGATCGCACTCGCCATCTTTACCTTTACAACTCTTGCCACCGCCCAAATTCCCAAAGGGAATGTTTTCTTTGGATATTCCTACCTGAGGACTGACCTGCCTTCTGGTACGCACAACAATCTGAATGGGTGGAATGGTTCATTGGAAGGTAAGTTTCTTCCCTGGATCGGGATCGTTGCTGACCTCAGTGGCCACTACGGGTCGGCGCAATTTCCGATTCCGTGCCCTCCAAGTGGTAGTCCTTGTTCCCAGGCGGTGGATGCCAAGATGTATAGTTTTATATTCGGCCCGCGGGTTTCCGTTTCCGTGGGAAAGATCACGCCCTTTGCTCACGCATTATTTGGCGCGTCACATATCACGGGAAGCTTCTCAGGATTTTCCGACTCGGACACATCCTTTGCCAGCGCCTACGGTGGCGGTCTGGATTATCATCTTGTTCCCCTGGTGAACTGGCGTTTTCAGGCGGACCTGTTGCATACCCGTTTCTTTAGCGGCACTCAGAACAACGTTCGCTTGTCCACAGGGATTGTGCTGCACTTCTAATGTTGTAGATGTGCTGCTTACTTTTGGGCGGGCGGCACGTACTGGGCAGGTAAAGCCGAACCTTCGCCAAAAAAATATTGTTCCATTTGCTTAACGATCACTTCCTGATCTTCCTTGCGTGCTGGATTCAGGCGGTATTCGTTGAGCAGCATCTTGCAAAACTCCATCCACGAGTGCCAGGCGTCGCGCGAAACATTCTCGTAGACTTTCTTTCCCAGTTCGGTGTCGAAGGGAGGTTCATCGAGCCCGGGAAGCTCTTTCTTCAGCTTGACACAGAAGACCTTATGCTCTGCCATCACGTTCCTCACACCTGGTGAACTTAAATTATCTCATGAGCCATCACTCCGAGGCGCGGCCCCCGAAACAGCCGCGAAGCGGCGCAAGAATGCAGCCCACGGCGTAAGCCGTGGGTGGCAATGCAACAACCCGTAGCCCCGAAGGGGCGACAGAAACTGGTCCTAAAAGACGTTGACCGATGTATGAGGCAGAGTCTTTCGCCCCGTTGGGGCTCTCGCTTCGTCGTCGCAGACCCACGGCTTACGCCGTGGGCTGCATTCTTGCGCCGCTTCGCGGCTTTGTTCGTTCGGTCATCCTCCCTCATCACGCTCAAAAAAAAAGGCCCACCGACGTGGGCCTTCCCATTTCTTTAATATTCATAAATTCATTTCGGAGTCTGTGGATTCGTAATCGGCGTCGTATTCGGACAGGGGTTCGCAGTCGCCGACGGCGTAGTTCCCGGATTTGTGGTCCCCGGCTGAGCCGTGGTAGTTCCTGGAGTACTGGAGCTCGCCGGAGGCTGAGATCCCGGAGTTACCGTGGTCGAATTGGAAGCCGTACCGCTGGTGCCCGGCGTCACGCATGGGTTGACAGTCGTCCCTGGCGTCGCGCCCGGAGTCGTAGTTGTAGTTGCATTCGGAGTTGGAGAAGCAGTGGACGGCATCGGTGAAGCCGTCTGCGGGACCGGAGAAGCAGTTTGCGGAGTCGGGGTCGCAGTGCTACCCGGCGACTGCGTACTTGGCGATGTGCTGTTGGGAGCGGTTGTTACCGTGCCGGGATTTGAACTTGGAGTTGAAGTCGTGCCAGGCTTTTGTCCCGCAGTTGTGCTCGAAGGGGTGCTGCTGGAACCTGCAGTTCCCGCCTGCCCCGATGAAGTTTGCCCAGAAGTAGAAGGAGTTGCGGTTTGCGCAATTTCCGTCGAACCCTGCATGGAAGCGGTTGGCCCGGTCTTCGAGGTGCCACAATGATCGGCTACTTTGGTCACGCTGCTTACCTTGAAAGCGTTCGAAGCGCCGCTAGAACCGTAGCCAGTATTGCCGGTCGCCACGCTGCCCGCGTTTCCGGTCTGAGAGCTGCTGATTGTCCCTGTGCTGGGACTCGCGCTGGCGCTCGCAGAACCTGCATTCGCCGATTCCGACTTCGACGATCCTGACGCGCTGGAGGGAGATCCGGAATCCGCAGAACTGCTCTTACTGACGGACTGACCCATGACCTCAACTTGCTCTCCAATATGCATGCGAAGGTCAGCGGTATTACCGGCCAGATGGTAAACCATGCCAGTCTGCTGATCCGTGAGCGTGTAGTCGCCGCTGGCAGAAGAACCGCCTAAACATCCTCGCATCGTGCTCTGATTGGACACGTTCTGACTGGCCACCGGGCTCTTCTCGGTTGAGGCGGAACTCTGGCTGCTTTGAGCAGCTTGGCTGGTTGAGGGACTTGTCTGAGGTGTGCTGCTAGGAGAAGTACTCTGAGCCGCAACCCAGCTCGCTCCCAACAGCAATGCGGATAACATTGCTGCTCTTGCTTTCATGATGTCTAAATCCTCCGGAGAGATGATCTTTGATTCATGGTGAGTCTAGATTCGCAAAGCAGCAGGTGGAATCCGGTATTGTCCTTAAGTTGGCGGGAGGCTTCGGGTAGAACGATTTTGCCTAAGTAGCGGAAAGAATTACGAGTTGCTGGTTGGTGAGAGTAACAGAAAGTGCTGGTGGGCCTGCTAGGATTCGAACCTAGAACCAACACATTATGAGTGTGCTGCTCTAACCGTTGAGCTACAGGCCCCGGAGTGTACTGCCGCAAAATGCGCGCTTCCAGCGTTTCCCACAATAACGTGAGTCGACATGTCTCAGCAAGCCGCTCTCCGCTCCCACATTGCCCATTCCGGCAGGGTTTGACTTCGGAAATGTGACGGCTGTCACTGCGCTAGACGTTCTTTGCACTCAATATATAAGCCAGGATTTAGCGAAGCCGCGAAGCGGCGCAAGAATGCAGCCCACGGCGCAAGCCGTGGGTCTGCGACCAGGAAGGAGAGCCCCAACGGGGCGAAAGACTCTGCCTCATACATCTGCCAACATCCTGCTGCATATGATTTTCAGCACCCAAGGCCGCCGTCCACTCATCAAGCCAGAGTTCCGCAACGATCTGTTCGCCTATCTCGGAGGCATCATCCGCGAAACACGGGGAACCGCACTGATCATCAATGGAACGTCCGATCACGTTCACTTGCTGGTTCGTATCCGCCCGGCTCAATCCGCCGCGGAAATCGCTCGTGTGATCAAGGCGAATTCCTCGGGATGGGTTCGCACGAAATGGAGGTCAGATTTCGCCTGGCAAACCGGATACGGCGTGTTCAGCGTCAGCGAATCGAACGTCGCGGCCGTAACCAAATATATTGCCAGTCAAGAGGAACATCACAAAAAGCATTCGTTTCAGGACGAGCTTTTGTCGTTCCTCAAGAAAAACAATGTGGCTTAC
>Ga0193735_1000484_pt1 | contig 12661 bp, 13 predicted proteins | sample U1m2metaG_FD_145080 | JGI IMG/M metagenome (GOLD analysis project Ga0193735, IMG submission 145080) | Soil microbial communities from a riparian zone of the East river system, Colorado, United States - U1m2 | ecosystem: Environmental > Terrestrial > Soil > Riparian zone | place: USA: East River... | reverse complement strand
CAGCAGCAAGAAAACGGTCAACGTCGAGAGGTACTATAACAAGGAGCGCCTGCGTCCACTCTACACCGATTTCGAAATGCAGCCGCTATTCATCATGGCGAGTGATTAGGAAAGGCAGCGCGGGGCCGTCTCCGAACTCCGAAATTCTCGACTCGCTCGTGATAACCTGATCAGGCCTCCAGCAATCCTACTTTGCCGTCAAGCCTCGGCTACCGCCGTTAGCTGTTGAGTTCGTATGTCTCAGACAACGCCGCTGCCGGGGCGGAGCGTTTTTGCAACTGCGAGATTCCTAAGCGATAGGATGTGCGTAAGGATTCCGAGAGGCGGACCGAGAAATAGCGGGACGAGTGAGATCGGGTAAATGCCGAGAACTTGGGCCTGAAAGAAGAGTGCTGTAGCCGGAGCGACGATCAGATCGAGCGTGCCGAAAAGATTCCACGCCACCGCCCATCGCAAAGCATGTGGCCGGTTGCGCGCCACCAACGATGCGACCACCGGCGCTAAGATTCCCGTGAGTGCATCGCCAACCCCCGCCGGCCAGGCGAATCCGGCTGGTATGATTCCATAGGTGAGAAAGGGGAAGATGAACATGATACCGGCGACGCGGTACGTCTGAATGGCAATAAGCCAGGCGCTCGGCGTCGCGGCATTAATGGCGCGCATGGTTCTCGACGTGAATAGCGCGATGACGGCGATGACGAACGGGATCAGTGCAACGAGACCGCTGAGCGGGCGACGTGATTCCAGAGAAATAGGGAAGTTCGCCCCATCGCCAACGACAATGGCGATGGCCAACCAGGCGGCGAGGAATCCGGCGACAACGAACGGGACAGCAGTCCTGGTCTTCGAGGACGTACGTTGCGCCGCCACGGCAGCGATGGCGCTATGCGCTGCGATCATGAAAACTGCGGCGGCGAAGATGACAAACGCCGTGCCGCGCTGAAGACAAAACGGCAATGAGACCGGATCGACTGCCATCATACTTGTATATACAACTATTACTGACTGGAAGACGTGCAAGCTCTTTTTTTGTTGCTTTATCGCAGCAGTGGAGGCGTTTTTACCGCGCCTGGCGAACCCGTTTCCGTCTCGCCGAAGCGTTCCCGTTCCGCCGGCCCACCTGCTCAAGCAGCGCTCGCAAGCTCGCCAGCTCGGTGCGATTAAGGCTGGAGACGACATCGGCCTGCGCTTTCTGCCAATTAGGCAACGCGTGGAGGAGAACCGTCTCGCCTCGCCTGGTCAATATCACGTTACGTTCACGTAAATCCCTGCCGGGGGAGAGTGCGAGTAATCGCCGCCGGGCAAGGCCCTGGACATTGCGGGTGATAGTTGTGGGATCGCTGTTGAGCATTCCAGCCAGAACCTTCATGGTAGGCGCGCCGAGGTGATAGACCATGACGAGCAAGCTGAACTGGGTGACACGCAGACCAGTTCCAGCAAGCGCTGTGTCGTATCCCTGTGTGATTCGGCGCGCCGCCGTGCGCAGCGCGAGACACACGCAATCGCGGCATTCATCGAGCTTGGAAAGTTGTCGCCGCTGCATCTCTTAGTCTTAACTTGGCGGCCTGTACGCACAACCACCGCTTTGGCCGCCTTAGTCAGAATACAGCGTGGCAGGACGCCTCTCTCCAGTTATTTGATTTTCGCGAGAATGCCTTCCATCTCTTCTTTGCGGAAGGCGCGCAGCGTTTGACTCTTGGCGTTACCGAGCGCGCCGTTCTTTAGCAAGAAAGCGCTCATGGTCTCGTCATCGGGCGCTTCGAACAGCGCCACTATGTCGTAAGCGCCCATCGTCCAGAATTCTTCAATAATCTTGATGCCCATTTTCTCGGCCTCGGCCATTGCGGCGTCGCCTCGTTTGATGGTGTCCTTAACGTTGCGGATGCCTTGATCGGTAAACTGAATAAGACTGACGTACATAGCCATAATGATCGTCCTTTCGTTGAAGTGTAACTAAAGGTTATTGCAGGTTCGCGTCTACGCAAAAGCCGCGTCAAAGGTAAGGTCATCAGCGCACAGTGCCAGACACGCGCGCCGTGCCTTCACGTGAGCGCGATCTGTTGCAATTTGCCTACGAACCGACTGGCATCGAAACGATACGCTTCCAAGTCAGGCGGTTGCTGCCCTTCCGGCCCTGCGTTAGCACGGACGCTGTTGAAAGAGTCAACGTGTCTTTGTTTACGTCGAGTTGGGCGTGACGATGCTGATCGGTTCCTACCCAGTTCTCAAAGGAACAGAGCTTTAGGTGGTGGATAACTTCGTTCTCCGACACAACCGAGAACGGACCGCAATAAGAGAGATAGCCCTTGGCGTCTAAGGCCAGGAGCTTTGGGTCGCCTGCGAAGGGGTCATCAGTTAAAAGGCGAACGCGATTGGGTGCGGAAATATTGACCGACATGAAGCCAATCGGATGATAGGCAATGAAACCAGATGCCTTCTCTCCCAAAGGGTAACCGATAACCCTTTCTTCGACCACCGTTTCCCAGATTTGCAGTTCCCAAACACCAATAATTTTTTCCGACAGCATCGAAATTCTCCTTCTCTGTTTGTGACGTGGTAGCTTTGATGTTTTGAAACTCGCATCATATCGCAGCGAGTCGACTGACTCAATGCTTGAACAAAACAGAGGACAGCGTCGCAGCCCGGGTGATTAGCAAAATAATCTGAAACAAATCAGCTCGCTGCTTTCTTTCCTTTCCACACGGCGGAAAAGAAATGCGGTCAGATCTAAACTCTGACATTTGTTCAACCGAGCAAGGCAGATCCCGAAATGATGCCGGGATTTGAACTGTTAACCTGCAAACGGACGGAAATCATAAACTGAACTCGGTAAGCTCCGACACGCGCAGCTTGCAATAGTGGAAGCCGACTGCTTCGCTCTCATTAATGAGCAAATCGTATCTCCTTTGGGCCGTCATTGGGATGATCGGCTACTCGGTAACCGCAACGCTGGTCAAGCTCGCTACCCAGAGCGGCCGATTCTCCAGCTATTTCGTTCTTATGATTTCCTCCGCCATGGTGGTGGCGACTTCAACCACGATCACCGTCCTCCGCGGAGACATGAAAACATTCTCCCGAGAGAATCTTGCCAGCGCCGATGGCATGTTTGTGCTCGGCGCGGGCGTGGCCCTGGTAATTGCGGTTGTCTTTTATTTCCTCGCGTTGTCCGAAGGGCCGACCAGCGTCGTCGTCCCGATCTATGGCATGTTTATCGTCGGCGGCGCCGTGCTCGGATTAGTTTTCCTGCACGAACCGCTCACCTTGCGCAAAGCTCTCGGTATCCTCCTCGCCGCCGTCAGCATTTATCTTATCGCAGGCCATCCGGCGCGGTGAAACCGTGAAGCGAAGAAAATGGGGTCGCGTCATCGCTTCGCGGACGTTGAAGGGTTGAATCGTTAAAGCGTTGAAGCGGGACCTTTAAAAAAAGGCGCTCGTATTGCGCCGTCGAGACGAGGTATCAAGAATCGGAGGGGGGCTATGAAATTAAAAGCACCTGACGACTCTGCTGTCACCACCGTCTCGCCGATAAATTGGTTTTCAGGCATTTGTCTCGCGGCATTTCTGACAATCTGCTACCCGTCGACCGGAGTCGCCAAGAGCGGTGCCGGCGAATTGAACGCCACGGAAGAATGGGTCGTCACGCAGACGAGGGCTGGGGAAATTGCTGATCTATCCAAGCAATTCCCTGATAAAGAGAAAGACAAACGAAAGCTCAGCGCGCATTTTCTAGAGGAGTTACTGATGGGCGCACTGCCCGGTATCAAGCTCCATCGACATGGTGTGCGAATCATTGGGGCAACCATTGACGAGCCAGTCGACCTCGAAAATGCGCAAATCCCTTGTGAGCTCTGGCTGGAGCATTGCCAATTCAATGCCAGCGCGGATTTCAACAGTGCGAATTTCGCGGGGACCGTCTCATTCGAGAACAGCGCGTTTAAGGCAGACGCCGGCTTCAACAGCATGAAGGTCGGACGCGCCGTTTTCAACGATGCGGTGTTCGAAGGGCCGGTGGACTTCATCTCGGCAGACATCGCCAATTTCGAAGCCAATGGGGCAAAGTTTCAGAACAAGGAAAAGGACGCCACCTTCAACAGCATGAAAGTCCGAGGCTACGCGTTTTTTAAAAATGCGGTCTTCGAAGGGCCGGCGGACTTCGGCTCGGTAGATATCGCCGGCAATTTGGAAGCGCAGGGGGCCAAGTTTCAGAACAAGGAAAAGATCGCCAACTTCAGCAGCATGAAAGTGGGCGGCGACGCCTATTTCAATGATGGGGTATTCGAAGGGCCAGTAAGTTTCATCCTGGCAGACATCGCCAGCAATTTCAGTGGACACGGGGCAAGGTTTCAGAACAAGGAAAAGGGAGCCAACTTCAGCAGCATAAAAATCCGGGGCTACGCCTTTTTCTTGGGCGGTGCGGTATTCGAAGGGGCGGCGAACTTCGCCTCGGCAAACATCGCCAGCACTTTCGCTGCACCAGGAGCAAAGTTTCAGAACAAGGAAAAGGAAGCCAACTTCGGCGGCATGAAGGTCGGAGGCTACGCTTTTTTCAACGATGCGGTGTTCGAAGGACCGGTGAATTTCGCCCTCGCAGAAATCGCCACCGCTCTCTCTGCAAACGAGGCAAAGTTTCAGAACAAGGAAACGGAAGCCAACTTCAGCAGCATGAAAATCGGAGGCTACACCTTTTTCAACGATGCGGTGTTCGAAGGACCGGTGAATTTCGTCTTGTCAGAGATCGCCGGCAATTTCCATGCGAATGAGGCAAAGTTTCACAACAAGGAAAGGGAAGCCAACTTCAACGCCATTAAGATCCGAGGCGACGCCTTCTTCAAGAATGCGGTGTTCGAAGGGCCGGTGAATCTCGTCTCGGCAGACATCGCCAGCAATTTGGAAGCGCAGGGCGTCAAGTTTCAGAACAAGGAAAAGGAAGCCAGCTTCGGCGGCATGAAAGTCGGAGGCTACGCCGTTTTCAACGAGGCGGTGTTCGAAGGGCCGGTCAACTTCGTCGGGGCAGACGTCGCCGGCAATTTCGCAGCGGGAAAGGCAAGGTTTAAGAATAAAGAAAAGGATGCCAGCTTCGGCGGCATGAAGCTTGGAGGCCACGCCTTTTTCAACGATGCGGTGTTCGAAGGGACGGTCAACTTCAACTACGCCGACTTTGCCTGGCTTGATCTGTCGAATGCTGTCTGGCCAAAGGCAGCCGCCAAATTCCACATGCAGGGAATGAGCTACAAATACCTTCGCGCGGCTCCGAACGAACCCGAGTCGCATAGAGCGCTTTTGAAGCTGGCTGACCGGTCGGCTTACAGCGCCGATGTGTACAACCATCTCGAAGAATTTTTTCTGCGACAGGGTTATCGTGACGATGCCGATCGCGCTTTTATCAAGGGAAAGCGTCGCGAACGAAAAGAAAATCTTCACGGCTTGAGCTGGGTTGGCAGTTGCTTGCTCGATTGGCTTGTCGGCTATGGACGTCGTCCGTGGCAGGCTGGCATTCCCTGCGCGGCTTTGGTCGCATTAGGCTGCGTCCTTTTCTCGCCCAAAAAAATGGAACCGCAAAAACCGGAGGACACGCCCCGGGTTTACAGTCGCTTCTGGTATAGCCTTGGCCTGTTTCTTCCCTTCGTGGATCTCCAAGCGGATAAAGTGTGGAAGCCAAAAGCCGATCAGACTTTTCTAAGAAATTATATGCGTGTGCACATAATGCTGGGATGGATTCTGGTTCCCCTCGTCCTCGCCGCGCTAACGGGCCTCATTAAATAAAAAGAATGCGAATAAGGTCAGTCCTCATTTTTGAAACTTAGGCTTCCTGTTGTGATTCGTTAGGCATTGATCGTCTATCCAGCGCTTTACCTCGGCTCGGTTGATCGAATCGGAGCGCAGCCGATCTGAAGCGATAGAGTGCTCCACGAACTTCGTGATTGTCCGTTTCGCCTGAATCCTATCTAATCAGCGCGATGCAACCAGCTGAAGCCCTGACGACCGCCGCTCGCGAGCGATGCGCCTGAGTCACCCTATGAAAATACTCACGATCCTCATCGGCGCACTCGTGCTCAACATGTTCGATGCGTCCAATTGCCGTGCGGATGAGACTGCCACGGAAGCGATGTTGCGGGCGGAGCGCCTGGGAGGACTGCGCCTCGAGCTTCCGGAGAAGGACGTGCTCAAGCTTCTTGGATCACCAGCGACACGCGGTAAGTTGGTGTTCCAGGAAGCGGACGGAAACTACGTGCAGGATTGGCATTATCCAGACAAGGGCATCGAACTTTTGATGAGCGCAGGCGAGAAAAAGTCAGGGGTGAAGACGATCGCCAACATTACCGCATCCGCGCCGTGCACCTTTGCGACCAGAAAGGGCATCAAGATCGGGGACGCGGAGAGCGCCGCGCGTAAGGCTTACGCCGAGCATGTCGATCGCGAATCAAGCGATCCCGGCACCCTTGTCGTGGGTTCTATCTACGGCGGCATCATCTTCGATTTCACCAAGGGCAAGGTGAGCCGCATCTTCTTCGGCGCCGCCGCCGAATAGACGGGCCGAAAGAGAAACAGGGGTCAGATCTAAACTTTTGACATTCAAACTTCGATGACGTGAGCGGTTGAACCGTTGAAGCGAGAAGGAAAAGAAAACTGGCCAGAGACAGTCATCAGACTATTTTCGCAAACGTTAGGGCAACATAAACGGCAAAAGCATTCGGATTAAAAATTATGAATAGCGGTCCAACACTCAGCATCGGTGCGACTGGTCACGATGTGCGAAGGCTTCAACGTATCTTTGTAATGACCAAGACACTCGCCCCCAGCAATATCACGGGCACTTTCGACGTGACGACGGAACAGGCTGTCAAAGATTTCCAACAAGGCGCAGGTTTGGCGGTGGACGGAATCGTCGGGCCAGCGACATGGCAGGCGCTTCCAGCCGACCCAAACACGCCAGTATTAGCTCGTGGTGCGTCAGGCAGTGTGGTGACAGCGTTACAACAAGGTCTCAAGAAGTATTCAACTCCTCCGACCGATCCTGGTCCGGTGGACGGTGATTTCGGGCCTAAGACCGAAGCCGCTGTCAAGGCCTACCAACAGGATCGGGCTATCCACGTGGATGGGATCGTCGGCGATCAGACGTGGTGGGCTCCCGCGGGCGCCGCGGGTGCTACTCTCGCGTCGCTTTCCGGACTTACGACGGTGTGATTTGAGCGGATACGCCACGGCCGATTGAAGAGAACAGGGTCAAATCTAAGCCTTTGACATTGGCTCACTCGAAGACAGCGCCAATCTCCTCGATCCCGACACAATCGCCGCCGATCTGAAGCGATAGCAGTGCTCCACGAACTTCGTGTTTGTTCGCGTCGCTCGAATCCTATCTAATCAGCGCGATGCAACCAGCTGAATGGAGCCGAGGGATCAGCGACATAGAAGGTAAAGCGACGAGGGAAGGAGCGAGTGAGCGTGGGCAGCGAGCGAGTTTCAAGCCCTGTCGATGGCTATCCAAATAGCGGACGATTGGAAGCGCTAACACACGACGTGGTCAAGAAAATCCTTTTAATCGGCGGAATCTGCCTGGCGCTTGCTGTTGGCGCGGTGGTCTGCTTGTTCGTTGCTTTTTTTGTGTCCATGGAAAGAGGCGAAAAGCACCAGCGCCAGATACGGGAGGAACAGCGCTCGGGGAAATGGGACTTTGGCGAGCGGCCGGCGTTGTTCGGTGTCGCGCAGGCCATCGTAAAGAACGATCAAGACGCAATCCGCACTGCAGCAAAGGCGCTTCCGGATTTGCAGGCGCCAGGACGTGACGGCACGACGTTGCTCTACTTCGCCGTGACACAATCGTGGCAACGCCCGGAATTAGCCGAGGCGGTTAGAACTTTGCTTTCGCTCGGCGCGGACCCGAACTACACCAACGGCAAGCGAGACTCCTTCGCAATGTCCAATGCGGTGCATGCGTCGGCGCCCGTTCTCCGCGCGATGCTGGAGGCGGGTGGAAATCCGAACGCTCGCAATGAGTTCGGTGAGCCGATGATTCTCAAGAACTGGTATTTGGGTTACTACCCGGATCAGGCAAGGTCGCGACTTGAGCTGCTCCTCGACCGCGGTGCCGATGTCAATTCCGCGATGCCCGAGAGTAGGTCGGATTCCGCCGGTTATACGTTGTTGCTTTACCGCACGAAAATGGGACCCGACGACAAGCTCGCTTACGCGGATGCGCTAGCCCTGCTCGAGCGCGGCGCCGATCCGAATCGTGCCGGCGCTGACGGAATGACGTTTGGAAAGATGCTAGTGGAACACCGGGCGCATTTCGGACGAACGCACAAACAGCCGCCGGCAGAGTTCGCAGCGCTTTGGGACTGGGCCGAGAAACACGGGATCGTCCAACCAGCGCAGTAGGTCCAGAGTTCCCGCAAGGGGAGAATCGGGGTCAGATCTAAACTCCGAACTCCGAAAGTCTTCGCGAGCATGAGTTTTGATTCGATCGCATCCCGCTCTCTTACCCTCGCCCCTCGGGTTCTCTGATCTATGTCGCGGCCTCCCGGCTCGCTCCATTCGCGAGCACGGCATTTAACATTGAATTCTCGTTAGGCCGGTATCGCTTCGGTTCGCACTACAGTCAGCGGCTCGTCAAAGATTGTCAGGCTCATGACTTTCGTGGGCGCGACGTGCGGGCCGTGATTAAATTTCGGAAACCGCGGTCAACGACGGCGGCTACAGTATTTTTGCGGCTGACACAGCCGCCGCTACAGCAAAACTCTGCCGCGGTCGACGAACGCGCGGCTACAGCGCGCTCATGCATCGTAAGCGACTTATGATGCATACGAGGATCGATCCGTCGGTCTTTTACTGGCAGCATAGCGGAGTTGGTACAACTGGTGCACGTTGAGCGATGTCGATGCCAATTCAGAGCCTTCACATTGGGATGCACGTGCGGCACCCGCAATACGGCGTCGGTGAGGTAAAAACACTCACCGAGCTCACTGCTGAGATTTCCTTCGATGATGCGCGGCGGACGATCGCTCCGGCGTCGAGCGAGCTCACCCCGGCGGAGCCGACCGCAGCGGTGTCCGAGCTGCAGGTGCCGCTGAGCAATTTCATCCGCGAAACTGCGCACATCATCGTGGAGGCGCTGGGGCTGGAGAAAGATGACACGATTGTGCAAGGCATCGCGAACCGGTGGCAAAGGGGCACCCTCGTGCTGCGCCCGGCTGATGCGTCGGTGCAGTCGAAGGAAGTGCCGCTGGAGACGTTCTTTCACAAGATCGTGATGATTCGCAACAACCTGCGCGTGCTCGAGCAGAAGGTGAACGCGAGCGATAAACTCACTGACGCAGACAAGGTTGACCTGCAGCAATACATCACGCGCTGCTATGGCTCGCTGACCACGTTCAATATCCTATTCAAGAACAAAGAGGATCAATTTTCCTCCGGGTCCAAATCAGCGTAGCGGCTCGCGCCCCGATCGAAGACTGATTCGCGGCGCCTTTCGTTAGCGAAAGAACATGAAGTAAACGACAACGCTTAACGCCACCACGACCATAATCATTTGCTGCAGGTGTTTCGCATCAAAGGGCCGCGACGGAATTGCCCGCGATGCGGTAGTACAATGACGGCAATGATGATCGATGATGGAAAGCGCGTAGCCGCAGGTGGGGCAAGACTCCAGTGACATATGATACCAATCGCAGACATTGACCTAATAGCGAGGAATACCCGAGGGGAAGAATATGGGGTCGCGTCATCGCTTCGCGGATGTTGAAGGATTGAGTCGTTAAAGCGTTGAAGGGTTGAAGCGGTACGAAAGAAGACGTTAAGAACGTGCAGAAATCCAAAGTGAAATTTCGTTCTGAGAAGTGCCAACATGAAAGACGAACACGCTAGGTTTTCCGGATCCATCCCGGCGGGCGTCTGATCGCTACCCTGGGGCCGATGTTGTTCCAGCCGTACGCCGAGAATCTGGCGGCGCGTTTACAGGTCGCGAAGAGCAGTTCGGTTTTGGAATTGGCCTGCCGGCACCGGGATCTTAACGCGCGCCTTAGCGCAGTGCCGCGGAGTCGCGCAGGGAAGTAAGGGCTCGCTCTACAAACGTTCTGCGCGCCCGGCCTTTAACTTTTCCAGCCATCGCAAGCGCTTTCTTCCAACTGAATTTACTCGGATATTCAATCTCCGGCAGTGTCACAAAAAGTCGGGTCCTGGTTGGGCCAAGATAAAAAACGTCTACCAGAGCCTTCTCGGGAGTCGCGATCCTGGCGTTGCCAGATCGGTCGAGCTCGAATCCGAAGAAAAAATCGGGTGCGACATGGTGAATGGAAAAGGTCCCAACCGGCGTCTTATACCGCCTGGTCCGGGCGAGGGATACGGCATACGTCACTCCTGGGATCTGTGAAATCATGCCATGATGATAGAGAGCGGTTTGCAGCGAGACATACGCTGGATAGGGCGAGGTCAGATGCTCGGCGATGGCTAATTTATTGAGGCGATTACGGAGAGCCCATTTGCCGCGGGCGATCGGAACAATCAAGCCGCCTCGAGCCAGACGCGACACAATCTTATTGGCGTTAGAGTTTTCGACACCGAGCAAAGCGGCCACATCTTTCGTTTCGAAAAGTGACTGACCTAATGCTTCAAGTCTCGCGAAAGCTTCGACCAAGGTCATAACGCCTCCAATGTGCGAATGACATGTTCGCGGATTGTATCCCAGGTTTTCCGCGTACGGTAGTAATCGTGATATTCCGGCGGCAGGTAAGCGACGACTTGACTGAGGAATTGTTCATGCCTAACGGACATTACGATCTCGCACGCCGTCGCCAGGCGCGTCCGGTCAATCTTTACGGCCGATCCGGTCGCACCACTTTGTGACAGGAACTCTAAATCAAAAATATCACGTGCCTGGGTCTCTTTTCTGTTCAGCAGTGCTGCCACCTTCTGACTGAAGGCGGTTTCGAGCCCGTAATGGCTCGCTATGACTGGGCGTAGATTGTAAGCGGTAATAATCTCGCTATCAGCGGGCCCGAAGACTATTCCTGGATCAAATTTGCGCCGTGAAAATTCGATGCGTGTTGGCAGATCGATCCCAGAAGATTCTGTTTGAATGTGCACCTTCCATCGTTGCGTGGTGGGTGTCTGCTTTGGTTCGGAAATGTGGGTCACTTGTATTCGTGCGGCGCGCAGAGTTTGAGTAAGCGCAGGCCCTTCCAGAATTTTTCTGATATTGTTTCGCAGCGTCTCTTTGGCGATCGTATGAACGTCGAAATCGATGTCCCCGGAATAGCGAACGCTTTTCCAGAAAAACCGAAGATTGCAGCCTCCCTTGAGGGCGTACAACTTCTTATCCAGGCGCGTGCCAAGCTGTGCCAGGAAAACAAGATGGAATCTCTCTACTGCCTGAACATTTTCTGGTTTCGGGTTCACCAATGATAATACGCATAATCGACACTAATGTCGAATTCGAGTATTTACTGTTGTGCGCAGAATTAGACCGTTCTCGAGATCCATTGTTGTGCAGGCTCGGACGTGAAATCCGCTACCTTCCAAGTTTCGCAATCTTTGACGATGCCGGCGTTCGCCGGTAGGCCACGACATGAGTTCTAGGAATGTACGAAAGGGCCCCGGAAAGATTTCGACAGTCTCCCCGCATTCCAGAGTGTTGGTGTGGTGGATGAATCGAACGTCGGCAGTTCGGCAGGAGCCTGGTTACTCGATCGCGTGGACGATGTAGGTACCGACTTGTTTGTCGCGTTCCAGCTTTAGCAGCCCACGCTTTTGCGCTTCGAGGAGGAGTTCGTTGAACGCACGGAATCCATGCGCTCGCTCGTTGAAGCCAGGGTTCTGACGTTTCATCGCTTGTTTCATGAGCGAGCTGCGGATCGGATAATCTTCGCCTCGTTCAGCGCGCAGCGCTTCCAAGGTTTTCCTCAGAAGATCGAGCGCTCCGTCGATTGAGGGTCGATGATCTCTACCAGTTTTCGCTGCTGGCGCGGTCGCGGCAACGCTGGGACGTTTCTTTGCTGACTCCACGCGCACGAGATCGTCGTAATAGATAAATTCGTCGCAGTTGCTGATGAATAGATCGGACGTGGACGTTTTAACGCCGACGCCGATGACCGTCTTGTCGTTCTCGCGCAATTTGCTGACGAGCGGCGAAAAGTCCGAATCGCCGCTAATGATGACGAAAGTGTCGACGTGAATCTTGGTGTAACAGAGATCGAGCGCATCGACGACCATGCGGATGTCGGCGGAATTCTTGCCAGACTGGCGCACGTGCGGGATCTCGATGAGCTCGAACGCTGCTTCGTGCAGCCCTCGCTTAAAAGTCTTGTAGCGCTCAAAATCGCAGTAGGCTTTCTTGACCACGATTTGGCCCTTGAGCAGGAGACGCTCGAGCACCTTGCGGATGTCGAACGCGGGAAAGTCCGCGTCATGCGCGCCCAGCGCGATGTTTTCCAGGTCGAGGAACACAGCCATCGTGGCGTCTGAATCTTGAACGTTCATTAGGCTATGATGTTAGCGATATCGCGTTCGCGAGACAGCGAAAATTGAGCCAGCGACTTCCATGGCGATTGTTTCGGGCAGAGCCGCAGTTAGCGACAGCTCCGAAATGTTGCGCGAGCAAGCAGGCACGGCGCTAGAGAGAGGCCGCAGTCAGCGACAGCGGCTACAATGTTTTGCGGCTGAGACAGCC
>Ga0193735_1000483_pt1 | contig 12663 bp, 9 predicted proteins | sample U1m2metaG_FD_145080 | JGI IMG/M metagenome (GOLD analysis project Ga0193735, IMG submission 145080) | Soil microbial communities from a riparian zone of the East river system, Colorado, United States - U1m2 | ecosystem: Environmental > Terrestrial > Soil > Riparian zone | place: USA: East River... | reverse complement strand
CGCCGAGTTGTCGGCCGGATGATCGGGCGTCTGCGCCGAAAGCGAGCAAGGTATTGCCAGCGCGGTGACGGCGAAGGCGGCGACTATCCAGCGATTGAAACGAATGGAAAACATCAGGGTTCGCCTAGCTCCAGGAATTTACGGCAGGATCTTACGCGCAGTCTCGAACGCGAACTCAACCGGCGGCATCAAGCCATCAGACCAAGCCATCAGACAATGCCGCGTTTGGCGCTCAACCGCAAGGATACGGCGTGGCGAATCGATTGGCAGCAGAGGCCGGATTGCCGCCGATTTCAGCCAGCTGGCGTGGTCTTGGTTCAGAAATTCTTCTCCCCTTCGCACCGGGTCCGTGACGAGAACTTTCTGAACCAAAACCGGACCAAAACTATGGATTTTCAATGTCCTTTTGAATCCGCAGGTAGCTCCAGACGGTGCAACCTGAGGCAGCGAACTGCAGATTCAGGACATTAGCTGGAAACGCTTTCAGTGTGGCGGTATCGTGGCCGGGGGCCGCATTCGCGGATCCAGGCTCACGCAATCGTGGTCACATCGCCTCATAATTGGGTCCGCCACCGCCCTCGGGCGGAACCCAGGTGATGTTGTCGTTTGGATCCTTGACGTCGCAGGTTTTGCAGTGGACGCAATTCTGCGCGTTGATGACGAAGCGCGGCCCGGTCGTCTCCTCGACCCATTCATAGACGCCGGCCGGGCAATAACGATTGGACGGACCGGCATAGACATCGTGTTCGGAAGTCTTCTGCAGGCTCATGTCGGCGACCTTGAGATGGACCGGCTGGTCTTCTTCGTGGTTGGTGTTGGAAAGGAACACCGACGACAATTTGTCGAAGGTGAGCTTGCCGTCCGGCTTCGGGGCTGCGATCGGCGCATGAGCTTTTGCCGGATCGAGCGTCTTGCGGTCGGGCTTGGCATGCGACTGGGTTCCAAACAGCGAGAAACCGAGCGTGTTGCACCACATGTCGATACCGCCGAGTGCCACGCCGACGATGGTGCCGAACTTCGACCACAGCGGTTTGACGTTGCGGACCCGGTACAGATCCTTGCCTACGGGCGAATCGCGCCACGCATTCTCGTATTCGACCAGTTCGTCGTTGGCGCGCCCCGATCCGAGGGCGGCGTTGAGGTGTTCGGCAGCCAGCATGCCGCTGCCCATCGCATTATGGACGCCCTTGATGCGCGGCACGTTCACAAAACCCGCCGCGCACCCGATCAGCGCACCGCCCGTGAAGCTCAGGCGCGGCACCGACTGATATCCGCCCTCGGTGATGGCGCGCGCGCCATAGGCGAGCCGCTTGCCGCCTTCGAACAGGGTGCGGATCGCGGGATGGGTCTTGAAGCGCTGGAATTCATCGAACGGCGACAGATACGGATCGTCGTAATTGAGATGCACGACAAAACCGACCGCCACCAGATTATCGTCGTAGTGATACAGGAAGGAGCCACCGCCGGTGGAGTTGTTCAACGGCCAGCCGAACGAGTGCTGGATCAGACCTTTTTGATGCTTGGCGGGATCGATCTGCCAGACCTCCTTGAGGCCGATGCCGAATTTCGGCGGCTCGCTGCTGGCGTCAAGGGAGAATTTCGCGCTCAATTGCTTGGTCAGGCTGCCGCGCGCGCCTTCGGCGAACAGCGTGTATTTGCCAAGCAACTCCATACCGCGCGTATATGACGACTTGTGCGAGCCATCCTTGGCGACGCCCATGTCGCCGGTGGCGATGCCGCGCACCGCGCCTTTTTCATCGTAAAGCACTTCGGTGGCGGCGAAGCCCGGGTAGATCTCGACGCCGAGCGCCTCGGCCTTGCGCGCAAGCCAGCGGCACACATTGCCGAGCGAGCCGATATAGCAATGATGATTGTTCATCAGCGGCGGCATCGCGATTGCCGGCAGCGGAATGGCGATGCCCGCGGTCATCCAGTAGAACTTGTCGACCTTGACCTGCGTCTTCAGCGGACAGTCGGCGTCGGCGCGCCAGTCCGGAAGCAACTTGTCGAGCGACACCGGATCGATCACCGCGCCCGACAAGATGTGGGCGCCGACTTCCGATCCCTTCTCCACCACGACGACCGTCAGATCGGCATTAAGCTGCTTCAGCCGGATCGCGGCGGCGAGGCCGGACGGCCCGGCGCCGACGATCACGACGTCGAATTCCATCGATTCGCGCGGCGGCAATTCTTCGGTGCTCATGATCTGATCTCAGCCGGGTTGAGAAAGGACGTTTGTTTCCGATTTTTGCGTGAAGAACAACCATTGAAATGCGCGGCCGGGCGTTTCGTTGCGGCGCGATACGCTCTAGAATGACCGGATGCCCAAGACATCGCGCCATGACGCCTGATCCCGCCCCCAGCGTCCAGCAATTGCTCGCCTTTTATCTGGAGGCCGGGGTCGACTGTGCGCTGACCGACGAGCCGGTCAACCGGCTGTCCGATCCTGACATTATCCCCATCTCCACCCCCGTCTCCGGGTCCCGCGAGACGGCACCGCCCAAACCGGTGAGGCCGATCCCTGCCACGATCCCGGTCGCGCGCGGCGAGACAACGCCTGCGCCGGAAGCGGCGATCGCTTCGGCACGGGAAGCGGCGCGAACCGCGCCTTCGCTCGAGGTGCTGCGCGCCCTGCTGGAGAATTTCGACGGCTGCGCGCTGAAATCCACCGCCACACGCCTGGTATTCGCCGACGGCAACCCGCAGGCGCGCATCATGTTCGTCGGCGAGGCGCCCGGACGCGAGGAAGACATCGAGGGGCTGCCGTTCGTCGGCCGTTCCGGCAAGTTGCTGGACCGGATGATATCAGCGATCGGGCTCGACCGCTCCAGCGCCTACATCGCCAATGTCATTCCATGGCGGCCGCCGGGCAACCGCACGCCGACGCCGCAGGAGACGCAAATCTGCCTGCCGTTCATCCAGCGGCAAATCGAACTGGTGAACCCGGATGTGCTGGTCACGCTCGGCAATCCCTCGACCCAGACCCTGCTGTCGACACGCGAGGGCATCATGAAAACCCGCGGGCGCTGGGTCGACTATGACACCGGCACGCGGATGATCCGCGCGCTTGCCACGTTCCATCCGGCCTATTTGCTGCGCTCGCCGTCCTACAAGCGCATGGCGTGGCAGGATTTGCGCGCGATCGCCAAGGCGTTGGAGCAGGGAAAGGCTTCCTCATCCTGAGAAGTAACGTCGCTTACGGCGTCTTCGGTCGGACGATGGCCCAGCCGATCCGCAGCAGCGGCTGCCGCCCGGTCACCGGCCACTCGAACGCCCGCGGCACTTCCGGCACCAGGCCGGGAAATCGTTGCGCGATGTCGGCCGGCGGCGTGCCGACCGTATCGGATGCGCGCCAGACCACGACGCCGCCGGATTCAGTGAATTTCGCCAATGTCAGCCAGGGCGTTCGTTCCGGTGCCGCGTCGAGCAGCAGATGCGGACGGCCGGCATCCAGCGAGATCAGGGTCGCAAGCTGCGCGTCGCCTGTCACCGCGCGCAGCGGGTGATTGGTCCGCCGCTCGAAGCTGTCGCCAAAAAAATGCGCGATCGCGGTTGCGGGCAGCGACGTCGCTACCTCGCCACCGGTCCAGGGCAGCAATAGCGTCGTCAAGGTCACCGCGATCGCAGGGGCGATGACGGCAGCCGCCCAGACCAGACGCAGCACTTGCTGACGCCGTAGATGAACGAGGTCGCCGGTCGCCACGATCACCGCCAGTCCCGACATCAACAACACGATGCCCCCGCCCGCGACACGATCGAGACCAAACAGGCCGGAGATCAAACTTCCCGCGAGCGCGGGGGCAATGGCGAAGAAATAAACGAAATCCCGCGCCAGCGGATCGACCGGCGGCCGAAAGATGATCGGCGCATCTTCCGGGTTGCGGCCGAACCAGCCCGAGTCAATCACCACCAGCAGCACGACGCCGGAAATCGCCAACAGCAAGCCACCGAGCAGTCCGGCCCAGTGCAGCGCCCTGTCGCCCAAATCCGCGATCGCCGGCCATGGCGGCAGCGCCAGGGTGTCGGCGCGCATCAGCCAAATGAGATACGGCAGCGCCAGCACGACGATCACCAGCAGCGCGAACAACGGATCGAACGACATCAGCGTGCGCCGTCCGCGCTCGGTCGCCAGCGCAAATCCGGTGACCAGCATCAGCAGGCCGATCGCGGCAGGGATTGTCAGCAGCAGGAGTCCGGCTTCGATCGACCATGCGAACCACGCGTTGCGACGGCCCTGCCCCATGATTTGCCAGGAATGCAAAAGCAGCAGCGCCCAGAGCGGCCGCGCAAGCACCAGGGGCCCGAACTCGACACCGGGCGAACTGAATGCCGTGACCGTCATCGTCAGCAGGACCGCGAGCACCGCCTGTTGTCCGCCGACAATGGCGCGCGCCAGCAGATAGAGCGTCCAGAACGTCGCGATCGCGCAAAGCTGCGCCAGCAGATAGACGCCGAACATATGATTGCCCGCGGCGCGAAACGCGATATCGCCGAGCCAGAACGCCAGCGGCGGGCCGAGAACGGTTCCCACCTGGTATTCCCGGCCATACGCGAGAACCGTAGCAAGGTCGCCGGGAGGGCTTCGATACAGCAGCACCGGCAGGATCAGCCACAACGCCGCCTGAAACAGCACCACGATCCAGACCACCAGCCGCGGCCGGGCGCGGATCAGTTCGATGACCAGGGAGGTAAAGCGCATGAAACGTCCGAAATGCCCAAGTCGGCGTGTTCGATCTCGAACACGGTGATAAAGCGCGTGAGCCGCTGAGGCAACAGATTGATCCCGCGTCAACGCGCAAGGCGCCTCCGCTCGGCATCACGCATCGTGATGCTCCCATCCAGCAGGCACGACGTGAGCTGCGATCGGCGCAAGATCGTGATTGCCGCAAGTCAGCTTTCTCTCTGAGAGCCAAACACCTTAGCCATGACACTTGGCGAGACACTTTAGCTATTGCATCCGGCGAGACAGCTTCGTTCAGCGGCGAACGCGGCATCCGAGCGCCGACTTCGCCACACCGCGCTTCACTTCCGCTCTGCCGAATTTTTCACGATGCTGTCCGATCGCGTTCGCGCACGACGTCTTTCTGCTCGCCGGCGTAAACGATCGTCGTGTGCCAGTTGTGCAACTGCGGGAACAAGCGCGGACTGCCGATGAATCGTTCGAGCAATTGACATTGCGTTTCCCGCGTTTCACAGTTCGCATGAGCCGATCGATTTGCGGAAGATGCGTCGAGGGCTTGCGATGCGGCTGAGCCAGCCCGTCGACGGCCCTGTAGCGGCCAGTAATTTTCACAGTAAGCGTCGGATAGTGCGTTGCGCGACCTCGGCTGATCATCGCCACGAGGTGGGATGACTCCGCCGTAGTCCGGTTCATCTGCGTGGTCTTGCCGTGCGTCATCTCTCATAGCGGGGCCCGTGATTAAGGCCGCACAAGGAATGTCACTTGCATCAGAGAACCATTCGCTTTTGGCTCACATGTCTGGTCATCGGCTGCGTTCTGCCGGCGGCGCTGGGATCTGTGTTCCTGTTCACCATTTCCTATCAACAGCAGCGGACGATCCTCGAACGCAACACGACCGCGACAGCGCGCGCGCTGATGCAGGCGATCGATGCCGAGTTGTTCGGGCTCCAGTCGGCGTTGCAGGTGCTCGCGTCGTCGCAGCGTCTGGCTTCCGGCGATCTCTTCGGTTTCTACCGGAAGGCGAGCGAGGCATTGCCGAACATGGGCGGCAACTACATCGTGGTCACCGACTCCACCGGTCAGCAGCGGCTCAATACGCTCAAGCCATTTGGAGATCCGCTGCCTCAGTTGCCGCTCTCCGCCAAACTGCAGCGGGTGTTCGACACCGGTGAACCTGTCATTTCCGATTTTTTCGCTGCTCCCGATATCGGGCAATCCGCGATCACCCTGGAAGTGCCGGTATTCTCCAACGGGAAGGTCATCTACTCGCTGGCAATGGGCATCTTTGCCGATCGTCTTGGCGATATTCTGCGCCGGCAAAATCTTCCGCCCGACTGGATCACGGCGATTTACGATAGCAACGGCACGATCGCGGCACGCACGCACAAGCCGGAACAATACGTCGGCGGAAAAGGGTCCGCCAGCTTCCTGCGAACGTCAGCCGAGGTCAGCGAGGGCGTCACCGAGGTCAACTCGCTTGAGGGCGTTCCTATGTTGAGCGCCTTCAACCGGTCGCCGCGGTCGGGCTGGGCTATCGGCGTCGGCATCCCGAAGACCGCTTTGAGGGAAAATCTGTGGCGATCCATGGGCTTCAACGCCGCCGTAACCCTCGCGCTGCTCGCATTGAGCATCGGGATGGCGAGAATCATCAGCGTCCGGATCAATCGCTCGGTCCGATCCCTTCGCATCCCGGCCCTTGCGCTCGGAACGCCGGAATTAGTGTCAATTCCGGATAACGAAATCGTCGAAGTGAACGACATTGGTCAGGCGCTGATGAAGGCCTCCCAAATAATCAGGGAGAGCGTGGTGGAACGCGAGCAAGGCGAATTGGCGACGCAAGAAATGGTTCTGGCCAAGCAAATCGCCGACAGAACCAGCCGCGCCAAGTCAGAGTTCCTCGCATCGATGAGCCACGAGTTGCGGACCCCGCTGCATGCCATCTCGGGCTTTGCCCAACTGCTAGGTCGGTCCGGAGATACGCTCGCCCCCGAAAAGCGGATTCGCTATACGGAGAACATCATGGAAGCGAGCACCCAATTGGGAAAAATCATCGATGACGTCCTCGACATGGCGAGTTTTGAATCCGGCCACGTCAACGTGAACTGCGAAGTTCTGGATTGTCTGGAAGTCATGGCTGAAGTGAGCCGCACGCTGGAGGTCTCGGCCAGGAAGAGAGGCATACTCCTTACGGTGGACACCTCCGCCAATCTGCCCTCGATCGTCGCCGACCGCGGGCGCCTGATTCAGGTTCTGTTGAACCTTGGAAGCAATGCGATCAAATACAATGTCGAGGGCGGATGGGTGTTGCTGACCGCGCTTCCCTATGACGACGTCGTGCGCTTCATCGTCCGGGATACCGGAAAGGGAATTCCTGCCGAGCGCCAGCGTGAAATTTTCGAGCCTTTCAATCGACTTGGCATCGAACTCACCCAGCAAGAAGGCAGCGGCATCGGGCTGACGATCAGTCGCCGGCTGGTGCAGGCGATGGACGGCAAGATCGGCTTCGAAAGCTTTGTCGGCCAAGGCAGCAAGTTCTGGGTCGAGCTGCCGGTGGCCAACGAGACCGCGGCGAAGATGGCTCGCGTACCCTCGCTGTTCGCCACGGCAGCGGACACTCGATGCAAGATTCTCTACATTGAAGACAAGATTCCGAATGTCGAGCTGATGCGCGCCATCATCGAAGATTTGAGCCATACGCGCTTCATCGATGCTCAAACGGTGGAGGAAGGGCTCAAGATCGCCCGCTCGCTGCGGCCCGACCTTGTCATTACCGATATTCACCTGCCGGACGGCAAGGGGTTCGACGTTTTGAGGGGTCTGCGCAATGACGACCGAACCTCGCACATTCCCGTTGTCGCACTGACGGCCGATGCCATGCCTACCAACATGCACAACATGGAGCTGGCCGGCTTCCACCATGTCTTGACCAAGCCGCTCAAAATACCCGACCTGATGGAAATTCTGCGTGCAACACTCAAGGCGGCCTGAGGCCAACAGATCGCTCGGCTGACGCGCGCAACATTGTCCGCTGTCAGACCTCGGCCGAGACCTCGACGCTGGTCTGGATCTGGGTCTGCGTCCGCCCCAGGCGGCCCGCGACCGCGATGGCTTCGTGCTGCTCACGTGCCGCCGCGACCGGCGCAAACAAGCGGCGATGATGCACCGTGGGTCCGAGCCGGTTCAGCGCCTCAAGATGCTCCGGCACGGCATAGCCCTTGTGCGACTCGAAGCCATAACCTGGGCAATCCTCCGCCAGCTTGCACATCAACCGGTCGCGCGCGACTTTGGCGATGATCGAGGCCGCCGCGATCGAGAGAACCAGACCGTCGCCGCCGATCACCGCTTCGCAGCCGCAGGAGGTATCGAGCCGGTCGCGGCCATCGACGAACACATGTTTCGGCAGGTCCGGCAGCGCATGCACCGCGCGCGCCAGCGCCCAAAGTGACGCCCGCAGGATATTGTCGCGATCGATCCGCGCCGGCGATGCGAAGGCCACCGCGAACGACGCGGTGGCGCAAATTTCCTCGAACAATTCCTCGCGGCGCTCCGGCGTCAGCCGCTTGGAATCGTCGATGCCTTTGGGGATCCGTTTGGGATCGAGCACCACCGCCGCGGCCACCACCGGACCGGCCAGCGGACCGCGCCCGGCCTCGTCGCAGCCGGCCACCGGCCAGACGCCACGCTTGATCAGCGCGCGCTCGCGGCGAAAACTCGGCAGCGCGACCGCAATCACGCCTTTTGGCAGCCTGGCGGGATCTTTCCCGGATTTATCGCGAATCATGCGGGGATGGTGCGCAAGCAGCGGCCACTGCACAACGGAAAAATCAGATCTATGCCCGTTGTTCACGCGCACGGTCGCGCCACTCTTCGATCTTGATGCAGAAGACGCTGCGGTTTGTGCGTCTGGGTTCCGCCACGTCCTTCAAATACCGCAATCCAAGCTTTTGAAGCGCATGAATTGACGGCGCGTTTGCCGGATCGACCAAACCCAGCAAGCGCCGGCAGTTGAGCCGTTCGAACCCGAAGGCGAGTTGCGCTTCGCCGATTTCGGTAGCAATTCCCTTGCCCCAGGCCTGACGGGCGAGGACGAAGCCGATTTCGAAGTCGTCCGCTTCCAAAACCGCGCAGGGAAACAAGCCGGCAAAGCCGATGATGTCGCCCGTGGGCCTTTCGGTCAGGATCGCGATCCCCGTGAGACTATCGCCGAAGGTGAAGTGCTTTCGCATCATCTCCTCGGCGCTTTGCTCCGTCATCGCTCCGCCCTGAAACACGTAGCGCATCACATCGCTGTCACCGAAAATCCGCTCCCGCATGATCGGGATGTCCTGCTCGGTCGCAGCGCGCAGGATCAGGCGCGTCGTCGTTAGAATGACTAACGGCTGGTCTTTCGGTGCTGGTGCGGGCTTACCGTTCATCAAGCTGCAATACTGCAATTTGAGCGCGGAGAGAAGCTCCTTAGCGCTCACTCTTGCCATGTGCCCTGCGCTCTCGCCGGGTTGGTGATCCGGGTTGGTGATAAGGTCCAAGGATGACAGGAGGCTCAGCAATCTCGAACAACTGCCCATCCTCATCAAGCTGTACCCGAACCGGCGGCTCTATGACGCGGAAATGGCGCGCTATCGCAGTCTCGATCAGCTGCGGGCCTGCGGGAACGGCAGGTGCCGTTCTTGATCGTCGATTCCAAAACCGGAGATAACGTGACCGACAGGATCTTGTCGTAGCCGCTGCTGTGCCGTCCGCCGCACATTAGCGCGTTTTCAAGCGATATGGAGACCGGTTCGCGTCAAGAAAACGCGTCAAATCAAGAATCTAGCGTCCCGGTTCAATCCGGCAAATGAATGCGCCGGTCTTCGCCCACCTCGATGCCGGGTGCGACCACGGCTTCCCAGGGATGACCGTCGGGATCGGCAAAATATCCGGAGTAGCCGCCGTAATCGGTCTTATGCGCGGGTTTCAGCAGCGACGCACCTTTCGCGACCGCAAATTTCAGCACCGCATCGACCTCATCCATGGTGCGGCAATTCCAGGCCAGCGTCACCCCGCGAAAGGCCTGCGGACGCGGATGCTCCGGCAGCGTCACGTCCTGCGCGAGTTGATCCCACGGGAAAAGCCCGATTGCCGTGCCGCCGGTCTCGAAGAACGCAACAGCCTCGCCGGTGGCGCGAAATTTTCGCGTGAAACCAAGCGCTTCGTAAAAGGCGATACTGGCGCGCATGTTGCGGACGCCGAGCGTAATCATGGTCAGCCGCGCGACGGGTGCGGGCATTTCTTGATTCATAACGGCTCCTCCTTGCGGCTCTAAAACAGGCTCAACTGCTGCCCGCTGCGCTTTGGCCGCGCGAAATGGTCGGTGGTCAGTTTCGAACGCCGCTTGTTGAGCCCGAGCTTCTCGCAGGCAATCTCGAACCGGCGTCCGATCATCCAGGCCATCGGCCCGGTGCCCTTCATCCGTGTCCCCCACTGCGAGTCATAATCGCGCCCGCCGCGCATGTCGCGGATCATGGTGAAGACGTGGCGATAGCGGTCGGGGTAATTCGCCATCAACCATTCGCGGAACAGGTCGCGCACCTCCAGCGGCAACCGCAGCAGCACGTAGCTCGCCTCCTTGACGCCGGCATGCGCCGCCGCATCGAGAATGCGCTCGATCTCGGAATCGTTCAGCGCGGGGATCACCGGCGCCACCATCACCGTGGTCGGAATTCCGGCTTCGGACAATTGCCGCAGCGCTTCGAGCCGCCGCGTTGGCGTCGAGGCCCGCGGCTCCATGGTGCGCGCGAGTTTCGGATCGAGCGTCGTGACCGAGAGTGCCACCTTGGCGAGATTGCGTTTCGCCATCCGCGAGAGAATGTCGATGTCGCGCGTCACCAGCGCCGACTTGGTGACGATGCCGACAGGGTGCGAGGCGCGCTCCAGCACTTCGAGAATGCCGCGCATGATCTTCCGCTCGCGTTCGATCGGCTGATAGGGATCGGTGTTGGTACCGATCGCGATCATGCGCGGTTCGTAATCCTGCGCCGCCAGTTCCTTTTCCAACAGCGCCGGCGCGTCGGGCTTGGCGAACAGCTTGGATTCGAAGTCGAGCCCCGGCGACAGGCCGAGAAAGGCGTGGGTGGGCCGCGCAAAGCAATACACGCAGCCATGCTCGCAGCCCCGGTAAGGGTTGATCGAACGGTCAAAACCGATATCGGGAGAGTCGTTGCGGGTAATGACCTTGCGTGCGGTATCGACCGCGACCGTGGTCTTGAATGGCGGCAATTCATCGAGACTCTGCCAGCCGTCGTCGAACGCGACCCGCGCTTCAGCCTCGAAGCGGCCGCTGTCGTTGGATTGCGCGCCGCGGCCACGTCGCCGCTCGCGCTCGATTGCGACCGACAGTTCGGGAAAGGGAGAAGGCGCACCCGCCGGTTCGGAGGGCGCCGTGACCGGCGGGTGCTTGAGCGCACGAGAGGATGCTGGACTCATGGTGAGAACGTAACACGCCAATAGAACAAATCAAGAACAAATATCGGGCGATGATCGAATTTGGCTCGTCCGCTGCCAATCGGGTTCCTGCTCGAGGCGAATCAATAGCTGGCGGGTTTGTCCGGGGCAAAATTACCGATGGCAGGCGGCGAATTCAACGAAACGTCGGCAACCGAGGTTCGATAACAGCCAGCTGAGTCGATCTCTGCACAATCCCGTTCTATCTCCACATGAGTAGGGATCGATCAGGCCTCTCCAGCAGTAGTAGCGCATGTCGGTCGATGACATCCAGCACATGGCCGCGATGGCCAACACCCTGGAGCCTGGAATGCCTTGTTTTCACCAGCGGCATCGGCGAACACAGCAAGGAGATACGGCAGCAAATACGTAATCGCTGGCGATGGTTAGGGGTGACAATGGATCCTTCCGCGAATAATCAAGCGAAGCTGTGCATCGAAGACCTCCGTCGCCCCCCGCTCCGGTCCCGCGCCACAAGAGCCGCCGTCACCTCGGGGCCGCCGCAAAAAGCTGCAAACGGCAGGCTGATTTGATTGTGACAAGGTGATAACAGTCGGCGTTTTCTCTCTTTTTGAGGCATAGAACAGCCGTCAATGTTGAGCGTCATCATCCCCACCGAAGGCATCGAGCAGCCCGCGGTCGCCACCTTGGCGGCGCTGGTGCCGGGCGCCGCTGCCGGCGTGATTCGCGAGGTACTGCTGGTCGATCGGACCGGCACCGGCGTGATCGAGCGCGTCGCCGATGTCGCAGGCTGCCGCTTTTTGCGGTTCGAGGGATCGCATGCGGCGGCGCTGGCGGCCGGCGCCCGGCAGGCCCGCTCGCCATGGCTGATGTTCCTGCATGCAGGCGCCGTGCTGGACTCGGGCTGGATCGAGGAGACCGCGCAATTCATCCAGGGCGTCTCGAACAGCGGCCGTCCCCGCGCCGGAATCTTCCGCTACGCTCGATCGCCCTATGCCGAAACCCGCCTGCGCGATGGTTTCAAATTTGTCGCCAGGATGATTGCGGGGCCATCGGCGGATCAGGGATTGCTGATCGCACGGGATCATTACGAGCGGCTCGGGGGCTATGCGCCGGACGCCCGCCGCTCCGAGGCCAGACTGCTCCGCCAGCTCGGCCGCTCCTCGCGCACCCTGCTGCGCAGCCGGATCGTGGTGGCCTGAGGCGCACCGAGATACTTGCCAAAGTCAAATAATTATTTGACAATGGCAACTATCCGAGGTGCGCCATGCCACAGCAGGATTCCGACGACCAGATATCAGCGGTCCGCAGCTTCAACCGCTTCTACACACGCAAGCTCGGCGTTCTCGACCAGCAACTGCTGAAAACCCCGTTCTCGCTGAGCGAGGCGCGGGTGTTGTACGAACTCGCCAACGGGGAAAACCTGGCGGCGAAAGAGATCGGGATCGAACTTGGTCTTGATCCGGGGTACCTCAGCCGGATTATCCAGAATTTCGATGAAAACGGGTTGATCGCCCGTAAGGCACTGCCCTCGGATCGGC
>Ga0193735_1000482_pt1 | contig 12669 bp, 12 predicted proteins | sample U1m2metaG_FD_145080 | JGI IMG/M metagenome (GOLD analysis project Ga0193735, IMG submission 145080) | Soil microbial communities from a riparian zone of the East river system, Colorado, United States - U1m2 | ecosystem: Environmental > Terrestrial > Soil > Riparian zone | place: USA: East River... | reverse complement strand
CCGGAGCACTTGATCGGGGGTGGCGTTGAGCGCGAAGTCGGGCGCCGGAACGCCGGCGGGAAGGATATTTGGAGCGAGTCGATCGAAGTCGGATTCCGACATTTGTGCCTCCTCGGGTACTACTCATCTTAGTGGGGGCTTTTCTCCAGCGCTACGCACCCCAAACGGCTAGTAAACTTCACAGATGAAATTGGAAGAGCTGGTACGCGTTTCAGCCGCTGTAGCAGGAACGCCTGGTCGTCTGGAGAAGATCTCGAAGCTGGCAGGTCTGTTCGCGGCTCTGCCACCGGACGATGTTCCGATCGCGATCGGTTTCCTCACCGGCTGGCCGCGGCAGGGCCGGCTTGGCGTCGGGTGGGCGACCGTTGCGTCCGCGCGAGATCGCCTTGCGGCAACGACGTCCACGCTCGAGCTCCACGATGTCGACATTGCATTCGACCAACTGTTGTCGGTGGGTGGGAAGAATTCAGGAAGTGAGCGCGGGCGGCTGATCGGCGATCTGTTCTCCCGCGCGACCATCGAGGAACAGCATTTCCTGGCCGCTCTCATGATTGGCGAAGTGCGCCAGGGAGCGCTCGAGGGTGTGATGCTCGAGGCAATTGCAAAAGCGGGCGGCGTCAAAGCGGAAAGCGTGCGCCGCGCGGTGATGATGGCCGGAGATCTCGGGGTTGTAGCGCGTGCCCTTCTCGGGGATCGCGATGCGGGGCTCGCGCAGTACCAGCTCGAGGTGTTCCGACCCGTGCAGCCTATGCTCGCCGATTCAGCCCCGACTGTCGCAGACGCTTTGAGCGCTGGGACTCCGGTGGATGTGGAATGGAAGCTCGACGGAGCACGAATTCAGGTGCATCGCCGGGACGATCGCGTGGCGGTGTACACTCGCAACCTCAACGATGTCACGGCTGCCGTACCCGAAGTAGTCGAGGTTGTGAGAGCGCTCCCGGCACACGAGCTGATTCTCGATGGCGAGGTAATAGCGCTTGCCCACGACGGAAGGCCACACTCCTTTCAAACCACGATGCGGCGCTTTGGCCGGCGTTTGGACGTCGCCGCACTTCGAGCCGAGCTGCCGCTCACGGCGCTCTTTTTCGATGTCCTGTTGCACGATGGTGAGAGCCTCGTGGACAACCCGCTCTCCTCGCGATTGGAGCGACTCGATGTGGTCGCGCCGGATTCGCTGCGTGTGCCGCGGATCGTGACCGCGGATTTGGAAGAGGCATCGCGCTTTCAGGCGGAGGCCTTGGCGCGCGGGCACGAAGGCATCATGATCAAATCGCTCTCAGCGCGATACGCAGCGGGCCGGCGGGGCTCCGCGTGGCTCAAGGTAAAGGAGGCGCGCACGCTGGATCTGGTGGTGCTTGCGGTGGAGTGGGGCTCGGGCAGGCGGAAGGGCTGGCTCAGCAATCTGCACCTCGGCGCCCGCGATCCGGCGACCGGCAGTTTCGTGATGCTGGGAAAGACGTTCAAGGGAATGACCGACAAGATCCTGGAGTGGCAGACGAAGGAGCTCCTTGCTCGCGAAGTTCGCCGCGACGGTCACATCGTGTACGTGCGTCCCGAGCTGGTGGTCGAGATTGCGTTCAACGAAGTTCAGCGTAGTACGCAGTATCCGGGCGGCGTGACGCTGAGGTTCGCCCGCGTCAAGGGATATCGACCGGACAAGAGTGCAGGAGAGGCGGACACGATCGACGCGGTGCGAGCGTACTTGCCAGCATGAAGAGCGCGCCCAAAGGACTCCATCGCCGCATCCACGATGTCGTGTCGCGGATCCCGCGCGGGCGCGTAGCTACCTATGGTCAGATCGCGCGCCTCGCCGGGCTGCCGGGGCAAGCACGCCTTGTGGGTTACGCCCTCCACGCGCTCCCAGCCGGCACGTCTGTCCCCTGGCAGCGCGTCGTAAATGCGCGGGGCGCAATCAGCATTCGATCGGGGCACGAGACGAATCAACGACGCCTTCTCGAGGGGGAAGGCGTTCGCTTCGACTCACGGGGTCGGATATCCCTCGCTTCGTTTCAATGGCGACCCAAGCGGTCGCGTTCCGCATCAACGTGAGCTATTGATTCACACCGCTCGCCAGAAAGCCGCCATCCACCGCGAGGAGGTGGCCCGTCACGAAGCTCGCCGCCTCGGACGCCAGAAACACCGCCGCCCCCGCGACCTCCTCCGGTTGTCCAAAGCGTCTCATCGGCGTGCGGGTCAGGAGCTCGCGGCCACGGTCGGTGCCGTCGAGTAGCCCCTCATTGAGAGCAGTCCGGAACACGCCGGGCAGGATCGCGTTCACGCACACGCCGTGCGGCGCCCACTCGACGGCGAGCGACTTCGTGAGCGCAGCGACGCCGGCTTTGCTCGCGCCGTACGCGGCTACTTCGTGCAGCGCGACGAGCGACGTCAGCGAGCCGATGTTGATGATGCGTCCGTAACGCCGCTCGATCATGTGCCGGCCAAAGACGCGGCAGGCGCGCAGCATCCCGGTGAGGTTCGTGTCCATGATCGCGTTCCACTCGTCGTCCGAGACCTCGAGCGTTGGGCGTCGCACAGTACGGCCGGCCGCATTCACCAGGATGTCGACCTGGCCGAACTCTTTGATAGCAGCGTCAGCGAGCGCCTGGAGGGAGTTCGAATCGGTCACGTCCGCTGCCATCGCGAGGGAGCGACGTCCGCGCGCTTCGATCTCGCGCGCCGCTTCCGTCGCCAGCCTTGCCCGACGGCCGGTTGGAACTACGTCAGCGCCGGCGTCGGCCAGCCCTAGCGCGATCGCTTTACCGATGCCCGACGTCGCTCCGATGACGACGGCGATACGGTTGGTCAGGTCGAGCCCGTGGAAAGACATGATACGTAGAATCTGGTGATGAGGTCTGAGCGAACGTAAGATTGCGCATGGATCTCGTGACCTTCGGCGAAGCGATGGTCCGGCTCACGCCGCCCGCCTTTCAGAGGCTCGAGCAGGCCCACGGCTTCGACGCCTACGTCGGCGGGGGCGAGCTGAACGTCGCCGTCGCAGCCGCACGGCTCGGCGTCGCGTCCCGGTGGGTTTCGCGCCTTCCCGAGAACGCGCTCGGCCACATGATCGCCAATCGCGCTCGCGAGCAGGGTGTCGACGTACGCGTCGAGTGGACCGCTGACGATCGGGCGGGTCTTTACTTCGCGGAGCTTGGCGCCGCTCCTCGCGCGAGCAGCGTGCTGTACGATCGCGCCGGATCTGCCATCAGCAGAATCACCCCTGGCAGCGTCGATTGGGCTTCGGTGTTCGATGGTGCACGCTGGTTCCACGTCAGTGGAATCACGCCGGCGTTGAGCGAATCCGCCGCGAAGGTTACGGCGGAGTCGCTGGTGGCCGCAAAAAAGGCCGGATTAACCGTCAGCTACGATCTGAATTATCGAAGCAAGCTGTGGAGCGCCGAAAGAGCCCGCACGGTGCAAGAGCCGCTGATGCGACACGTGGATGTCCTCATGACGACGGAGGAGGACACGCGGGTGGTCTTCGGCATCGGTGCGCAGACGAAGGACAGGTACGAGCGCGTCGACGCCGAATCGTACGAGCAGGTAGCGCGAACGCTCGAGAATCAATTCGATCTGCGCGCGGTGGCGATCACCGTGCGCGAGAACCCGCGGGTGCTGTTGAACACCTGGAGCGCGATTGTCGTGGCCGGTGGAGCGGTCCACCGGTCACCGCGTTACGAGGTAGAGGTAGTCGATCGCATCGGCGCCGGCGACGCGTTCAGTGCCGGCCTGATCGTGAGCCGCCTCGAGAACCGCGGGTGGGACGAAGCGGTCCACTTCGCTACCGCGGCGTCAGCACTCAAGCACAGCATCCCCGGTGATTTCTGTCTGGTGACGCGGGCAGAGGTGGAGCAGCTGCTGCGCGGGGCGAGCCTCCGCGTCTCGCGGTGATCACGTTCAGATGGTTCGGGCCGCGCGATCCGATTCCACTGACACACATCCGACAGGTCCCAGCGGTCCGTGGCATCGTCAGCTCACTCTTCGAAATTCCCGTTGGCGAGCCGTGGCCGCTCGACCGAATCACGGCGCTGCGCGCCGAAGTGGAACGGCACGGCATGCCTCTCACTGTTATCGAGAGCATTCCAGTCCACGAGGACATCAAACTCGGGCGCTCCACGCGGGATCGGTTCATCGACAACTACTGCGAGAGCGTCCGGAACATGGGGCGCGCCCGTGTCCCGGTGTTGTGCTACAACTTCATGCCGGTCTTCGACTGGATGCGAACCGACCTCGCGCGGCGTCTCGACGACGGCTCGACTGCGCTGGCGTACGACGACGCGGCGCTCGCGAAGATAGACCTGTCGCGCGGCACTGCCGACCTGCCGGGCTGGGCAACAACCTACACAGCGGAGGCGCTGAAGAAGCTTCTCGATGCGTATCGCTCGGTGAGCGAGGACAAGCTCTGGGAAAACCTTGCCTACTTCCTCGAGCGCGTCGTTCCGGTCGCCGCAGCGGCTGGCGTACGCATGTCGCTCCATCCCGACGACCCGCCATGGTCGATCTTCGGACTTCCGCGAATCATCACCAGCGGGGCGGCGCTCGAGCGGGTGACCAGCATCGTCGACGATGCCGCGAACGGCATCACTTTTTGCGCCGGCTCGCTCGCCGCCGACCCGAGTAACGACCTTCCCGCGATCATTCGCCGCGTCGGATCCAAAGGGCGCATTCACTTCGTCCACCTCCGAAACATCAAACGGACCGGAGCGCGGTCCTTCCAGGAGACAGCGCATCCATCGGGCATCGGCGACATCGACATGCGCTCGATGCTGACGACTCTGCATGAAACTGGGTTCGAGGGACCGATACGATCGGATCACGGCCGCATGATCTGGGGCGAGACCGGCCAGCCCGGCTACGGCCTGCACGATCGCGCACTGGGTGCGATGTACCTCCACGGCCTGTGGGAAGGAATCACCGGTGGATAATCTCGAGCGCCCGTCGTCGTACCGTTGGACGATCTGCGCTCTGCTCTTCGTCGCGACGACCATCAACTACGTCGACCGTCAGGTACTTGGAATCCTCGCGCCGACTCTCCAGCGCGAGCTCCATTGGACCGAGGCGGACTACGGCGACATCGTCTCGTGGTTCAGCTTTGCTTACGCGTTTGGATTCCTCGTCGCGGGCCGTGTTATCGACTGGATCGGAGTGCGCCGAGGCTTGGCGATCGCGGTGGTGGCGTGGAGTGCCGCCGCGATCGGGCACGCGTTTGCGAGGACAGCCGCGGGTTTCTCATTCGCGCGCGCGATGCTCGGCGCGAGCGAGTCGGCGATCTTTCCCGGCTCGATTAAGACCGTCGCTGAATGGTTTCCGCAGCGGGAGCGCGCGCTTGCGACCGGGATTTTCAACGCCGGCACCAACACCGGCGCTATTCTCACCCCACTGCTCGTTCCCTGGATTGCGCTCCAGTGGGGCTGGCAGTGGGCGTTCGTCGTGACAGGCGCGCTTGGGCTTCTCTGGCTCGTGCTATGGATTCCGCTGTACCGGAACCCTCCGGCAACCGGTGGATCGGTCACCGACGCGAGAGTGCCATGGGTGAGTCTTTTCGGGCATCGGCAGACGTGGGCCTTCATCGTCGGCAAGCTGATGGCTGACCCCGTCTGGTGGTTCTACCTCTATTGGCTGCCGAAATTCCTCGACGCCAAGTACGGCGTGAAGCTCGCGCAGGTTGCCGCGCCCATAATCGCCGTGTACCTGATCGCCGACGTTGGCTCAGTTGGTGGCGGCTGGCTCTCGAGCGCGTTGATCAAGCGCGGCTGGTCGGTGAACCGCGCGCGCAAGGTGACGATGCTCGCCATGGCGCTGCTGATCGTACCGACGACACTTGCCTCTCGCGCGCCGAGCATGTGGGCCGCGGTGCTCATCGTGGGCGTGGCCGCCGCGGCGCATCAGGCCTGGTCGGCGAACGTGTATACGCTGGCGAGCGACATGTTTCCGAAATCCGCCGTAGGATCGGTGGTCGGCATCGGCGCTTTCGCGGGCGCGATGGGCGGCGTGGTCTTCCAACGCGTCACCGGGCGTGTACTCCAGGCGAACGGCAGCGACTACACCCCGATCTTCGCCGTGTGCGGTCTTGCGTACGTCACCGCGTGGGTGATTATACATCTACTCGCGCCGCGGCTGGAGCCGGCGCGTCTCTCACTCCGGCGGACATGACTACCTACCATAGGATCCGGCTAGCCTGCGCGATCGTAACCGCCGCTTGTGGTCCTCAAGTGCAGGTTGGAAGCGACGCCGACGCTGCAGCGAATACTTTGACGAGTGCCGAGCAACGCGAGGGATGGCGTCTGCTCTTCGACGGCCGGACGTTCGACGGCTGGCGTGGACTCGGCTATGACAGTGTGCCTACCGCGCACTGGAGGATCGAGAACGGCACGATCAGGAAGATCGCGGACGGCGACGTTCCGCGACTCGCTGATGGCCAGCCAGCCGCCGGCGGCGACCTGATGACCCGCGACACCTTTCGTGACTTCGAGCTGACCTGGGAGTGGAAGATCAGCCGTGCCGGCAACAGCGGCGTGAAGTACAACGTGTCCGAGGAAATCTCGATGGCCGGCGCCCCGAACCACGCGGCCCTCGGCTTCGAGTATCAGATGCTCGACGACAGCCTCCACGAAGACAACAAGGTCCCTTCGCACCGCGCGGGCGCGCTCTACGATCTGATACCGCCGAACGCGAGCAAGACCCTCAAGCCCGTCGGCGAATGGAACAGCTCGCGTATCGTATTTCGCGGGAACCACGGCGCGCACTGGCTCAATGGGAGTCAGGTCGTTGAGTTCGATCTCGGCACGCCGCTCATGGATTCGCTCCTTGCGAAGAGCAAGTATCGCGACATCAAGGATTTCGCGACCCGTCGCGCGGGCCACATCGTGCTGCAGGACCACGTCGACGAAGTGTACTTCAGAAATATCAAGATTCGCATTTTGTAACTCGGGGAATTTGCCATGAATCCGAAAGAGCCATTGGACCGCCGGGATTTTCTGAAGAAGGCGTCCGCCGCCAGTCTGGGCGCATTTGCAGCATCGCGTGGCGCGGGTCCGTTGTTCGCGTTCGAGGGATCACCGGCGGAGAAGATGTCCGTTGGCGTGATGGGACTGAACGGCCGAGGAATGGTGCCGGCGCGCGGGTTCGCGCGGGGCGCCAATACCACCGTCGCCTATCTCTGCGATGTCGACTCCAACGTGCTCGCGAAAGCGCTTGCGGAGATTTCGCCGCTCCAGTCTACGCCGCCCAAAGCCGTGGGGGACTTCCGCCGAATGCTCGACGACAAGAGCGTCGATGCGATCGTCATCGCCACGCCGGATCATTGGCATGCGCCCGCCACGATTCTTGCCCTCAACGCCGGAAAGCACGTCTACGTCGAGAAGCCGAGCGGGCACGACGCTCGCGAGGACGAGTTGATCGTCGCGGCCGCGCGCAAGCATCCGAAGCTGCACGTTCAGCTCGGCACCCAGGCGCGCTCCGGTCCGCACTTCGTCGAAGTTTTGCAAGCGGTTCGCGAAGGAGTGATCGGCAAGCCGTACCTCGCCCGCGCCTGGTATGCGAATACGCGGACGGGAATAGGAAAGGGCAAGGTGGTCCCGGTGCCCGCAAATCTCGACTATGAGCTGTGGCAAGGGCCGGCGCCGCGCACACCGTATCGCGACAACGTCATCCACTACAACTGGCATTGGTTCACCAACTGGGGAACCGGAGAGATCTGCAACAACGGCACCCACGAGATCGACGTCGGCCGCTGGATCCTCGGCGTCGACTATCCCTCGAGTGTCGTCTCGACGGGTGGACGCTTCCATTACGCCGACGACTGGCAGTTCCCCGACACGCAGGAAGCAACCTTCGTATTCGATGGTGACAAGAGCATCATCTGGCAAGGGCAGAGTTGCAACGGCCTGGATCTCTACGGCCGTTCGCGCGGGACCGCTGTCCTCGGAACCAACGGCAGCGTCGTAGTCGACAGGGACGGCTACGTCATTTACGACCTCAAGAACAAGATTGTCAAAGAGGTGAAGGCCGCACCGAAGGGCGATGCGCTCAACACCGTCGGCGACGACTGGCTGACGCAGCTGCATCTGGACAACTTCACGAGCGCCGTTCGTACCGGAACGAAGCTCAGTGCGCCGATCGAGGACGGAGCCAAGACGGGAATGCTTTGTCACCTCGGCACCATCTCACACCAGGTGGGTCGGAAGCTGAGAACGGATCCAACCAACGGACACATCATCGGCGACGCGGACGCCGCCAGGCTCTGGTCGCGCGAGTACGACCCACGGTGGAAGCCCGTGGTGTGACAGGACTCCACGAGGATCGCTACTTCGATCCCGATCCGACAATTCGGCGTCATGCCCGCGCGTTGTACGACGAGACGCGTGCGCTGCCGATCGTATCACCGCACGGCCACGTCGATCCGGGTATCCTCGCAAACAACGATGCTTTCGCCGATCCCGCATCGCTGCTGATCACGCCGGATCACTACATCCTGAGAATGTTGTACTCGCGCGGGGTGCCGCTCGAAGCCCTCGGTATCGCGGCGATCGACGGATCACCGCCGGTTGCCGAGCGGGATCCGCGCAAGATCTGGCAGACGTTCGCAGATCATTGGCACCTCTTTCGTGCAACACCGACCCGCGCATGGCTCGAGTACGAGCTGAACGAGGTATTCGGGGTCACTGAGGAGCTCGAGTCGAGCTTGGCGCGACAGCTCTACGATACGATCGCAGAGCGGTTGCAATCCCCCGAATTCCGTCCGCGCGCCCTCTTCGAGCGATTCAACATCGAGGTGTTGGCGACCACCGACGCCCCCACCGATACGCTGGAGCATCACAAGACGCTCCGCTCAAAACATCCCCGCACCCGTGTGATCCCGACATTTCGACCAGATGCATTGTTCCGGATTGCCGCGCCCGCATGGTCGGCGGAGTTGGGGAGACTGGAACGCATTGCCGGCGGGTCGATAGGAAGCTGCGCCGAGCTGGTAAGTGCGCTGGCGCGACGGCGTGCCGACTTCAAGGCGATGGGCGCGACCGCGACGGACCACGCGGTGGTAATCCCGCGAACCGAGCGCCTGACTGATGCGGAAGCCGACTGCCTTTTCACCAAAGCATGCGAAGGGGTGGCAGAGGCGGAGGACCAGGCACGCTTCGAAGCCCACCTCCTGATGGAGATGGCGCGCCTGTCGGTCGAAGATGGCCTCGTGATGCAGCTGCACGCGGGCGCGCTGCGCGATCACAACGAGCTGGTGTTCGAGCGCTTTGGAGCGGATCGGGGCGGTGACATCCCCGTCGCGACGGAGTTCACCCGCAACTTGCGTCCGCTGCTCAACTCCTATGGCAATGAGCGGCGATTCCAGCTGATTGTTTTCACACTCGATGAGGCGACCTACAGCCGCGAGCTGGCGCCACTGGCGGGTCACTACCCGGCGCTCCTCCTGGGTGCTCCGTGGTGGTTCAACGACTCCATCGAAGGAATGACGCGCTTTCGGCGCCACGCAACGGAGACTGCCGGCATCGAGAATACGGCCGGCTTCACCGATGACACGCGCGCGTTTTGCTCGATCCCGGCTCGGCATGATCTCGCGCGGCGCGTAGACGCAAACTATCTCGGCGGTCTCGTCGCGCATCACGTTATCGACATGACCGATGCGCGGCAGATGGCGAGGCTCATGGCGCACGATCTCGCCAAGCGCGCTTACCGGTTGACTTGAACTAAAGCGAGGAGAGCGATGTCCAGTCACAACGTACCACGGCGCACCTTTCTCAAACTTGCGGCGCTCGGTGGGGCTGGTGTTGCGCTCACTGAGTGTGGCACCGGTTACGCGATGCTCCCGTCGACTTCCCCCGCTTCTGTGCCCGGGAGCGCCAACGAGAATGGACTCAAGTTAGGCGTCGCCAGCTATTCGCTCCGAAATTTCCCGCGCGAGCGCGCGATCGAGATGACCAAAGCCCTCGGCGTCCGGTACATCAACTTCAAGTCGGTCCATCTCCCATACGACGCCACAGCCGAGCAGATCGCGGCGGCGCGGCGGGAAGTCGAGGCCGCCGGTCTCGAGATCGTCGGCGGTGGCCTGATCACGTTCGAGACGGACACCGACGAGGGTGTGCGCAAGTACTTCGACTATGCAAGAGCGGCGGGAATGCCACTCATCGTCGCTTCTTGCCAGCCGGCGGTGCTGCCACGCATTGAGAAGTTCGTGAAGGAGTACGACATCAAGCTTGCGATCCACAATCACGGCCCCGGTGACGTGTTCCCATCGCCCTACGACGCCCTCAAGGCTGTGCAAGGGATGGATCGACGGATGGGGCTTTGCATCGATCTCGGCCATTCGGTGCGTGCTGGTACCGACGTTGTGCGCGCTGTGGCCGACGCGGGCCCGCGCGTCCTCGACATGCACGCCAAAGATCTGCGCGATCTGAGTGCGGTAGAGAGTCAGTGCATCGTCGGGGAAGGGAAGATTCCGATCGCGGCAATCTTCCGGCAGCTCGAAACCATCCGATACGGGGGTTACGTCAACCTGGAGTACGAGATCGAGGCAGACAATCCAATGCCCGGGATGAAGCAGTCGTTCGCCTATATGCGTGGCGTGCTGGCGGGACTGGGTTAGATCGCGCGCCTGCGCATCTGAACCAGAAAGTATCCGGCACAGATCCACAGCAGTCCTGCGGTGATCCAACCCATGGTGGATGCAGTCAACGAGAATGGATTCGCCGGCGGCCGTGCGCCGGTTGGCACGATGTCCTTCGTGTTGTTGATCGCGGAGTGCATGAGCATCGTGAGGAAGAGACTGCCGCTCGTATTTGCATAAAGCCACGAAATCGCCACGGACAGCGCAGCCACGCCAAGCGCATAGAGCGTGAACGACTGTCCGGTGGTCTCGATTCCTGGAATGAAGAACAGCGGCAGGTGCCACGCCGCCCAGATGACGCCGAGAACTACGCTGGCCGCGCCCAGACCGATTCGCGCGGCGAGGCGGGGAAGCGCATAACCGCGCCAGCCCAGCTCTTCACCTGCCTGTCCGAAGAACAGCATCGAAGCAGCAATCGCAGCAAGCATGAGGGCCAATGGCTCGCTCCCGAATCCGGGCCAGGCTCCAGTTACGAGGCGATGAATGATCGCAGCGGTGAGCTTGATCGCCGCCATGTAGGCAAGGGCGAATACGTACCAGCGGAGTCCGACGTGCCATTGGATGAGGCGACTCAGTAGCCCGCGAACTCCAGTGGGGCCTTCATTCCAACTCGTGAGCGAGACTGCGACAATGCCCGGACCGAATACTCCGAGATAGAACAGCACCATTCCGACGCCAGCGGGCGGATAACCCGACGCGCCGCCCCGTGAGAGCGCCCAGGCCGCGAGCCAGGTCGCCCACGTCACAACAAACGTGAGCGAGAAGAAAATCAGAAGCGATCCTGGCTTGGATGCTTTCCCCTCGGGTGTGTACGGTGTTACTGATTCAACCATGGCACTCCCCGGCCACATTTTCAGCGCACCGGACGGCGTACGCGGTATTGATACCACGGAGCGGATAACTCCCGATACCGCCGCGGCGCTTCACTCCCACGGATATCGATTCTGCGTGCGGTATGTCCGGAGAGACAAGCCACACGCTTCTGCCCTGAACTCGGCCGAGGCGAGGACAATCCTTGACTCCGGCCTCGGTCTCATGCTGGTGCAATACGTCGAGTCCGAGTCCGCGTGGATTCCGAGCGCGGCCAAAGGAACCACGAATGGACGCGTCGCCGGCGCGGAAGCTGCAAAACTTGGCGTGCCATGGGGAGTGACAATCTGGTGCGACCTTGAGGGTGTCAAGGTTGGAACTCCTCGGCAGCGAGTCATCGACTACTGCAACCGTTGGCACGCTGGCGTGGCGAGCGCGGGTTTCGTTCCCGGATTGTACGTGGGCTACCATCCTGGGCTAAGCTCGACCCAGCTCTACCTGAAGTTGCGATTCAGTCACTACTGGGGCTCGTTCAATCTCAATTCGGATCAGTTTCCCGCAGTGCGCGGACTGCAGATGAAACAGTCCCTTCGCCGGTCAGAAGACATCGTCTCCGGAGTGCAACTCGACTTTCAGGTCGACAGGGTCTCTGCGGATCGGCTCGGCGGTCGTCCGACGCTGCTCGCGCTCGAAGGATGGCCGGAGCTCCCCTAAGAAAGTCACCTCAGCACGGAGAATCTGACAGCTGACTGGGATAAACGATGGCCCTGCGCTAGATTGAATGATGCGATCAAACGATAAAGTGAAGGAATTCGAGTTCGTCGATTCAGGCCGCAAGTTCTTCTGTTCAGTCGAGAAGCCAAGTCAGGCGGGGATGGCGCCGTGGTGGTGGTTCCGCCTCGACACTGGGGAGAGCACGCGCTACGCTCCCTTCGAGGCTTCCCCCAACGACACCAAAGAATCAGTTCAGGCGAGGATAATCGCCTATTACGCGCAACTGCTTGCCATCCAGGCGCGACCGGTCCATCAGAGGCCGGTGTGGCAGAGACCCGAGCGGCCCGCTACGCCAGCACAGGCGGCAGGTGTGGCACCATCGATCAGCCCTATTCCTTCACAGGATTAGCTCGAGTTCGCGTAGGACAGCCAGGTGTTCGCTCCGTATTACCTCGAGCGACACCCCGGTTGATTCGAGGCGGCCAGCGTGAGCGGCCGCCTCGAGCGCAGCAAGTGCATCGGCGAGAACGGTC
>Ga0193735_1000481_pt1 | contig 12670 bp, 11 predicted proteins | sample U1m2metaG_FD_145080 | JGI IMG/M metagenome (GOLD analysis project Ga0193735, IMG submission 145080) | Soil microbial communities from a riparian zone of the East river system, Colorado, United States - U1m2 | ecosystem: Environmental > Terrestrial > Soil > Riparian zone | place: USA: East River... | reverse complement strand
CCAGCGTCATCGCCAAGGTGACGCGCGACCGGATGATGCGTGACTTTTGTGCCCGGTTCCCCCAGTATTGCTTCTCCCAGCACAAAGGTTACGGAACTGAGTTGCACCTGCTGAAGCTCCATGAATTCGGTCCTTGCCCGATCCATCGCCGATCTTTCGAGCCGGTGGCGCAACCACTTCTCGCGTTGGACGAGCTTGTCCAAATCCGGTCATCTCCGCCGCGGCGCGCGCGGCGAGAAGTTAGCGTGCCGCTACCTCAAGCGTAGCGGTTACAAGATCCTGTTACGAAATTTCCGCGGTCGCAGCGGTGGGGAGATCGACATTGTCTGTCGTGACAACGACACATTGGTATTTGTGGAAGTAAAAACACGCGCAAGCGAAGATTTTGGTCGGCCGTTCGAAGCGGTGAATCGGGAAAAACAGAAGCGAATCTCGCGCGGTGCGCTGGCCTGGCTGCGAATGCTCGATAATCCCGACATCTTTTTCCGATTCGATGTCGTGGAAGTCGTGATCGCCGACAATGCAAAACCGCGAGTGGAACTAATTAGGAACGCATTTCCACTTTCCAAACCGTATCTCTACTGATCCTGCAATTACGAATGTTCTTCATTGTCGGTTGAGCGGTGCAATAGGTCGCCTCTCCCTTCTCAAGGGAGAGGGGAGGGTGAGGGTTGGATGGCGCTCCGTCAGCGCTTGAATCCACTTGCAATCCAACTTCCGACGCCTCGATAATCCGGCGAAGTTTTGTGAACACGAAGATCAATCACGTCGCTGTTTGGATCCTGGTCCTGGTGCACCAACTCATCGGCTGGGGATGGTACACCATCTTCGGCGAGAAATGGCTCAATCTGCACGCCCGAACGATGACCGATATCGAGCGCACGCATAACGTCGGCGCCTACGTGTTTGCAATCGTTGCGGCAATTATCGTCAACTACGCGCTGGCGTGGTTGATCGTGCGGCTGAACGCGACGAATGCAATCGCCGGTCTGAAAATCGCGCTGCTTTGCTGGTTCGCGTTTTTGTTTGTTGAACATTCGACGATCGCCTTGTTCTCCGCTTTTGAAACAAATCCATGGCCCCTAATCTTGATCGACATGGGCAGGCCATTTGTCGCTTTCTCAATCAGCGGCCTGGTCCTTGGCGCCTGGCCAAAACGCGCGCCGTAGCTGCGCGGTCGCTGACCGGTGCTCGCCATTGGCGTGCGACCAGCGCTGGACAATCGCAGTGCCGTTGGCAAAGTCATAATTCGCAGCCATGGCTGATCCCATCCTCATTGCGCAATCGAAGGAACCGATCTTTCTCCTGCCCAAAATGGCCAATCGCCACGGCCTTATTGCCGGCGCGACGGGAACTGGAAAGACAGTGACGCTTCAAACGCTCGCGGAGAATTTCAGCGCGCGAGGCGTGCCGGTCTTTATGGCGGACGTGAAAGGCGATCTCGCCGGGCTGAGTCAACCGGGTGCAAGCAATCCGAATGTGGTCGAACGCGCGAAGGAGCTTAAGATCGACGGTTTCAAAGGCGAAGCTTGCCCGGTGGTGTTCTGGGATGTGTTCGGAGAGCAGGGGCACCCTGTGCGCGCGACTGTGTCCGAGATGGGGCCGTTGCTGCTCGGGCGGTTACTCGAATTGAACGACACGCAGGAAGGCGTGCTCAACATGGTGTTCAAGATCGCCGATGAAAATGGGTTGCTCCTTCTGGATCTCAAGGATCTGCGCTCGATGTTGCAATTCGTCGCGGACAATGCCGATCAATTTAAGACGCAGTATGGAAATGTCTCCGCCGCCAGCGCCGGCGCGATCCAGCGCAACCTGCTGACGCTCGAATCACAAGGCGCAGACAAATTTTTCGGTGAGCCGGCGCTGAATCTCGATGATTTGATCCAAACACAGAGCGGCAAAGGCGTGATCAACATCCTGGCGGCCGACAAGTTGATGCAAAAGTCGCCAAAGGTTTATGCGACATTCCTGCTTTGGATGCTTTCGGAATTGTTCGAGAATCTTCCAGAAATTGGCGATCCGGAAAAACCGAAGCTCGTTTTCTTCTTCGACGAAGCGCATTTGCTCTTCGCCGACATCGCGCCGGCGGTCGAACAAAAGATCGAGCAAATGGTGCGACTGATTCGATCAAAGGGCGTCGGCGTTTATTTCGTCAGCCAGAATCCACTCGATATGCCGGAGGTTGTGCTCGGCCAACTCGGGAATCGCGTGCAGCATGCGTTGCGTGCGTTTACCCCGCGCGATCAGAAAGCGGTGAAGGCTGCCGCGGAAACTTTCCGGCAAAATCCAAAACTAAAAGTTGAGACGGTGCTTACTGAGCTTGCCGTCGGCGAAGCGCTTGTGTCGATGCTCGATGAAAACGGCAGTCCGCAAATTGTCGAGCGCGCGAAAATTGTTCCGCCGCGCAGTCAGGTGGGTGCGATCACCCTGGATCAGCGAAAACAGATTATAGGTTCCTCCGTGCTTGCCGGTCATTACGAAAAAGCGATCGATCGGGAATCTGCTTACGAAAAATTGCAGGCAAGGGCAGGGGAGAAAGCACAAACCGCCGACGCGCCATCAGTAGCTGCCAGCGCCCCACCTCCCGAAGGAGATAAGGGTTCGTTATTGGCTGGAGCTTTGGGAACTGTCACGGCAGCTTTCCAGCCAACTATCGGTCCGCGCGGCGCGATCCATGATTCGCTTGCGACTTCAATGACCAAGAGCGCGATGCGCGCGGCCAGCAGCCAGATTGGACGGCAACTCGTTCGCGGTATCTTGGGAGGAATTCTCGGCGGCAGTACGCGCCGAAGATAATGTAGCCACGTCGCTGCGCGACGTTTTGCTGACCGCCCACAGGGCGGTGGCTACAAAAATCGCCGGATACGCTTTACGCAATCCGGCGATTTGAGTCGTTCTTCGTTTATGGCTTCGGCGAGGCGGCTGGCTTGGCTGCTTCTTTCTTCCCGCCCTTGCCTGCCTTCACTTCGATCTCTGTAGCTGACATCGTGTAGGTGATGTGAACTTTATCGCCAACTTTGACGTCTCCAGTGACTTTGGTGTTGGCGTCACGATTGATTTCCCAGCGGTCTTTGCCCTTCTGGACCGCAATCATCGAGTCATTCACTTCAAGCACTGGTCCCGTCGCCTCGTAGGTCTTCCCACCCGCGGCAAAAGCTGCGCTGCTGAGCGCGAGACTCGCTGCGGCCAATAAACTGAGTGGTAATTTTATTTTCATGTGGGCAATTAGACTGCTTCGAGCTGGCTCTATTCAAGACTTTTGCGCTGTTCATCTGGGGAGGGCACGCGGCTCAGACAGCGTTTATAACACCAACGCGCAAAGTCAGCGGCCAGATACCGTTCCGCACTTGGTGCGGATTTCCCCACGCACCGCGAAGCTCATCAGTTATCTGTTCCAACGGATCGGCTCCCTTAGCCGCGATGAACCGTTGTGTCGCGGACCACGACCGCAGATAACCCACCAGATGTTCCAGGTTCCATTGGCCGATCATTTCGAATGAAGGCGTCTGAATTTCAGAAAAAGGGAGGGGGAGTTCTTCGAATTTCTCAATGAGCACGCGCTCCGGTGTCCAAAAAGTCCCGACCACCTCGTAATAGTATCGATTTATGACTTCATCGATAGCCGGCTCGACGTGCAACAAATTGTAAGCCGAAGCAGCGAGGACGCTGTTTTTCTTCAACACACGGCGCACTTCGTCATAAAACCGGTCCAGATCGAACCAGTGCAGCGCCTGCGCGACCATGATCAGGTCAACGGTCTCCGAGCCGATGCCGCTGTTTTCTGCCGGCGCGACGCGATACTCGACACGCTCGTGCGGCTGCGCGTTCGCGATCTGCTTCTCGCTAGCATCAGTCGCGATCACCCGATCGAACGCCGTTGCCAATCCGACTGATGCCTGGCCGTTTCCCGTACCGCAATCCCAGGCGAGCTGCCGACTCGGGGCAAGGCTGCCGAGATACTCAAACATCTCGTGCGGATATCGCGGCCGGAATTTCGCGTAATCGACTGCCTGCTTCGAAAAATGATCTTTGAAGGTCATAGCAGCCTCCGCTCTTGTAGCGGCGGCTGTGTCAGCCGCAAAATGGATGCAACGTCACGTTGCTATTGCTTCGGCGGGTCTGGCATCGTTCTCAGCCCGACGCGAGCGAGGTATTCGTCGGCTTGGAGAAGATCATTCCCCGCACGTTCGATGATCTTGAGCAGATTATCCATCGACGACACTTCCTCGAGCTGTTCGGTCAGGAACCACTGCAGAAAATTAATCGTGATGTAATCGTTCTGCTTTCGCGCCAATGCCACCAGCCCGTTTATTTGCTGGGTTACATGAATTTCCTGGTCGAGCGACAGTTTCACCGCGTCGCGTGGGGTCTTGAATTTCGATTTCGGCGCATCGATCGCGGGGATCACCACGCGCCCGCCGGCATCTACAATGTACTTGATGAAGCGCAGGGCGTGCCCTTTCTCCTCCTCCGCCTGCTGAAAAAAATGCTGAGAAAGTTGCGGGAGCGCCTCCGACGCAAAATGCGCCCCGATCGCATAATACTGCAGCTCCGCGCTGAACTCATACCCGATTTGCTCGTTGATCGCGTCAATTACCTTCTGGCTGGTTAACATAACGAACACCTTACCGTGGATTACCCGCCTTCGTCCAGCGACTACGGCGTGGCGGGCACCGGTGTAAACGCATCAATTCTGGGGAGCACACGCCGCTGGCGTGTTGCATTCAGCCGCTGGCCGAATGCTTTTCAACATGAAATTTAAGGTCTCAGACTGCGAGCTTGAACACCCCGCTAACCGAGTTGATTTGAAGTGGTCGCAATATGCGACCACATCCTGCAGCGGCTGATTTTGCGATGCATCGTAAGCCGCGGCTGTAGCCGGAGTCGGTGACTCCGGCAAATCGGCTTATGATCGAGCCGGCCAGCAGGAGTCGAATGAGGAAACTTGGTCCGTGAAAAGATTCCATGTGAACTTACGTTGCCTCTATGAACGAGGAAACTTTTGGAACAAACCACGACCGAATTCACGACGGCATGAGCCGCCGCCTGTTTCTTCGTGCAACGCTCGCAGGCGGAGCGTCGCTTTTGGCGGGCAGAGCGGCCACACTCTTCGCGGCTGCATCGGCGAACGATGATTCCAGTTTCAGCATTGGTGGCGATCTGCCAGTCAACCGACTTGGATTTGGTGCGATGCGTCTAACAGGCGAGGGGATCTGGGGTTGGCCACCGGATCGCGAGAATGCGCTCAAAGTTCTGCGACGCGCCGTCGAGCTTGGCGCAAACTTGATCGACACGGCGGATGCTTACGGGCCCGAAACTGATGAACTACTCATCGCAGAAGCGCTTTATCCTTATCCCAAAGGGCTCGTCATCGCCACGAAAGGTGGTAACACCCGGCCCGGTCCTACTCAATGGGTGCCAGATGGTCGGCCTGAATATCTGAAACAATGTGTCGACAAAAGCTTGAAGCGTCTAAAACTTGAGCGCATCGATCTTTATCAACTTCACCGCGTCGATCCCAAGGTGCCGATGGAAGATTCGCTAGGCGCGTTGAAGGAAGCGCAGAGCGCCGGCAAGATTCGCCACATCGGATTGTCAGAAGTATCGCCCGAACAGGTCGAGCGCGCGCGCAAGATTGTGTCGATCGTGACCGTGCAGAACCGCTACAACATCACTGACCGGAAATGGGACAACACCCTCGCATATTGCGAAAAAGAACAGATCGGCTTCATGCCGTGGGCGCCGGTCGGTGGGAGCAGAGGAATGACCAGTACCGCCTTGGAAAAAGCCGCGAAAGATCACGGCGTGACCATTTATCAGCTGGGGCTGGCATGGCTGCTGCACCGATCGCCAGTAATGCTGCCGATTCCCGGCACGTCATCACTCGCTCATCTAGAGGAAAACATGGCGGCGCGGAGCCTTACGTTGACCGCCGGAGAATGGAAAACGATTGATGCGCTCGCGGCCCCAGCGTGACTAGGAAAACCCACCAGCTAGTTTGTTCTGTAACCGAGGACGCCAATACGCTCAAGCCTTCATGGTTCCGAGGATGCGGTAATATAGCTGGTATTTGGTGTCATTCATCGGTTGCCACGCAAAATCGCTGCCGCGAAATTCGCAAAAGATGAGCGAGCCTCAGCCACTTCCAGCAGATTCACGGCGCCAAGCGAACGCGATGCTAGCTGCTTGCGATTATCAAATCTGGCAAACAGTCGGTGCCTGGCTTGATCTTCGCGGCGATGAAATCCTTTTCATCGAAGGTGCAGAAGATTTTGACATTGTTGGTGCCGCTGATGGTGAAGCTATTCAAGTCAAAGCCTCGGCGGATCCTATTTCGCTCGGACAGAAAGCGACACAGGAAGCCCTAAGTAATTTTTGGCGGTTGAAACAAGCAGCGCCTGCCACCTCTGTGTCTTATCGATTTCTCACGCGGGCGCCTTTCACGGTCGAGCGAGGTGAGCCGTTCGGATCGGGTGTTGCGGGACTTGAAGTTTGGAACCGCAGCGCGTTAACGGACCCGGAAGTCCAAGCAATAGCGAACTTTCTGTGCGGGCAACCGCATGTATCAGCCGACTTGCGAGTCTGGCTGAAAAATGCCACCCCATCAGAGATCCGGAGTGAATTGATTGATCGAGTGCTTTGGCAGACGCACTCGCCGGACATTGAGTTTGTCGAGCATGGCATTCATCGGAAACTCACAGGCTTTGGCCAGACGCGTGGCTACGTTCCGCCCGCAAACACAATCAAGCGGGTTGCTGAAGCTTTGCACGCCGAGGTGTGGAAAACGGTGCGGAAGCCGGCGCCCCGTTCCCTCGATTGTTTCCAACTGGCAGAGTTGTGGGACGCAAAGACGCGGGTCAGTATTCCACAAGCCGAAGTTGATCTGCGGTTGTACAATCGGCACGTGCAACAACCTCTGCTCCCGCGCCTGAGCTGTTGCAGCGTGGATTACCGCCTTTGCCAGGTGTCGTCGCCGAGCGAGACGAGTTTGTTAAAAACTTGCGTAAGCTAGTTGCAGCTAATGGATTGCTAAACTTTCATGGGTCGACACGCACTGGTAAGACGACACTAGCAAAACTTGTCGCCACTGCGGACCCTGAGCGTTGGACTTGGTGGTCCGGAGCGCGTCGGACTGCTCGCGAAGTGCAGCGCGAGCTCCGGCTTATTGTCGGAGAAGTTTCGCGTCACTCCGACATAACCTCGATTATTCTGGACGATATTGATTTTTCTCCGATAACACTCGCTCGAGTCGAGGAGACCTTGGGCGAATTAGTAGCCGTTATACGGGCTCGTCGTGGTCGCGTAATAATCACAAGTCAAAAACCGCTCCCGCAACGGCTGCGACACGCATTCAGTGTTTCATCTTCCCAGGTAATTGAAATCCCACGCCTTAGCATTGATGAGATCGAACAGCTTGCAGTTAATCTCGGTTGTCCCAGCGATCATAGGAAAACGATTTGGAGCCGACTTGTGCACGCAACTACAGGAGGCCATCCGCAACTTACCGCCGTGTACTTATTCGCATTGCGCGACCGCGGTTGGCCGGAACTCGATGCCACAACGATTGGCTTAGGGTCTACTGCGATTGACGCGGAGAAAGCTGACTCGCGTCAACTTCTCGACGAACTGAGCAACGAGCAACGGACAATGTTATTACGACTCAGCGTTTTCCCCCTCGTTTTTCGACGAGACCATGCGCTTACGTTTGCGGCTGAGTCGCCGCCGCTAATAAATCCCGGGAATCTATTTGATTCATTAGTCGGTCCATGGATTGAGCCTTTGCATGGGCAATATTTTGCGGTCTCGCCACTGATAAGCGATTGCGCGCGGGACGCTCTTGCCCCGGCTGATTTTCAGAAACTCCAAACTGCGGCCGCTGATGTTTTGGTAAGGATAGAACCTCGCACAATCACCGAAGGCGCGATGGCCTTCTCACTCATATGGCAGACGAAGAATGAAGGAAGACTGGTCGCGTTGACGCAAAGCTGGATGAGCATGGATGACGCGCTGTTTGCCGGGTTGGGCACCGACCTCTTGTGGTTCGCGTATGTCGCCACTGAACCTGGACAGAAACTTTTCCCGCAAAACGAAACACTCAGCTTAATGTTGCGACCTCTGCAATTTCGGCTGGCATTAAAAGCGGCGCCGGATCGCGCAGCGCCAATCGTCGCCGCTTGGCTCGCGGAATGTCCATCGATTGATTCTGGCGGCGAGCCGGTTTCGCGGCTGATGCTAGCCTCCTACGTCCTACCCTATAGCGAAGTTCCTTTGCCGCCTAAACTCGTAGTCGACTTGCTAAGCGACGTCGCGGTGACTCTTAAGAAACATCCCGATTTGCCAGTTCCAACCGTCACGGAATCGGCCTTTCCAGAGCTAGATTATGTCCCACTTGGCGCCGATCTGGTTGCAACACTTAGTTTCTTTTGTTCGCACCGATTCGTCAGCGTTGATTTTCTCGACGGTTTTCTGACCGCATTAGAATCTACTGAGTCGGAACTCCGCCAACGCATACTGCACGGTTTGATTGGAGGGGGCACTGCCGCTCGACTTACGATCGACAGGGTTTGGTTGGCAGAGTCGGATTCCCCTACGCCAAACTGGGATAGGTGTCTAAAGACATTTCAAAGGACGTTTGATCTCGCGTATGCGTGGAACGTACCCGAGCTTGCGGTTGCGGCAATGCGCGGAATCGTCGTCATCCTCGACGAATATATTCAGAATCATGCCGCCGCTCTTGCTGAGCTAGAGCGTCTAACAAAGAAGGGGAAACTGGATTCGCATCACGTTAATGATCGACGCGCCTGTGTTTATTTTAGTCAGGGTAACTATCCGGCAGCGGAAAAAGAGTGGCGTATTGCTTTGCAGCGATGGCCAAAGGGGCCTTCATTTGATCACGGTGCGGCCTTTGCCGCGAGAGGCGCGGGTGTGTCAGCAGCTCGTCAGGGAAAGTGGCAAGCCTCAGCCGAGTGGTTTTCCGAAATCCTAAATCGATTGCCCGACGATGAAACCGCGTTCATGGCGGGAGCGTATGCAGATGCTGGATTCGCTTGGTGGAAAGCTGGTAAACCCGATAAGGCAGTAAACAGCTTAATTGAAGCTTGGAGACTGGCGGACACTCTGCCGCTCGGTAAAGAGGATCTACGCGCTTTTCACACCAGAAAGATTATTGGCCATGTAATCGCGTGGCTGCATCAAGTGGTTGGCAAAGATAGCAGTGATTTTACAGAGCCGCAGCCTGGCATGTGCAGCAGTGCCGAACAGCCAGAGAAAATTCGCGAGCTGCCAGAGACAGAATCGGAAGCTGTCTGGCTTTTCCTGATGCGATTGGAGCGCGAGTTAAGTGTTGGCACCCGGGCGGCCAAACTCGGTGGCAAGCGGGTCCATGCAACGACCAGCCTCGTGATCCGCTCGATGGCTTCTATCGAGCTAATTGCGCAAAGCTTAACAAGCGGCTGCGTGTCTAACTTGCCTAAGGATTTAATCCACTGCGCTGCAGCGATGCAAGCCGCTGCTAGCGAAGTCCGGGATCACAATTTGCCAACAATAATGAAACTCGCGCCGGGTGCTTTCGCGCGAAGCGATGCATTGATTGGAACCTCTGCATTTTTAGCCGGAATGGTTTCGGCGGTGTCGCATGGAAAATCAGTCGGGGAGACGATCCAAGCTTGGCGTTCATCGCTTGCTAGCGTTTCTCATACATCACAATGGGAAGAATGGATGGACCAGCTCGAAGGTGGCCTGAGGGCCCCTGTTGGGGAAGCCGCAGCGTGGGCACGTGATCATATGGCCAGTTGGATTCAAGGAATGCTTGGCTCCTTAAATATTTTTTTGTCAGAGGAGTCCTCACCAGAGGATCTTTTCCTCGCGCACTCGCGTTGGCTTGACGGCATGAGCGGGTCACTTTTGTTGCGTCAAACGGCTGGAATGTTTTGCCGTATTGTTGAATCTCGCTGGTTACGTGCCACAGCTGTCCCAGCGCTTCTTCGCCAGCCTACTCTGAACGTTCCGGCGATTCAGTCTGCTTGCCGCGATGGCGCACCATCATTACGAAAGGCAGTACGGATCTTGGAAGCCGCAATTCCTGCTGTAAGTACTCGCCTAGGCGATGAAATGAAGGGAATCATTCGTTCGCTCGCAGAAAAATAAAAACCCCACTGAGGTAAGCACAGTAGCTTTTTACTCTGACGTGGTATTGATTTGCTTGCGTCCGCAAGGCCACCGGCTGGCATCGCTGCGGATAGCATTTATTAGTCGCTGTGGAAGGTTCCGGTCATTTCGCGCAGCTGTTGATTCTGCTCTTGCCAGCGCGACTTGAGCGTCCCCCGAAAGCATTCGGGGTTGAAAATGATCGCCGTCATCCACGGTGGTATGAAGAAAGACAACGTTGGTACCGTTTTCCGTCCCGCCTACCTGCATTTGCACTTCCTCGGCAAAATGCACCCGAAGGGCGGCCGCCTCGCTGGAAGCAGCTGGGTAACCCAGCCTTTCTGCTCACGCGAGCGATTCTCGCCAACATGGAATTGAAGCAGACCGTTGAAAACATACGGCATTCGGTGGTCCTGAAAGGGCTGCTCGGCTTCCCGCCGAGCGGAGATTAAATTTCCGGGTTAATTCGTCTTGCAAAGCGGGATGACCATCGGTGATTGCGATCAAATATTTGTTTGCTCTGCTCCTCATCGGCACCCTGCGGCTGACGCAGCCGCCACTACAGATCACTTCCGTGCTCGGAATGGGTTAATTACTTGGGTTGAGCCGTACTGATGTTCGTGGGCGAGATCTTCGGAGTAAATGGTTTCTGCACCGAGCTTGTGTGCAGCGGCGATGATGGCGCCGTCCCAATACGAAACACGATGCTCCTGTTTCAGCGCGAGCGCTTGGAGCACAAGATCGGCATCGATTCCGACGATGGGGAGACGGGCTAAACGCGCTATGAAATGCAACGCTTGCGCTTCGGACAGCGGCTCAGCGATCTTTTGTGTGGCTGTAACGTAGAATTCGCCGAGGACTTGCGCCGACGTACCAAAGTCCACCGCGCCTAACAACTCTCTCGCTTTGTCGCGCTTTTCCTTCTCTGACCGATGCGACGAGACCGAATAGACAAGGATGTTGGTATCGATGAATGCCTCAACGGGCATGGAGCTCCTCCCGAGTCCAATCGACGCGGCCGACCCTGGCTCTCATCTTGGGGAGCAACTTGAGGAGGTTGCGGCGGGCTTTTGCTCTCTTTTTCTTTTCGCCGGCAAGTTCGTGCAAATAGCGCCGCACCAAACCGTTTACCGTGGTGTCCTGTTCCACGGCAATTCGCCGGACCTCCTTTAGAACTGAGTCCTCAACAGAGAGAGTGATGTTTTTCGTCATGTGAACACAGTGACTGTGTTACTGTGTAAATGCAACTGGAGAACCCAGCACTTTGACCAGCAAAGTGCTGGGGTTCTGGCGAGGTCTCGTTCGAGTGCGCTCGCAAGCCTAAATGATTCTATTTCTCGCTGTGAAAAGTCCGGGTAATTTCGCGCAATAGTTCGTTCTGCTTTTGCCAGCGGGACTTAAGGGTCCAGGCGAGGATCTGTTGGAAATGATCGCCGTCGTCCACGGTAGTATGAAGAAAAACAACGTTCGTGCCGTTTTCCGTCCCGCTTAATTCGCCTTGCATGGCGGGATGACCCGTCAATCGTCAGCGGGACAGGTTCGGTAGCTGATGCGGGCTCTTAGTTCTGGCGAGGTCCTATTGATTGATTCGCAAAATTCCCTTTGCTGTCTTGCTACCCTCGCGGGCTTGACCGTCTACCCGACAGCTTCCCAGCACGTCGTGTTCTCTGCTCGAGTAGGCGACGCTAGAAAGCAAAATGCCCGATGGATTAACCACCGGGCATTTAGTTCTGGCGACGTCCTATTGATTCGCTCACTCCCGCTCGCTTACCCGCTGCCCGCGCGGGCTTGACCGTCTATCTCGCGGTTCCCAACCGCTCGGTTCTCTGCTCGAGTAGGCGACGCCAAAACAAAACGCCCAGCACATCTCGCGACATGCTGGGCGCTCTGTTCTGGCGACGTCCTATTGATTCGTTCACTCCCGTTCGCTCACCCGCTACCCTCGCGGGCTTGACCGTCTATGTCGGCGCTGCCCCGCACCTCCATTCTCTTACGGCATGCGGCGTTCCGCCGCGCCGCGCTCGCGTAGGACGTAGAAAACAAAATGCCCACTGAGATAAACCCAGTGGGCATTTTGTTCTGGCGACGTCCTACTCTCGCACGGCCTATCGCCGTACTACCATCGGGGCTGCAGCGTTTCACTTCCGTGTTCGGAATGGGAACGGGTGGTGCCACTGCGTTATTGTCACCAGAGTGCGGAGCCGTACCGGCGGTTTCGCTGCTGTCGCAGCGACGCAAGCGCGAGGCCGAATCTCTGGGGACCTCGGGCGATTGAGGTCAATCGCCCCTACCTAAATCGGATTTCAAAAGAACTCTCAACACTCAGCTCTCAACCATCAACTGATTCGATGATTCTCTGACATCTACATACAGGAGTTCATTTCGGCTGAGGACAGCCGACGCTACAACCGAGCTTCGTTTTGTTTGAGATCTTTCATTTCCCATTACTGCCCCGAAACCTTTCGGGACAGCTTATTGGAAAAGTAAAAGATCAAGCCGAACGGGTTATTAGTACTCCTGAGCT
>Ga0193735_1000478_pt1 | contig 12690 bp, 9 predicted proteins | sample U1m2metaG_FD_145080 | JGI IMG/M metagenome (GOLD analysis project Ga0193735, IMG submission 145080) | Soil microbial communities from a riparian zone of the East river system, Colorado, United States - U1m2 | ecosystem: Environmental > Terrestrial > Soil > Riparian zone | place: USA: East River... | reverse complement strand
TCTTGGCGGCGGCCTCATTATCTTCTTCGTTTAACAGAACGATCCGATCGTCAGTCACGATAAAGTAGTCCGGCCGAATTTCGCGTGGTTTAACCGCTCGCGATTTTAGATCCGTGAATTCGACTTTCAAGATTGCGCCCCACGGCATTTTTGCCAAACGCGTTGTCACTACTCTGGCAGTGAGAGGGATATCTTGTTCTCCAATGTCGTCACTCCACTCGGTTCCGCTAAATTTAGCAGAGACCGGGTGATCGTTCGGCGTGTTCAGAAACGGATTTGCCGCATAGGCCGAAACAGCCAGCAAAATTGCTATTGATAAAATTGCGAGTCGTCTGCGGTCCACTCGGTCATGGTAACGAAGCAGCCGTTGACTATGCACGCCCGAATTTCTTAACCTGAGACCGATATTGTCTGAGTCGTCGGCCGCGTGGAAGCGTCGCGTAAGCAAATTCCTGCACAAGTTCACTTGGAACAGCGAGAGATTCACAAAGCAAAAATAAAAACGAAGCTCCTTCTTGTGACGATCTGCGCGGTGCTTGACGCGACCGCCTGGTCTTCGTACGCGCACGACGTTCGCTATTGGGTCTGGCAACGCGATGATCCACCCGACGAACGAGAACTGGTCGAATTGGCCGCGCAACGCGTCGATACGATTTACTGGCAGGTTGGCGAACTGGAAAACGTCGGGGCAACATGGCGATGGAAAGCGCGATTCAATTTTCCAACATCAGACGCTGCGGGCATCCGGTTTGTGCCGGTGGTGCGGCTCGTTTCGCGCGAACGTCAGCCGTTTTCCGATTCATCGACCGCGGCGCTGCTCGCCAGTTTGTCTGGTGTGACCGCCAAACGCAATGAGTTGCAGCTTGATTATGATGCTCCTGACCGATTGCTCGCCGATTACGCGAGGACACTGAGTCGTATTCATGGCCTCGTTCCCCGTTTGACCATCGCGGCTCTACCGCACTGGAGCGGCGCCGATTATCTAAAACTTTTGGAGCCAACCGTCGATGAGCTCCTGCCGATGCTTTACGATTTCGAAGCCGAACCGATTTTGAAAGATCAATCGCCGCTGCCGCTGATCTCACCGGAAAAAATATCGAAGTTGATCGAGAACTGGCGTGCGTGCCGCAAACCCTGGCGCGCGGGGCTTCCGGTCTTCGCGCGGCTAAGTCTGTACGACGCAAACCAAAAATTGCGCGGACAAATACGCAATTGGAATTGGGACGAGCTCTGTTTCAATCGAAGTTTTGAAATGTCAAATGGTGGAAAATTCGGCACGTCAATTTTGCGCGCGACAAGATCGACCTCGATCGCAAACACGCCGATTTATCTAGGCGATGAATTGATAGTGCGCGAGGTCGAGCGCGCCGCCCTGCAAAACGCGATTAGCACAGCGTTGCGATGCGGCGCGCAAGGTGTCGTGTTTTTCCGCCTGCCCGATTCGAGCGCATCGAGTGGGTGGTCGTTGCGGCAACTGGGCCATTTGCAAGGGACGCCAGGATTGATTCTGCGAAAACCGGACGACTCGGAAACGCTTGAGCTATCGAATGTGGGCGACGGCGATCTCGAGCCACACTTTGCGAGTAGCGGAGCGGACGCGGGTGGTTACGCGCTGGAAGTCGAGGCTCCAACGCCGATTTTCCGTGAAGCGCAACCCGGCGATTTCGCGAGCGTGAATGCTTTTGCCGGCGAGAAATCAGCGAAAGTCCCGTTTGCCACGTGGCTGCGATTCCAGTTCCCTCAGCTTCGGGCGAAAGAAAACTTGCGCACCGGGTTGATTCAACTCGCACCGGGCGCCGATTTCCGGCAGACTCGTTACCGAATCTTAAACGTCGAAGGAGCGCCCCCATGGAAATCTCTGCAATGAAAGCTGCGATGATCGCCGGCCTTTGTTTCACGCTCGCAAGCCGCTGCTATGGAACGATGCCCGGTAATACAGAATATCCGGCCAAGCTGTCTGATACGCTTGCGATCCTGCCAGGCAAATCGCTCGGCGAAATTTTCCTTGAAACGTCGGCAATTAAACCGCCAGCGGAATCGTGGAATTCCGCCAAATTGCGCGACCTCGCAGATCGCATTGGCAAAGAGCCCATGCCGGAATTGCTCAAACGTGCGGACGAGTTGATTGCGCAAGCGCGTGCATCGTACACGCCGGGAAGCGACGCGTGTAACCTCGCCCACGACGTTCGTGATGCCGTCGCTGTCTCTGCCGAAAATCCGAGCGCCGCGCGGGAATATTTTTTAGAGCGACTCGACGGGAAGCTTTCTGGCGACGAACTCGATCAGCGCGCGGAATCTGCCAAGGGCCCGATCAAAGCCAACTGGCTTTATTTGTGCGGGGCACGTCGCTTCGCACAGGGTGACCGAGAAGAGTGTCAGGCTTGGTTCAACCGGGTCGCGAAAGAATTTCCAAAGAGTCCTCGCGCCGAGATGGCGATGTTCATGAGTGCGCGTTGCGCGTTCTCAGCCACGCGCAAATTACAGGAGGCGGCGGACAACGAAGAAGCGCTGGCCAACGCGCGCAAGATCGCGATCGCCAGATTCGAAGCTCTTCGGAAGCGCTATCCGCATGGCCGATTCGATGCCGACGCACTCGGCTGGCTGGGCGCCCTGGCGTACGACTCGAACGATTACCTCAAAGCGCTCGATTATTACATCGCGCAAGCGGAAACGCCGGGTCATCCCGAAACGCTGATGAGCGCTATTTACAATTGCGAGAAAACGCTCGGCCATCTGGCTCCGAAACCTGGAGGCGACGCCGCTTTCGCGCTCATCGCGCGTCATCCGCGCATCGCGATGGCTTTCACCTATCTCGTGATCGCTTCGCCCGAGGCCGATAATTACGACGGGAAATGGGATAACCCCGCCGACGTGCGCAAGTGGCGACGCACTATTTTGCCGCGGATCGCCGCAGCTGTTGCCAAACAGAAAGACAAATACAAATCAAATGATTGGCAGCCGCGTTATCTTGCGATGCTGATACATGCGACAAGCGGGAGTGGAAATCAGTCACAGGCATTGCAGCTCTCTCAAATTTCTCCAGATCAATTGAAGCGAAGCGACGATTTGCTATTTGCGCGTGCGATCACGCTGCAACGTGCTGGCAAAACCCTCGAAGCGATCGATGCATTCCAAACATTTCTAAATACTTTCCTGAAATCGCCAATGACGCCGGGCGTGAAAGTCAGGTTGGCGTTGGCATTGGCAGACAATCATCAGGCAGGCGCCGCCATTGCTACTTTGCGCGATTTGCTCGCGACAGCTTCGCCAGATCACAAAAAATCAACCAGTGCCGCAGAAGAAAGTGCTGATGAGGATAATTCTGCATCGAGTGACGAAGACGAAGGCGCCGACCAGGATAATTCCGCCTCAAGTGATCAAGGCGAAAGCGCCGATGAGGATGAATCCGCGTCAAACGACAAAGACGAAACAACTGGCCAAGACCGAGCCGCGCCGAATCCCGGAAACGGCGCCAGCGATGAGAGCAGTTCCGAATCTGAAAGCCCCGCGACTGGATATGCGGCGGGAATCTACCCATTGGCGCGCCTCTACATGTCGGACAGCCAGGGATATCCCGCTGGTGAAGTGCAGTGGAATGCCGCCGATAGCGCGGTTTACGGCAACCTTTCGGGCGCTGATGAAGAACAAATTTATCAGTTCATCGACACGCTTCTAAATTTCGCGCCGTTGCCCGAGCTGGTGGCAACACCAGACGACAAAAACCTGGACGAAGCGGGCAAGCGCAAGGTGCGTGCCATTCTCGCTGAACGCTATCTCGCAGCCGAAGATTTTGCCGAAGTAAAGAAGTACATCGTTGATCCACATAAGCAGGAGATCGTCAATCGGATGGAACGCTTGACCAATGACAAGAGTGGCACGCCTGAACAAAAAGCGCAGCGAATGCTGGAGCTCGGTGAGGCGTGGGCGGCAGCGCGTGGTGTGCTTTTGCGGGCTCCACTCGACACCGACCTGCACGAAGAAGCGCCAGTTCCCGGCCTGCTGCGGCGTGAGAATGGTCACACGTTGGGCCTGCCCAATGTTGAAGATCAACTGGACGAGCGCGACGAATTACATCACGCATCGCGCTGGTGGATGCGCGCTGCGCGCGCGCTTCCTGCAACGCCGCTCTCGGCAAAGGCGCGGTTGAAAGCATTGGAGGCGTTACCTCAAATTGCGCGCTTCTCGCTCTACACCGAGCAACGCGCACGCGAGATCAAGCTCGAAGCGATATCGCGCGAAATTTACGACAAGCTGCGCGCGGAGTCGCCGAACTCACCGGAAGCGCAACGCTTCGCTGCCTACTGGAGCGTGCCACCGGAGCAAAAGAAATCGGAGGAAACAACCAGCGACGATTCCGAACAATCTGACCAAACGGCAGTTGTTGAGTGCGATGATAGTGCCGCGCCTTTGGGCTATCCGATCTCCGATAAGAATGCCTTTGACGCGTTGACCCGAAAAAATCCTGGTCAGAGTTCCGAGCAAGAACAGCAACCCTATCAGGTTTGGAATCATGTCGAGGAACATATGAAGGAGCTGCGCCAAGCCGCGGATGCTGCCAAAGTGAAAGACCTTGTGCAGTTGGTCCGCAAGAATATCACCCAGCGGGAAGACGTCACGCTGGCCAATTGCCTGGATGATTTGGCGCAATTTCTTTCCGGGCCCAATCTCCCCGACGAGGCTGCGCGCGGCGCATATGTGAATCTTCGCCTCGATCTCTTGCATCGCACACACTGGCCTGATTCGCCCGTGGATCCGGGAATTTCTGGGCAAGACAGCGATGAGGCGGTCGCAGCAGAAATCGATGAGGCCGGGAAAAATCCTGCGCTGCAATTATTCCATGATTACCTCGATTTTTGCCGCATCGGTCTGGTCGCGGGCAAACGCATCGAAGTAAAAACGGATATTCCCGGCGGCAAAGAACTGGATGGAGTCACGTATTATTCGCGTGATTTTCCAAAAATCGAAAAAATGACGCGCGATTTCCTGGCGAAATATCCGCGCAGTCGTAAACGGGAAGCGGCAATGTTCGTCCTGGTACGCGCGATTTACTCTTTGTCCTGTCCACACATTCTTTGCGACACGGCCGCGACATCCGGAAGCGAAGAGAATCGTGTGGTCGATGTCGTCCAGAAAACACATCGCGTAGAGCCGTTCGATCCAAAGCGCGTGCTGCAAGCTCTGGACGACTACGATCGTGAATTTCCAAACGGACGATACGCCGCCGACGTGCGCGATATGCGGGCTGCGACATTGTGGCGGATGGGCGACTGGGACAAGGCGCTCGATCTGACGCTGGCGCAATTTGCTGGTCACGTCAGCGGCGACTTGTTAGGTGATGCCGAAACGCGGCTGGCCAATATTTTTGCTGAGCTCGCCAATGTCGAACATCGGTCGCAAGTGCTCGCAGCCATTCGAGCGCATCCGGCTTGCATCCCGTATCTCGCAGCATACGTGGGCGCCGCCACAAACGATCGCGCGCATCCGCTGCGTTATCTGCAACGCTACTTGAGCGACCAACTACATTTCAAAATCCCTGCGCCGCCGGCTGAGCCGATCGCTTCGAACTAAAGACGAGAACCCGTCCTCGGCGCTGGAGGTTGACAAGGCACGCCCGAATTTCCTAATCTGCCAGTTCTGAAAACGCTCCGGCTATGGGGCCTCGTGGGTTGGCTGCTAATTTCTACGCATCCCGTTCATGCTCAAGAATCTCCTGCGTTCGAAAAAATCCGTGACGTTTCTCCTGATGGGAAATTCGCCCTGCGCATTTCGTGCAGCGGCGAACCAGCAGATCCTGACAACATCAAGGCAATTCGGTGGCTAAAACCGGGTGTCCTGCTGCTTGAGCAATTCGACATCTTCCGCGGTGGGAGCGAAGACGTTACTTACCAATTCACCGCAAAGTTCGACGAGAAAACCGGCAAGCTTCAAATCACATGAAAGAAAAAGGTCCCATCAAACGAATAGTCCATTGTGTGAAAAAGATCATACCTGCTGGCACAATTTCGGTGATCGTCGCATCATTGTTTTTCGCGAATGCGCCTTCTGCATTCGGGAAGCCACAAAAGAAACCGGCTGGATCCAGCCAGGGAAACCCGGATCCGCTCGTAAATGCGGCGATGAAAAACATGGAGAGTGGTGTCTGGTCGGTGAAGGGCACCGTCATGGCCAAGAAAACGATCAAGCTGCAAGGCCTTCTTGCCGGCGAAGATTTTGATTTGACGATGGAGCCAGGCGTAAATCCAAACACGCCCATGCGCGAAATCGTAATCAAAAACAAAGGTTGGATTTGCTCCGATGGCGAGACGTGGCACGCCACCAGGCCGGATGATCGATTGATCTACAATTGGGCGCACGTGCCAATCATGGCCGGCGGCGGCATCAGCCAAATGCCGTTTGAAAAAGTCGGCACGGAACAACGCGATGGTCAGACCTGGTTGCAGGTTCGGATGAAGGTCCCTGAGAAAAATATCAAACCCAAGGAGTTGCCACAATATTGGCTCGTCCTCGATTCTCAGGGGCAAGCCCAATACATCGGGCACACCGAGATGCCGATGTTCTCGCAAGCGCGCAAGGAAGTCATGTACTGCTCGTTCGATTATTCGCCGGCTAAAGAAAAGATCGCGCCACCACCGCTCGGGGCACCAGTCGATGACAAGGCGTATGGCTTTAACGACATCGAGCAACACAAGTTCGATTGGAAGGGTAGAGTCGTTAGGCTCGAGGTGACTCCGAAAATTTTGGAATCCAAACAAATTGGCGAGGACACGTACCGCGGCTTTTTCAAGGATACAGCGACACCCAGTCATTACGGCGTGGTCGAATTTCCGCACGACGCGCTGGTTAAGCTGGGATTTCTCAAAAAAATCGTGAGCGGTGCACACGCCTCGGAGGATCTGGAAAAGATGGGCGCGTTGGGTCGCACCGACGGCAACCCAGTTTCGTTTTACGTCGAGGTGATTCCAATCGGCGAGAAGCCCGCCGCAAGAGCCGTAGCCGTTGGCGCGAGGCTCATGCGCGATCCCGACGGTAGCATTGGTTATACCTGGGATTCCGATGAGAAACAGACAGCGGAATCGCCACCTGCTCCTGCGGCGCGGGACGCATCTGACGGCGATCTTGTTAATCGCGGGATCGAAAAAGCGAAGAACGGTGACTTGGATGGTGCCATAGCTGATTTCAATCGTGCGGCCGAACTCAATCCAAAAGATGACGCGCCATATTATAACCGTGCTCAAGCCAGACGACTTAAGAATGACACGGCTGGCGCTATTGCCGACTACACCAAAGCAATCGAACTCGGCTCCACAAATCCGGCCGCTTACAACAATCGCGGCAACGCCAGGGCCGAGAATAAGGATCGTGATGGCGCAATTGCTGATTATACGCGCGCCATCGAACTCAAACCCGATTATGCACGAGCCTACTACAATCGTGCAGTCCTGAAGAAGGAGAAGGGGGACAAGGCTGGGGCTGCCGCAGATTTCAAACGCGCCCAAAAGCTGGACCCGGAGTTAGTAAGCGAAGGGTCGGCACCGGATTCCAGCAGCAATCGCGGCACTGCGAATGGCGAAGCGACAGGAACAACAGTCAGTCTCCTGGACGGCAAGCTGAAGCTCGACATCCCGTCGGATTTTTCGCGTGACGCTAACGATCCCAAAAATCCAAAAACTCTAGCTAAATTCTCCGGCCCGGAAGGAGCATGGGGAGAAGTGCTGCGCGGCACACATGGTCTGACGCCAGATAAGCTGGAGGGTTATCTGAAAATGCGCGTGGCCGAGTACAGCAAAGGTTTCAACTGGCTACCGAAAGATTCGCACCTGCAATGGTTGAAGAAAGACATCGTCACCATCGATGGCCGGAAATGGGCCGACTGGCGTTACGTGCCAATGCTGAAAGGGACAAAGGATTACTCGCATAGCCCCGTCTACACGCGCTTCCTAACCACTTCCTATACAGGCCAGCTGTTAGAGATCACCTTTACCTCAAACCTGAACACCGCGCCCGAGTTAAAGCAGGAGATAGATCACATCATGGACTCGGTGCACCTCGAAGAATGAAAATTACACTAGTTATCGCGCTGTTGTTTGCACTCGTTGCCACAGCCGGCGCTGCACCGATGTACTACAACTACAAACCTGGAGAATTTCTCGTTATCAACGGCGGGGAGTCCCCCGATAAAAGGTTCTCCATTGTTTCTGGTGAGAATAACGCAGGCGAGTTCGGGGTCTATTTGATGGACGCTCAAACGAAGAAAGTGCTTGGCCACCTCGAAGAAGTTGAGACGAGTTGGGACACCGCTCCACAAGCATACGGCGCGCACTGGTCGCCCGATTCGAAGCACGTCGGCATTGAATCCAAGGGTGATCGGCGTTGGGCGGTCAATGTCATCTACCGAATCGAAAATGGGCGCGCTTACTTGATCGAGACGCCCAAACTCCTGTGTCATGCCGTGCCCGATTTTTGCCGGCTAACCAAAGAACTCGGCGGTGCGCCTGCGGAGTATGATCTGCAGACCGAGGCCGGTGTGGACATGTCGTGGAAAGCGCGGCAGATGTCGGGTTATTCCTGGATTGTAAAGTGGATTTCGCCAACGCGATTCATGATTAGCGAAGAAGCTGACTTTCAAGTGAAAAATCGCGATCCTGCGGCGTCAGTCGGCAAATATGGCGAGGTCGAAAAGTTCGCGCGTCAAATCGAAGACCCGGAGCATCCCGACAATCTCGGTAATAACGACCTCTACCAGCTGTCGTTCAAAGCCGAAGGCGAATGCGAACTCTTGCAGGGGGATAAATGTCGGGTTCTGAAAACGCAACCTATCGCCAAAGAAAAGAAAAAGGAGGACTAGCTCCCGATTGCTCTGCGAAAAACGCCTCAATGAAGAATTCGATCTTTTTTGCATTGTCAGTGTTGTTACCTTCGTTGCAGGCCTTACAAAAGGCAGCTCTTAGCGATCGCATTTAGCTGTACGTTAAACACCGATCCCAAGTTAGAGGAAGAGATCAACCACATCATGGACTCGGTGCATTTGGAGGAATAACGCTGTAGGTGCAAATCCAACGTCTTCTTTACGTCACCTACCTTGATATCAAGCCCCGTTGTGATCTCCTTTTTAAATCATGAAAAGTGTTAGATGGTTGGTGCTGGCCTTTGCGCTTTTTCCCACCCTCCTCCAGGCAGCGGCGGAGATTAAATGCACCTCGCCGGACGGCAAGTTCGCGCTCCGCATGGCGCGCGCCGAGGAGAAAATGAGTATCATTGATAAGAAATCGCAAAGGGTCGTGCAGGAGCTGGAATGGACCGGCAATTCGTATGAAAATGATGCGAAGCTGGTTTGGTCAGCGGATTCGAAGCGCGTGGTGTATGTGAGACCGTGGCGCAGGGGCGTGGACCTCTACGTATATTTCCGCAAGGGCAACTCCTTTGAGCCAGTGGCGCTACCGGAGAACATGCCAGGGCCCGTGCTGCCAGACAGGAGAAACCGCGATGGCACGTCGGTTTATTCAAAGAGTTGGGATTGGAAGGACGTGAAGGAATGGAGCAAGTCCGGGGCGCTGATCTTTTCCTACGGTGTAGAGAATGACAATAACGAGCGCGACGAGATTACCCTCACCATCACTTTTGACGGCAAGAACAAAGCACGAGTGCTGAAAACGGAATGCAGCGTGGGTCATTACTTGACCAGTGCCGCCAACAAGGAAGCCGACGGCGATCACGACCGTGCCATCGCCGACTATAGTAATGCTATCGAACTCGACAACAAGAACGCGGATACCTATGTGAGTGGTGGAGAGGCGAAGGAATCCAAAGGCGACCTTGAAGGGGCCATCGCAGATTATGACCAAGCCCTGAAGCTCGATCCCAAGAACAGCAGTGCCTATTCTGGCCGGGCCAGCGTCAAGACTACCCGAAACGACCTCGATGGCGCAATCGCCGACTACACCCGGATCATCGAGTTCGATCCCAAGAACAGCGACGCCTATATCAATCGAGGCGCGGTCTTCTGTGCGAAAACTTCCTGGAAAGAGGCACTCGAGGACTTCCGTCACGCGGTCGGACTTGGCGATGATGCCGGACACGCGCGTATCCTGGTCTGGCTGGCCCGGGTGAAACAAGGTGGGAAAATCGCGGCCGACAAGGAACTCGCCGCAAGCCTGGCCGAAAAGGAATCCGAGGACGGCGGATGGGACTCCATGCTTGCGAGATTCGTGCTCGATCAAGTTGCCGAAGAAGCTTTATTGAAGGGCGCCGCCGCCTCCGAGAAGAAGGTTCTGGATTGCCAGGCATGGTATTACATCGCCATCAAACATTTGCTCGCCGGCGACAAGAAGGCGGCGGCCGAAGATTTAAAAAAATGCCTCGCCACGACCAGAGAAAAACTCCCCCTGTATCATTGGATTCCCGCTCCGGAACCTCGGCTGGCTGGTTGGGAACTGAAGGCCCTCGGCGACTCACCTTGATTAGGAGAATGGGGTGTCGTGCAAATGGTGACTATCGATGGTCGCAAATGGGTGGACTGGCGGTTTGTCCCAATACTAAAGGGAAAGAAGGATTACTCTCACAATCCCGTCTATACGCGTAACCTCACCACTTCTTACAAAGGTCAACTTCTGGAGATCAACTTTACGAGTAACTTGAATACTAAGCCCGAGGTAGAGCAGCAAATAGATGGCATTATGAAGTCGGTGCATCTCGAAGAATGAGAGACACGAATTTCACCAACGTACACTAATTTTCAGAATCCGATGCCCACGAAACACACTAAAAGAGGCGAAACCAAAAGGCATTTGTCTGCCAGACTTCGTGTCTTTGGCGCGTTTAGTGGACTCAATTAAGACCAGAACTTCAGACATGAATTTCAGGAATTCACACTAACATGATCATGTTAAAGGCACTTGTTCTCGCATTGCTCACGGTTGTTGCGTCATCTGCGGTCGCCGCGGGAGACGGCCCAGAGGAGGTGATTCGCGCTCTTTATAAGGCTCACCGGCCGTGGGAGCACAAAGAACTCAACCTCAGCAATCGCGCTGTGCTATTGAAATATTTCAGTCCCGAACTAACCAAGTTATTCCTAAAGAATGCGCAACTGGAGCGGGACTGTCCCAAGGGCGACCTTTGTGGACTCGAATTCGACCCAATCCTTGGAGCTCAGGACTTCGACGACCACCTCGACTTTAAGCTTCACATCACTGGGGCAACGCCGGCGCAAACTGGTCGATTCGAAGCACGCTTCAAATTATTTAACGAAGAGAAAGCGGAGCAAGAGCAAGTACTCGTTTTCCAACTTATTCAGTTGAAAAACGGATGGCGCATTGACGACATCATTTCTACCAAGGATAACGCCTCTCTCAAGGCAGTACTTACCGCGATTCTTGACGAGGCGGCGCATCTCAAAGAATGAAAGTTAGATTGGTCTCGTCGATCGCAGTGGCCTGCTGTGTCGCATGTCCCTGGCACTGGCTAGCGGCAGAGGAGGAAATCAAATATCCATCACCGGATGGGCGCTTTGCTTTGCGGATTATCGATGAACAAAAGGTTGAGCTGATCGAGAAGGGGTCCGGCAGTGTGATGGTCGATCTAGGGGAGGCCTGGCACAACCCGGGTCAGGTGAGCCAAATTCTGGTGTGGTCGCGTGATTCAAAACGAGTAGCCTATGGCAACCGTGGCTATAAAGAGGGCGAAGTAAGCGTTTATTTTTGGAGTGGCTCGACTTTCGAAGAAGCGACCCTGCCTGACGACCTCCCCAGTCCGGACATCAAGTTCCCAAAGGACTGCGGTGCCGTGAAGAACTACGGAGGCGCCGCGACGCCTTTGCGATGGTTAAAGTCAGGAGACTTGGAGTTGTCGAGCGACTTGATGATGCTTTGTCGTGACAGCGGTGCCACCTGCACCGGAGAGCTGCAATTCACACTTGCCTTTGACGCGCAGCATCACGCCTCGGTGAAGAAGGTCGGGAAAACGAAAACCAAGGTGGAGAAGTAAATGACCAAGCTATTCGTCGCGCGTACAGTCGCTGCCCTGGCAATCATATCGGTTTCCTCCAACGCTCACGCCCGCAGCTATGCCTTGGACGACAAAGGTAATCTGTTCGTAGTGGAGATGTTCAGCGGCATGATCTTCAAATACACGCCTGATGGAAAGAAGAGCACCTTCGGATCTGGGCTTAAGCCTGACGGCGGATATGACGTGGCCTGCGATCATGCGGGCAATGTTTTTGTCTTCGACTACGACAAGCATTCGATTTTTAAATTCAACCCTGACGGAAAAAAGATGATTTTCACTACCGGGGTGAAGCCGCAGAACATGGTGTTTGACAAAGCAGACAATCTTTTTGTCCCGGATTACAAGAAGCACTCAATTTTCAAATTCACGCCCCAAGGAAAGAAGAGCACCTTCGCTAGCAACCTCAGTCCCGGTGTCATCGCGTTTGACTCAGCGGGCAATCTTTTTCTGGCGGATTTGAACAGGAAGGCGATTTTCAAATTCACGCCCGAAGGAAAGAAGAGCACCTTTGCCTCGGGGGTTGCTCCTCTAGAACTGGGCGTCGATGCTTCGGGCAATCTCTTTGTGCCGGACTACTCCGAGTCTGATGGCCACGTGGTCTTGAAATTCAGCTCGGATGGAACCCGCAGCACCTTCGCTTCCCTCGGCTCTGACGGGATGTACGATCTGGCAGTTGATGGAGCTAACAAT
>Ga0193735_1000477_pt1 | contig 12692 bp, 8 predicted proteins | sample U1m2metaG_FD_145080 | JGI IMG/M metagenome (GOLD analysis project Ga0193735, IMG submission 145080) | Soil microbial communities from a riparian zone of the East river system, Colorado, United States - U1m2 | ecosystem: Environmental > Terrestrial > Soil > Riparian zone | place: USA: East River... | reverse complement strand
GCGAGCTGCCGCCGGGACAGCCGCCGGGCGTTCGCGCGCTGAAAGGGTGAAGCGAAGGCGCCGAGTACGGCTCGCAGTCACCGCACTCGCGTTTTCGGCAACGTTTCTTGGAGGCAGCAGCGCCCGCGCGCAGGACATCAACTGTGACCGTGGCGACCTGGAAGTGATGCGCCTCCAATTCGACGGAAACCGCGCCTTTTCGGACGCCGAGCTCGCGAAAGCGATAGTGACCACGCCGTCGGCGTGGGCGCGCCGTTACCTGCACCTCCCATTCACGGTCAAACACTGTCTGGACCGGAGCGAGCTCCCGAACGATCGGGCCCGGTTGATAATCTTTTATCGCCGTCGGGGGTATCCAAAAGCGACCGTAGATACGGTCGTAAAACTGCTGGCTCCCGGCGCGGTCGAGGTCAAGTTCACGATCAACGAAGGACCGCCGCTCGAACTCAGGTCCTTTGCGATACTCGGAATGGATTCCGTCCCTGAAAAATCGAGGATCGTCCGTGGCCTGCCTGTGCGGGAAGGCCGACGTTTCGATCGCTTCGTGATCGATGCAGCGGCCGATACCATCCGCCAGCGACTGCACAATAACGGATATCCGCGGGCTGATGTGGTGAACAGCTTCACCGTGAACGACAGTGCGTTGCTGGCGTGGGACACTCTCACGGTGACGCCCGGACCACGAACGAGGATTGGAGCAATCAAGATCCAGGTGGCACCCCTCGAGGGAAAGAAGCAGCAGATACCGACCAGGATCGTGCGCCGCATCATGGGCCTCGATTCGGGTCAGCTTTTCCGCGAGTACGAGGTGGTCGACGCTCAGCGCGCGCTCTATCAGACTGAGGCGTACCAGCACGTGTCGATCACGCCCGACTCGAGCGCGGATTCGCTGGTCACTCTCTACGCAAACCTGGCTGAGGCTCCGATGCATGCGGCTAGAGTGGGCGCGGGATACGGGACGCTCGACTGCTTCCGGCTCACTGGAGAGTTCACCGATTACAACTTCCTGACCGGCGCGCGCCGGCTCGACTTCAACGCGCGGGTGTCGAAGATTGGAATCGGCAAGCCGCTCGACGGCGCGCCCGGAATGTGCCCCGCGGCGAAGAAGGACGTCTTCAGCAACCGCCTCAACTATTACATGGGCGCGACGTTGCGACAGCCGCTGTTTCTGGGGCTGCGCAGCTTTCCCACGATTACGCTCTACACCCAGCGGCTGTCGGAGTACAACGCGTATCGCAGAACGACGGCGATCGGAGGCGTTGCTTCCGAGACGTGGAGGGGTCGGACGAGGACGCCGGTGAATCTCGCCTACTCGATGGACCTCGGGCGCACGGAAGCCCAGCCGGCTTTGTTCTGCGCGGTGTTCAATCTTTGCGAAGCCGCTGAGCGCGACAGAATCGAGCGCACCCAACAGCTGGCGGTGCTGAGCCTGGGGATCACGCGCGACAACTCGAACAGTCTGCTATCGCCGACACGCGGGTCCATCATCCGGCTTGAAGCGCGGCATTCGTCGCCCGCGATTCTCTCGAACAGGGATTTGCAGTTCAACAAGTTCGTCGGGGACGCATCGCGTTACATCAATGCAGGGGGCGGAAACGTCCTTGCTCTCAGAATCCGCGGAGGATCCGTATTCGGCCGCAACGTCGCCGGGGCGACGGCATTCATTCCCCCACAGGAGAGACTTTACGCCGGCGGACCGACCACGGTCCGCGGATTCTCGCAGAACGAGCTGGGCTCGCTGATCTATATCTCGCGGCCGAAGTATGAAGCTTTCCTGTCGACCGATTTGCTCCAACGTCCGGATACGGTAGTTCTTCAGCCGACTGCGACCGATAGCAGTTACGGGGCGCGCGTGCGGCGCGCCGTGCCGGTGGGCGGAAACTCGCTGCTCGTGGCGAACCTGGAGCTGCGACTCCGGAGCCCGATCCTTCCCGAGCTCCTCCAGTTCACGATTTTCACAGATGCGGGAGAGGTCTGGAACAGGGGTACGCCGCAGGTCAGCAGCGGCGTGAAGCTCAAAGTCACGCCAGGCATTCAGCTGACCGCATTCTCTCCGGTGGGGCCGGTGCGCCTGGCTGTCGGGTACAATCCGTATCAGCGTCCAAAGGGTCCCATCTACTACGAGGCGACGGAACTGGCGGACGCGCCGCTTTTGTGCGTGAGCCCGCTCAACAACATTCCGACGCACTTCGAGTACGATCCGGACGACCCGACGAGGATTACGAAAATCACGCAGAATACCGCGATCTGTCCCGCGACCTACCAGCCGGCGAAGGACAACAGCTTCAGAAGCAAGCTGACCTTCAGCTTCGCGATCGGCCAGGCGTTCTAGCTACATGACCCGCCGTCTTCGCATTGTCATCGCGAGCGCTGTGGTGCTCGTCGGGCTGCTGCTGATCGTCTTCCTCAGCTTCGTCGGCGTCACGCACACCGGATTCGGCCAGGAGCGCGTGCGCAGCATGATCTTGACCATGCTCGAGGGACGCGTGAAGGGCAAAGTCTATATCGGCCACATGAGCGGCGGATTCTTCAACGGGGTCACCATCGATTCCGTCGAGATCCGCGACGACGAGGATTCGGTCTTCGTCGCATCGGGGCCCATTCGCGTCGAGTACGATCCGCGCGATCTCTTCGACCGCCGGATTCTACTCAGCCACCTCGAGGCACACCGTCCCATAGTGAATATCCGCCAGCACGCGAACGGCGAGTGGAATTTCAGGCGGATCTTTCCGGCCAGCGTCGAGAAGCAGAAGAGAAACGAGCGCGGCTTCGGACAGTACATAGTTGTCGACTCTTCTGAGGTCCACGACGCGAAGTTCACGCTGACGCTGCCCTGGCATCCCGCCGATAGCCTGCGCGGCGCCAAGCGCGACAGCGCCATCCGATACGAGCTGACCCGCCCCGACCACGAGATTCGCCGCACCCGCGAGGGATTTGCGCGGACGTGGCGCTGGAGCGAGGGGCAGGCAAACCTTGGCTTCGCACGAATCGCGGATCCCGACACCGTCGGGCGCCTGGTGCGGATCAGGAAATTGAGCTTCACCGAAACAGATCCGCCGTTCAAGTTCCGCAACGTCTCGGGAACGGCGCTCAATCTCGGCGATTCAATTTTCATGGACACCGATCACTGGGATCTGCCGAAGTCGACCGGGCGCGGTCACGGGAGCGTCGTGTGGGGAAGTGATCTCCCCGTTCGGTACTACGTGCACGTGGTTGGCGACTCAGTGGCGCTGAGCGATGTGTCATGGGTGTATCCAACGCTGCCGACCACTGGCGGCGGGAAGATGGAGCTCGACATCCGGAGCCAGCGGAATCCTCATTTTCTCGACTACATCATCACCAAAATGGACGTGAGAACCACTGCGTCGCGTCTGATGGGACAGATGACGTTCGAGACGGGCGGGCCGGTGCTCGTTGTGAAGAACGTCGATCTCCAGGCGATGCCGGTCGATTTCGATCTGCTGCGCACATTCAACGGGAAGAAGTTTCCGTATGACTGGCAAGGGAAGCTCACCGGTCAGGTGAGGGCGCCGGGCGGGCCGCTCAACCATTTCCAGGTCTACCGCTCGTCGCTCATTTTCGAAGATGCGCACGTGCCGGGGGCAGTCTCCGAGATGGCTGGCGAAGGTGAGCTCGACATCCTTTTTCCGGCCTTCACCGCGTTTCACAGCTTCAACGTCGACGTGGCGTCTCTCGACCTGCGCACGATCCAGTACTTGAATCCCCTGTTTCCGAAAATCAAGGGAACGATCTCGGGAACGGCAACCCTCGACTCATCGTGGCTTGACGTGCGATTCAGGAACGCCGACCTCACACATCACGACGGTGCGCAGCCCACATCCCACGTCACTGGGAATGGAAGGGTAACGTGGGGCGACAAATACCTGACCTACGATCTCGCGCTACAGGCACAGCCACTGTCGTTCACGGCTCTGACTCACTCCTACCCACTGCTTCCCCTGCGCGGGAGCTACAGCGGGCCGGTGCAGGTGAAGGGCATGTCTCCAAACCTTCTAGTCAACACTACTCTCACCGGGCCGGCCGGGACCTTCGCTTACAACGGGCTCGTCGACGCTGATCCGCTCGTGTACGGCGCGCGCGGACGCGCTACCACCAGCGCGCTCGATCTGCGCACACTGCTCGAGAACAACACCCTGCCCCACAGCCAGCTGACGGGACAGTATGATCTCGACCTGAGGGGCGAGGATCTCGCAACCCTCACCGGCAGCGCCGTCGCATCGATCGAGAAATCGACGCTCGCCGGTTTCCGGGTCGATCCATCGGTCGCGCGACTGCGCTTCGCCAACGGAGTGGCGACGGTGGACACTCTCGCCCTCAACGCCGCCGGATTGCGGGCGCGCGCGTCGGGGACGTTCGGCCTCACGGGCGCGCACAGCGGCTCGCTCAAATTCACCGCGAGCATGGATTCGCTGTCCCGGCTCCGCGCCCTGGCGCCAGGTCTGGCGAACAACGCGACGCTCGACTCGCTGCGCGGGAGCGCCGAGCTCTCTGGTGAGCTGACAGGAAGCGCCGAGCACCTCTCGCTCAATGGGATCATCCACGCGAACGACGTGCGGCTCGGCAGGCGTAGTGTCGAGAGCGTGCGCGGAACGGTCCTGCTGGCGGACGTCACGAAGAATGTGACCGGCTCGCTGATATTTGGCGCGGACACCGTCGCGCTCGGACCGGTTGGATTCAACAGCATCAGAGCGCAGGTCGCGCTGGCGTCGCCGACATCGGGACACTTCAGCGCGTCGATGCTGAGCGAGCGTGGAGTACAGACGGATATGTCGGGGAACATCACCCGGAGCAGAGACACCACGGTTCTGCGTCTCGACTCAGCGGCGGTGCTCGTGGATGCGGAAAACCGATATCGTCTCGAGTTCCCGAGCCGCATTGTGTTCTCCAAGGGTTTCCTGTCGCTGGATTCGCTGCTCCTTCAGCACAGTAGCCGCGCCAAGTTGATCGTCCAGAACGTTCATATCAACGGCGACTCGATTCGCGGACACATCCGAACCGACAGCGTCGACATGCGGCTCTTCCGCGCATTCGTGCCCGGTCTCGTGGACGCGCACGGCGCCATCGTCGCTGACGTCGACATCCGGGGCAGCATCAAGCAGCCGAGGGTGTTCGGCCAGATCTCGCTCGCCGATGGATCCGCCGTGTTCTCCAACCTCGGCACCAACTTCAATCACATCAAGGCGGATATCGCCCTTTCCGGCGACACCGTTCACATCAAGCAGCTTTCGGCAGAGACGGTCAAGGATCGGCGCGGATCAGCGAGAGTCGAAGGCACCGTGAGCTTCGAACACTACGACAATCCGTCGTTCTCTCTCGTCGCCAACGCATCGAACTTCCACGCGATCGACAAGCCGGGACTGGCTGCACTCGACATCTCAACTACATCGCCGGTGACGCTATCGGGTTCGACTCTGGATGCGGTGTTGCGGGGGACCGTGCGCGTAGAGCGCGGGTCGATTTACATCCCGGAGGTCGTGAAGAAGCAGATCATCGATCTCAACGACGAGGAGTTCCAGAGTGTGGTCGACACGCTCCTCTCGCAGAATCGGGAAGTGATGCCGCGCGCGCCCAAGGCGGTGGCCCGCAACCTCAGACTGGAGAACGTCGCCGTCGACATTGGGCCCGACGTCTGGCTGCGGTCGTCTGAAGCGAACATCAAGCTGGGTGGCTCGCTCAACGTCACTCTCGCTCCTCAGAACCCTGGCGAGGCACCACTCCTCGCGCTGGAGGGATACCTGAGCGCTGACAAAGGGACGTATCGATTGAACATCGTCGACCCATTCATTCAGCCGACGTTCGATGTACAAAGTGGAACCCTGCGGTTCGCCGGAACCTCGGATCTGAATCCTTCGCTCGACATTCGTGCGATCCACACCGTGCGACAGCCGAAAGGAAACGCGAATGGGCGGGATGTGAGAGTGGAGGTCGACATCACCGGCACGCTGGCGCGCCCCCAACTCGCGCTCAGGAATCCAGACAATCTCCCGCTGTCGGAGAGCGACTTGCTCAGCTACCTGGTCACGGGGGAGCCCGCCATCGGTCTCGACAACACGAGGACGCAGGTAACCGCGCTGGGGTTGAGGGGTTTCGCCAATATCCTCACCAACGCGATTCCGAGAAACGTCCTCGACATTGTGGAAGTGCAGACAGCGACGCCCGATGCGACGTCGACGGCGACGACTCCCGGCTACTACAGTCTGTTGAACACGCGCGCGATTCTGGGCAAGCAGCTTGGCAGCAGATGGTTCCTCGGCTTGAGCACCGGCTTGTGCTTCGTAAATCGAAGCGCATTCAAGGACAACCTGGGGCTTCAGCTCGAGTACAGGATCAGCTCATTGTACAGCGCGCAGGCCGCGATCGAGCCGGGATCCAGCAACACCCGATGCGACAGGGCCGCACCCCTGAGCCCGATTGTCACACAGACACCCTCCCAGCTGGGCTTCGACCTTTTTCGCAACTGGCGTTTCTAAATCGTTACTGAGTCGTCACTTAACGAATTAGATTTGTCTTGATGAGCCTTAGCCCGTACGTCTGATGGCGAAGAATCTACGCGAAAGAGATCTTATGATGTGCCGTTCCTGCGGTAACGAGGAGCGCGCATCCGAAGGCTATCCGTGCGCCGACTGCGGGACTTTTGTCTGCATCATCTGCAACTTTCGCGGAGTCACGCTCTGCAAATCGTGTCGCGCTAAACGCCCCGAGCCGCCGATGACACCAGCCAAGACGGGCAAGATCGACTGGCCCGAGCATTGAGCGAAAGCGTCACGGCAATCGCGGCGATCGCTCCGATGCTGTGTGAGCCGGATGTAAGAACGACCCAGGTATCACAACTCCTTCACGGGCATATCGCGCAGGTCGTCGAGCGCAACGGATTGTGGTTGCACGTGAAGGGCGCAGATGCGTATCCGGGGTGGGTGCATCAGGGGTACGTCGTCACGATGCCGGAGCCAGTCCCTCCGCTCTCAGAGACCGGATGGGACGATCCTCGACCGCTCTCGCTCGGCTGCACCGTCCGCGACGAGCACGGTGCGACGCGAAAACTCCCGCTTGGCGCGTTGGTCACCGAAGGCCAGGAGCGGTTCGGCGGCTTGGCGATGACGCTCGAGGAGAGACGCAGGAGTTTTCCGGCGGCGCCCGATTCGATCACTGCTTCGGCGATGACGTTCTTCGAAGGCACGTCGTACGAATGGGGCGGAGTCACGCCGTGGGGTTGTGACTGCTCCGGACTGGTCTCGAGCTCATTCCGCCTGCACGGCGTGCACGTTCCACGCGACGCCTGGATGCAGGCGACGACCGGCGATCCGATCGAATCGATCGGGGATCTCCGCCCCGCCGATCTTCTTTTCTTTTCCGATGAAGCCGACGGAAAGGTCACCCACGTGGCGATCTCCCTCGGAGGAATGCGCGTGGTGCATCTCGCGCTCGGTCGCGGCGGCTACGCTGTGGATGATCTCACCAGCGGGGATGAGTACACCGAGCTTCTATTAAGACGCTTTCGGTTCGCCCGCAGGATCCTGCGGGAGGGCTAACTGCAACTGAAGACTACCGGGTGAGGGCTATCGGCGGGCCCGCCGATGGCTGCGGGCTTTAGCTGACCATTCCGTTGGGTGTCCCGGCGACCATCGGCGTTTGATTGGCGTTCACCAGCAATCGAGCGGTCGCGGTGACTTCGCCATCCAGCGTGACCTGCATCGTGTACTGCCCGATGGCGTTGAGCGGCAGATCAACAACGGCGATGATCGGCAGGTCGACCTCGAAAACCGGATTCGGCGAGGGGGCCACGGTCATCTCGCCCGACGAAGACCATAGTTCTTCATCGAAAGGGCTCAGCCAGCGAAAGGTGAGCTTGTGTTGGCCGGTGTCGTCGCCGTTCGCCTTGAGACGGACGACAAAATGAGTGCGCGGATGGATCGTGGGCAGTCCCGCTACCTGCACCGCATCGAAAACGCCCAGTATGTTGAGCTTTCCCTCTTGGGAGAGATTGGCGGCATCGGCGAAGACGGCGAACGAGATGTGCATGATCCAAAGTAGCCGCGCGACCGCTGGCCCGGCTAGCTTTCGACGATGACTGACTCTGCAACACACGCCACGTCGGCGATCGCGGATTCGACCGCGCATGCGTCGTTCGGTGTGACCGACGTCCTCCTGTTCATGATGGCCGTGATATGGGGGATCAACTTCGTGGTGGTGAAGTACGCCACCCACGTCTTCAATCCGGTGGCGTTCACGGGACTCCGTGTCGGAACCGCCGCGGTTTTTCTCCTTGCGGTCGCGTTCGCCCGGGGACGTTTCACGCTCCCACGTCGTGATGTGATCGGGCTTCTCCTGCTCGGCGTGATCGGAAACGGACTATACCAGCTCTTCTTCGTTCACGGGGTGGCGCGGACGCGAGCGGGCAACGCCGCGCTGATCGTTGCAGCGGCACCGGCGTTCATCGCGCTGTTCGCCCGTGTGCGCGGGTTGGAACGCGTACGGCGATTGACGCTGGTTGGCATCTCATTATCGGTGCTGGGTGTCGGGCTGGTGATTGCAGGAAGCGCCAGGCCGTCGAACGGCGAGGTGACGCTCCTGGGTTCGACGCTGGTGTTCTTTGGCGTTCTGTGTTGGAGTGTCTACACGATAATGCTCCAGCCCTACACCAAGCGCATCGATGTCATCCGGCTGTCGGCGATCACTATGGTTGGAGGCGCGGTACCGTTGCTGATCGCTTCGACACCGGCGCTGATTGCGACCGACTGGTCGGTCGTCGGACGAGGGGGATGGCTCGCTCTGTTCTATTCGAGCATCATCTCGATGGGCGTCGCGTACTTCTTCTGGTACCGCGGATTGCGGGTGCTCGGCCCCACGCGCACCGCTGTTTACGCGAACCTCCAGCCAATCATCGCGCTCGCGGTCGCGTGGGCGTTCCTCGGTGAGATACCAACGATCTTTCAAGGCGTAGGCGCCGCGACGATCGTGGCCGGCGTCTTCCTGACCAGAACATGAGGCTCGTTCTCTTCGACATCGACGGAACTCTGCTGAGCTCGGAGGGGATGGGCCGAGCGGCGATGCAGCGCGCGTTAGGGGAAACGTTCGGTTCGCCCGGCAATCCCGCGTACCGCTACGATGGGAAGACCGACAAGCAGATAGTGCGCGATGTCATGCGGCTCGAAGGCCACACTGACGAGCACATCGACTCGAGAATGGAAAAGCTGATCGATGTGTATCTCGAGGGTCTCCGTTCCGGCGCCAAAAGTGGAAAGTTCAACGTCCGTCCGCTCAATGGAGTCATGGAAGTGCTGGACGCGCTCGAAGCGCGCGACGACGTCGTGCTTGGATTGCTGACGGGCAATGTCGAGTCGGGTGCGCGGATCAAGCTGACCACCGCGGGAATCGATCCAAATCGTTTTCGCGTCAACGCGTTCGGATCAGATCACGAGCATCGCCCGCAATTGCCCGCAATCGCGCAGCGCCGCGCCAGCGAAACTCTCGGTCTCGAGATCGTCGGCGAGCGACTGGTGGTGATTGGCGACACGCCCGCCGATATCGAGTGCGGGCGCTCACTCGGCGCCAGGTCGATCGGCGTCGCCAGCGGCCACTACACGGTGGAGCAGCTGCAGGCGCACGATCCATACGCTGTGTTTCCATCGCTCGCGAATACGAAACAGGTAGTGGAGACGATTCTCCATGCGTGAAGTCGAGTTGAAAGCAGTCGTCGACGACCTGTCGGCGGCGAGGAAGATGCTCGAGCATGCTGGAGCCAAACTGTCGTTCGAGGGAAGGTTGTCCGACCGCCGCTATGACGTGGAGTCTCGCGAGCTCGCGCAGCGCGATGAAGTGCTCCGCTTGAGGCGATACCAGGGGACCGGCCCGTCAAAGGCGTACTTCGATTGGAAGGGGCCGACCGAGACGCAGGACGTCTACAAGATCCGCGAAGAGGTGTCCACGCTTGTCGACGATTTCGAGGCGCTCGACCAACTCCTGGCGCGGCTCGGTTTCATCGTCACGATGGAGATCGACCGCGACATCGCGCAGTACGATCTCGCTGGTGCGACGATTCGCTTCGAGACTTACCCGCGAATGGACGTCCTGGTGGAGGTCGAGGGTCAGCCAGATTCCATCGAGAACGCCATCGAGGTGCTCGGCCTGGCGCGTGGAAGGTTCAGCAGCGACCGGCTCACTGCGTTCGTCGGGCGGTTTGAGCAGAGGACCGGGGTAAGAGCAGCCATTTGCGACCGGGAGCTGGAAGGGGACTACCGCTTTCGTCCCGACGACGGGCTGGCTGGGTAGAAGGGCAAATCCGAAGTTTCCGCCCCATCAGAAGCATCCGTGTTCCCCCGATTGCTTAACCATGGTATCCAGATAGATTCACTCGGCAATGAATTGTCGACTTACGCGATGGATCGCTGTCTCGATCCTATCGCTCGTGGCTACGGCCACTTTGCCCGCCCAGGAAAATCCGGCAAAACGTCTATCCAGCATCGTTGGTGTCGCCGTCGAGGAGTACGCGAAGGCGGTCGACGAGCGTGGTAAGCTCATCTCGAAGGACGAGTACGATGAGACCTACGGCTTCTTAACCGATGCCCGGCAGGTTGCGACGCGATTGTCCGGTTATGAAGCTCCCAGATCGAGAGCCATTCTCGACAGCATGACCACTGCAGTCGCCGGCAGACAACCACCAGCGACAGTACGATTGCTTCACCAGCGTTTTGCCGCATCGCTCGGTGCGGCCGGCGCCCTGGATCTTCCGAAGCAACCCCTCGATACCGCTGAAGGTCATCGGCTTTACCGCCTGAACTGCTCGTCTTGTCATGGCATGGCAGGAGCAGGCGATGGTCAAGCCGCTCGCACGCTACAGACAACGCCGCCTGCGATAGGCGTGAAGACACTGACACCCGATCTGACCCCGACGCTCGCCTACAACGTCATCTCGGTTGGCGTCCGCGGGACGTGGATGATTGGATTCGCATCGTCGCTCACGCCCCAGCAGCGGTGGAACATCATCAGCTACATCTACTCCCTGCGCGGGGAGAAGCTGACACTCCCGACGGCACGACGGGATGCGACCGCGATCCGGGGCGACACCGCATCACCGGTGATCCTGGCGCTTCTCGACAGCGCCCTTGACTTTGCACGGAACGGAAAGACCGCCGAGGCAGGTGACCGCGCCTTCGATGCGTATATCGCTTTCGAGCCGCTCGAGACGCCGGCGCGCGCGAAAAAGCCCGGCCTCGTCGCCACCATGGAGCGCCATTTCGCCGACTTCAAGGGAGCGGTGAAGCGGAACGATCTGAAGGGGGCGAAGAGCTCGCGCGACGCAATCGCCGATGGCCTGCCGTCGGTTATCGACCTCACCCAGCAACCCTCGACCAGCTGGGAAGCGTTCTTCCAGTCGTTCCTGATCATTCTGCGCGAAGGATTCGAGGCCATTCTCGTCATCGGCGCTGTCGTCGCTTTCCTGCTCAAAACAGGACATCGCGAGCGACTCCGCTCTATCTGGCTTGGAATCGCACTCGGCCTCGTTGCAAGTCTCGCCACCGCGGTCGTTCTGAAAACACTCCTTGCCGCGATGCCGGCGAGCCGGGAGATCGTGGAAGCGACGACGATGCTGGTGGCGGTCGTGGTGCTGTTCTCGGTGAGCTATTGGCTGATCTCCAAAGTTGAGGCCGCGAAGTGGCAGAGGTTCATTCGGGAGAAGGTGTCGTCTGCACTCGAGCATGGGGGCGGAAAGGCGCTGGCGCTGGTCGCGTTCCTCGCCGTCTACAGAGAGGGAGCCGAGACGGCGCTGTTCTATCAGGCATTGTTCAACGAGGGACCGAACGTCGGGCTGCCGCTGGCACTGGGGATCATCGCCGGCTTCGTGGTGCTGGCAGTCATCTTCACGCTCTTCTACCGCTACGGCATGCGCATTCCAATGCGGCCGTTCTTCACGGTCACGAGCATCCTCCTCTACTACATGGCATTCGTGTTCATGGGGAAGGGGATTCGCGAGCTGCAGGAAGGAAATATTCTGCGCATCACCGTGATTCCGGGCGGTCCGCACGTTGAGACGATGGGCATTTATCCGAGCATGGAAACTCTTACCGCGCAGGGGATCCTGATCCTGCTGCTGTTGTTCGCGATGCTCAAGACCTTCTGGCCAGGCCATCAACAAGAAGGCGCCACGGAGGCGTAGCATTTGCGCGATGTCGTTTCATCAAGGAGCCTGAGATGACGACGAGTCAGATGCCGGAAAGCGCAGAAGGTCAGCGCGGAATCCGCCCGCGCGAATACCGACTGCCGGAATCAACACGCCCTGGCAGCGTACGACTCCAGGTGGCGGACCTCGACCGGTCCGTTCTCTTCTACGAGAGATTCCTCGGGATGCGAGTGATTCGGCGCACCGACGATTCCGTTGGGCTGGGTGCATATGGCGAGGACCGGGAGATCGTGCATCTCCGTCAGCTCGAAAGTGCTCGTCCCGTACCGAAGCGCGGGCTCCTCGGACTGTATCACTTCGCGATTCTGCTGCCTGACCGCGCTTCACTCGGACGCTTCGTCGACCACTTGGCAGACATCGGCGCGCACGCGGGGATGTCGGATCACTCCGTGAGCGAAGCCGTGTATCTTACCGATCCCGACGGCCTCGGGATCGAGGTGTACGCCGACCGCCCGCGCGATGCGTGGCGCTACGACGAGCGCCAGCTGCACAT
>Ga0193735_1000475_pt1 | contig 12705 bp, 11 predicted proteins | sample U1m2metaG_FD_145080 | JGI IMG/M metagenome (GOLD analysis project Ga0193735, IMG submission 145080) | Soil microbial communities from a riparian zone of the East river system, Colorado, United States - U1m2 | ecosystem: Environmental > Terrestrial > Soil > Riparian zone | place: USA: East River... | reverse complement strand
CGGCAGCTCTCCCGCTACGTAACGCCCTGGATGAGCCTTGTAATCCGAGAGAAAGATCGTGGTCGCGCGTTTGCGCAATGCGCGCATGTATTCGGGATTTTTGTAAAACTCCCAGCGATAGGTCGGAACGGATCCAATGGCCCGGTAAACCGCATCAAGGTCGGGCTCCGAACGCTCCATGATTTTTTCTGCTGGCAGCGAATAGATTGGATCGAACGAAGTTACAATTATGCCGAGCTCGTTGGACTCGGCACAAAAAGAACTGACCCCGCCTGCCACATCCAGCACTCTTTTTCCTACAAGATCGTCCGGCTCAAGCAGGAAATAGCGGCGATACTCTTCGAATGTGCGACCGAGCAAAACGACCCGATCAAGCTGAAGCCCGCATCTGCTCTGAATCAGGTCAAGGCTCATACGTCTCGCTCGAGTTGTAGAGGCGTTTGTGTCAAACGCTTATTCTATCCGGAGCTTGACACAAGCACCGCTACAACGGCTGGCGCGCAAAATCGCAGAGCAACAATTCAATTACAACCTGCCCGGCACGCTCCACTTGTCATTCCGAGTGAAGTCGAGGAATCTCTCAATGTTTCTGAAATAGTACGAAATGTCTCGACTCCGCTCGACATGACAGAGTTGTTCCAGCAAGCATCGAAGGTCTTCACCGTCTCAGAGCTGACGCGAAGCATTCGCAGCACTCTCGAAGCAAAATTCGGCGCGGTCTGGGTGCAGGGCGAAATTTCAAATTACAAGCTGCATCCGAGCGGTCATCAGTATTTCACGCTCAAAGATCAGCGCGCCCAAATCTCTTGCGTGATTTGGCGCGACACCATGGCGTCGCCGCGACAACCTCTTGTCGATGGAGCTCAGGTGCAGGTTTACGGGACCGTTACCGTCTTCGAATCACAAGGAAAGTACCAACTACGCGTCGAAATTTTGCAGCCGCGCGGAGTCGGCATGCTCCAGGCAAAATTCGAAGCGCTCAAGCGCAAACTCGAAGCGGAAGGATTGTTTGCGCCGGAACGCAAACGGCCATTACCAAAATTTCCACGTCGAATTGGAATCGTGACGTCGCCGACCGGCGCAGCGATTCGCGACATGCTGAATGTGCTGCGCCGCCGCGCGCCGTGGCTGCAAATTTTGATCAACCCGGTGCGCGTACAGGGAACAGGCGCCGCGCAGGAAATCGCCGTCGCCATCCCAGAACTCGTCTTGCCTAACAAGGCGTTTGCTTCTGTCGATCTCATCGTGGTCACGCGCGGTGGTGGAAGTATCGAAGACTTATGGGAGTTCAACGAAGAGATTGTCGCACGCGCAATATTCCATTCCACCGTGCCCATTGTCTCGGCGGTGGGTCACGAAATCGATTTTACCATCTGCGATTTCGTCGCTGATTTGCGCGCGCCCACCCCCAGCGCCGCCGCGGAATTGATTGTCCCCGATATTATCGATCTTCAACGGCGCATCGATAGTTGCGCGCGTGCGCTCGGGCGCCAATTGCTGAATCGGCTCCGCGACGCGCAACAACGTCTGGATCACGCGCGCGAAACGTTGCAACGCTGCCTCGGCCACAAGATTGAGAGCTACAAGCGCAGTCTTCTCCACATCACGCGAGCGTTGCAGGCGTGCAGTCCCGCGCGGGAACTCATAATGCGCCGCAACCGTTTTGCCGATTTGCAACGGCGACTGGTTGCGTGTCCGCCGCGACTACTCGAAAACGCGAGGCACCGTTTCCAGCGCATCGAAGGAATTCTGCGCGTGCTCGGACCGGACGCGACGTTGCGCCGCGGCTACAGCATCACCATGAACGAGCGCGGGAAAATCATCCGCACAATCACAGCAGTCCGGCCAAAGATGAAAATCCGCACCCGAGTCAGCGACGGCGAATTCGGCTCGGAAACGCTTTAATTAACTAAAATGTCGTTACAAGCGAATCACATTAATCGCTGGAGACGGTGGTTTTTGGGGCGTTGTAGCTATCTCATCCTCACCGTAGAACTTTTCTCCGTTCTCTGCAGCTTTGATGCGGTCAGAGAGTGAGCTATTGTATCCCTGCTGGCTCTTGGGGGTGGTAACCCCGGAATTGTTCGTCGGACCGTATCCGTTAGGCCCACCGCTTTGGCCCTCATTGTGTCCTTGCGCTATCGCACCCAGAGTCAAAGCTGCAAACGCCGCTGCTACCCCGGCAGCCACTTTCGCTTCGGCAGATAATTTCATCTTTTCCCCTTTTCTTTTTACGTAGTGTTCGGATTCGACCGCGCGGGTGGATGCCACCCTAGTGGCGCTGATGCTTTAACGTCAAAAACGGAGCGCGTATCGCCGGCGTTGCTAACCCACTGGAAGAGACGGAGCTCTGATTTTAATTTCTTCGAGCCTGCCGCCACATCGTCTCGAAAAATTTTCTTGGCAGGTTGGTAGCATTGCGTTGTGACGACCTCGCCATCCGTTGCCACTAAGGTTTGCTCGAAAATCACCGTTCCAACTTAAACGCCAGCGTTGCCAGGGGTGGCAAGTGAACAAGGATTGAATGTTCGCGGCCCATCCAAGGAACCTCCTGAGTAGCGACACCGCCGAGGTTTCCTACGTTGCTGCCGCCATAGGTTTCAGCGTCGGTGTTGATGAGCTCACGATAGAAACCTGACTCGGGAACGCCTAGCCGATAGTCGTAGCGGACCACTGGAGTCGCGTTTACCACGAACGCGACGATGCCGCCGTCGCGCGATTTTCTCAGGAATGAAACAACGCTGTTATCAGCATCATGCAGGTCGATCCAATCGAAGCCTTCGTAAGAATCGTCTAGCTGCCAGAGGGCTGGCTCGCTCTTGTAAACGTAATTCAAATGTTGCACCAGCCGGCGCAGGCCGTCGTGCCGAGACAACTTCAGAAGCTGCCAGTCGAGCTCGGTGTCGTGGTTCCATTCGTTCCGCTGGCCGAATTCGCCGCCCATGAAGAGCAGCTTTTTGCTGGGATGCCCGTACATCCACGCAAGAAACATCCGGAGATTTGCAAACTTCTGCCATTCGTCGCCGGGCATCTTGGATAACAAAGAACGCTTGCCGTACACCACTTCGTCGTGGCTGAGCACCAGAATGAAATTCTCCTGGAAAGCGTAGAGCAGCGAGAAAGTAATGTTGCCGTGGTGATAGCGCCGGTAAATCGGGTCGATGCTCATGTATTGCAGGAAATCGTGCATCCAGCCCATGTTCCATTTGAACCCGAACCCGAGCCCGCCGAGATAAGTCGGCCGCGACACACCGGGCCAGTCGGTTGATTCCTCGGCGATTGTCATGATCCCCGGGAACTGCTCGTAGCAAACTTCGTTGAAGCGTTTCAGAAAATAGATGGCGTCGAGGTTCTCGCGGCCGCCGTGAACGTTCGGAATCCATTGGCCGGGTTTACGTGAATAATCGAGGTAGAGCATCGAAGCCACGGCGTCCACGCGCAGACCGTCGATGTGATATTTGTCGAACCAGAAAAGCGCATTGCCCATAAGAAAATTGCGCACTTCATTGCGACCAAAATTGAAAATAAGCGTGCCCCAATCTTGGTGCTCGCCCTGTCGCGGGTCCATGTGCTCGTAGAGATCGGTACCATCGAATTCGGCCAGCGCGTGGGCGTCCTTGGGAAAATGCGCAGGCACCCAATCCATGATCACGCCGATGCCGGCCTGATGACATTTGTCGATGAAATAACGGCTGGTGGGCGCGTAGTAATTTGTGACCTGATAACCCCAGGAACCTTCGAATGGATGCTCGGCAATCGGCAATAACTCGATGTGGGTGTAACCCATCTCGAGCACGTACGGCAACAACTCGTCAACAAGCTCGAGATAACTCAGTTGCCGATTTCCCTCTTCAGCTTTGCGGCGCCAAGAGCCCAGGTGCACTTCGTAAATGCTGATTGCACTTTGCGGCCAGTTCTTTGTTCGGCGCGATTCCACCCACGCGGCGTCGTTCCAAGTGTAACGTTCCAAATCGTACACCATGGATGCGGTCGATTTACCGTGCTGATTGAAAAACGCGAATGGGTCACTCTTGAGCAGCACCGCGCCTGTCTGGGTGCGGATTTCAAATTTGTAGTGCGCGCCTTGCTTGATCCCGGGCAAAAATAATTCCCACACACCGCTGCTGATGAGTTTGCGCATCGGATTGACCCGGCCATCCCAACCGTTGAAATCGCCAACGACGCTGACGCGTTGCGCGTTCGGCGCCCAGACTGCGAAATAAACGCCGGCCGCATCGCCGACTGTCCGCAAATGCGCGCCGAACTTCTCGTAAATCTTCCAGTGCTGCCCTTCGGCAAACAGATGCATATCGACCTCGCCCATGATTGGGCCGTACTGATACGGATCCCGCGTGAGCTGTTCCGAGCCGTCCCAGGCAGTGACACGAAGATGATACGGAAGATCACGCGTCGCGTCTAGGACGGTCGCGCAAAAGAACCCGTCCTGTTGAATTTTCTGCGCGGCAATCGGCTCCTCTGGATCTCGATCCAGCACGATCTCGATCTTGCGCGCATCCGGACGAAAGACGCGGATCTCCAAATCCTCGCCAACGCCGTGCGGCCCCAACACGCGGAACGGATCAGAATGCGTTCCTCCGACGAAGTTTTTCACTTCATCGGATGGCAATCCCGCGATCTCAAAAGGTTTCATAATGTCCGCGTTAAGTAGGGGCGATTGACCCAATCGCCCAGGCGGTTCGGGTGAACCGCCGCTACCTTCATCGCCTCAACACTTCATCGTATCAATCAATCGTTTCGATTGCGTTCTCCCAAACGCGCGATGCAGTGGCGATCTGCGATAACTAAAAGAAGGAGAATTATCATCATGGCAAAAGTTGTTAAAGTTATCGAGCTGATGTCCCAATCGCCGAAGAGCTGGGAAGACGCCGCGCAGGCCGCGGCAAAGGAAGCATCCAAGACGCTGCGGAATATTCGTTCGCTCTACATCAAGGAGTTCACGGCTGAAGTGGACAACGGAAAAATCAGCAACTATCGCATCAACGCAAAGGTCAGCTTTGATTTGGAAAGCGAGCGCGTAACATAAATGTGGGAGCGACCTGAGTGCTGCGGCGGCCATCGGGACGCTAAGTCCCTTCCACATTATCATTTCTTCGGCCTCAACAGCGGGAACAGGATCACGTCCCGGATGGACTCTGCTCCGGTAAGCAGCATGGTGAGCCGATCCATTCCGAGACCGAAACCGCCGGCGGGCGGCATCCCGTGCTCGAGCGCGAGCAAAAATTCCTCATCGACCTTTTGCTTCTCTTCGCCTGCCTGTTCGAGCAGACGCTGACGTTGGGCAACCGGGTCGTTTAACTCGCTGTAACCCGGCGCGATTTCCGCACCGTTGATGATTAGTTCAAAAACATCGACGAGCGAGTTGTCGGCTGCATTCTGTTTTGCCAGCGGCACGAGTTCTTTTGGGCAATGCGTCACAAACAGAGGATCGATCGTTTTCTCCTCGACGAGTTTTTCGAACACATGCTGCGTCACCTCGAAATCGGCCAGCTGCGGCAGGATTTCCAATTTGAATTCGTTCATCGCGCGTTCGCGCCGCTGCTCGCTGGAGAGCTCGAACCAATTTTTGCCGGCGACTTCCCGCACCAAATCGTGGTAGCGGACTCGGCGCCATGGCTGTTTCAAATTGATGGTGCGAACAATTTTTTCATCGGCATCTTGATGCTCGATCGTTTGTGAGCCGCAGATCTTCTCGGCAAGGTAACAAATCAGTTCCTCGACGAGATTCGCCACCTTCTCGAAATCGGCATAAGCCCAGTAGGCTTCGAGCATGGTGAATTCCGGATTGTGTTTTCTGGAAATGCCTTCATTGCGAAAGTTGCGATTGATTTCGAAGACCTTGTTAAAGCCGCCTACCAGTAAACGCTTCAGATAAAGCTCCGGCGCAATGCGTAGGTAAAGATCGAGGCCGAGCGCCTTGTGGTGCGTGCTGAACGGTTCGGCCGCCGCGCCGCCGGCAATCGTTTGCAAAATTGGCGTCTCGACTTCCAGAAAGCCGCGCTCGTCGAAGAAACGCCTCGTCTCACGGACAATCGCAATACGTTTTTCGAACACAGCGCGCGAACGCTCGTTGGTAAGAAGATCGAGATAACGCTGGCGGTAGCGCGCCTCAACATCCTGTAGCCCGTGCCATTTCTCGGGAAGTGGCCGCAAGGCTTTGGCAAGCAGCCGGAACGTGCGCACTTTCAGTGTCGGTTCCCCGCTTTTGGTGACAAAACATGTCCCTTGGACTCCGATGAGATCGCCAATATCCAGGAAGCGAAAAAGATCGGTCAGCTCCGGGCCAACTTCTTTTGCGTGAATATAAATCTGAATGCGACCCGTGGCGTCGCGCAGGTCCAGGAAATGGCTTTTGCCCATGTCGCGATGCGCCGTGATGCGCCCTGCGGCACGAAGGGTCTCGCCTTCCCTGAATTGGTCGCGCACCTCCGCAATGGATCCGCTTACCTCGAAAGCTGCTCCGAACGGCTCGATGCCGTTAGCACGGAGCGCGTCGAGTTTTTTGCGCCGCAGCGCGATCAATTCATTTTCTTCGTCCATCTTCGGAGAGCGAATGTAAAGCGCAGTCAAAAAATGAACAGCCTGATGTTCGATGAGTTCGTCCTGCGAATGACGAATATATTAGGTTTGCCAACGAATTACCGGGAATGAGATAGTTGTCCGGCGCGCCCATGGGACCCTTCCCTCGCGGTGCGCTGTCCAATGACCGTTAAGTTACCGGAAACTACATCGAAGATGGAAGGACCGCTGGTGAAGCAGTTCTCCGTCTTCCTGCCTAACAAGGTGGGGGCGATGCTGGAAGTTGTGAAACTGCTCAACACCCAGAATACGCACGTCGTGGCCTTGAGCGTGTCGGAATCCACCGACTCGGCCATTGCGCGGATAATCGCCAGTGATCCGGCGCGCGTGGAGAGATTGTTCGAGGAAAACAATGTTCCTTTCGGCGTGAGCGAGGTGGTGGTGGTAGAGTTGCGAGAAGTCGCCACCCAGCTGGTGAAACTCCTCGCCGCATTGGTGATGGCGGAGGTCAACGTGCATTTCGCCTATCCGCTGCTGATCCGTCCCCGCGGCTTTGCCGCGATCGCGTTGCACGTGGACGACACGGAGTGCGCGTCCTCGGTGCTGACCGGCGAGGGATTTAAAATGCTGAGCCAGGACCATATTTCGCGCTAACGCGTCGTGATTGGTTGAAGCGTTGAGCCGTTAAAACGGGGGATCCTGTCGATTTAACGATGTAACGGTTTAACGATTAAACGTGGCACAGCCTGTTGACAGGCTGCCAAGAGCGCGCTTACAGAAGTGGGTTTATTGCGCTATGCGGACTCTTCTCTCACGCGCTATCCGGGTCGATCCCAGCTTCCACGTCGGACTCGGCCTGATTGGGATTCTGGCGGTCGCAGAGATCTTCTTCGCAACCTCCTATTACGTCGGTCGGGCTCGCGCTGCCCGAATGTCGGCACAGGCAGTCGCGCCGACTATTGCACGCCCTGCGGCTCCCGCTGTTTCTTTGCAAACGCCTGCGCCAGTACCAGTGCAACCGGCGGTTTCCCCAGCGTCGGCGGTCCCCGCACCTTCTCCGTCGCTTGTGGCTCAGTTGCTGCGCGAAGGGATTGAGCTGCGCGATCGGGGCGATACGACAAACGCCCTGGCACGCTTACAAGAAGCGCTGGACAGCGAACCGAACAACACAGCTGTGCTCGAGGAGATTGCCAAGACTTATGAGTCGATGCAGCTTGTCGACCGTGCCAATGACGTATGGCGCAAGCTTCAGGAAATGGGGCCGTCGGCTGGTGCTGCGTACGAGTTGGCCAATCAACGCCTGAAGCTGGGGGTGCCAGCTCCTGAGGCGACGGATTCCGGTATCGCAAACTCTTCAGCTGATGCAACAGAACATAAGGATATTGGGGGCAGCCCGGAAGGCTCGGTCATGGGCATCACCGAGGTCAAAACTATGGAGACCCCCGATCCCGATGCGGAGAAGAACCTGGCGTTGCAGATCGGCATAAAAAAACAGCCCGGCGCGAGTATCGATCACGAAAAAGTTAGAATCTTTGTAAAGTTCTACGACACGGTCGGCGACAAGGATGTCAAGCTCACGGATGCTGACGTGAATTATGAATGGCTGACGCCAAAACACGATTGGACGGAAGCCAATCCAGAGGTGCTCTCAGTGAAGTATGTCCGCGCAAAAACAGGCGGCGCCTCAGCTGATTCGTCGCTCACTGAGGCGGCGGCAACAGTCCGGCCTGGCCAAAAAGCTCGAGGCGCCAAAGGTTCTGCCGCAGAGAGCGGACGGCGGAAATACCTGGGGTATGTTATTCAGGTTTATTACGACGATGAACTGCAAGCCGTCCAAGCAGAACCGTCGCGACTTTTGCAACTTTTTCCTCCTTCGAAGAGTACCTCGGCACGATGACGCCATTGCACATTATCCATTGCGAGGCGGCATGAGCATCGCAGCAATCTGCATGCGTTTACCAAAGTTAAAGCGCGGTCTGCCTTATGCCTGCGTTTTCCTTTTTGTCGCCGCAGCAGAAGGGCAAATTCAAGTGGACCTGAAATTCAAGCGAATGCAGTACATCGCTTACGAACCGGTTGTAGCCACACTTGCCATCACCAATCTGGCCGGACGTGATATCGAGCTTCACGATGCCAGCGGACAATCATGGCTTGGATTCGAAGTGACCGGAAACGAGGATCAGCCGACAGCGCTGCTCAGCACCGAAAACGCGCAGCCGCCTTTGAAAATCGAAGCCGGGCAGAGAGTCACGCGACAAATTGATCTCGCTTCGCTTTATCCCGTGCATGATTTCGGCGCTTATCACGTGCGGACGCATGTTTATTTCGCGGATCTGGCAAAGTTTTTTTACTCTCAAACGCGAGTGTTCGAAGTGACCGACGCGCGACCGATCTGGCAGCAAACAGTGGGAATTCCGGACGGGGTTGCTGCCGCTGGAGACGTACGCACGTACTCGCTGCTCACCAATCGCTTTCCGGACCATACCTCTTTATATGTGCGCGTGCAGGACAAGGACACCGGAATTGTCTATGCGACTTATTCGTTAGGCCGGAGCATCGCATTCGAGCAACCGCAAGCGGAAATCGATCGCACCAATCAATTGCATGTTTTGCATTGTGCCGCGCCGCGTGCCTGGTCGTATTCCCGAATCGGCTTGAATGGCGAACTGCTGACGCACTCTTCATTTATGGAAACCAAAACCCGGCCTCGCCTCGTCCATTCCGCAAACGGGGAAGTCGCAGTGCGGGGCGGTGTGGCTGAGACGCCTGCTCAAAGCTCACGTAGCACGGCACCGAAACTTTCTGCTCGCCCGCCCGGCTTGCCTAAGGACGACTAGTAATGCGAAGAAATTTTTGCGGGCTTCGTTTGTCTGTTGGCAGTTTGCTGGTCACACTTCTGACATGTCCTGCAGCGCAGAGCAGCCCCGCTTCTCAAAGCAGCGGCTCGCCCACCACTGTGGTGATCGATGCGGGACATGGGGGCCATGACCGCGGCGGAATTCCGGGCCAGAGGGTCGCGGAAAAGGACATGACACTCGACGTGGCGCAGCGCCTTAGAAATGTGCTGTCGGCCAGCGGTTACCACACTGTGATGACTCGGGACAGCGACGTTTTTGTACCGTTGCCGACGCGAGTTGCAATCGCCAACTCATACCGCAACGCCATCTTCGTATGTATTCATTTTAACGCGACAGGACGAGCAGGCGCGGGCGGCATAGAAACATATTTTTATAGTCGCGACAGCTTGCCGCTCGCTTCAGCCATCCATAATTTAGTCGTTGGGGGGGCGCCTTCCTCCAACCGCGGAGTGCGCCGCCGGGGTTATTACGTATTGCGAAAAACCAACATTCCGGCCGTGCTCGTGGAATGCGGCTTCCTCACCAACCCGACCGAAGCTGCATATGCCCAAACTGCTTCTTACCGCCAAAAACTTGCAGAAGAAATTGCAGCTGGAGTCCGCGGGCGCAATTCCGTTGCCAGCGATTCGTACATCGATCAAACCAAGGTGGCGAAGTCTGCACATGGCCGATCCAAGCGTCCACACAAAAAAAGCGCGCGAAAAAAGAAAAGCTCATCGAAACCGGCTGGATCAGAAGCACGCTCTGGCTCAATAAATCGGGAGGCCTGATTTGAACATGCCGATTTTGAGTTCGGCGCAAATGCGAGCCGCAGAAGAGGCTGCTTTTGCAAGGGGAGTACAAGTCGAAGCGCTAATGGACAAGGCAGGTGCCGGAGTCGCGCAGGCAGTCGCCAAATTTTTCCCGAAGCCTGGCAGATGCATTGTGTTCGCCGGAAAAGGCCACAACGCGGGCGATGCCCTGGTTGCAGCGGAACGTCTGCGACACCTTGGATGGAAAATCGAACTCCGACTTGCTTTCAAGCAAGAGGATTGCAGCGAGCTCATGCGCAAGAAGCTCGAAAATCTGCGTCGCAGACCGCCTGAGATTTTGGGGGCAACGGCATCCGTTAGCGCCACGACTGATCTGGGCGTGACTCTTGTTGAGCTCTGGGCAGAAGTCGGTGATGAACTGGCCACCGCGCAGGAAGGAATTGCGGCAGACGCCTATCTGGGCACCGCTCCTCCATTGATTATTCTTGATGGCCTGCTCGGCGTTGGCGCGAGGCCGCCACTGCGCGAACCGATACGTGCCGCGTGCCGTTCCATCAATCAGTTGCGGACAAATAGGGGCGCCTGTGTATTTGCCGTCGATCTTCCGACCGGTCTAAATAGCGACTCAGGGAAAACAGATCGCGACTGCGTAATCGCGGATTTTACGGTCACCATTGGATTCGCAAAAGCGGGTTTGATCGCGGATGGCGCGTTGAATCACGTGGGCAGAATTGAAGTTGTGCCGCTGCATGAGTTGCGGCCATCAGAAAAAAAAACAAAGGAAATCATCGCCAGCCCTCCGGCTTTTTGTGGATTGCTGCCAAGACGCGAATACAACGCATACAAAAATCAATTCGGTCGCATTGGCGTCGTAGCCGGCTCCAAGGGATTCGTCGGCGCTGCGCTGATGACCTCGCAGGGCGCGTTGCGCGCAGGCGCAGGTCTGGTGGAAGTTTTTGTTCCCGAAGAAATTTACGAGATCGTCGCCGCAGCGGCGCCAATGGAAGCGATGGTGAAGCCGGTTCATTCCTACCGCGAACTGCTGAAGCAAAAAACTGATGTCTGGGCTTTGGGACCCGGTCTTGGAACATCACGCGCGAACGAGATTCTCGAGCTGATTGAAAAAGCGAAGCAACCAATGGTGCTTGACGCCGACGGGCTCAACATTTTGTCCGAAAAAATGTCAGCACTCCGGCGTTGCAAAGGCGAACGGCTACTCACACCGCATCCGGGTGAGATGAAACGCCTTTTCCCAGACCACAAAGAATCACGCGCCGAAATTGCGACGAAATTCTGCAATCGTTTTGCGGTGACACTTTTGTTCAAAGGCAGTCGCACCATCGTGGCTCAGCGCGATCGTCCATTGAGCTACAACACCACCGGCAATCCGGGAATGGCCACTGGCGGAATGGGCGACGTTCTCACTGGTGTCTGCGCCGGTTTGCTGGGACAAGGGTTGTCTCTGTACGATGCGGCGCGAGTCGGTGCGTGGCTATGCGGGCGAGCTGCGGAAATGGCGGTTTTCAATGACGGGCAAAGCGAGCAATCCCTCTTGCCACGTGATGTGCTCGATCATCTCGGCGAAGCGTTTAATGAATTGTAGGGCGTCTGTGTGAAACGCCACCAGTTGGCGTTTGGCACAAACGCCCTACAGTTTGTCGAATTATGCAACAGTGAATCTCCAAACCGGAACCACCGAGGAGTACAAAGCGCCGACTGAGGAGACTGCCTGGAGCCGGGTGAAAAAAGCGCTCGGCCCAATCGCGGTAGTGGGCGTCGTAATCGCAAAGTTTCTCGCGAAGCTGAAGTTCATTCTTCTGCCGCTCCTGAAATTTCTTCCGATCCTGCTCAAGTCCGGCGGCACCATGCTGCTCATGATCTGGGTTTATATGCAACTGTGGGGCTGGCAGTTCGCGCTCGGTTTTGTCCTCCTCCTCCTGATTCACGAAACGGGACATTTGCTTGTTGCGAAAAAATTCGGACTGAAAGTCGGCGCGCCTGTGTTTATTCCGTTCATGGGCGCGTTTATCGCCCTCAAAGAAGCGCCGCGCAATGCATGGGTGGAAGCATGCGTGGGCATTGGCGGGCCGATGCTCGGGAGCTTTGGCGCATTGATCTGTAACGCGCTGGGCGAAATGCTCGCCGCACCCATTTTCATCGCGCTCGCGTGGTTTGGGTATTTTCTGAATCTATTTAATCTGACGCCGGTGGGAATGCTCGATGGCGGACGTATTGTCACGGCGCTATCCCGGTGGCTATGGCTGCCGGGTTTCGCGTTGCTTCTCGGGTTTGTGTGGATGTACCCAACAAACTTTATTATCTGGTTGATCGTACTTTTGTCGCTGCCGCGGATCTATTCGCTATTTCGCAAACGAACCGAAGCAGAACAGCGTTACTTCGAAGTCACACCGTCCCAGCGCTGGATAATGTCGATACTGTACTTCGGTCTGATCGCGGTGTTGCTTTTCGGAATGCACGTAGCCCAGCAGGATCTTAACAAATACGGTGTGCGCTCCCACGGCCACGGGCGGGACGCAATCGTGCAATAATCAGGCGGC
>Ga0193735_1000474_pt1 | contig 12715 bp, 7 predicted proteins | sample U1m2metaG_FD_145080 | JGI IMG/M metagenome (GOLD analysis project Ga0193735, IMG submission 145080) | Soil microbial communities from a riparian zone of the East river system, Colorado, United States - U1m2 | ecosystem: Environmental > Terrestrial > Soil > Riparian zone | place: USA: East River... | reverse complement strand
GCACCTCGTCTTCGCGCAAACGGTAGGTCGCGGTATGGCAGACCGCGCAGTTATTGGTGATCCGCGCGAAACCGACCACCTTTTTTGAAAAGCCAACCGGAATTTCATGTCCTTCCTCCCAGACCACGCCAAGCGATTTGTAGCCACCCGGTCCGGGCATCAGGTCGGGAAAGACGCGTGGCAAAACCAGCCAGAGATAATACGGGATGCCGCGATCTCCCTCTGCTCCGAGCGAACCGTATTTGAAATGTTCCTCTTCGTTCGCGAAGACTTCCTTCTCTTCCCGGAAAAATTTCGTCCATGTAAAGAAGGCGCCCAGCGCGATGAGAACCACGAGCACAATCGCTGAGACCCAAAGGATGCGTTTCTTTTTTGGTGAAAGACTCATTGGTTCGTTGCTCGGGTGTTGATCAAAACGTTTTGAGATATTCCACGATTGCGTCTTTCTCCTGTGCAGAAAGCATCGTTCCGTATTCCCATCCTTCGTGGCCGACATTTGAATTGCCTTCGTTCCGGTCGCGCGGAGTCGCGCCGCCCGGTTTCAGTTGCGTATCGAACCTGAAATATTTTCTTGGATTTTCGGGTTCATCTTTGCTGCGCCCCTCGTCGTCGAATCGACTGACGTCGGAAACAAATCCGACCTTCGCCTGGTCGAACACATCATAGCCGCGATAAAAAACCGGCGGGCGTTCGCCGCCGGGATTCATCAGATCGCGTAATGTGGGCACTGTGCCGTTATGCAGATACGGCGCGCGCAGCCAGATACCGTCCAGCGGCAGGTTTGCGTATCCAAAAGTTTTACGGAAATGACTGAAACGCCACGGATAACCGGTATAGAGATTGTTCTGCGCCACGGCAAGTTCTTCGGTGTAGGAATCGAGCCTGTGACGGTCAGTGCCGATTTTATCGATTGGCACAACGTCGCCAACGTATTCGCCGCTGAAATCACGGCCATTGCGGCCGTGACAATTTGCGCAGTATTGGCCGTAAAGTTTTTCGCCTTGCGCGCTGAGTTGCGCATCGACGGGGAACGGATATTTGGGCGGTTCCTTTGTAAGCAGCCATTGTTCGACCCGCGCGAGCTGTTTCAGATCGATCGTGGGCGGGAACGCACCGGTGCCGAATGATGCGCTTTTGTTGCGCTCTTCCATAAGGCTGTTGTTACCGTCCCAGTGGGCGTGAAGATTTTTTTGTTTGCGCAGGCCCTGCAGCCAGATCGAAGGAAAATCGCAGAGGCCAACCAGCTCACGTGTTTCCAGTTTTTCGAGAGGAAATTCCAAAAGGGTCTTGGCCGGGTTAAACGTGTCGGTGCGGCCCGGGCCCGCGTCAGGTTCCCATTCAGTGAAACGGAAATGGCCTTTCAACATGAGCAAGCGTTCGCGCATGAACGGGATGGCGTAAAAGCGCAGTAGAAATCGGTTGATGAAATCGTCATCGCCGCCGATCGCTTCGATCTCAGCCATCATCCGCGGCGCATTGAACCGCTGATCTGTTGCGCAGGCAAAAATGAAACGTTCGAACGCCTCGAGATCGACTGTATTCGAGGGCATTCCCGCGTAGATGACGGGCGTGCTTTGCGGCTTTTCACGCACGGAACCGGCATGACAAATCGCGCAGTTCAAAAAAACGCGATCAATTCCCTGCGCGTTGCGACGCGAAACCCCGACCGGCAGATCTTTGCCAGCCTCGTAAAGGAAGCCTAGCGAGACATATTCTTTCCCTGGGACGTACGTTTTTCCGGGCAAATACTCTGGGAACATTTTGGGCAATACTTTCCAAATCCAATAAGGAATGCCCGACTCGCGCTCGCCACCGGTTGACCCGTATTTGAAGTGATCTTCCAGGTCCGCGTAAGTGACGGGCTCATCACGCGTAAAGCGGCTGACGAGATACAAACAACCGATTATGATAAGCCCCACAATCACGAGCAGCACAGCACCCAACTTCCAGCGCCGGCTGCCTGCGGGTTGATCTGGAGCGTCGGCCATAGCCGCAGAATGCGATTACCCCGATGCCGGAAATTCAAGAGCGAAATCAATCAATCGCTTTTTGCCCAAATAGACTTTGCCGAGATAAATGTGCGGCGCGACTTCGCGAATCTCGTCACGGACCCAGTGCGCCACCAACGAAGTCTCGGAATAATCGAGAACAATGCACTCCTTGTTGTCCATCCAGCTGGAGCCTTTATAAACCTTTGCAATGATCGCATTCAGCCCAAAGGGCAAAATCTTGTTTCGCAAAATTCCCTTTGCTGGATCGAAAATTTTTCCCTGCCATGCAAAATGATTTACGAAATTGGCCATGTCCTGTGTGTAAGTCGTTCCCGGTGCGATGATGGCCGTGCCTTTGGCTTCGCCGCTTGGGATTTCGCCGGTTGGACTTTGAGTGAACAGGTCGTCGAGCTGCGACTGCGACATTTTCAACATTTCTGCAACTGTAACTGCCATATGCTTTCCTCTGGTTTGATGTCCGTTTAGAAGGTTTTCAGATATTCGATCAGCGCACGTTTATCGTTGTCAGACAAATCAGTGCCGAAGTAGTGGCCCTTGTCCTCAATAAAGTCCGGACATTTGTTCATCGCTATGAGGTCGGGCACTAGTTTACGCAGCTCAGCGTCGGCTGCTTCGGGCGAAAGGTTCTCGAGATTTATCTTGGTCAATTTTCCCGCGGCTTTGAGAAAGGCGCCCGTGCGTTGGAAGTCTGGCTGCAGATTGGCCAGCAGGTTAATCGGTGTTCCCTTTGGAATTCGTCCAATCTTCACATAACCGTCCCGGCCTGCCAGCTTGTCAAATGGACTCGGCAAAAATTCCTTGCGCAGATGGAATGAGCACTCGTTTTGGGTCCGCCAGATCGAATCTTTGTTCAGCCGTTTTTCCGGCCAGAGCAATTTTTCGACCGCGTCGTTAAACGCGTCCATGCGCCCGGCCACAGAAGGATCGCCGGTAAATTTTCCCAGCATGTTGTTATGTAAAAACGGCGCGGAGCTCCAGAGGTTGACGAGCGACGGCGTGCGATAATAGCCAGGCGCGACATCTTTGTCTTTCGGTCTGAATTTGATCGGATGCGTCTCGTCAAACGGGTTAAAAAATTCCAGCTCGTCTACCGGCGAGAGTTCCTTGTAAGTCTGCGAAGAAAAGTTGTCCCAGATGTGGTGAGCTTTTGCGTTTGTCGCGAACGCGCGCGCCGAGTTGGTCTCGATTTTGGTCAATGGATAACGCTTCTCGTCTGACAGGAAATTATTTTCCAAGAACTCGGGCTTCATCACCTCCGCGCGGAACCAGCCTTTCCCCTCGCCGGATCGCGGATCGATATTTGCAGGCGGTTGCTTGCTCGAATGACAAACAGCGCAGCTTTCGGCGAAAACTTCTTTGCCGCGGGTCATCACGCTCGAATCTGTCGCGATGTAAGCTTGTCCGTCGGACGCGTCGGCGAGATGAAACGGTTTTAACTTGCGGAAAAACGCAGCAATGTTGCCGAGGCGCTCCTCAGTCGCGCGCCAGAAAACCGAATGCTCGCGGGCGTAGGGAATCTCGAACGGCCGTTGCGGCCTCAGTCCGATCAAGCGGTTGTGGCGTGTCAACCAGTACTCTGAAAACATACCGATGTTGACGTAAACGCGAATGGTTGCGCCCGGAATACCGATGGAATCAGCGCCATCCTTTAAAACATGCGCCACCGGCATCTCCTCTTTTTCGTCTGGTAGAGCAAGCGTTCCGCCGGCCATTTTTTCCGGTACCTGGATGCGTTCCCGCTCTGCCAGCAAAAAGATTGCGTTGATTGCATTTGGATTGTTGATGTGATCGGTCGCAATCCGCGAAGTGTCGGAAGTGCCGCGCGGCTGGGCGGCCAGCATTTCGTAAAAAAATCCGCCCTTCTCGACATTACAAGCAAAGACTTTTCCTTCGTTGATGTACTGATTGCCAATCGCTGACGCGAGGTTTTCCCAACGCGGGTTTTCCGGATCGGCAGGCGGATTGCTTGGATTCGGCGCGATGTGGCAGGAACCGCAAGCGACGCCAACGCGATACGGTCGAATGAGCTTATTGTCATTGTAATAAACCTTGTCCTCGTAGAAGCGTTTGCCATCCCATTTCTTGCGCGCTTCGTCGTTGAATTCCGGATTTGGAAAAAGCCGAAAACCAAGCACGCCGGAAGGCTTGCCGTAAACGGTTTCGTCGATGCCTGCCGGTTCCGGTTCGACTTGCTCATCCAGCCACAAGCCGAATTCGTCCGCCTTGCTGGGAGCGCGAAAACCGGGCTCGTTCACCAGGCCCAAAGTTTTGAAACGCTCGACGCGCGGAAATTTGCGGTTGTCGAGCATCTTCAAAAGATCCATCAAACCGTAGCTGTCCTGTGCGGCGTGATTCCAGAAATGCTGGTTGCCGCCGCTCCAGAGGTTCCAAGTGTTGCGCCCCATGATTTCCTCTGGCGAAAGATCGATGCCGCCATCCATTGGCTTGAAGATGTCGGCAGTGATCTGCGGAAAATCGGCGGTGCTTTTGCCGGCGGCCTTCGCCTCGTCGATTGGTTCGTTCTTCCCGCAACTGGCAAACGCGAGCATCGCGCATCCGGCGCAGGATCCGACTCGGGCGAGACGGAGAAGATCGGCCCTAGCTGCTAGCACTACCTTCACCGAGGCACTATTGAAACCCCAGAGCGAATCGTGTAGCAAGAAAATTCTTAAGTGACATTTACTTAGAAAAGATCCAGCAAGCGCTGGCCAACCGCGAGGAGACCGAGAGCAGCACCGGGAAAAAGAACCGCGCGAATAAAAGGCTGCTCGGTCAATGGCGCGAATGCGCCCATCTTGAGGTCGCGGATTTCAGCCATGAGCTCATCGAACGTCTGCCGTTTCACTTCGCTTTCCTGACCCAAGAGGCGAAACCGGCGCAGGTCATTGAGCGCAGTTTCACGCAACTGCTCAGCCGCGCGCCTGAGCAAAATGGCGCTGCCCAGCGCCCACGCGCCGGTGATGGCATAGATCAAAACAAGACTGGGAGGCCAAGTCCAATTATCAAAAAAGGACGAGCGGGCGATAATGATCACGGTCAGGACGATAAGCGGGTACCAGATCAGCGGCGCTATTACTTGGGTTCGCTGCGCGACAAAAAAGATTTCGTGATAAGCAGAAAGCTCCTTTTCGGTTAACGGCGGACTGCGATGAGATCGATCAATCACCCCACGGCTCCATTTCGTTACCTCCCGGCCAAACATGCGGATGAAATTGCTGTTCAACTGGATCGCATCGACCGCATAAAATGAAAGAAGCAGCATTCCAACCGCAGCTAGAACAAAAGCTATTCTATCGAATCTAAACGCCGCTTCGCCACGCGCCGGAGCCGTTGGTTCGGGAAAGAGGGCGAAAATGACGGCGGAGAAAACAAAATACAATGCAAAGAGGGCGCCGATTCGAGTGAACCTCGGCCAAAATTTGTTCCGGCAAAGATAAGCGTGCCATGCTTCTTCGGCGGAAAAGCGCGCGATTCTCGGAGGCTCCTTCATCTGCCAGTGTTCGAATCCAATGCCAAGGTGCCGCCATCGAAATCGCGTCAACGGCAACGGCGCAAAAGAAAATTCCGCCTCGATCTTTTTCGCGTTTGCGCGGAGATCGAAACCCGCTTTAAACATGAAAAAGATCGCAAGCATGAAAGCGATCATGCGTAGCATTTCAGTTGGCCAGATGCTGATGCCGGAAAAAAATGCCAGCGGTTCTTCAGGAGCGCAGTACTGCGCAATCAGTGCGACGAGAAAGACAATCAGTGGCCCGCCACAGACTAACCAAAACGTCGTACTGACGAGCGCGCGCTTTAAACGTTCGATGGCAGTGCCTCCACCGGGCAACGTTCGTCTCGCGATGCTAACGCTGATCCAGGCCGCCATAGCCAACACAGTGAGAGCGATGACGATTAGCCACCAGATAACGCCCGGGGCAAACAACCAATCCCGAAACCACGTCTTAGTTTTCTCGTCCCTGTTGTAGTGCGACTCGAAAACAACTTTTGTGTCACCAGGGTGCCATAGATACCACGGCGGGCTCAGATCGTAGGCGCCCCGCCGGCTGATCTCGAAGATGCGAGGTTGCCACGAAAGGCACTCCGCTTCTTCCTCTGTCATGCGGCCGGTCGCCACCAACGTACCGACGTACATCGAGGTTTGATTATTGTCGCGAAAGGGAGGGATGTGGCGGCGCTCGATGTAAACTTCCGGCAACCTGCTGCCAAACGGCGAGGCGACGACCAGATTGTGCACATCATCCCAGTCGTCACGGCGCTCAAAATGCGCATCGTAGTTATTGGTAAAAAAAACGGCCCCGGGAAATTCAGGACGCAACGCTCGCAAAATCATTAGTTTGTCATAAATATCCGAACCGAGCAGACCAATGGCGCGAATACCTGAACCGTCCTCTCGCTGCCAGCGCGCGTCGTCCTCTTTCATCTGCCGCGCTAGACGCCGTAGATAATCGGATTGATTCAACCCTTCCGTCGCCTCGGTCGCCACCGTGTTCTGGCCAAGCTGAGTCTTTTGCTCCTGCTCGCGTTGATTCTCTTTGCCGGTATCGCCTGGCAACCGGCCGTCAATTCCGCGAAGATAATTGTAAGCATGAATCCGCGCGGGCACCGGTTCGGGATGCTCAATGATATCATTGGCGCTCTGTGCGGAGGCTTTAGTCGCGAACGTCGTTCCCAAAGATCGTCCATAGGGAGTGTCCCATTCGCTGAGAATCACAATGTGGGACAGCTTTGGCGGTATCGGGCGACGATCCGGCGTCATTTGGGATGTCACGTAAATTTCCCGTCGCGCTAACTCCGCGATCAATTCACCCAAAACCCAGTCGTCTGGCGCGATCGTGCGATGAAACTTCAGACCCAGAGGGCCGAATTCCGTGGAGGTTTCTTCTAGAAAGTCTTTTACGAATTTATAAGGGGTCGCCTGGGGTGATGGAGAGGGTGTGGGGTTATCTGCTGCAGAGAGAAGCGTCAGATCGGACGCAGTCGCCCGCGGCGATATGATTGAGACCCCGCGGAGTGTGTTTTGCATCCGGACGCTTAAGCAGTCCAGATTCCACCGCACTTCGCGAACGATGTCCTGCAAGCCGGTGGAATTTGCCGGGCCGATGAACCTGACGTCGATCTTGTCGCGGATCTCTGCCGGGGCGAGCTGGTCGATCAAAGCGGCGAAGTAGCGCAACGGATAGGGATTGAAATTTACAGCGGGTAACCAGACCACGACAACCCGCTTGGTGTCGTGGGGAAAAACATTTTGGCGAGCGTCTATTGCTTCGCATTCTTCCCACGGAAGTAGTAACGCGCGCTCCACGGGGGGCGGCGGCGCACATGCCGCGGGCGGCGGCAACCAAGGCGACGGCGCATTGTCGGTTTGTGGCGGCCAGTTTGCAGTCACGAATCCGATGTGCTCGCCATCGACCGGGGCGAATCCGCTCTCGCTTAATCCTTCGAGCACAGCCTGACGCGCGCGCAACCGCGACTCGGCTTGTTCGCTGTACGGCCCGGCATCGAGCATCACCGCCAGCAACAAAATATTCCCCGGAAACTTGCCAGCGCGCTTGTAAAGGAGATCGGTCAACGCGGCGATGTCGTGTAATTCGGTGACACTCTTTTTAGCTACGCCTGCCTGGATTTGCGTATCTAGCAACGCTTTTTGTTTTTGCGCCACGCCAATCGGATCTTGCCATAGACGCGCGTCAACGTCCTGCTCTGCAATCACTGGAGCAGTCTTTTCGCTCGGAACCGATGGGCGTTCGCTCACGAGCGGCTTGTACTGCGCGACGACTCCGGCGAGAACTGCCGCGAGCGGCAATACCGTCGCCCAAGGTATGTCAATCTTTCGTTTGTCGTTGTCTGCCATAATCGCTTATGCCTGCTACAATCTGCAGAAAATCGGCTGTCGTTAGGCCAGTGGCTTTCGCTTCGTCTACCAGCTCGTTTTTCTTGCAGCTGAGAAATGCCCGAACCGAGCATGCAAGGAACCAGCTTCCGACTCGCGCGAAAGGGAAAAAATCACCCCTGGCTGGCAGCAACGCCTTCACCGAAACATTATTGATACGTCTCTCGTGAATCGCGTGGCAAGAAAATTTTGGAAGCCGGAATGACGGCTTCCCAGCCGTCAAACAAATACGACGGCTGCCCGAGGCGTCGTTCCTTGAGTCATTCGACGAATTCCACTTCGACTGGAACTGCGATGCAGCCTTTATCGTGCGCGGCGGTCAGAAATTTGCGGATAGCCGCGCGTCCAATCTCACCACAATCTCGAGTAAACTCATTCACGTACATGCCGATGAATTGACCGGTAAGGTGCGTGTTCATGTCTCGCGCGTAGGGAAGCGAATGGCGCACTGCCTCGTCTCGATGCGCCAGGCCGTAATCGATGCTTTCGCGAATAATTTCGCTGAGATCGTGCCGAACTGCTGGCGGGATATCTTTGCGCACCACATTGCCACCCAAGGGTAATGGCAAGCCCGTTTCGCGCTTCCACCACTCTCCAAGATCGACAATCTTCTCAAAACCGGATTGCGCATAAGTGAGCTGCCCCTCGTGAATGATTAAACCGGCGTCAGCGCGGCCGCTTTTAACTGCGTCAAAAATTTCATCGAACCGCACCACGACATAATCGAATTTTCCCAGGAAAAGCTGTAGGGTCAGAAACGCGCTCGTCATTTCGCCAGGCACGGCGATTTTCTTGCTATTCAAGAATTCTCGCGCTGTCGATTCGTTCATTGAATCCTCATTGGACGTTGGGCGTTGGGCGTTGAGCGTTGAGCCTTTTCTCACAATGACTGGTCCGTATCCATCGCCCATGCTCGCGCCACACGGCAGCAGCATGTATTTATCCGCGACATAGGCGTACGCGTGAATTGAGATCGCAGAAATATGCAGCTCGCCGCGCTGCGCCCGCTCATTGAGCGTCTGAATATCTTCCAGCCGATGGTCGAAGTGATAACCACGGAGATCGATTTTATTTTTCGCGATCGCATAGAACATGAACGCGTCATCCGGATCCGGCGAATGACCAAGGGTAAAAGAATTGATGCGATCAGTAGTACTCCTGTGCATGAAAGCTTCGGGGCGTGACAAACTTTATGCTGGTAGCACAGGTTTCCAAGTCTGCCGTGTCTAGGGTTTCCAAACCCGCTTCGGCTGCACCCATCCTATGTGCCAGAAATTGCTAGCTCCAGCCGATTTGGAAATCGACGACAAAGCAGGTCCGCCACGGCGGGTTCGTCCTGTGGCGAATTTGGAAACCTTCGCGACAAAAGCAAAAAAACAGCCGCCGCGGTTTAGCGCGGCGGCTGCTTGTTAGAACTGCATCCAGGAAGCGCTGACTTCTCTTAACAGCGCTCCGGGCGACAGTTTTATCGATTCTCTACCACTTGGGGCGCTGGCTTGATCGTTTCAAGCTGAGCGCTCACTTTTTGAATTTGCGTGGCTTGCTCTCTGAGGCTGGCAGTCAACGCCTTAATTTGGCTTTCCTGCAAGGCGATTGTGGTCTGCTGTTTTTCAGCCGTGACCTTCAACTCTTGCACGGTGCGATGCTCTTTGAGGAACTCGTTGAGCATCATCGCGTTTACCGCTTCGTAGCGCACGGAGTAAACTTTCCCTTCTCCATCGCGAGCGACGAGATCGGGGTTCACTTTTTCGACTTCTTCAGCGACGAGGCCAAACTGCGGGATGCCTTGAGGATCCAACTGTTTCTTGTAGCGGAAGGTGACCGGTTTGAGCGCGAAGATCGCTTCACTTGCCTTGTCCATGGGCTTGATTTCGTCCTTGAAGCGTTGCGAGGAGGGAGTCGTGCTGAGCTTGCCGAATGCATTGATGTAAACTGGAACGCCGGTCGTGGCGTTGCCGAAGATACCGGCGATCCAGCAACCCGAGACAAACCCAGGGTCGCCGATGCGAAGGGCGCCGTTTTCGGCACCAGTAGGGCCAGAGGTGGCGCCGATATAAATGTTATCGCTGCCATCGACACCGGTGGCTGATCCTGCATGCCAGCCGATGACCGTGTTAAAATTGCCGGTTGCACCGTTCATGAATGTTGAGTCACCAACGGCAGTGTTTGCAGCACCGTTATTATTTACGAGCGCAAAAGTGCCCATCGCGTTGTTCTGGTTACCATCGACAACGTTCTCGAGCGCTGAATAGCCGACGGCGTTGTTTGAATCGCCATCATCGTTGGCCAGGAGCGCCTGAGCGCCCACGGCCGTGTTAATGTTGCCAAGGGCGAGTCCGCTTGAGTCGTTATTCTGCAGCGCCAGATCACCAACGGCAGTGTTTCCCGCGCCGTGAATATTTTCAAAAAGCGCGTGATTGCCAACAGCGTTGTTGGTGTATCCGTCGGTGTTGTTAAACAGCCCAAAGGCACCGAAAGCGTTGTTGAAGTTGGCGCCTGAGACGCCGTATCCGTTATAGACAAGCGCGTCGGTTCCATAAGCGCAGTTCTGTGTGCCATCGCCGTTGAGCAAAAGCGCCGCAGCGCCGGTGGCCGTATTGGAATCCGCACTGTTGAGGACCAGCGTTCCGCCGCCAAGAGCGGTGTTGTAGCTGCCGGTGGTATCGACATAGAGCGAATACCAGCCAACTGCTGTGTTTCCAGCGCCGGTCGTAAGGCTATGAAGAGCCTTGCACCCTTCCGCTGTCGTGAACCCGGGATAGCACCCGTCCGGATTCGTTCCGGGAAATGGTGTGGGTAATACTTGCGGAGCTGCCTGCATTTGTGGCAAAAACGCCAAGCACGCCAGAATGAGCGGGATGAGAAGGAACCCGCGCCCTAAAGGCAGCGAGCGAGCCGGATCTCGTCCGCATGAAACGAACGTTTTAAGTTGAATCAATGAATACATGGGATCTGTTCTTTCTCTTTCCCGGTCGTGTTTATTTTGGTTTTTTGGTCACTGGACTCCAAACAGACAAAGAACCCTACCGGGCAAAAGTCCTTTGTCTCTTTTGCAGCCACCCGCGTTCATACTGAATTTCGCCTATGAATGTCAATACTTTTTTTAGATTTTTTTAAGGAACGCCTTGCTTCCCCAATGACGTAGAGCTCCGCGCTCCAAAATATTGCATCGCTGGGCTTGGTGGCCGCGGATTGCTGTTTGCGTTGCTGAGTGTGTTCCGGTAGCCTCAGGCGCATGGCACGGTCTGGTCTCGGTAAAGGTCTTGGCGCTCTAATTGGCACGCCCTCAGTCGCCGCGCGCACGGATGGGGACGACTCGGGCGAAAGAGTGCACCAGATTGAATTGGCGGCCATTGTTCCGAGCGCGTTACAGCCGCGCAAAGATTTTGGACGCGACGCGTTACAGGAATTGATCGATTCCATTCGGCAGCATGGCATCATTCAACCGCTCATCGTCCGCCAGGCAGGCGCGCGATTTGAACTGATCGCCGGCGAGCGCCGCTGGCGCGCCGCGCAGGAAATCGGCCTTGCCACGGTGCCCGCCATAATTCGAAGCGCCAATGACATGGAAGTGCTCGAGCTGTCCTTGATTGAAAATCTGCAGCGCGCAGACCTCAATCCAATCGAAGAAGCCCAGGGTTACGCCAGGCTGGCCAACGAATTTGGAATGCGGCAGGAGGACATCGCACTCAAAGTGGGGCGCAGCCGGGCGGCAGTGGCGAACGCGCTGCGGCTTTTGGACCTGCATCCGCAGGTGCAAATCTGGCTAGCTCAGAATTTGCTTTCGGTGGGTCACGCAAAAGTGCTGCTGGCATTAAAAGCCCCCGAGGAACAACTGCTCGCTGCAGAAACAGTTCTGCGGCGCAATGCCACGGTACGTTCCACTGAGCGGTTGGTTGCCCGCCAGCTTGGGATCGGGCGCCCGCGGCGGAAATCTCGGCGCGTCGGGATCGAACTCAGCGCGACGACAACGGCAATAGGAGATTTACAGGACCGGTTGCAACAACATTTGGCCACCCACGTCACCATCCATCACGGAGACAAACGCGGCCGCATCGAAATCGAGTATTACGGAACAGACGATCTCCAGCGGATCGTTACTGCCTTGGGCCTGCCGCCGGACGAGCACAATTAATGGAAATTGTAGGGCGTCTGTCTCAGACGCCGATCCAAGAGCATCGGCAGATGACGGCGTCTCACAGAGACGCTGTACAAATCGCGTCTATTTTGTTTCTCGTTTCGTTTGTTCAGGTCGGTTCGCTGCGCGCGGCAGATACAAAGATTTGGGAAGAATTCCCGGGCGATAAAGCCCTTGCTCATGTTCAACGTCTCGTTGATTTCGGGCCGCGCCCGGCTGGCTCTAAGGCTATCGAAAAATCCAGAGATTACATTGAGGATCAACTTCGTCGGTCTGGATGGCAGGTAACCCGTCAAGCATTCAGTGACGACACTCCACGAGGCAAGATCCAGTTCGTGAATTTGATTGCCCAATTTTCTGCGCGAGGGAAGGCGGCGTCCCCCTCGTTTCTGTTGTGCTCGCATTACGACACAAAAATGTTTGACACCATTCGGTTTGTCGGAGCGAACGACGGCGGTTCCAGCACCGGTCTGCTTCTGGAATTAGCCCGGGTAATGGGGCAGCATCCGGATCTGGCCAGAAAAATTGAGCTGGTGTTTTTTGATGGCGAAGAAGCCTACGAGCAGTTTTCTGAGAAGGATGGTTTGTACGGAAGCCGTTATTTTGCGAGGGAACTGCGAGACCCCCGACAATTTCGCGGCGGGCTGCTGTTCGATATGATTGGCGACCGGT
>Ga0193735_1000473_pt1 | contig 12730 bp, 9 predicted proteins | sample U1m2metaG_FD_145080 | JGI IMG/M metagenome (GOLD analysis project Ga0193735, IMG submission 145080) | Soil microbial communities from a riparian zone of the East river system, Colorado, United States - U1m2 | ecosystem: Environmental > Terrestrial > Soil > Riparian zone | place: USA: East River... | reverse complement strand
CCGGACGGACAATCTTTGGGCTCCGCTTTGGCTGTTGTGCCTGTCGGTATTGCTCGGTGGCGCATTGACAATGCGGCGCGCGCTGATCGCGGGTTTCCTCATGGGTCTTTGCTTTGGCGTTTCCATGAAGACATCGCTACTCCTCATGTCGATTCTGATCGGGGGCGTGCTGACTTTGATTTTCGTTGGCCGCAAACGACTGGGTATCGGTTGGGGGGAGATCTTCCGCGCCTTGGCAGCGTTCTGCGTCAGCGCGCTGATCGTTCCGGCTGCGATCGCGGGCGCGTTTGCGCTCTATGGCATTTGGCCGCAGTTCCGCTATTGGGTTTTCGATCACAACGTCGTGCCCGGTTTGAGCAACCATCCCGCATGGTGGGTGATTATCTTTGCTGTCGGATTCCCACTCGTCATGCTCGGGGCGCGCTGGATCGTTGCCGCGACGCCCGATGGCGTGGTGGCGGCGCGCCGGAGTTTTGTCTTTGTCACGGCCGGCTTCTTTTTTACCGCGCTCGTTTCCTTTTGGCCCTTTCTCTCGCGGCAGGACTACCTCCCCTTCTATCCGCTCGCCTTTGTCATTTGTACGGGCGCAGTTCTGACGATTTTGGACCACTCGGCACGGAATCGGAATATCGCGGAGATATGGCGGGTCATGCCCATGCCCGCCTTGTTCGGTCTATGCGAATTATTGGTCGCCTTGTTGGTTCATCCTTTCTGGGAAAACAAGGCGAAACTGGAGAGCGATCTTTTGCGAGCCACCCTCAAACTTACTGACCCGGGTGACTTCGTTTTTGATCGCAGAGGAGAAACGGTTTTCCGGCAGCGTTGCTTTTATCCCATTATTGAGACGTTTACCAAGGAGCGCATTCGGCGTGGATTGATGGCAGACAATACGATCCAGCGTTGTATCGATACACGCACTTGTGTCGCCACTTTGCCAGATGACATGCCGTCAGCCACGTTCCGCTTCCTCGAACAGAATTATTTGCCGATTGGAAACAGATTGCGGGTGGCAGGCGTCTTATTGCACTCGTCCACGGACGGGAAGCACTTTGATTTTGAAATCGTTATTCCGGCCTCGTACAAAATCATCGCGCGCGATGTTAGTACCGTAATGGGTGTGCTCGATGGCGAGCAGTACGAAGGAAAGGAGCGCTTTCTTTCCCCGGGCGCCCACACATTTGTGCAAACTTCCACCGGACACGACCTCGTGGTCTTCTGGGCGCAGGCCGTCGATCGCAATTTCAGACCGATCGACAATAGTAGCTCGCCTGGCAGCCTGAATTAAATTGCCAACTGTCTTCGTTTCTCTTCTGTTAACCAGCGTGTCATTTCTGACTTTAACTGCTCCCACGTTCGATATCCGCTCGAGATTAATGCTGATCGCGCCACATCCGGACGATGAAGCGTTGGCTTGTAGCGTCCTTCTCCAGCAAGCGGTTCGCGCTGGAGTGGCCATTCGCATTGTCTACGTCACAGATGGGGATGACAATCCCTGGCCACAACGAGCCCTCGAAAAAAGATGGCGCTTGAGCGCATCGGATCGAAAACGCTGGGGAAAGTTGCGGCGCGCAGAAGCGCTAGCCGCGCTGCGCGTCCTCGATATCGGCCCTGCGGACATTCAATTCCTTGCCCTGCCAGACCAGGGCCTGACCGATCTTCTGTTGCGTGATTGCAACAGCGCTCTCACGCGAATTGCTCAAGTGATCGACGATTGGTCACCCACAGACATCCTTGCGCCTTCAATATTCGACATTCACCCGGACCACAACGCCGTTGCCGTGATGATGCGGCTCATCTTCGCCGATTTTGTGACACAAGGAGTTTCGCTGTGGAATTATTTGGTGCACGGCCGCAGCCCCGCGTTTTTCGACCGCGCAACGGAATTATCGTCATCCGAAGTGGAGACCGCAACAAAACGTGACGCAATTCGCTGCCATCAAACGCAAATCAAACTGTCGAGGCGACGTTTTCTTAGATACGCTACGCGCCCGGAACGTTTTCTTCGTGTCGAACGCGAGAGCGCTGTCTGGTGCGATGGTCCCGTTCATTCTGTTTCTCGAACACGCGACAACCTCAATGTCGATTTTCGCTTTACGGCCGATCCGTTTCGTACGCAGAGGAGCAAGTTTTTCATTTTGGGTTTCGACTCCCTTGGGCGAAAACATGCGTGCCAGATCCGTGTTCCCAGATGCTCGGGCGATTTTGAAATGTTAGATTGCACGACGAATCGCAGCGTTGGCATCGGCCGTTACCGGGGCCATCCATTTGCCGGCGAGTTCACGCTTCCATTGCATCTGTTTTCGCCGGTCCATGATTTGTTCATCAAAGTCGATCGGCGTTCGTGGTTCTTCGATGAGGCCGGATGGATCGAGATTCCGACTGTGCCGAGTCCAACCAAGGTCTCTCTGTCCATGATTTCCGCTGAGGCATATTCACAGCACGATCATTCAAGGAGTCGGGCAGTTTGATCGGTCCGCTCGGTGGGTTGCTCACAAATTTTGGCGGGCGTATTGGCTTTGTGAGTTGCGGCGCCGTAGCCTTGGTTGCCTGCCATTGCTTCGTCCGTTTGGATGTAGGCGAGACTAGCTGCGAATGAATTGCGTCGCGGGTTACTAGCCACTAAACTGAATCTTTCCGATTAGTCGCATGAAGCTCTTGGACAAGATCGGCCGCGAATTTTCCGGCTATAACATTTTGGAATCGGGTAAGCGTCTGCTCGACCGAAAACCGCTGCAATGCAGTCTGTACGTCACAGATCGTTGCAATCTCGATTGTGCCTATTGCACCGAATACGACAACAGCCGGCCGCATCCGAGTCTCGACGATTTAAAAAAATGGATACGGAAAATTCGCGACCTCGGCACAATGCGCATCGCTCTTGTCGGCGGCGAGCCGCTCATGCACCCGAACATTGTCGAAATCGTCCGCTACTGCCGCGAACTTGGCTTCGCTACGAGTCTAACGACCAACGGTTTCCTGCTTACGCGTAAACTCATCGCACAATTGGAAGATGCCGGCCTACAGGTCATGCAGATCAGCGTTGATCGAATGACGCCGAGTGCAATTACGAAAAAGTCATTCAAGACGATTTTGCCGAAGCTCGATTACTTTCGTGATTCAAAAATCAGTCTGCATATCACCGGAGTGATTTGCGCCGACACCTTGCCCGAATCGCAAGCAGTGCTTGAGACCGGTCTGGCGCGTGGAATCCCGACTGAAGTTCGCCTCGTCCATGCGGATCCCTCGCAGCGGTTTCGTGTCGATCGCGGCCAGCGGGAAGAACTCGAACGGTTCATCGATTCGATGGTCGAACGAAAACGTCGCGGCGAAAAAATTCACACGAGCGAGGCGATCCTCAATTACCAACGCAGCCTTCTCCGGGGCGAGCACGTAGAGTGGACCTGTATGGCCGGCTACAAATTATTCTTCGTCTCCGCGCAGGGGAAATTCTGGATCTGCAGCATGGTGCATACAGACAAGCACATTATGGACGTCACGCTGGACGATCTCTACGCAAACTACCGGAAGAAATCGTGCCAGAAAGGCTGTGGCGTTTATTGCGCAGTGAGCGCTTCGCTCCTTGTGGAAAAACCCGCTCAGGTTCTCGGCAGGGAAATCGTCGCGCGTGCCAAACGCATTCCATCCATGTTTCGTGGTTCCTTAGCTCCGGCTACCGACAACACGGCGCACAGCGCTGCTATCGCAAATCCAGATGGAGCGAACGAGATGAACGGCAGCGCTAAAGGCGGCCCATCCGCAGACGACGGCGTAACTTTGCGGAAAGGCGTGTAACAAAAAGCCACACGCCAGGATCCAGACGTAAACGTTCCTTCGAGCTGCGATCAGCCGGAAAGCGCGGTCGAACGGCGCAACATCGTCGAGCAGGCGGCCTTTCACAATTTTCGCCCGGCGTTTCGCAAACTCATCCAACAAATGGGACCCGATGAGCGGGGCGAAAAAAAAGAACACGTTTGGAAATTGACCGCTTCGCCACAATTGAAAAGCGATCGCTGCCCACCATGAGTTCTCGATCAAATAATCGAGATGATGTTCCCACTTACCGCGCTCGGTCGTTTCAATTTTGACGCGTGCCTGCTTTCCGTCGAGTCCATCGACGACGCCAAATATCAGAGCGGCGAGGATTCCGAGCCCGACGCGGCCAACTGCAAAGGCCGCGGTCGCGCTGCATCCGATTATGAGGCCTGCAATCGTAATTTGGTTTGGCGTGATTCGCGTTTTCCAAAGAAGCGAGATGATTGCGTTTTCTATCGGGGCGTGAATGTAAGCCGGCAAGTCGAGCGTTCCCTTTTGCGCCGAGTTGAGAATAATATGCTCGGCCAGACGATGGTCCTGCTCCAGCGGCACGCGGAAGGAGAGTGGCCGCACGTGCCGGCGCATGCTGACGATGTAATCGTCTTGTTTCGCCGCGTCGACGGTATCGGTCTTGCCGTGGTCGATCTTCCTTGTGAGTTCGCTAAAAAACGGCGCTGTGGGGGAAAGGGCAAAAAGAAAATCTCTCGTGATCACTGCAGGGCCGCAGGGATTTCGAACTAAATGTCGCGCAAATTCAGGTGGATTTGAATCGACAAGCGCAACCGATGAATCTTTCGCGCAAAGGGCGGCAAGCAGGCGCGCGTCACAATAAATATTTGCCGGGATTATTAAGAAGCAGTCAGCCGGGCTTTGTTCTAAAAGCCATTGGGCAGTAAGCGGTTTAGTTGCGCTCGAGACAATATGGACAATTATTTGTTCGCGCGGCCAAGAACGCTTCGATAATTCGGCTCCTATTTCCGGTGTTGTCGAAAAAACAATTGCCTCGCGAAATCCGAGTCGCTGCAAAATACGGAGCAAACGTTCCAGTAAGTTGACACCGCACAATTCGGTCAATGCCTCGGGGTCATCTGCGACCAAAATTGGCAGAGTATTCTCCATCGCCCGCGAGATTAATGGTGGAGTGTGCGCAGTGCCAACTGTGAGTGCCTATTGAGTCGAGGCTTGACCCGGGTTTTCGACTCAAAAATGAGCGTCACGCAGCCCGCGGATGGCTGGCGTTAATGCGGCCGTCTTTCATCTCATGGACCCAATCGCAGGCTTCGGCGATCACCGGATTATGCGTGGCCAGAAGCAGAGCTTTGCCGCCTTTTTGGACGATATTTTGCAGCAGTTCAAATGCGCGCTCCGAGTTGGCAGTATCAAGATTGCCGGTCGGTTCGTCTGCCAGAATGACTCGAGGATCATTGGCGAGAGAGCGTGCGATAGCCACACGTTGTTGCTCGCCTCCGGAGAGATGACGACTGGGTCTTCGCAATTTGTCACCCAAACCAACCGCTTCCAGCAGGCCGCCAGCGCGTTCGCGCATCTCGCTATCGGAAAGCTGCCCCAGTTTTCGCATCGGAATCATCACGTTCTCCTGCGCGGTGAAATCCTCCATCAGAAAATGGAACTGAAAAATGAAGCCGATGAACTTGCTGCGCTTGTACGCCAACTCGTCATCGCTCAGCTGAGCCACCGGCTCCGATTCAATTGAAACGCGGCCGGCGTCAGGCAGGTCGAGCAGCCCGAGAATGTAGAGCAACGAACTTTTGCCGCAGCCGGACGGGCCGACAACGGCGTGGACGCTTCCGGCCTCGACCTTCAGCGACACACCGCGTAAGGCGTGTACGCGTTCTTCCTCTTCGCCAAGGTAGCGTTCGACGCCTTCGCAACTGAGGCAAACGTCCGAGTTCATCGTGAACCTCGTATCGTGACCACCGGCGGCAACTCAGCAGCGCGTCGTGCGGGGACATAACTCGCGATGAACACAGCCAGGATCGCGAGCAATGTGGCAAACACGTAGTGTCTCCAATCCCATGTTACCAGAAAATAATTCGTGTACAGCAGACCGCGGAGACGGATGGGAATGTGCGACACGCCCCACGTCATCAACCCGCCGAGTAAGCAACCGAGTAGCGAACCGGCCGCGGCGATCAGTGCGCCCTGCCACAAGAAAATTGAGGAAATGTCGATCCGGCGGTAACCCATCGAACGCAAAATCGCGATCTCCTTGATTTTCGCCAGCACCGACATCGTAAGGACATTAAAAATACCGAAGCCTGCGAGCAGGATGATAAGAGAGACGGTAATCGCAACCGACATTCTAAGGGTGAGAAAAAGTTGTAGTGTGCTCTCCTCGCGTTCCTGCCAGCTGGTGGCGTTGTGCTGAAAGAGCGTTTCGAAACGGCTGGCCAATGCGGGCGCGCGATCAGGGTCGCGCAGTTTGTAGATGATCATCGTCGCACCGGAGGGTTGTTGGAGCAGAGCCTGCGCCACCCTGGCATGCGAATAAACCCGTGTTGAATCAATTGAGCCGATGCCGGCGCGCGCGATCGCCGCGACGGTGAATCGCCAGTACTCGCCGTTGGGCGCCAGCAATTGCAGTGTGTCGCCGATGCCAGCTTGAAGTAGCTCTGCCAGGCGCGAGCCGATAATGATTGAGCTGGTGTTGTTTCGAAAATCGTCAAAGTTGCCATCAATCAACTGGTGGAGAATATCGGTGGTCCGCGCGTGCAGCGCGGGATCGATGCCATAAAGATCGACAGTGGCGTTCTCAAATCCCGCGCGCGCGCTGACCGTTCCGCGCAGAACCGGTGAACAGGAAACCACATTGGGAAATCGCCTGCTCACGCGCATGATTTCATTCGGGTTAGTGATACCTTCAAAGTAGATACGGCGCCCTGTGGTTCCTTTAGAACCTTTCGCCGCGACCATGAGCGGCTCGTACCGCGGACGAAAACGTGATCTGACGACCAGCGCGCCATTGCTGCCGATGGTTGAATTAATGAAATAGCTCGAGAAACCCTGCGTTTGCGCCTGCGTGCAGATAAAAATCGCGACGCCGAAAACCACCCCGCTAAGACTCAGAAGCAGTGCCCGCTTGCGATGCGTCAAAAAGCGCAGGGCAATGTAAAGCGGCGGCGTCATAGCGCCTTTGGTGGAGGCGGTGAGCTGACCATTCGCTGTCTTACGGTTTCTCCGGGGCGGAATTTGTCCTGGTCGGAAACGATAACGTGATTGCCTTCTTTCAGCCCACTGGTCACTTCCGTAAAATCGAGCGTACGAAATCCCACCCCAACTGTGCGAGAATGCACGATGCCGTTGTTCACCACCAAAGCCTGATCGACAAGAAGCGCGCGTGTTGGAACCAGAAGCGCATTTTCGCGGGTCCCGGTGATGATGTTCATCTCCCCGGTCATTCCAACCATTAAATTGTCCGGCGGATTTTCCATCTCCAGCACAACGGTGTAGCGCTGAGTGGTAGGATCGGCAGTGGGTTGAACCGACGTCACGCGCGCAGTGAAAGTCCGCGTCCGATAAGCATATAATTGCACTTTTGCTTTCATTTCCGGTTTCACTTCACCCACATCTTCTTCATTCACTTCGCCACGAACATAATTCTTATGCGACGAGACGGTGAAAAGCTCGTTGCCGTCTGAAACCAGTTCGCCATCGATTGTCTGCACATTAGTGAGAAGACCGTCGATCGGGGAGCGGACTTCCGCGCTCTTCATCTGGCCTTCGAGTTTTTTCGTTGTTTCCTCCAGCGAGTTGAGGTTGCGATCTCGCTCGATCCGCTCTGTCTCCACCGCGCCACGCAACCGATTCGCTTCGCTTTTTGCCTTTTGATATTCGACTGCCGGCACGTTGCCCGAAACGACGACCTTTTCGAGCCGCTGCAAATTGTCTTCAGCCGCTTTCAGCAACTCTGAAGAAGGCAGCGGAAGCGCCGCTCGGTCGATTGCGGCCTGCAAATCGGCGCGCGCTTGCTTTAATTGTCGAGCAGTCTCCTCATCGGCGATCGTCGCCAGCAACTGACCTTTTTCGATGCTCTTACCGATTGCGCCACGACCGGCGGAAAAAGGTTCGGCCAGTTGGATGAAGCCGTCATTTTGCGCTCGAATGCGCACGACAAACGCCGGTTCGATGCGTACCGTCCCATAAACCGCCGAGATGGCCGTGCCCCGCCGCACGGTAACTACCTCAGCCACCGGCATCAGGAAATAATACGCCAGTGCGAAAATCAGCACGATCGCTGCTAAGCCGCCCCAAAGACCCCCTTTTGATTCCGGCAATTTCAATTGCAGGAACTAATGCACGTTTTGCGCGGTGTCCTCAGAAAATTGAAAGTAACGCCCAGTGGCCCGGTCCCATTCTGCGACTGTCAGATTGTGCCGATAAACAGCCTCCAGCAGTCCGCTCCTGGTTTTTAAAAAAGCATTTTGAGTGACGCGGTATTCCAAGGGCGAGACGAGACCGCTTGCGAGATTTTCCCCGATTGCCCGGGCGCTTTCCTCTGCAACGGCGGACGCTGCGGAGAGCGATCGTTCGCGCATGTCGATCGCCTTAAGGTTGTTGGCAATCCGCGAAAGCTCGCGGCTGACATTGGCTTCGAGCTTCCTGCACGTAAGCTCGTTCATCTCTCGCGTTGCGCGCGCCTTCAATACTGCGCCGCCGACTTTGCCATTATCGACCACCCGCCAGGTGTACGCTGCCTTTTCCTTGATTTCGGATCCGATAAAATCCTGAGTCTTGCTTGTTGAGCCCTGGCGATGAATGCCTGTTACTGGGACGTACTCGCCATTAATGGTTCCACCGACGGCAGGATAATAATCGGCCGCAATGATCCGTTGATCTTCGTTGGCAGCACGCACGAATAAACGCGCGAGCTTGAGATCGGCTCGTCGCTGTAAAGCCGCCGCTGTTTCGGAATCGAGATCGACGCGCATCGGAACAAACTGCAGCTCGCCGTCGGGCTCGGGCAAAGATGATTTTGCAGGATCGATTGCCATCGCTTCTGCCAATTTCAATTGCGCTGCCCGATATGCGCCATGCGCGCTTTCAATTTGCGGAACTAGCTCGGAGGCTTGGACGGTCGCGCCGGTGAATGCACTTCGATCGGCCAACCCGGCTTTGTAGCGATCCTGCTGAGTAGCAACATTCTCTTCCAGTTTTCGTCGTTGTTCTTCTCGAATTGACTCCAACGACCGATTATACAGTGCCGCGTAAAACGCCAGCCGCGCTGCATGCAGCTGCTCCACCGCTGCGACGTTCAATTGTTGTTGCGCAATCAAAACTTCGACGTCACCACGCCGCAGCGACGGCGGCACAGCCATGTTAAACAAAACCTGCTCAAGCGAACCCCGCCCGAGAGCAAATCCTTTTATTCCGCTCTCACCGGCCCGGTGGCCGGCTTGAACCCCGGCCGGCACGCCTATTTCGGCGCGAGGCCAGACGACGGAACGAAAAATCAGCCGCTTTCCCGTCGCCTGCTCGAGACCCGCCTTAGCCTCCTGGATCGCCGGATTTTTTTCCAGTGTGGTTTGGAGAACGTCTTCGAGTGTCATCGCGCTTGTCCGGTGCGCGACACAAAACATGAAAATTATGGCTACGAGTCCTAGGCAGTCTGTGCTCTCCAGAAACAGAGATCGTTGCTTCATCGCTGACTCATTTTCTCGGGCGGCTTCGCCACATCAGAAACTTGGGCCGCATTCCGGTTTTCTTTCTTTACATTTTTGAATTGTGACCCGAAATCGAGCGCTTCGGCTGAACTGGCACACGCGTGTGCGAGGCGAGCCAGAGCCACGTTGTGTAGGTAGATCGCGCTCAATCGAGTAGTACGCGTCCGGGTCACGTCGGAGGCTGCTTGCAGAATGTCGAGCTGTGTTCCCAATCCGGCAGCGAAATTGCCTTTGGCCATCTCAAGAGCCTCGTCCGCCGTCTGCACGTTTTTTGTTTCGGTTTCAAGGACGCGCTCGGCTTGTTGAAGATCGAAAAATGCACTGCGCACTTCTGAGGCAACGCTTCGCCGAGCTGCTGCCAGGGCTTGCACGGCTGCCTCGCGCCGGGCGCGCGTCGCTTGCATGCGCCCTTTGGTCGCGAACCCATCGAAGATGTTCCACGTTGCGTTTATTCCTACGATACCGCCGTAGTTAAATTCCTGGCCTACTTCCGGATCACGCTCGCTGTAAACTTCGTACCCAGAAAAAGCGCGAACATGCGGACGCGTCGCGCTCCGATCCAGAACATACTGGCGGTCTTCGATCTCGATATCTTTCTGCCGCGCTTTGATGACCGGGCGATTCACGTCAGCCCTCGCCAGGCAGCCGTTTAGGTCGGCGTGGTTCGGCCGATATTGCAATTCGCCGTAAATCTCAAATGGCGGCGCCTGGGCTCCCGGGCGCAAATCGGTGCCGAAAAGTTCCGCTAATCGCAAGTAGGAGTTTTTCAAGTCGGTCTGCGTGTTGAAGAGTTCCGGCCGCTCGTTGGCCAGGGCCACTTCGGCTCGTTCGACGTTCAATTTGCTCACGATCCCGGCGCTCAATTGTTCCTGCTGGTTCTTGAGTTCTTCGTCCAACACCGTAACAGAATCTTCGCGCACGCGGACCTTTGCCCGATTCAACAGCAACTCGTTGAAGGCGATTCGCACATCCATCGTCACGCGGCTGACAATTTCCTGAAGCTCGTAATTTGCCTTGGCGATATTCAACTGCGCGATTGCCACCTGGCTGGTTACTGCACCGCCGGTATAGAGGTTTTGTTCCAGCTTCAGTATTGCGTTGTAATCTTCCTGTCGAAGGTTCGTCTCGCTCTGAGTCTGTCGTTTATCGTACAGCCCGCTGGAGGTCAGCGCGGGAAGAAAGCCAGAGCGGGCTTCGATGAAACTGCCGCGCGCTGCCAACACTTTCTTGCGCGCAATCAGGATTTCCGGGTTGCGCTCCTGGGCGACAGCGACTGCCTGTTCGATCGTGTAAGCAGGCGCCGCTCCGAGTATTTTCGAAGAAGCGGACAAAACGAGAGCGCTCAGCATGCTGATGGCCGCGAACTTCAAGCGCATTTGATCTATCTCCTTGGGAGGCCTTTCCTTGTACCAGGAATGGCCCTGACTTTTCCCCTTATATCAGGTCTTGCAAGCTGGCGCGAATTCGGACACATTCGGCGCTTGCAGTGTTTAGAGCCACAGGCAGGCGCAGCTTATCGTGATTGAAACGGCCTAACTTGTGTCTTGCTCCGAATAATCTAATTCAGGTAGGTTTGCAGTTTTAACAATTTAGAAATGAGAAAAATAAGAATCGCCATCGTCGGGGTTGGAAACTGCGCTAGCTCCCTTGTTCAGGGAATCAATTTTTATGACGGCGCCTCCGCCAACGGCACGCGCATCGGCTTGATGCACCGGCAGGTCGGCGGCTATCGCCCGAGCGACATTGAGGTCGTAGCCGCGTTTGATATCGACCGGCGCAAAGTCGGGCTGGACGTGAGCAAAGCCATCTTCTCGCTGCCCAATTGCACAAAGGTTTTCTGCGAAAAGATCAAGCTCACCGGCGCCATTGTGAAAATGGGTTGCGTTCTGGACGGCTATCCCCCGCACATGCACGATCAGGACCCGCTCCGCACGTTCCTTCCACTGGAAAAAGAAACCACTCGCGAAGAGATCATCGCCGAGTTGAAGAACTCTTCCGCAGAACTGATGGTCAATTATCTGCCTGTAGGGTCCGAACAGGCCACCCGATTTTATGCCGGCTGCGCGCTCGAAGCCGGGCTGGGCTTTGTCAACAATATCCCGGTCTTCATCGCGAGCGATCCGACGTGGTCGAAGCGTTTTGCCGATAGAAATCTCCCCCTTATCGGTGATGATATTAAGGCGCAAGTGGGCGCCACGATCGTGCATCGGGCGCTGGTGGATCTTTTTCGCAAGCGCGGCGTGAAATTGGTGCGTACCTACCAATTGAACACCGGTGGTAACACCGATTTCCTGAACATGCTCAACCGCACCCGGCTCGCGTCCAAGAAAACTTCGAAAACTGAAGCGGTGCAATCTGTGGCCGGCGAGCGTCTGGCGGACGAGAATATTCACATCGGCCCAAGCGATTACGTGCCGTGGCAACTCGATAACAAAATTGCCTTTATTCGCGTGGAAGGCCGGCTCTTCGGCGACGTACCGATGGAAATTGACCTGAAGCTTTCCGTCGAAGATTCCCCGAACTCTGCCGGCGTGGCGATCGATGCCATCCGTTGTTGCAAACTTGCGCTCGATCGCGGCATCGGCGGCGTGTTGCATTCCCCATCCGCCTATTTCTCCAAGCATCCACCTGTTCAAATGACCGACGATGAAGCGTACCGCTGCGTCGAGCAATTCATCCGCGGCGAACGCGAGAGTTAGTCAGCTCGAGCGCAACGACGTAGCCCAGCCCCTTTTGGTGGTTGTGTCCTTCCGTCAAAAGTCATCGGGCGCATCCCCTCGAATTTCATCCTCGAGTTGCGCGTGCGGAAGCTGTTTCAGCCGGTGCCATTCGGTTTGCAGTTCCTCCGCAGAGTAAAGCAGCAGACGGCCCAGCGCGGTCGAGAACAAACCGGCTTCCACTTGGAGGCGCGTAATTTCCCCGACCGCTTTCCAGTAGGCCGCCAATTGTGGGCGGTAACGCGCGCGAAAGATTTCTGCATCGCTCGAGGAAACATCGTTCGTTTTCCAATCAAGCAGAAGACACCGGCCTGCCTTGCAATCAATCATGATTGAATCGATCAAACCTTCGAGCACGCTGCGATCGTTCCTGCGCCAGGAAAATGGAAACTCGGCATGAAACAGCGTTTCATTGCTCGCAAGAAAACGAGCAATGCTGGCGTCGCTGAACAAATTCCGGCGCGTGGCGTTCCAGTCTTTCACCGTGGCTTTTGCGTCGGGAGACATCGGCAATTGTTT
>Ga0193735_1000471_pt1 | contig 12756 bp, 11 predicted proteins | sample U1m2metaG_FD_145080 | JGI IMG/M metagenome (GOLD analysis project Ga0193735, IMG submission 145080) | Soil microbial communities from a riparian zone of the East river system, Colorado, United States - U1m2 | ecosystem: Environmental > Terrestrial > Soil > Riparian zone | place: USA: East River... | reverse complement strand
CGATGTCTTTGTCCACGCCGTCGCCTAACAAACCGAAGCGCTTGATTTCCAGACTGCGCAAAGCTTTTTGCAATGCCTCTTTAAACGTCCGCCCGATTGCCATCGCTTCCCCGACACTTTTCATTCGCGTCGTGAGCGTCGCGTCCGCCTGCGGAAATTTTTCGAACGTAAAGCGTGGCACTTTCACTACGCAGTAATCGATCGTCGGCTCGAAGCAGGCCGGCGTTTCGCGCGTAATATCGTTTTTGATTTCGTCGAGCGCGTAGCCGACCGCGAGTTTTGCTGCGATTTTCGCAATTGGAAAACCAGTCGCCTTCGATGCGAGCGCGCTGGAACGCGATACGCGCGGATTCATTTCGATCACGACCATGCGGCCATTATCGGGATGCACAGCAAACTGAATGTTAGATCCGCCGGTCTCGACGCCGATCTCGCGAATGACCGCGAACGCGGCGTCGCGCATCATTTGGTATTCCTTGTCGGTGAGCGTTTGCGTGGGTGCAACAGTGATGGAGTCGCCGGTGTGCACGCCCATGGGATCGAAATTCTCGATGGAACAGACGACCACGCAGTTGTCCATCCGGTCGCGCATCACTTCCATTTCGAATTCCTTCCAGCCCACCAGCGACTCTTCGATCAGCACTTCGTGGACCGGCGAGAGATCCAGACCGCGCGCAGCGATCACATCTAGCTCTTCGCGATTGTAAGCGATCCCACCGCCGGTTCCGCCCAGAGTAAAGGCCGGGCGAATGATGAGCGGAAATGTTCCGATTTCAGCAACGATCCGATCGAGATCCGCCAGGGAACGCGCCACGCCAGAGCGCGGCACCTCGAGCCCGATGCGCAACATCGCTTCCTTGAACAATTGGCGATCTTCGCCTTTTGCGATGGCCTGCGCGTTTGCGCCGATCAATTTTACGCCGTGCCGCGCCAGCGCGCCGTTGCGATTCAACTCCATGGCCGCATTCAGCGCCGTCTGTCCACCCAGAGTAGGCAAAATTGCGTCCGGTTTTTCGCGTTCCATGATCGCCTCGATCACTTCGGGAGTGATCGGTTCGACATAGGTGCGATCGGCGAATTCAGGGTCGGTCATGATGGTGGCCGGATTGGAGTTCACCAACACCACTTCATAACCTTCTTCGCGCAGCGCTTTGCACGCTTGCACTCCGGAATAATCAAATTCGCAGCCCTGCCCGATCACGATTGGACCGGAGCCGATCAACAGGATTTTGTTCAGCTCGTTATTTCGCGGCATCTGCGCCAGCGGGGATGGTAAACGAAATCACACAAACGTCACGCGGGAACTCCAACAATGTCATCCCGAGCGAAGCGAGGGACCTCGCACAGGCCGGTAATTCACGCATCGAAAATTGTGTGATCAAAGCTGCGAGTGTGAGGTTCCTCGCCGTCTGGGCGGCTCGGAATGACAAAGCGTGGTCCTACGCCACTTGCGCCATGCGCTGGCGGTCCAGCCAGACTTTGCAAATGCTTTTGATGCGCGTGAGGACGTAATAAATCGTCTGGCTGCGGATCCGGATCAGTTCGCTGCCCACAATGCGCGTCACGAAATCGCTCGGGAGATCGAGAATCTCCTGTGGCGTTGAACCTTCGAGCCCTTTGCAAAGAATCGCCGTCATCGAGCGGGTAAGCGTTTGCACCTCGGGACCGAGCGTCATGCGGATGTGGGCCCTGCCGGTTTCATCGACTTGGAGATACACGCCCACGGTGTCCGTGCATTCTTCGTCTTTCCGCACATCGACCAGATCGAACTTCTCGCTTTCGCGCGGCTCTTGTTTCTTTGCATTGTCCGCATAGGAGACAAGCGTCTCGCGCCGCTCATCCTCCGGCAGCGATTCAAACAGATTGATAATCTTGTTAAGTTTTGTCGGATACATCGAGAATCAGAATTTACCGCGGATTCTCTTCCTGTCATTCCAAACGGAGTTGAGGAATCCCGTGGCGTAACCGACAAGTCACTTCACGGGATGCCTCAACTTTGCTCGACGTAACGGATCCGCGCTTCGGCTTTGCTGAGCAACATGTTTATGGCTAATTGCATCATGAAAACTCCGATTAAAGTCGCTGTCACGGGGGCCGCCGGCCAGATTGGTTACGCGCTTCTGTTTCGTATTGCTTCCGGGCAAATGTTCGGGCCCGATCAGCCGCTCAGGCTCCATTTGGTCGAGATTCCTGCGATACTGGGCGCGGTGGAAGGTGTGGTCATGGAATTGGACGATTGCGCATTTCCGCTACTCGAATCAGTCATACCGACTGCCGATCTGGATGAAGGTTTTCGCGACATCAACTGGGCGTTGTTGGTCGGAAGCATTCCGCGCAAGGCCGGCATGGAGCGGAAGGAGTTACTCGGAGTCAACGGCAAAATTTTCGTCGGACAAGGTCAGGCGATCCAAAAAAATGCCGCGGCCGATGTGCGCGTGCTCGTAGTCGGAAATCCATGCAACACGAATTGTCTGATTGCGATGAAAAACGCGAAAGACATTCCCCGTGATCGCTGGTTTGCCATGACGCGATTGGACGAGAACCGCGCCCGCGCGCAGCTGGCGCACAAGGGTGGCGTGGGAATTGGTTCGGTCACGAACATGACCATCTGGGGAAATCATTCCTCGACTCAGTATCCGGATTTCTACAATGCGCGGATCGATGGTCGCCCCGCGAACGACGTAATCGACGACGAGAAATGGCTAAAGGAAGAATTCATTAAGACGGTCCAACAGCGCGGCGCCGCAGTGATCAAGGCGCGCGGACTTTCTTCAGCAGGATCGGCTGCGAACGCGATCGTTGATACGGTTAACTCGCTCACCAACGACACACCGGGCAATGACTGGCACAGTGTGGCCGTTTGTTCCGATGGAAGTTACTACGTCGAAAAAGGATTAATCTGCTCCTTTCCATTCCGTGTGCGCGGCGGCAAATTGGAAATCGTGCAAGACGTGCCGATCAACGATTTCAGCCGCGCGAAAATCGACGCATCGGTCGCGGAGCTAAAAGAAGAGAAGTCGCTCGTTAGCGAATTAATTTCGTAGAGGCGCGATTTCCCAAACGGCCTGTCATGTTGAGCGAAGCGAAACATCTCTGGTCCATCTTCCGTGGACGGGCCGCTCAAAAATTTGATCCGAGATTCTTCTCCCGCGATTGCGGGATCAGAATGACATTCATTCTCTTTGCCCCACGACAGTAAAGAGCGTGTAGGGCTTGCCGCGGTGATATTGTTGGTGCGTCGAAATTTCTGAGGTCCTGAAACCCATCACCGCCAGAAACTGCGCGCAAAATTGCGTACTGAAATGCCACCAAGTGTGCCACAGGAAATTCTGCGGAGTGGGTGCGAGACGGCAGACCGATGATCCTTCCAACTCCGGATAGAACATATCAGTAATGATGAGCGATCTCGCCATACTTCCGCATTGCTCAACGATCCGGAGGGGGTCGCGGCAGTGTAGCAGTACGGAACCCATTACTGCGATATCGAATTGTCCAAGGGAAGCAGGCAAATTGTAAACATCGCCGTAATAAACTTTGGCTTTGGATTCTACAGCCGCATGACTGAACCAGTAGGAATTCTTCAGTTGTTGCATCACTATTCGGCGGGGGCTGAACACTTCTTCCAATCTTTTCGTCGGATACGGAACAAAGTCCCAGCCGTGTTCCGCTGTTACTTCGACCGACACCACCTCCGCGCCGCGCTTTTCCATCTCAAAGGTGAGAAAACCGCTGGCGGGACCAATTTCCAAAACATGTTGACCGGCGAAATCGACTTTGCCGAGATACTCATCTACTCCGCCGCGTAAATCCCAATCCTGTCCCTCTATGACTCCATGATCTGGGAGTTCCATCGTGTGGTAGAAGTAGCAATCAGCGACGTCCTCCACCTTGAGCGGGACCGCAAAAATGTTCTCGTCGCTCACGGATGATTTATTGGCTGATGCTTTTGCCTGAGCGCTCTGTCGAGTACTGTGTTCCAAGTGAGAGGTTGATTCTTGAACCATTCCGAATCGAACTTTGGCGCGGCAAAAAGCGCCCACGTTTGGCGAGGGTGTTTCCAATCCAGAATCTCGAATCGCAAATTCGCTTCTGCTGCGGCCTCTTCTAGGGTCGCCTGCCGGTAGTTCACACAGTCGGGATAGACCCAGCCTGTTCGGACCGAGTCTTTGTCGCCGGGCAGAAACGTGGCAACCAAGGCTCCATCTTCGGCCAGTGAACGCGAAATTGCGGACAACCAACCTCTGATCAGATCCAGCCCGCAATGACTGAAGATCGATTGAGCCAGCGCGAAATCGAATGAGACTTTCGCCTGCGCAATTGTCTGCGGTGAATCGGAAAATAAGAACGTCGGGCGCTTGATTTGCACAATTGCTTCGCCGAGCTCGCACTTGATTCCTGCCTTGACCAGCCACTCGTGGGGCTCCACACCAAAATATTTTCCCCGGTTCAGGTAGGGAATTAACAAGCGTCCAATCCGAAGCGAGCCGCAGCCGACATCGAGCAATGAATGGCGCTGGCGCAGACCGAGCGTGGTCAAAAGATTAAACGTCATTGCCGCGATCAGATCATAATCTTCCGGAGGTCCGACGTACGCGCGATAATGCGGATCGCCGGGCTTCAATCCGAGGCCAAGATCCTCTGAAGGGCTCTCCATATCACTTCAATCGTTTCAAGGTCGTGCGGTCGAAATCCTTCAACGCGTCCTGTGGTTTATCCGGGAATCCGACCACACCGTGCGACCGGTCGAATTGATAGATGCGCTTCGGTGCTCGTTTGCGGAAAGGAAATCCGCGAAGCTTGTCGCCATCGAGGGCGTCGGTTGCGCCCTGGACCCGGCATGCTTTCAGAGCCAGAGCATATAGCTCGTTCCTGACTGCGGAGTGCGAACTGACGCAGTTCAGCAGCTCGTTGGGATCCTCTCTGCGATTGAAGAGTTGTTCCCGCCCGCCATTGGCCATGAAGATGTATTTCCAGTGATCAGTCATAACCATGATTTTGAAAGCGTGTGAGCCGGGAATTTCAACCATCCCGACAAGATGTTTACGCGGCGCGCATTTGCCCTGCAGCATTTTGAGAACATTAATTCCCTCCCGCAGTTCACATGCGCCTGCGGCCTCGGTGGCAATTCCGAAAAGGTCTGCCAGGCTGATCAAATCAGTCCGTATAGTTCCGGCGGGCAATGTTGCCGGCCAGCTGAGTAGGAAAGGAACGCGGCAGGCGGCTTCAAAGAAGTTTTGTTTTTGCCAGCCGTGATGGTCGCCCAAAAGATCACCGTGGTCGGAAAAAAAACAGATTACAACGTTGTCCGAGTTCGGCCGCGCTTCAATTGCATCAAGGATTCGGCCAACACAATGATCGAGGTAAGTGATCTCGCCGTAATATCGGGCCTTCACGATTTTCGCCAGCTCTGGGTTAATAGCGTCAGCCCAAACGGCGTATTGCATGTAGGGGATCTCCTCATCCAGGTGATCTTCCTCGACGTTGCCGAGAACGAGGTCGGGCATTCGCTCGGGATCATACATCCGATTGAAAGGAATTGGCGGAGCCAGCGGAGGATGCGGCCCCATGAACGACACAAATCCAAAAAACGGGGGCTCATCGTCTGATTTTGCAATCTCCTCTACCGCGCGATCGGAGGCCCACCACTCCGCGCCCAACTCCGCTGGAAGCGGACTGCGCTGTGGAAGGTAATACATTTCGCTGCGTTCTCCCATTGGTTGCTCCAGGAAATCGAGTTCTGGATACTCGCGAGCAAGCCATGAACCGTAATCATCACCTTCGCGGGCCGGCGGATGGTACGTCTCGTCACTTCGCCACAGCGTTTCGTAACCTACGTCTTCATCCCATGGATAGGTATGGAACTTTCCGATTCCAAACGTCCGGTACCCGAGGCGCGACATCACGCGAGCGAGATACGGTCCGCAACGCGCTTCCATTCCTTTGGCCTGACCGGCCACAGGATCTGCCTTTGCATTGCTGAAGACGCGCGTTGTCGGCGGTTCATAACCAGTCCGAATCGTATAGCGAGCGGCGACGCAAACCGGGCAGGTGGCGTATGCATTTGAAAAGGCGATTCCTCTTCGCACCAGGCGATCGAGATTCGGAGTATAGATATGGGAGTTACCGAGCGCAGCGATCGTATCAAACCGCTGCTGATCGGTCATGATGAACAATATGTCGGGCCGGGTCATAATGTCATTCTGATCCCGTAGTCGCGGGAGAAGAATCTCGGATCAATCTACGTCATTCCGAGCGGAGTCGAGGAATCCCGTGGCGCGAGCGATTGGTAAAATAACGGGATGTCTCAACTTCGCTCGACATGACAAAGCAGTGACCAGAGATGTGATGAGTTCTAGGCGTTCGCGATTTCGCTGCCCGTCAGTCGGCGAAATGCTTCGAGATATTTCGCCGAGGTTTTTTCGATAACATCCTTCGGCAGGCGCGGCGCGGGTGGAGTTTTGTCCCAATCGAGTGTCTCCAGATAATCACGCACGAATTGTTTGTCGAAACTGGGCGGGCTCTGTCCGACAGAATATTGGTCCTTTGGCCAGAAACGCGACGAATCCGGCGTGAGGCATTCGTCGATTAAGAGCAAATCTCGATCGACGGCGCCGAATTCAAATTTCGTATCTGCCACGATGATGCCGCATTCCTCAGCGTGCTCGCGACCGCGCGAATAAATTTCGAGACTTAGTGCTTTCACGCGATTGGCGAGCTCTTCGCCGAGAATCTGAGCGCATCGGTTCATGTCGATGTTCTCATCATGACCTGTTTCGGCTTTCGTCGCTGGCGTGAAAATCGGCTCCGGCAATCGCGATGCCTGCTTCAGTCCGGCTGGAAGTTTGATTCCACAGACGCTCCGCGACTCCTGATATTCTTTCCAGCCGGAGCCAGCGAGATAACCGCGCACGACACATTCCACTGGCAACGGTTTCGTTTTCTTTACAATCATCGAACGTCCGGCCAGCTGCTCTCGAAACGGCTGCAATTCCGTTGGGAGCTGCTCGACATCTGCAGTGACAAAGTGATTCTCGATCTCGTCGAACCGCTTGAACCAGAACTCGGAAATTTGGTTGAGCACTGCGCCCTTGTGCGGAATGGGGTCGGGCAGGATCACGTCAAAAGCCGAGATGCGATCGGTCACTACGAAGAGGAGCGTTTCGCCGAGGTCGAAGACTTCGCGTACTTTCCCGCTGCGCAGTTTCTTTATCCCTGGCAGGTCGATGGAGGCTTGTGTAGCGACTTGCATGGACAAATGCTCAACGTTCAGCGTCCAATTTTCAACTGGCTTGTCATGTCGAGCGAAGTCGAGACATCTCTGGAGTTAGTTTCGAGAGATTCCTCGACTTCGCTCGGAATGACAGACTAATTGAGCGTTGGACGTTGAATTCTCCATGGCTGGAATCGTTGTCAAACCGCGCGCGCGAATTTTGCATGGACACGATTGGGTGTTTTCCAGTGAAGTCCTGAAGGTTTTTGGAAATCCCGCCGACGGCGATGTAATCTCGCTCAAGGACGGCAAGGACCGCTTGATCGGCAGCGCAATTTACAATTCGAAATCACAAATTGTGGCGCGCCGTTTCTCTCGGCGCCGGCAAGATCTCGATCTTGACCTCTTCCGACGCCGCATCGCGCAAGCTTCCGAGTATCGGGACCGACGAAAGATCGATCCAAAATTGCGTCGCGTCGTCTGGAGCGAAAGCGACGGACTGCCCGGTCTGATCATCGATCGCTATGGCGATCATTTTGTTCTGCAAACCCTCACGCGTGCGATGGACATCCGAAAGGATTCGATTACCGCTGCCATCGTCGATGTCTTCGGCGACGTCACCATCATCGAACGAAACGATGCGTCGGTCCGCAAAGCGGAGGGATTGGAATTACTCAGCGGCGTTTTGCGCGGAACCGCTTCGCAAATCACGATCGAAATCGAGGGTGTAACGTTCGAAGTCGATCTGTTGCATGGTCAAAAGACCGGTTTCTATCTCGACCAACGACATGATTATGGAATTGTCGCGGCATACGCCTGCGATCGGCGCGTGCTCGATTGCTTTACAAACCAGGGAGGCTTTGCGCTCACCTGTGCGCGTGCAGGCGCGGCGGATGTGACCGGCGTTGAAGAAAGTTCCGAGAACATTGCCGCCGCGAAGCGAAATGCAGTCCGTAATGAAGTGAAAGCGCGATGGATCGAGCAAGATGTCTTTCAATTCCTGCGCGGGGCTGATAAAGCGGGGGCACGTTACGATCTGATCGTTCTCGATCCGCCGTCGTTTACAAAGACAAGGAGCGGACTGCGCGACGCGTTGCGCGGTTATCGGGAATTGCACATGCGCGCGTTCAAGCTGTTATCCAAAGATGGGTTGCTGGCGACTTTTTCATGTTCGCATCACGTGAGCGATGTAGCATTCTCCGAAACAATCACGGATGCGCTAGTGGATGCCCGGCGTTCCGCACGACGGCTGCGCCGGTTCGAGCAGGCGCCTGATCATCCAGTTCTGCCTGCAATTCCTGAAACTGAATATTTCAGGGGTTTTCTTCTGGAGATGATGCCGGGGCGCTGACTCGGAAATGTCATCCTGAGCGGAGCGAAGGATCTCAGGTCAACCTTGGACCAAGCCACCAATGGAAATAGCCAGAGATGTTTCGCTTCGCTCAACATGACAGCGCCATTTGTAAAGTTAGGAATTGGGGATGAGATTTTTTCGCGCGTTGTTGATCGAAATCTCTGGAATTCTCAAACGAGCCACTTAATATCCGCTACGGCGAGCCCCGACGGCGTCGCGATTTGTCATGCCAGAAAAAGATCGACCGTTTGAACAAATGCTCGAGTTGAACGACGACGACACACTCTCTGCCGAGCACCTGGACTCGCAGGTGCAAAAAGCACAGGACCAACTGCTGCAGCTCAAGCGCCAGCAGGAGCAGATCGAAAAGCAAAAACGCGAGCTGGAAGAATTAAGTCGTCGCCAGGAGGAATTGGAACATGGCCGGGCGGAAATGAGCGATAAACTGACGCGCGCACTGGTTGTGCTGGAACGCGAAGCGTACAGTGCGCAAAATCGGCTGGAGCAAGTTCGCGGAGCTCGGGAAAGTTTTGCGCAACATTTGGAGTTGATCGAAGCGATCGATCCCAGAAGCTGGAATCCGTCAGATTTGCACAAGGAACTGAGCCGGGCTTTGAGCACGGTGGACGACGCGCGCACCGAGTACAGCGACCAACGCAGCCGGTTGCAAGCAGCCGAAGCGGCGACTGGCGAGGCATCGTTGCCGGACGCCACGGCTGATGCGTATCAAAGCAGCAATGGGCGCTCATTTCTTCACTGGTTGCAGATCGGTCTCGCACTCACCCTGCCGCTGATTGTTTTTGGCGCGATCGCTCTTCTCGTTTTCTTTTGGATGGCGAGCAAGTGATGGCGATGTTTCGGCGTCCGCGCAAATCGAGCCCACCGCTTCGCCGCAAGCAACAAGACATAGCACGACAGGAGGCGGAGCTGCATGACAAGCTCGACAAGCTCGAGCGCATGGTTACAAAAGGACGGCCGATCCCGCAGAGCAGATCACGGGCGCAGGCGTCGGAAGAAGGCAAAAGAAGCAACAAGACCGAAAAACGATTTCAGGTCTCCCTTGCCCTGGACGGCGGACAGTCTATCGAGGCGGGCCGACCCGCCCGGCGACCTCGTTCGATGCGCAAAGAACGGCGAGAAGGCCGGATCATTTTTCTCTTTCTTTTGATTGCGCTTGCGGCCGCGGTCATTTGGCTCATCAGCCATCTGCATTCTTGAACGCTAGCCATGGCTAAAACTTCCGACCTCGACGTCGCATACGTTGCCAGGCTGGCGCGCATCAATCTGACTGAAGCCGAGGCGAAAGTTTTTCAGAAGCAGCTGGATGATGTGCTGCAGTACGTGGAAAAACTTCGTCAGGCAGACATAAGCGATGTGGAGCCAGCCGCGCATGCCCTCCCAATTTTTAACGTCTTCCGCGAGGACGCGCCGCGTGATTGGTTCACTGCGGAGCAAGCACTGAGCAACGCGCCTCGAAAGACGAACGGCCTTTTTATCGTTCCGAAAGTGGTGGAATGACGGAGCAAGATCTGTCGGCGCTGAGCATCACCGACCTGCAAGCACTCTTGCGTCGCCGCGAAGTCTCCCCGCGCGAAGTCATCGATGCTTTGCGAGCGCGCATTGAAGCGGTCGATGGAGAAATCGGCGCTTATCTCTCGCTCGACATGGAAGCCGCAGCGAAGGAGGCGGACAAAGCGAATGTCGATCTTCCGCTGGGCGGCGTCCCGGTTGCAATCAAAGACATCATCAACGTGATGGATCAGCCGTGCACCTGTGCGTCGAAGATTTTGCAGGGTTATCGCGCCACCTACGACGCCACTGTCATTCGGAAATTGCGCGCAGCGGGCGCGATTCCATTTGGCAAAACTAACTTGGACGAGTTTGCCATGGGTTCGTCCACGGAGAACTCTGCCATAAAAACGACGCGCAATGCGTGGGACTTGTCACGCGTGCCAGGTGGGTCCAGTGGAGGTTCGGCAGCAGCAGTTGCCGCGGACGCAGCATTCGGCGCGCTGGGCACAGATACCGGTGGGTCGATTCGGCAACCGGCTGCGCTTTCGGGTATCGTCGGTTTCAAACCAACCTATGGCCGGGTTTCGCGCTTCGGGCTCGTCGCGTTTGCGTCGTCGCTCGATCAAGTCGGGCCATTAACGAAAATTGTCCGTGACGCTGCTCTGATCATGAACGTGATCGCGGGTCATGATCCGCAAGACACGACGGCTCTCAACGAGCCGGTGCCTGACTACGCCGCAAAGCTCGGAAACGATTTGCGGGGCGTCCGGTTAGGTTTGGCGAGGGAATATTTGATCGAAGGCATTGATTCGCAGGTAAAGGCTGCAATCAATGCCGCGGTGAAACAGATGAGTGCGTTAGGCGCAGAAATTGTTGAGGTCTCATTGCCTGCAAATGAATACGCAATCGCCGTCTATTACATTCTGGCGACGGCTGAAGCCTCAGCCAATCTCGCTCGCTTCGATGGGGTTCGTTATGGATATCGGGCAGAAAGTCCCAAAGACATGCTCGATCTTTATGGCCGCACTCGCGAGGAAGGTTTCGGGTCGGAAGTGAAACGGCGCATTATTCTTGGCACTTACGTTTTGAGCTCTGGCTATTACGATGCCTATTATTTGCGTGCGCAAAAAGTGCGCGAGCTGATTCGCCAGGATTTCGCAAACGCATTCAAGAAAGTCGATGCAATAATTTCTCCGACTTCACCGGTGCCGGCATTCAAGTTAGGCGAACGCGCGGCTGATCCATTGCAAATGTATCTTGCCGACGTCTTCACCATTGCAGCTAACCTCGCAGGGATTTGCGGAATCAGCGTGCCGTGTGGTTTTGCGGAAATGGACGGGCATCGCCTGCCGATCGGATTGCAGTTGTTAGGCAAAGCGCTCGATGAAGCGCGCATTTTGCAGATCGCGCACGCATACGAGCAGAGCACCGACTGGCACAAGGCGCGTCCGCCGATCGCTGCTGCAGTGTCCAAGGCGTGAACAAGTCAATCGTAGCCCCGAATACTTCCGGGACGCTTAACCAACGACTCAACAGCTCATCCGGGCTTCGTGTCTTGATGCTCATTTTTATCGCGGCTGCTACGTTTTTTTCCTCGCTGCCCCTGTGGCATTACTTTCGCGGCGGCCACCTCTTTGATTACAAGCTCTGGTACGACACAGGCCAACAGGTGCTGGCTGGCCAGGAAATTTTTTTCTTTCGTTCCGGGAAGTATGATTTCATGTATCCGCTGCCCTGCGCGCTTTTTCTTGGAGGCGCGAGCCTGCTTGGCCAGGGAGGATTGATTTTTCTTCTGGTCGCGATCAACTCGGTCGCCTGGTTTTGTAGCGCGAAAGTGAGTGCCACTCTCGGCACAGGCGACCGACGCATCACAAATCCGTGGGTATATGTCGTCCCGAGCCTGCTGGTAATCGTTTATATCTGGTCAACTTACCACCTGGGTCAGCCGAACCTCGTTTTGCTTGCGCTGATGCTTGGCGCTTTTGTCGCGCTGCGTGCAGAACGCGAGATCATCGCCGGCGGCCTTATTGCAATTGCCGCGGCCATCAAGGCTTTTCCGGTAATTGCAATCGTTTATCTACTTTACCGGCGTTACTGGACCGCGGCAGCCAGCCTCGTGGTGGCACTGGTATTTTTACTGCTCATTCTACCTGCGCCGTTTCAAGGTTTTGAGCGGGCGTGGCGCGATCTCGAGAAGTGGAGCGTCGGAATGTTGAAATACAGCGAAGCCGGCGTAGGGCAGCGCCCGAAGCGCAGTTACACATGGAAAAATCAATCGCTCGTCGGCGTCAGCAATCGGTTGCTGCGCCGCGTCGATGCGGACGCTGGTTCCGCTCCGCATCAGCCGGCTTATGTGAACTTCGCAAATCTCAAATTTTCCGCCGTCAACGCGATTGTCATCGGCATCGCCCTGGCGCTGGGCATCCTGTTTATCGCGGTGATGCCTCAGCGCGGTATGCGAACCGCAGACAGCGACGCGATCGAGTTCGCCTTGGTCCTTTTGCTGATGTTGCTGATCACACCGCTTTCCTTCGGCTACTTCTTTTGCTGGCTCATGCTGCCATTTGCAGTAGCAACGCAACGAGTGCTGATGCGAAAAGGCTCTGGCATTGTGTGGTGGAGTTTGGCCGCGCTCTCTTTGCTTGCCATCGGCCTGATACGCTCGCGCGGCGCGCAGCTC